>Ga0209190_1000444_pt1 | contig 30232 bp, 21 predicted proteins | sample M_140205_XF_Meta_FD_187315 | JGI IMG/M metagenome (GOLD analysis project Ga0209190, IMG submission 187315) | Freshwater microbial communities from Lake Montjoie, Canada to study carbon cycling - M_140205_XF_MetaG (SPAdes) (version 2) | ecosystem: Environmental > Aquatic > Freshwater > Lake...
GTATCATCACGGAGTGGCGGGTTTCACCGAGGTTGATCCCCAAAGCGGTCGGGTGGTGCCGGTATCCGCCGCCAGCCGCCAGTGCCGGACGGTTTGGGAAATGCTGGGCGACCACGGCCTGCGCAGCCACCTAGTGAGCTGGTTCGCCACCCACGGTGAGCAGTCTCTGGATGGAAAGATGGTTTCTAACATGTTCAGCCATTTGCCCGGGGTGCATCCGGGACAGGATCCGGCGACGTGGCCGCCGCCGCCGCCCGGCACCTACTGGCCGCCAGAGTTGGCAGCGACCATGAACGAGCTGCGCGTGAGTCCGCATGAATTGGACCCGGACCAGATCCTACGGCTCTTCGTGCCGGACGCGCCTAAGGTGGACCAGAGCAAAGACCTGCGGCTGCTGCAACTGGCGCAGTTGCTGGGTGAGAGTTTTTCGGTGCATTCCGCCGCCACGCACCTCATGGAAATCGATCCTGAGTGGGATTTCATGGCGGTCTATTACCGCTCGATCGACGAAATTTCCCATGTGTTCATGCCCTATCATCCGCCGAAAATGGAGGGCATCCCGCAGGAGGATTTTGAAATGTATCAGGAAGTGGTCAATAGCATCTATCGGCTGCATGACCTGTTCCTGCAGCGCCTGATTCAACTGGCCGGGCCGGACACCGCGGTCTTGCTGGTTTCCGATCACGGCTTTCACAGCGACCACCTGCGGCCCAAGTTCATGCCACGCGTGCCTGCGGGTATCACGGTGTGGCACCGCCCGCAGGGGGCTATCGTGGCGAGCGGCCCAGGATTCAAGCCCGATGAGTTGATCTATGGTGCGCGCCTGCTGGATGTGACGCCGACGATTTTGCATTATTTCGGTCTGCCGGTGGGCAGTGATATGGAGGGGCGTGTGCTGGAGGAGGCTTTTGTGGAAAAAACTCCGGTGGCATTCATTCCCTCGTGGGAGCGGCATGGCGTGGCTAGACCCGAGCGCGTCCGCATGGCAGACGCAGACAGCAAGGCACTGCTCGATCAATTTGTGGCACTCGGCTACATCGATGAGATTTCCGCAGATCCAGGCGAGGCCGCCGCCGCCACCGAGCGGGAGAATCAATGGAGTATGGCCCGCGCGTGCATCTACGGCGGCAAATATGAAATGGCTCTGCCGCTGCTCGAAGCCTGCTGCCACGCCCAACCGGAGCGTACAGACTATGCCCAGGTGCTGGCAAAGTGCCAACTCCAGCTCGGTTTGCTGGATGAAGCCGACGCCACTGCCGCGAAGTTGCTCGAGACTTTCGGTCGCAGTGAGATGGCGCATTTACTCAAGGCGTCCATTGCCATGCAAAAGGAGGATTTTCCCGGGGCGTTGCTGCTGCTGGATATTGTTCGCACCACTGCTCCCGAGGAATTACAGCTTCAACTCATGCTGGCCCAAAGTTACCTGCAACTGCGGCGCTGGGACGAGGCGGAGATTGCCACCCGCAAGGTACTCGCGGCCGATCCTCACAATCCAGAGGCATTTCTCATTCTCGCCCGCCTGCAACTCCACCAGCAAGATGCCGCAGCCGCCGTGGCATCGGCCCTCGATGCCCTCGGTTTTCAATATGGCAATCCAGAAGCTCATTTCTTGTTAGGAACCGCCCTCGCCCAGATCAAGGAATGGGACCAAGCCGCACACGCTCTGCTCAACTGCCTGAAACTCAATCCTAAGTCGATCCGTGGCTACCGCTTGCTCTCGCGGGTTTATCGCGCCATCGGTGAAACCGGAAAGGCCGCGGCCTGTGAAGCCCAAGCCCGCCTCACCCTCGCCCGCGAAAAAGAACAAAGAACCGCCCGCCTCGCGGCCTTGCGTGAAGACCTCGCCGTGCGCGCATCGGTGCGGGCATGCAGCGACCAGCAAAAGCAACAGGAAGAAGACCGCCTAGCCGCGGAAATGGATGCAATTGTGCCCTTGGATTTCATCATTGTTTCCGGCCTTCCTCGTTCGGGCACCTCGCTGATGATGCAGATACTGCAAGCAGGCGGGCTGCCCTTGATGACCGACGGCAAGCGCGGGGTGGATCTCGACAATCCCGAGGGTTACTGGGAGTGGGAAGAGATCAAAAGTCTAGCCAAGAACCCGCGCATCCTCGAACGGGCTCATGGCAAAGTAATAAAAATCATCTCATCGCTCGTGCCGAGCTTGCCGGTGAAAAACCACTATAAAATCATCTACATGACCCGCCCGGTGGAGCAGGTCGTTGAATCACAGTGGGTCATGCTTGAGCGCACGGGTCAAAAACCCAAATCTGAAAGGAACCACCTCATCGAGGTCCAGCGCAAGCACAGCGAGCAAATCCTCGACGTTCTCAAGCGCAGCGACCGGGTGGAAGTGTTGGAAATTTCCTTCCCCGAGCTAGTGGCCAACCCCGAGGCTGGCATTCAAACCATCGCTGCATTTTTACCGGATGTCTTTGAATCCCGGCCTGCCGTGCGCGCGGCCATCAAGCCGCACTTGTACCGCAATCGGTGAATAACCCCCAGTTCCCCGCCCTTCGGTCAGGTCCACCATGACTGCGCCTTTCATAAATTATAAGAGACAGAAATAATCAGAATATTCTTGCGCGCGCGTTTGGACTTCTCAAACCCAATCGGCCGCTTCGCACGGGTAACGACATAGTGGAAATAACCGTTAGTCCCTGTAAGAAAATAACTTGATACCTACATGGTCAGTGTCTGGGGTGGCATCGCTCTGATGCTTGCCACGAACCATTTCTCCACCTTCACCCGCAAGGGCGTGGCGGTGGGGTACAAAGTTTTTTCTATAAAAGTTACCTCTGACTTTTCTTAAAAGCGGTAACCAGAGTTACGTCGTGTTTGACGTTTCAGAATTTGCGCGTTAAGCGTGACACGGTTTTATGATACGCGATGTCGTCCAATACGGTCACCCAGTTCTCCGCCAACGTTGTCGTCCCGTAAATGAGGTGGATGATGGGGTCATGGCCTTGGTGGTCGACATGCTTGATACCATGGTGGATGCAAATGGTGTGGGGCTTGCTGCGCCTCAAGTGGGGGAGGATTTGCGCCTCGCGGTGATCGATGTTTCACATGATCCCGAATGTGTTTCCTTTCTCAGGGTGAATGGAGTGGACGCAAGTATCGACGAAATAATGCCTCTCATTTTTATTAATCCAGAGTTGACGTACGGGCAAGCCAAGGAGTTTGGCATGGAAGGATGCCTGAGTATCCGTGGCATTCGGGCAGAGGTCCGTCGCCCAGAGGCGGTTAAGGCGACGCTTCCCCAGCTAGACGGGACGGTGCTAGTGATCGAGACGGATGGATTGCTCGCGCGGGCGTTGCAGCACGAGATCGATCACTTGAATGGTGTGCTGTTCGTGGATCGCCTCCCAGCGGTGGCCAAGGTTTCGATGAAAAACCGTCTCAAAAGATTGCTGGAGGGGGATTAAAAAAGTTGAAAGTTTTAATCGCGAGTCTCGACTTTTTGCAAAAAGCATATTGTTTAAGTCCATTCACTTCGTGGACGCGAGACGTTTAAAGTGGACCATTACCTCCAAACCGAAAATAAAATGAGCAATTCACGAGGAACTTTTGAAAGCCTCCCGACCCAGTCCACCAGTCAAACTGATTCGCCATTTACGGCGGTTTCTAGTTTGGGTAACACCGTAGAGAGCCCTTTCAAGGCCGCTGCGGAACATGATTCTCCTTTCTCGGTCGTTGGCGAAGCGCCTGCAACGGACGTGACTAGGCCAATGCGTATGCCGGAGACTGCTGAAATGAAATCACCCTTCCAAGTCGCGGATGCGGTGGAGAGTTTCGGTTTTGAAGCGGCTTCGTTTACGAAACTGGAATCCTCATTTGCAACGCCAACCAGCGCCTCGGGGGCTCTGCCTTTCACTATTCCGAGCGTTTTTGCGGATTCTACATTTGCCACCGAAGCCGCCGTCAGTCCCTCGAATGCGACGCAAGCCGCAATCGCTGCTTTTGGAAAAATCGAAGCATCCGCCAACGTCGCGCATTCATCTTTGAGCAAACCTGCGGTAGCAGTTTATACCCCAGTGCAACCGGCACCCGTGGCCAAAGAGGCTGCGGCATTTGTTCCTGCACCGCAGCAGACCTACGCATCCGACGAGGGTTCATTTGATTCAAATCACTCCGACTCCTATTCAATCCGCCAGCTTGAGTTGCGGGCAATTTTTGGGGTAGACCGCGAGATGAACGTTGAAGAAATCCTACAGCGTTCCAAGGCATTGCCTGGGATGAGAAATATCGCACGGGTGAACCCGAAAGATATGACGGCCCTAGAGGGCATGAAGCAGTTATTGCCAAACCTTGGCTTCGGCGGCGGTGGATTGAGGATTTATGCAGGCAGTGTCCCGCTCGACTTTATCCGCGAAGGATCCGTGATGCTCGCCGTGCAGACGGATGGGGGATTCGCACCAGGCGTGAGGGAAACCTTGATGTTAGTCGCTCGCGAACTAGGGCGTATTTCCTGATAGACTACCTAGCTACCGCGCTGGATTTGAGTTTTTCAAAATGAGCGCGGACTTCTGGTGCTGCTATCTGAAGCATTTCTTCTTGTTCACTTTTAGGGAGACCGAAAATCGTCTCGGCCATGCCCAAAGTGGCATCCTGATAGATTTCCGGGCGCTGGAGCGAAATTATCCAACTCATGGTTCCACGAGGATCGGCGCGAATCCATTTTGAAATAATGGCTTTTAATCCCGCTTGTCGGGCCTCGCCGCTGTCTAGTAGTTGAACCCATTCCGCTGCATCTCTGGGCGAGATGTCAGCCCAGCGCTGGATCACTTGCACGACCGCGACATCCAAGTCGCGACCTGCGACCCCTGAGTCCGAAAGAATCTGTGCGGCCTTTAACGGGTCATTTTCTGATACGACTAGGGCGATGCTGTTAAAAGCCAAAGCCTTTTCTTGGTCATTCTTCAGACCTGAAGCCCATTGCATCGCGGTCTCGTGATTTTCTCCTGCCAAAGTCATGGCAAAATGTTGGATCAACTGGTTTTTCTCTTCGCTACCCGGCGTCATTTGCAGGAACGCTTCTTGCGCCAAGTCAGGGTCGATTTCTATCGCGTTCCAAACGATTTCTTGGAGTGCTTGTTCGCGTTCCTGCAGAGACTGAATCGCCACCGCGCGTTTCATCATTTCGCGGGGTTCAGCGGGTTTGGCCGCAAGTTCCTCTCTCTCGGGGCGTTCGGATTTAGTGACTCTTGCTTGTTTTGATTGTTCGGTGACCGCAGCTTGGTTCTTAGATTTTTCGCATGAAACAAGCCACAAGCTGAGCAATGTAAGAAAAGTTATGTTCGTGATCTTCATGGATTTATTTTTATCTGCCATGTCAGTGACTGGAGAAATGCTCCCAGCCCCCCGTCAGTTTTTGTCCGTTAGAAAATTCCACTAGAGACCCGATCTCAGTGAGCGGGACTTGTGGGAATTGCCGGTGCCATGCGTTGAGAAGTTCCTGAGATATGTTAGGACTAATGGTGAAAAGCATTTCGTAATCTTCGCCGTCGCCTAAAGCTTGTGACACGGTGCATCCCATGGTTATGGGCAGTGCGGATTCATCTACACGTAAGCCACAGCAAGAAGCGCTTGCTAGACGTGGCAGGTCTTTCGCCAATCCGTCTGATAGATCCATCATGGCGGTTGGTTTATAATTCTCCGCGAGCCACTGAGACTCGATGATGCGTGGGATGAAATGAAGATGTTTTCCTAAGATGGAGCCACCGAGAGTACCGGTGACCATGACGGTATCACCGGGCGATGCGGTGGAGCGGAGAATGAGATTTTCTCGCCGGACTCCACCCGTCGCAGCGATGGAAATGACCGCAGCCGAGCCTTCGGGAACGCTGGTCGTCTCGCCACCGGCAAGTTTGCCACCGTATTGCAACAAGCAGTCACCAATCCCTCGGTAGAGGTCTTCCGCCCATGAAACTAGAGTATCTGGTGGAAGCGCGAGGGTGATCAGGAAAAATTCTGGGTAGCCACCCATCGCAGCGAAGTCCGAGACGACTCGAGCGGCCGCCTTCCAGCCTACAGCTTTCGGCGGGGTTTCAGCCAGGAAATGAATGCCTGATACCAGCGCATCAGTTTTTAAAAGCAGCAGGGTGGGCGAGCCGGGTGCTGAATCCACGACCGCGCAGTCGTCACCGGGTCCTGCCGCCGGGTCTAGGCTTTTAGGCACTAATTCGATTAGCCGCTGGATCAGTGCGTCTTCGCCGATATCGTAAAGCCTTGTCATGGGGAAAAATCTAACAAAATATTATCGTAACGAGCAAGGAGTTGAGTGACAACGGTGGCGCTGTTGAACGCACAATGCACAGCGATGGGTGCCCAGATTGATCCAGTTTTTTCATAAACAAAAGCGAGCAATCCGCCGAAGATGAACAAAGGCAAGAGAGCGGCCAAGTTACAGTGTGCCGCGGTGAAGATGAGAGATGTGCAAATGCCAGCAACCCAAGGACCGCTGAAATATTTCATCGCAGGGTAAACATAGCCACGGAAAACAATTTCTTCACACACTGGAGCTGCCACAATCGCGGCGATTCCCATGAGTGCTAGAGTCGTGGGATCTTTCGATTCTTGAAGAATTTTTACGGTGTCTTGAGTGGTTTCAACACCAAATGAGGCAATCCAATCCATGTAGCCAGCGACTTGCAGACCAGCGAGAAGGAGCCACATGAATAAAACGGCACAAGGTGCTATCAGAAAAACCCACGGCCAAGAAGACCATTTAAGCCCAAGCCACGCAACGGGACGGATCCTGCTGTAGACAAAAAAGATGACCATACCAGCACTCATCAATTGGAATGCAATCGAAGATAATAATAGCGAGGGATCTAAAGTTAGACTTTCTTTTTCAGGAGACCTTACCGAGGCAAGAGCTAGACTGAAGAACAAGACGAATATCAATCCGAGACCTAACAAGTCTGGCGTTCGGTAAAAATCGATTGGTATTTGTCTCTTAGTCAGCTGCTCTGAAACTACGCATTCGTCCAAAATTCCTTCAACTGGGGCCGGTTCTGCCACACCGCCAAATGAGTCAGTCTCAACTTGCATGAGCAAGGTGGGGCTTGGTCGTAATAGTTTGCGACCGATTATCGCAGTCGCAAAAATACCCAGAGAAGTACAGAAAGTAGCAATGATGGCGATTTCGGTAGGATCTGGCATTTTCTTAATTTTCTCGTGGCAAGCGTGCGATGACTCGAGTGTGACCTACAATGGAAAATTTAAATTTCCATGAACTTGATTATTTTTAAATGCTTACAGCAAGGTATGCTTGCTAATTTGGATCATTTTATCAATGGTCTTCACCTATCGAAATGCTATCCAAATCCTCCGCAGCCTTGGGAAATCCCTACCGCACGATTTTGCGGCGGGAATACCCTGAGCCGTTGATTGCTTTGCTAGCGTTTGTATTAGGTATCTGGCTTTGGGATCATTATTTCGGCAAGAGCGAGGGATATGCTCCCGGGACTGAGCAAGTCGCATTGTTGAAGATCGATCGAGATCTACGTTTAGCAGATGCCATGGAGGCGGATCCACCTTGGATGAAGCATTTCGTCGGCGTGGATCAACCAGCGGCGACTCAGCAAGATTCGTTAGACGTTTTGCAAAAACTGGCGAATGAAAAATCAATCAGCCAGTATGGATTAGAGGCATTTGCCATTGTGAAATCTGTGAAAACTGGGGTTTCACTACCGGATATATTAAATAATTCTCTGCCTGAGGGTAAGAATTCTGAATTTAAAGAGAGTTTGAAAAATTTCAATGATCACAAAGGTTCTTGGTGGCATATTAAACTGGTAGAATTATGGGCGAACAACGATCCTGCGAAGTCGGATTTGTTGCGTAACTATGTGCAGGATGGTGCCACGCTGAGAATTCGTGCGGTGGTGGCGAGATCTGCGGTTTTGCTGTTAGGAATTATCGGCTTATTTTTCGTTCCGGTGACTTTACGTTTTTTAAAAAAGGGTTTTTCAAGAAAGTTGGGAGGGTATGGTGGAGCTTGGACTTTGCCACTTGGCCTAGTGTTTTTTTTCGTGGCGACTCTGGCATGGATCGGTTTCACCATGACTCTGGAACTTGGCATGGATTACCTGTCGGACCCTCATCCGCTTGTTGGAATTCTTCTGGATTCCGCTGCGCGTATCCTGCCGCCTTTGATCGCACTTGGATTACTTTTTAAACGTCCAACGCATGCAATTCGGGTGATGGCGCTAAACCAACCCATCTATGTGAGAGCGATTCTCGGGATGTTTTCGTTGTTGATGATCTCGGATCAGATCTTGCGTTGGTCTTTTGGAAGTGCAAGTGGTCATGATCCTGGCGGTGGATTGAGTCTCGGCGACTCAGGGTTGTGGGGACTGGTTTTCGCGCTAGTTTCTGCATGTTTGCTCGCACCACTTGCCGAGGAGATTCTTTATCGTGGGGTATTATTTCGCTGCTTGTGGAACCGAATCGGAGTGCTGCCGGCCGCGGTGCTGTCCGCTGCCGTGTTTGCGGTTTTGCATTTCTACGGGGGGTATGGATTGCTGAGTGTCGGAATATTCGGGTTCGCTTGTGCGTTACTTTATGCGGGAACTGGCTCGCTCACCACGGTGATTGCTCTCCATGGTTTGTATAACTTTTCAATCAAGATACCAGAGTGGATTGTTTATCATTCGCCGCTTGGTTAGTATTTGTTAGATATTGATCACCCATCTTCATGGTTTCTCATGAAGTCTGCGACCTGAGCGAAGAATGGATCTAGAAATTCGCGAGCGGAGGATTGAGTTTCCGCCTCCTCCATCGCTAGCTTCATCAAGCCTAACCACCGATCTCGTTCTGCAATACCAATCTTAAATGCAAGATGGCGCATTCTTAATTTAGGGTGTCCGCGCATTTCGATGTAACGGTTAGTTGCTCCCAGTCGGAAAAGCAAAAATTCTGATAACCGCTCCTCCGCGCCCTCCCAGTCGTCAGAGGGATACATCGGACCGATGAGGTCGTCTGTCCTGACGTGACGATAAAATGCCGCCACGATCTCACGGATTCCATTTTCCCCACAGGATGTCATTACTTCTACTTCATTCATGCGTTTGCTTGATTTCGATTTTTTCATCAACGGGCAAGCTTTGAATCATTGGCGTATTCATCATTGTTCTTGAATTTAAATATTACCGAAGTTTAATTCGACAGAAATTGTGATTGAACTAATCTGAGCCCTAAATGAGCGAATCCAATCCAAACACGGATTTTGTGGCCCCTGCCGCGACTGATTTGGCGCCGCATTTTTCAGCATATGAAATCCAAGACTTGATCGCCTCCGGTGGAATGGGTGCCGTGTATTGCGCGGTGCAAAAATCTCTCGATCGCACGGTGGCGATCAAGATTTTACCTGTCGAGTTCGGTAAGGACGAAATATTCCGCGCGGCTTTTGAAGCAGAGGCAAAAGCGATGGCGCGTTTGAATCACCCGAATCTAATTGGGGTTTATGATTTCGGCGAGGTGAATGGGATGCTCTACATCGTAATGGAGTTTGTTCCTGGAAAATCACTATACCACTCGGCATATGGTTTAGCCATCGACCCCAGCGAGGTGGTTCGTTTGGTGAGCTGTATATGTCATGGACTCGCCCACGCCCATGAAAATGGCATTATTCACCGTGATATTAAGCCATCTAATATTTTACTCGATCTAAACGCTCAACCCAAGATCGGAGATTTCGGGCTGGCTCGCCCGATCGAATTGAAAGTCGATGATACGAATGAAATTTTTGGTACCCCGCATTATACGGCTCCCGAAGTAGTCGCCGACCCTCATTCGGTGGATTTCCGTGCGGATATTTTTTCGGTGGGTGTGCTTTTGCATGAGTTACTAACAGGAAAAATTCCCGCAATAGATCCTCGGTCTGCTTCGGTTATCTCTCACTGTGATCCACGCTTTGATGCAATTGTAAGTAGGGCGACGCAGCCATCTCCTGCGAATCGATATGCAAGTGCTACGGAATTAGCGAGCGATCTATTGCAGCTTGGCCAAGCGTTGGAAGCGAGAACGCCCAAAGCGGTGAGAAACGTTGTGCCACGCGCGGTCACTCCGCTTCCCAGAAATTTTCAAGCCAAGCAGAAAAAAAATTCTAACTTGCCCTCGATCATCATGATTTTGGCTGCCATGTCATTAGTGTTGGTTGTGATCTATTATTTTTCAACAAAACGGCCAGAGGTTCCAACTCCAAAGGTTCCAATCCCGGAGGTTCCAATTACAAAGGTTCCAATACAGGTAAAAGCCCCAGTAGAAGCACCGGTAGAAGCCCCAGTAGAAGCCCCAGTAGAAGCCCCAGTAGAAGCCCCAGTAGAAGCCCCAGTAGAAGCCCCAGTAGAAGCCCCAGTAAAAGTTGAACTAACAGAAATTTCAAAGCTTCAACAACCTCTTGCTGATTCGAGTCCTTTCGACACGCAAGTGGTCGAACCATTGCCCGTAGAGGAGCCACCACCCTTAGACTTACAACAACCGCAACCCACTCCAGTGGAGCCCAAATCGGATGTCCCAGCGTTTTTACGAATTGCTCGAAATAAGATGTGGCTGCTTGCCAAACCGGTGATGAAAAAATATTCAGCTGATCTCATGAGTAACGTTTTGGGAGCAAGGCGCGACCTCGAGCGAGCTTTGCGAAAAGAGAATTATCTCAGAGAGGCAGCGGAGAAATTAGTGCAATCTGAGTTTGAGGATTGGCAAAAAGCAGGGAACCGCATTCCCACAACTTACAGTGAATACCTCGCCGAGTTTCCGAAAATTCGTGAAGAATTTCTCAAAAAGCAGGAGGATTTCGATACGGCTTATCAGCAGGATTTTTCCAAGATTTCGGGGGATTACATTCGCGGCATCGAAATGCAAATTGAGCGATTGAAAGTAACCAACGACGAAGGGTCGGTGATCTTATTGAAGGAAGAAGTTGAGCGCACTCAAAAATCTCCAGAATACTTCAAGAAACTAATGTTTTAAGTTGATCCCAAGGCTTCGGAATGAAGCGCATTTTTTAACGCCAGAAAAAATTCTTCCACTGGCGGACAAGTGAATCCTGATTAATCTGCGGCGTGTCGCCAATTGACAAGAAATCTACAACCCGTCGACTGAGTTCCGCGATCCGTTTGCGCGGTTGCCGCCAGCATAATCTTCAAGGGTTCGACCTTGATATCCCACTGGGTCAACTCACCGTCGTCACAGGCCCTTCAGGTTCGGGTAAATCCTCGCTCGCATTCCACACGCTTTATGCAGAGGGACAGCGCCGATACGTGGAAACTTTTTCACCATACGTGCGTCAATTTTTCGACCGAATGGATAAGCCTTTGATCGATCACATCGAAGGAATTCCCCCAGCCATCGCCATCGAGCAAAAAAATCACGTTCGTACCAGTCGGTCCACCGTCGGTACGCTCACCGAGATCAACGACTATCTTAAGTTGCTCTTCGCTCGCCTCGCGATCGGCTACGATCCAAAATCTGGCGATGTCATTCAGCCTGACTCACCTGAGTCTGCGGCGGCGTGGGCAAGTGAAAATCTATCAGGAAATTCAGTTTTTGTTACTTTCCCTATTTCTATTCCCCCAGATGCGAAATCTGAGGAAATCTTCCCATTTTTAAATGCCCAAGGATATCTCCGAATTCTTTTGAATGGGGAAATCATCCGTACCGATGAAGAGCGGGTCACAAAGTTGGTTTCATCCGTCATTCACGTGGTACAAGACCGCCTCATTCTCACGCATGAAAATCAATCTCGTTTGTTAGAAGCTTTGGAAGCAGCTTTCACCTTGGGTAAAGGTCACGCCAAAATCAGTGATGCTGGCAATCCAGATCATTCTTCGTCCTTCTCCAACTCTTGGACGAATCCGAAAACAGGCTTCACCCTGCGTAAACCCACTGCCGCACTTTTCTCGTTCAATTCACCCCTCGGAGCCTGCTCAAAATGCCGCGGCTTTGGCAGAGTCGTCGGTATCGATCTCGAAAAGGCCGTGCCAGACCCGTCACTCTCGATCGCCCAAGGTGCTATCAAGCCGTTCCAAGGTGAGCGCGGTGATGAGTGCCAGCGTGATCTAGTTAGAAATTGTAAAGAACGGGATATCGATACCAAGTGTGCTTTCGAAGATCTATCAGAAGATGAACAAGAGTGGGTATATTATGGTGATTGTAGGACTGAAAATCTTACGGCTGAGGCACTGGAGGAACTTTGGCAGTCTGGTGACTGGTATGGGATTAAGGGTTTTTTTGACTGGATGGAATCCAAGGCATACAAGATGCATGTTCGTATCTTCCTCTCGCGATATCGTTCCTACACCACTTGCGACGCCTGCCGAGGCAAGCGACTCCAACCCGAGTCTCTATGCTTCAAGGTGAATCATAGAACACTGCCGGAACTTTGGTCTCTTGCCATCTCTGATCTGCTTTCGTGGTTTTCAAATTTGAATGCTGAAGTTGCCACCCGTCCTACCGACCCCACCCTCAATCTAGTTCTCACTGAAATCACATCTCGTCTCACATATCTTAATGAAGTTGGTCTCGGCTACCTGACACTTGACCGAGCAACTCGTACCCTTTCGGGTGGCGAAGTGGAGCGCGTCAATCTAACAATATGTCTAGGTGCCTCTCTCACGGGGACGCTATTTGTGCTGGATGAGCCTACTGTGGGCCTCCACCCGCGAGACATTGACCGGCTCGTAGGCGTCATGCACGGACTTCGCGATAAAGGAAATACGCTTGTCGTGGTCGAGCACGAGCAGGCGGTGATGCTTGCCGCTGATCATCTCGTCGACATAGGACCCGGCTCGGGGTCACTCGGTGGCAAGCTGATTTATCAAGGCTCACCCATGGGTCGTAGATCTAAAATACTCGATGGTACAATCCCTTGGCTAACGGGTCAGAAACGAATCGACATCCCTACCCAGCGGCGGAAACCTACTAAAAAAATTCTCCAAGTCCGAGGTGCCACCCGCCACAACCTTAAGAAGTTAGATGTGGATCTCCCGCTCGGTCTTTTTGCGGTTCTCACCGGTGTCTCTGGCTCAGGAAAATCAACTTTTGCACACGATGTTCTCTATCTGAATCTTGCTCGCAAACTCGGTCAGGAAACGGAAGGTGATGCGGCACCGCTCAAAGATCTTAAAGGATCTCAATATTTGACTGGAGTCGAACTCGTAGATCAAACTGCCGTTGCTCGCACTCCACGTTCGACGCCAGCAGTTTTCTTGGGCGCGTTCGATCCTATTCGCCAACTTTTTTGTGAGTCGGATGCCGGGAAATCCGCGGCACTCAAGCCGGGGTTTTTTTCGTTTAACTCGGGCGAGGGGCGCTGCGACCGATGCGCTGGAAATGGCTTCGAGAAAGTGGAAATGCAGTTTTTGTCAGATCTCTACGTCACTTGTCCTGACTGCAAGGGCCGCCGCTATAAATCCTCAACCCTTGACTTCACCTACAATGGTCACTCCATCGCCGACGTTCTTGATCTCACTGTCGCCGATGTGGCGGGTGTATTCAGTCGTCAGGAGCACCACTCAAAAAAAGAATTGCGCCTCATCGAGCAGGTTCTAACAACTTTATCTCCACTGCTCCAAGTCGGTCTAGGCTATCTCAAGCTCGGTCAACCGCTAAACACGCTCTCTGGTGGTGAAGCCCAACGCCTCAAACTCTGCCAACTTCTGATCTCTAATAATGCTGCAACAACTTCTGGTAAGCTCCTTATTTTGGATGAACCCACCACGGGATTGCATTTTTCGGACATTCAAAATCTTCTGAATGTGTTTCAAAAACTTGTTGATTCAGGGCACTCATTACTCGTCATCGAGCATAATCTCGATGTCATCAAGTCTGCCGATTGGATTCTAGATCTAGGACCTGAGGCTGGTAAATACGGCGGTCAATTGGTGGCTCAGGGGTCCCCTGAAACCGTTGCTCTGTTAGGTACTCCAACTGCCCTTTTTCTCAAACAAGCTTTGAACGGACCGATGGCCTCAGTTGGCACATCTTTTATAACTTCTAAGTTCGAAAATTCTCAATCTGCCATCTCATTGCGCGGGGCCCGCCACCACAATCTTAAAAATATCTCTGTCGAAATACCACGTGGAGAACTTGTCGTGATCTCGGGGCTATCTGGATCTGGCAAGTCAACGCTTGCATTCGACATTCTTTTCGCTGAGGGCCAACGTCGGTTTCTTGATTCGATGTCAGCCTATGCCCGCCAGTTTGCTGAGCAGTTAGAAAAGCCTGAGTTTGATCAATTACAGGGACTTCCCCCTACCGTCGCCATTGAGCAGCGTGTCTCACAAGGCGGTGGAAAATCCACGGTTGCTACCGTTACCGAACTCTGGAATTTCATACGTTTGCTCTACTCGAAACTCGGAACTATCTATTGCCCAGAATGCCATGTGCCTGTCGAAAAACAATCACTCACTGCGGTCGAAAACACTGTTCGTGAGTATTTGAAAAAAGGACCAGTCACGCTACTCGCCCCTATCATCCGAGGTAAAAAAGGCTATCACAATGAAATTGCCGAGTGGGCACTCAAACATGGATTCACTCGTCTGTTAGTCGATAAACAATTTAAAGATGCTGAAAACTTCACTCGTCTTGAGCGATTCAAAGAACATGATATCGATGTGGTTGTAGCAGAAATATTTAGCGTTCAATCTAAAGGTTCTGATCTTAGCTCATCGATTGCCCTTGCGCTAGGAATCGGTAAGGGTCTCATCAAACTTTTCACTGCTGACAAAAAATTTACTCTCCTCTCCACTCATTCCAGTTGCCCATGTTGCAACCAATCGTTCGAAGAACTTGACCCTCGTCTCTTCTCCTTTAACTCACCACATGGCTGGTGCTCCGAATGCCGAGGGTATGGTCGTGTTCCCAAACGCCGACAATACCTCGATATCGCTCGTTTTGATTCAGTGTTAGAAGCAGAGTTAGATGCGGATCGCGCCATCGAGCGGATGGACGCAGTCGAACTTGCCGAATGTCACTGCTGCCATGGCTCCCGTCTCAACCCCGTCGCATCTGCCGTCCGTCTCCATAGTGCTAGCTCCAGTGTATCGCAGGCCGAGGTTGCCGCGTCTCCAAGCAATGGAGCCATTTCCCAAGTCGGTAAACTCTCCATCGACAACGCATTCAAAGTTTTCTCAGAGCTCACTTTCTCCGACTCCCGAGCCACACTCATCGCTCGAGACATACTCCCCGAGATCCGCCAGCGACTGTCTTTTCTGCAAGAAGTCGGCCTCGGCTACCTTCAACTTGATCGCTCTGGTAACACACTTTCTGGTGGCGAATCCCAACGCATTCGTCTCGCCGCTCAGCTAGGATCAAACTTGCGAGGTGTTCTTTATGTGTTAGACGAGCCCACCATCGGCCTCCATCCGCGTGACAATGCTGCACTTTTAAAAACTCTCATTGCACTCCGTGATCAAGGGAACTCGCTCATTATCGTCGAGCATGATGAAGACACGATCGCCGCAGCAGACCATCTGATCGACCTCGGTCCGGGAGCGGGTCGACTTGGTGGAGAGATCGTCTATCAAGGTAAGCCGCCAAAGCTTTCAAAATCAAAATCCAAAGATTCAAAGTCAAAGATCCTCTCGCCCACTTACCGCGCCCTCACCGCAGTCATTCACCATCCCATTCGAGGTTCCCGCCGTCCGGTGCTGAAGAATGCGCTTTTCCTAACAATTTCAGGTTGTCACGCGAACAATCTCAAGCATATCGATGTTGCGATTCCCCTCGGGCGTCTCACTGTCCTCACTGGTATCTCCGGTTCCGGTAAATCTTCGCTGATGCATGCTTGCGTAGCAGCAGTTTTTAACCGCCAAGCAAAAAAAAATCCGTATGCAAAAGTTGTCGGTGAGAAGCATATCAAAGCTTGCTTTGAAGTCGACCAATCGCCCATTGGTAAAACCTCTCGCTCTTGCCCCGCAACTTACGTCAAGGTGTTTGATCACATCCGCGCGCTCTTCGCTCAACTTCCCGAGGCCCGTACGCGCGGATTTGATGCATCGCGTTTTTCCTTCAACACCGAGAGTGGTCGTTGCTCTGAGTGTAAGGGCAACGGACGGGTAAAATTAGAAATGGATTTTCTCCCGAGCACATGGATCCACTGTGATGCGTGCAACGGAGATCGCTACAATCCCGCTACGTTAGAAGTCACGTTCCGCCAGAAAAACATTGGACAAGTTCTCGCCATGACGATTGATGACGCATCCACGTTTTTCGAGTCTCAACCGCGCATTGCTCATCCTCTCAAACTCATGGCTGACACCGGTCTCGGCTATCTCCAACTCGGACAACCTTCTCCGACCCTATCAGGCGGCGAGGCGCAGCGTATTAAACTGGTCTCAGAACTGACCAAGGGGCGTGGCATTCGAGCGACTCTAAACAACGCTGCTTTTAAGCAACGTAACCTCTACCTCATCGAGGAACCCACGGTCGGACTTCACCTGGAGGATGTACAGCGCCTCATCGATGTCCTTCACCGTCTCGTCGATGAGGGACACACGGTGGTGGTCATCGAGCACCACATGGCGGTCGCTGCCGAGGCGGACTGGATTCTAGATATCGGTCCGGAAGCGGGTGAGGGTGGGGGAAAGATTATCGCCCAAGGCACTCCGGAGAAAATCGCAAGATCCAAGACCTCTCGTACCGCACCATTCTTGAAAATAGCATTGAGGATTTGAGCGGTCGTATTAGAAACTTATCCGCTTGTTCCTTTGGGAAATTCTAGTGTCGAGGGTATTGATTCATACCACGATATCCACACCTTCAGTGGCGATTTCAACGATGAGGTTGGAGCCAGCGCTTGAAGCGATGTTCTTGGCGTCTTGCAGCATTCCATCGAGGAATGCATCGTCATGGTTGGGATCGTGATGGAAGAGGTAAAGCCTCTCGGCGCTCGCATGAAGGGCAAGTGAAACGACCTCGTCGACGCAACCGTGACCCCAACCGCGGCGCGTGGTAATCTCGCTTGAGTTGTACTGGGTGTCCGCGATTAGAATTTTAGCACCCTTGATGAATTCGATGATCCGTAGTTCATCATCACCTCCTGTTTCGTGATCTGATAGAAAAACAATCGAACCGGTTGGAGTCTCAAAGCGATAGGCTAGGCATCCGCCAGGGTGATTGGTGAAGCAAGCTTGGACTTGGACTTCTCCGACCGTGAAGCGGAGGTCGCCGCTGGTATCGAGATGCTCGAAGATGATTTCTGCAGCCATTCCTCCTAACAGGACAGGAAAGTGACGACTGCCATCCATCTGTTTTTCAAATACGGCTCTCAATCCGTTAGGCTCGGAGTTTTGACCAATGACGTGTATGCGGTTTTGACTTGCGTAGGCTGGAGTGAAAAATGGGAAGCCTTGGATGTGATCCCAGTGTCCGTGGGTGCTGAGAAGAGTGAGCTTGATAGGCTTCTCGCCGAATTCATTAATGAGGGCGGCGCCGAGAGCACGGATGCCTGATCCCGCATCGATCACGATGATTTGACCCGCAATTCTGAGTTCCACGCAAGTCGTATTGCCACCCACGCGAATGGTCGACGGACCTGGAGTCGGGATGGATCCGCGAACTCCCCAGAAGTGGATGACCGAAGTGTCAGGTGGGTATGATTCAACGGGCATGAGCGAATAATTAGGTGGAGGATATAATTTGTGCGAGTTTCTTTGAAAATCAAAGGTAAAGCCCAGCGCTTGACGAACCTTTATACCACAAGAGGTCCGTGAGGTTTATGTCTGTGAGTTTTGCTTATCCCTGCAGGCCGATGGTCCAGAAGTTATGTAGAGAGGCTCGTTGCTCGGCAGTTGCGAGTTTTTCGTTCATCGTGCGGATGCGCCATGCGACTTGGCGAAGCAGGCCTTTTAAGACTGAAACTCCGGCAGCGGGATCGGCTTCCAAAAAGCCGTTCAACTCGTCGCGTGTGATTGTCCAAACGAGCCCAGGACTGTGGCAGACGGCGGTCGCACTTGCCGTGCCGGGGTCAAACAGGTTGACCTCGCCGAGCGAATCTCCTTCGCGCAGGGCGGCTAGTAAAATTAATCTCTCGCCTGAATTTGAAGTGATGTGAAGGGACCCCGAGAGAATGACGTATAGAGATTCTTGCTGAGCCCCCTCCTCGATAAGAATGTCGCCGGGTCTAGGTCGGAGAAATTTGCCGAAACATGCCAAAAACGCGCGGTGCTCTGAAGATACCTCGTTAAGGAAACCGATGGCAGGTAATTCTGATGTTGGAGATTCTGATGGTTGCATAAAATCGAAGGCTGAGCGACTGTACATCGAACTGCTTGAGACTGAACGTATGCTTGTCTTGCCCATCAATTAGCAGGGATGCTGGCAAATCCAAGGCGAAATTTAGCGAAGCCATCCGTCTGGAATCGTTGATTTCGCTGGTAAGCAGGAGAAAAATGCCGTTACGAGCTTCGACGTCCTCGTGAAAGAGTCCTGTGGGTGGTATTTTGTGAGCCTTTTATTCAACCGATACGATCAAATAACATGCCCTCCATTTTTCATGCTCAAGTTGAGATTCCCGCGCGGCCAGAAGCCCTCTTTCAATTTCACAGAAACCCTCAAAATCTAACGGAAGTTATGCCTCCAACCTTAAAGTTGGTCAGCTTAAAAACAGATGGTCCAGCGCTGGAGGGACGTATGATCGAGTTGCATTGTCGTGATTTTTGGGTCATCCCGATGCGCTGGACTTGTCGGTGGAAGACAGTGAGGCCGCCTTATCTGTTAGTGGATGAGATGGTCAAGGGTCCCTTTAGCGTTTTCATTCACGAACACCGCTTCGAAGAACATGGTGCGCACGCCAGCATCATGCATGACACAGTGACCTACGAGTGGGGCCGCTGGTGGTGGGGGAGATTCGTTTCTGAGACGGCCGTGCGATTCTATCTGGCTCTACTGTTTAAATACCGTCACCATCGCACCAAGAAATGGGCTATGACATCGGGATAAGACTCATCGATGCTCTAGAAAAACTGGAGGCGGAGGAGGGAATCGAACCCTCGAATGACGGTTTTGCAAACCATTGCCTTACCACTTGGCTACTCCGCCACTTCGATGGCTTGGGCAGCGATCGTGTAATGTGGAAAAGTTCGGGTGTCAATACTTGGATTTTTGTTAAAATTGACTGCCCGTTGTGTGGGTAGTTATTGGCAGGCTTCGCAGGTGCCTCCATTTAGCATTGCATCAATCGAGCAGGCATTTTTTTCTTCAGCGGAGAATTTGGCTCCCGCTGCGGTGGCGGCGGTTTGGGTGGCCATGACGCCGCGTTGTTCCTTTTTGGGGTCAATGGTGGCTTTTTCTGTGCCGGAGGCTCCGAGGGTGCGGAGGTAGTAGGTGGTTTTAAGGCCTTTTTCCCAAGCACGACGATACATGTGGCTGAGAGTTTTCATCTCGGGGGTTGCGAGGAAAAGGTTCACGCTTTGTGCTTGGTCAATCCATTTCTGACGGCGGGCTGCGGCGTCGATGATGAAGTTGTGGTTGATGCCAAAAACAGTTTTGTGCTTGAGCTTGAGAGACTCTGGAATGTCATCAATGGAGTCCAGTTCACCGTCGAAATACTTGAGTTGATCGAGCATTTCCTGGTTCCAAAGGTTCAGTTTTTTCAAGTCTCTAACGAGTTCAGAATTGAGAACGATGAACTCGCCACCGAGGTTAGATTTCACGTAAAGGTTTTTGTAGTTTGGCTCGATGCATGGTGTAGTTCCCATGATGTTAGAGATTGTCGCAGTTGGTGCGATGGCGAGCACGTTGGAATTACGCATGCCATGTTTGGCGATCTTTTCGCGGACGACTGACCAATCCATTTTTCCGCCACGCGGGACATCGATTTTACGCCCACGCTCATTTTCTAACAGGTCAACAGTATCTTGTGGGAGGAGACCGCGATCCCACTTGGAGCCCTTGTAGCTTGAGTAACTGCCGACTTCTGCTGCGAGATCGCTGGAAGCACTGTAAGCATAATAGGCGATGGCTTCCATGAACTCGTCGTTGAACTCGACGGCAGCGTCCGAGGCGAAGGCAAGGTTGCGCTTGTAGAGTGCATTTTGCATGCCCATGACACCGAGGCCGATGGGTCGGTGGCGGGTGTTTGCCGTCTTGGCGGCCGTTGTTGGATAGAAGTTGATATCGATGACGTTGTCCAAGGCTCGGATGGCGACCGTGATGGTTTCCTTGAGCATTTCGTGATCGAGGGCACCGTCGCGGGTGATGTGAGTGTCTAGGACGACGGAACCGAGGTTGCAGACAGCGGTTTCTTCCTCGGAAGTGTTTAGAGTAATTTCCGTGCACAAGTTAGATGAATGGATCACTCCGCAGTGGTCCTGGGGAGATCTAACATTGCAGGGGTCCTTGAAAGTGATCCATGGGTGACCGGTTTCGAAGACCATTTTGAGCATCGATTTCCAGAGTTCGAGTGCAGGAAGTTGGCGAGACCAAATTTTGCCATCGGCAGCCATTTTTTCGTATTCGCAGTAGCGAGTCTCGAACGCGGAGCCATAGAGGTCGTGGAGGTCTGGAACTTCGTTGGTGCGGAATAGAGTCCAAGTTCCCCGGTCCACCATGCGTTTCATGAAGAGGTCCGGTACCCAGTTGGCGGTATTCATGTCGTGGCAGCGGCGGCGCTCGTCACCGGTATTTTTACGGAGGTCGAGGAAGTCTTCGATATCGTTGTGCCACGTTTCGAGATAAGCGCAGCCCGAGCCCCGGCGTTTTCCTCCTTGGTTGACGGCGACGAGTTGGTCGTTGTGGAGTTTAAGGAATGGAATGATGCCTTGCGATTCGCCGTTGGTGCCTTGGATGTAGCCGCCGGTACCGCGGACGGCGGTCCATGAGCCCCCGAGGCCACCAGCCCATTTTGATAGGAAGGCATTCTCCGCGATGCCTCGGTACATGATTGACTCGATTGAATCGTCGACCTTGTAGAGGTAGCAGGACGAAAGTTGGCTGTGAAGGGTGCCAGAGTTGAAAAGTGTGGGCGTGGAGGAGCAGAAGCGGCGACCTTTATACAGATTATAAAGGCGTATGGCCCAGTCTTCACGTTGGGTTTCCTCGCGCTTGAAAAGACCCATCGCGACTCGCATCCAGAAAAATTGTGGCGTCTCAATACGGCGATGTTTGTCGCCGGTTTTGTCAACGATGAGGTAGCGATCGTAGAGTGTTTGAATTCCTAGGAAGTCGAAGTCGAGGTCGGCGGTAGGGTCGAAAGCTTCGACAATTTTATCGATATCGTAGAGATTGAGTAGCTCGGGAGTGAGTCGTTTGATCGCGACGCCGTGCTTGAGATAGGACTTGAAGCCAGCTTTGTGGGCTTGTTTCAACTTATCAATTCCGTCGCGAAGGATCGACCAGTCGAGTACCTCTTCGTAAATGTAAGAGAGGAGAATGCGAGCGGCAAATTTCGCGAAATCAGCGTCTTTTTCGATGAGCGCCTTGGCGTTTAGGGTGATGGTGCTTTTGAGGTCTTTTTCTGAGATTTCATTGCCAACAGAGCGGCGGAGTTCGCGCTCGATTTCTGCTTCTGATAGATTGAGCTCGAGACCGATCGATGCATAGGCGATGCGTTTGCGGAGATCGGTGCCGTCCCAGAAAGAGGAAATGCCATCGTCGTCGATGACGGTGACCATGAGTTCTTGGTTAGGATCCTCTGCTAGGTTTTCTTCTTCTTGGCGCAGACGTGCTCGCTCGTCACGGTAGCGGACGTAGTGGGTCGCGGCTTTGAAGTGACCTTGGCGCATGAGTTCTTCCTGAACCATGTCTTGTACGTCCTCGATGTGAATGAAGGAGGAGTCACCTTGGCGGATGCGGTCGGTGACGCCCTTGGCGACTTCCGTGGCGGGTTCAGGATTTTCTTTAATGGTTAGAAAAGCTTTTCGAACGGCGATTTCGATTTTGGTCTCGGACCATGGAACGACGTTTCCATTACGGCGGATGAGTCGAACGGGTAGTGTGTTAGGACTGGTGTGCACATCGACCGCGCCAGTTTTTTCCATCGAGCGGCGAAAAGCTAAAGACTTCGCTACGTCGTAAGCTTCGTTTTCTAGCAGTGCTTTTTCGATCAGTAAGTAGAGATCTGATTCAGATAGGCGTAGCCGGCCTGCGGAGTCGAGAGATTTCGTTAGGGAATTAGCAACCGAGTGAGCGACATCCGAGACGAATTTGCGGTTTACATCTGAAAAAATCGAGATCTCGTCATGACTGCGAGAAATGAGAAGGTCAGCTAGAGAGTCGCCGATGGCGTCTGCGACGTCTTCGAGTGAGAAGTGTGAATCGGTGGTTCCGCGTGTGATCGTGATATCGGTGACAGGTGCACGGTTCTCGGTTGTGAGAACATCACGCCAAGCGAATCCGCGATCCGTGAGAGCAAAGCGGTCGGTGACGACTTGTTTAAGTGCGAGGTCTTCGTTTAGATTGAGAGAACGATACATGTTGTAAAAAAGGATTTTATGAGAGAGATGAATTAATAAGAAGCGTAGATAGAATTTGCATTGCTACGAAAGCAGCAACGCCTGCGAGGCTCAGAGTTCGTCGTCGTCGACAGAAGTGAGAGCGGAGGCTTTCTGGTATTCAGTGACGCGACCTTCGAAGAAATTGGTTTCCTTCTTGATGTCCATCATTTCAGCGAGCCATGGGAAAGGATTGCTAACAGATTCGTTCAGTGGGGCAAGGCCACAAGAAGTGAGGCGACGGTCTGCGATGTAGTCGATGTAGGTTTCAAAGTCAGCAGAGTTTAGTCCGAGACCCGCGACGGGAAGGCAATCGCGGATGAATTGTTTTTCGAGGCGGATGCCCTCGGCCATGGTGTTACGGAGATCTTCGCGGAAGTCCTCGGTCCAGATATCTGGATTTTCGTCGATGAGATCCATGAGGAGATTGCGGAAGACCTCGATGTGGTTCGATTCGTCACGCAGGGTGTAACGAAACATTTGTCCGATTCCAGGAAATTTGTTTTGGCGATAAAGGCTGAGAATCATGCCGAAAAGACCATAAAACTGGGTGCCTTCCATCACTTGACCGAACATGAAAATGTTCTTGGCTAGAGCTTGTTTGTTGGTCGTGATGGTGAGGTCGATGTCACGGCGGAGAGCCTTGCTATTAGATACGACGAAGTTATTTTTCGCGGTGATCGATGGGATGTCCTCGAACATCGCCTCGCACTCGTGTGGGTTGATGCCGAGTGATGAAATCATATAAACAAGGCTGTCTGCGTGGATGTTTTCTTCGTGGGCGTGGCGACCGAGGACGAGCTTGAGCTCAGGGGCGGTGACGACCTCGCGGACCACGTGAAGCACGTTATCTCCGACGATGCCCTCTGCGGCGGAGAAATAGCCGATACCCATCTTGATGATCCATCGCTCGACATCCGAGATTTCGTCAGAGCGCCATTGTTCGACGTCCTTTTGCATGGCGACGTCTTCGGGCTCCCAGTGGTTGTTCTTCATCGTCTTATAGAGATCATACGCCCACTGGTATTTGAGTGGAAGGATGTTAAAGAACATGGTTTCCTTACCGTTGATGACGCGCTTGCCCGCGTAGGCCAGCTCGGCCTTTTCGCGATCGAGGGTAAAAGTCTTATTTCCGAGAGCTACGGTGGTGGTTTTAGCGGGTGCGGTAGAGATGGCGGACATGATAGTTGGCGGTCGTAGAATGTGATGAATTTTAGACGAATTGCGGCAGGTGCAGCGTTTTGGAGACTGACAGCGTTGGGGGGGTGTAGTCAAACTGATTTTGCTCATGTAGTATCCACAAATTATTCACAATACAAGATGTAGTGGTTTAGTGTAAGTATTTACTTTGTAAATATATCTCAAAATGTGAGGTTTATGTATTTTCGCCAAGGAAGATTTAGCTTCGCCTTGAGGTAGGTTGCAGGCAATATTTTTTTCACAAAATGTTAGAGATGGGCGTCTCAGGAGAAATTTGAAAAAATTCTTTAAGTTTTACGAAATATTACCCCTTTTAAACGATTTTCGCGTCGCAAGGTGTTGAAATTTCGAGAAGTAAAAATTTCAACATCATAGCGGTAACTATTTTTTAACGGCTGCAAGCGGCATAAAGAACGAAAAAACCGCCGACTCCAAGTTTGGAATCGGCGGTTAAAAAGAGGTGTGTTAGAGTTTGTTAGAACTTCCAATCGTGTTGATCGAGATCACAGACGCAGGCGGCAAGTAGCATGATACAAGCGGCAATATCCTGTTTGTGACAGGATTCGATGGTTTGATGAATGTGGCGGGTGGGGATGGAGACTGCACCCGCGATTGAGCCGCCGGCAACCATGCGTTGAAGGCTGGCGGTGTCGGTGCCTCCGCCGGCGAGGATTTCGGGTTGCCACTTGATTTTGTGACGTTTGGCGGCGGATTTCATGAATTCGATCATTCGGTAATCGCAGATAACTGAGGAATCCATGAGCTTGATTGCGGCGCCATCGCCCAGGGAGGTGCAGCGTTCTTGTGGGGTGGATCCAGGGACGTCGTAGGCGATGGTCGTATCCAGGCCGAAGCCAAAATCCGGTTGGATTTGGAGGGCAGAGGCTTGTGCGCCACGCAGGCCGACTTCTTCTTGGACGGTGAAAACGGCGTAGAAGTCGTAGGCGGGCTTGCGCTTGGATTTTTTCAGTTCACGGAGGGTCTCGATGAGGACAAAAACTGAGGCACGGTTGTCGAGGGATTTCACGTTCACGCAGTCGCCGAGTTCGATGAGCGGTGAGTGGCGGGTCACGAAATCGCCGACGGCGACGAATTTATCCACGTCTTTTTTGGGGAGACCAGTGTCGATGAAATAATCGCTAATTTTGACGGCTTTATTTTTCTCCTCGGGCGACATGATGTGGACGGGCTTGGAGCCCATGACACCCATGATATCCTTGCGACCATGGAGGATCACGCGTTGTGATGTTAGAGTTTTCGGGTCGAATCCACCGACGGGATTGAAGCGCACGAAGCCCTTGTCGTCGATGTAGGTGACGATGAAACCAATTTCGTCCATGTGTGCGGCGGCCATGGATTTTTTAGCTTTGGATTTACCTTTTTTGAGGGCAATGACGTTGCCCATATTGTCGACACGGACGTCGTCGGCGAGGCCTTTGAGTTCGGTGAGGACGAGGTTGCGGATTTCTTTTTCGAAGCCTGGAGCACCAGGGGCTTCGCAAATACGAGTGAGTAGAGGAATATCGATCGGCATGACGGGCAAAAAGTACCCAGAATTTTGCGGGTGACGAGATGGAATTGTGCGTAGGCAATAATTCTGACTTGGCGGAATGTGCTGAAAAGTTACCTTTGGTCTGTGAAAGGTAAATTATTAATCGACTTGTCGAAGCTGCCTGAGGAAGGAAAAAGTTACGCAGGTGAGCTACCAAAGGAAATTTTTGATCTCCCAGAGGGTGACGTTCAGGCCGTGGGACCACTGATTTATGATGTCTGGGTGCAGCGCTTCGAGTCGGAGCTTTTATTGACCGGGATGCTTTCAACGGTCTTTGAATTGACCTGCGTGAGGACGCTGCATCCATTTTTACAAACCATTCGTCTAGAAGCAGCGGCAGCATCCATGGAGATCGAGCGGGAGGGGGAAATCGACGTCACCGATGCCTTGCGCGAGGAGGTCTTGATCAACCTTCCGGTGGACCCGCGCTGCGAGGATGGGGACGTGCCACAGAAGTGTGAAATTGATTCCCGATATTTATCAGTGGACAAGTTGCCCGAAGATGGGGTACCCACTGCCCCCCGCGCCGAGAGTGACGACCGATGGTCTGCTCTCGACATACTCAAGGACCTCAAGGACCCCACTTAAACGAACAACGACCATGGCCGTACCAAAAAGACGCCAATCCAAAAGCCGCCAAAAAATGCGCCGAGGCGCCAACCGCTGGCGTGCACCGATCTTCAAGAGCTGCCCTGAATGCGACAGTAGAGTGCCATCGCACATTGCTTGCCCATCCTGTGGTTATTATCGCGGCCGCCAAGTGCTCGACGTCGAAGCTCTCTGAGGCTGACGACGCGAACGCTGAATGCATTGCCGCTCGGGGATTTCCTCCTGCGGTGATTTCCGCTGCATCCACAATTATCTAAGAACTCTCGATTCTGCATGAAAGTCGCGCTAGACGCCATGGGAGGGGATCACGCTCCCGCCATCAACATCGGCGGGGCCATCGATGCTTTGCGATATTACCCGAAGTTGGGACACCTTTACTTAGTCGGAATCGAGGACGTATTGCGAGACGAATGCAAGAAGCAGGGTTTGGATTTGAATGACCCACGCGTAAGCATCGTGCATGCCCCAGAGGTGATTGGCATGGCCGAGCCGGGTGCGAAAACGGTTCGCCGCAAAAAACTTTCCTCTATCAGCATCGCCATGGACATGGTGAAGGACGGTCGTGCAGACGCATTTGTTTCTGCTGGAAATACCGGTGCGGCGGTTGCCGCGGCGACACTTAAATTACGGACGCTGGAGGGTGTGGATCGTGCGGGCATCGCTTCCGCATTGCCTAACGAACATGGCATTTGCCACATCCTCGACGCTGGGGCCAATCCCGAGGCCAAGCCCGAACACCTCGTGGCCTACGCGGTGATGGGAACCGCATTTGCGCGCGGCGTGCTCGGCGTGAAGAATCCGAAAGTCGGGCTGATGTCTAACGGCGAGGAAGATGAGAAAGGCACGGCCTTCACGAAGGAAACTTTCAAGCTCCTCAAGCAGACACCGGGAATCAACTTTGTGGGCAATGTTGAAGGCGGAGATCTTTTCGAAACCGAACTGGACGTGGTGCTGTGCGATGGCTTCGTCGGCAATATTATGCTCAAGACCATCGAGGCGACCGCCAAGGCCGTTTCCAAGTGGCTAAAAACAGAAATACAAGGCAACCCTCTGCGGATCGCTGGTGCGATGCTTGCGCAAGGCGCGTTCAAGGCTCTCAAGGAGAAAAGCAGTTACGAGACCTACGGCGGCAGTCCATTACTCGGTGTCGATGGCGTGGTGATCATCGCCCACGGATCTTCCACCGCGCTCGCGGTTCGCAACGCAATTCGAGTGGGCATAGAAACGGTTGAAAACAAAGTTAACCCACAGATTCAGCAGGCTTTGGCAGAGATTGCAAAAGCCGCCGTGTCAGCGAATTCGTTTTAGATAACTTGGAATTTCACTTCGCGCTTGTGGCATCCCATCTTGGGTTCCAATGTCCCGCAGCATGACAGAGTCGACGTCCCCTTACCAAGTTTGCATTGCAGGAACCGGTAGCTACCTACCTGCGCAGGTTCTAACAAATGACGAGCTTGCCGTGAGTGTAGACACCAGCAATGAGTGGATTGTTTCGCGTACCGGCATCAAGGAGCGCCGAATCGCCGCCAAAGACGAGTTCACCTCGCACATGGCCACCCACGCAGCAAGGCGCGCGCTGGAGCAGGCGGGCCTAGCAGCAGAGGATGTCGAGTTGATTATCGTCGCAACCATCACGCCAGACACGCCCACACCGGCCACCGCTTGCTACGTGCAGCAAAGCCTTGGTGCAAATCGCGCAGTGGCGTTTGACATCTCTGCCGCGTGTTCCGGATTTCTTTATGCGATGAAAATTTGCAAGCGCCTCATCGCGGATGGAGGTTTCAAAAATGCTCTCATCATCGGTGCAGAAAAACTTTCATCAGTCACAAATTGGTCGGATCGCTCGACGTGCGTGCTTTTTGGTGACGGCGCGGGTGCGGCGGTTCTTCGGCGAGCCAATCCGGAGGAAGGCTCTATCCTAGCCACCGAGATGGGCACGGATGGAAGCCTAACACATTTGCTCAACATTCCTGGTGGCGGTAGTGCCTGCCCGATCACAAGCAGCAATGTGAATGACAATCTTTTCACTCTAACCATGATGGGCAAGGAAGTCTTCAAGCACGCGGTCAACCGTATGAAAGAAGCAGCGGAAAAAGTCATCGAGCGTGCTGGATTGAAAGCTGAGGACATCGCCTGCGTAATTCCTCATCAAGCGAATTTAAGAATCATCGACGCGATCGCTGACCGACTCGCCGTTCCTAACGAAAGGGTGTTTGTGAACCTAGATAAGTACGGCAACACGTCGGCAGCGGCGGTAGCCATTGCCCTCGATGAAGCGAACCGCACAGGTGCCTTCAAGCGTGGCGACCATATCGTGCTGGTGGTGTTCGGTGCTGGCCTTACTTGGGCGGCGGCGGCGATCCGTTGGTAGATTTCAAAATTCTCATGTCCTATCGCAGCACGCCTCAGGAAACCACCGTGATGCCGCCAGGCATCCCTTATATCATTGGTAATGAGGCTGCAGAGCGGTTTTCATTCTACGGAATGCGTACGATTCTGGTCGTTTTCATGCTGCAGTATTTGCATTTCATGGACGGAGCGGGAGGGCGTGCGCTGACTGGCAATCAAGCGGTCGAGTACTATCACCAGTTTGCGAGTTGGGTTTATTTTACTCCGCTGCTCGGTGCGCTGGTTGCGGATATTTTCTTGGGTAAATACCTAACAATTTTATGGTTATCCATCGTTTATTGTCTCGGGCACGCTGCGCTTGCTTGCATGGGATATTATGAGAATTCGCCATGGTGGTTGTTTGCTGGATTGTTGTTAATCTGCATCGGCTCTGGTGGGATCAAGCCTTGCGTATCGGCACATGTTGGCGACCAGTTTGGGAAAAAAAATCAGAAACTACTTTCTCGAGTTTATAATTGGTTTTACTTCTCGATCAACTTTGGTTCGTTCTTTTCTACCTTGCTCACACCATGGTTGTTAGAAAAATACGGCCCGCACTGGGCGTTTGGTGTGCCTGGCGTTTTGATGGCCATCGCGACGTTGATGTTCTGGCTAGGCAGAAACCGTTTCGTGCACGTTCCCCCATCTGGTCGCAGATTTTTTAAAGAGGCTTTTTCTCGTGAGGGCATCGTTGCGCTTGGTAAGTTGATTCCGTTGTTCTTTTTCATCGCGGTGTTCTGGTCGCTTTACGATCAGACGGGTTCCTCGTGGGTACTACAAGCGGAGCAGATGGATTTGAGATTTCTTGGAGTCACTTGGTTGGAATCACAAGTTCAGGCGGTAAACCCGATCTTGGTTTTGGTTTTCATTCCGCTGTTCACCTTTGTGATCTATCCATGGTGTAACAAGATTTTTACTCTCACGCCGCTGCGCAAAATTGGTCTTGGAATGATTTTGATGACGGTGTCATTTGCCCTCACCACCTTGATTCAGACTTGGATCGATGCTGGCGAGCGCCCTTCCATCGGCTGGCAGGTTGCGGCTTTTTTCATCATCACCGCGGCCGAAATAATGGTGGCGATCGTTGGGATGGAGTTCGCTTATACTCAGGCACCTCGGACGATGAAGTCTTGGGTGATGGCGTTGTTTTGGCTGGCAGTCTGGGGTGGTAATCAATTCACCGCTCAGGTGAATCATTTCATCGCTATCGCATCACCCGCTGAGATTCAATTCGAGAAAGCAACGCTGGGTATGCCGTCGGATTGGGAGAATTCACCAAGGACGATTTTCCTTCCGGGCTTTGACGGAGTCATCGGTACCGCTGACGATTTCGTCGCACGTTGCAGGCAAGGAAGGATGAACTCGTTAGAGATCCCAGGGCGTGAGATTTTCTTGGATGCGGCCAGTCGGATCGAGGCCGCATCGCAACAACACTTGCCATCTAACAGAGTAGGGAATGAGCTGCTTGGTGGTGTGAAGGATCCGTGGAAAAACCCTTTGGTTTACGATGTCATCGACTCGTCTCACGCTCGAATTTCCAGTGCAGGTCCTGACTGTGCCGCCAAGACTCCATGGGATATTGGTGTGACGATTGAAAAAACTAACGGTAGCAACGCCTCATCCGATGACACATGGCTAGGGCGCCGCAAGATTGCGCTTGGGATTCGCGAGAAACCCACCGAGGCAGGCTTCAATCGTAGCGAATTTTCTGGTGGACAGAGTCGGCTTGAAGGCGCGGCTTATTTCCGTTTTTTCACTTGGCTGGTTTTGGCCACCACGGTGATTTTTATTCCCTTTGCTTATTTCTATCATCCGAAGACCTATCTGCATGATTGATCTTCACGATTGGCTCAGGATAGCCGCTGCATGACAGCTGCGGACAGGAGTTTGCCATCGGCGCGACCGTCCGCCAGTTCTTGCGCCCGTTTCATCACCTTGCCCATGTCCGCCTTGCCGATCGCACCGGTGTCGGTCACAGCCTGCTCAATGATGGCGACGAGTTCTGCATCGCTTAGTGCGGCGGGAAGGTAGCGAGAGAGAA
>Ga0209190_1000445_pt1 | contig 30205 bp, 16 predicted proteins | sample M_140205_XF_Meta_FD_187315 | JGI IMG/M metagenome (GOLD analysis project Ga0209190, IMG submission 187315) | Freshwater microbial communities from Lake Montjoie, Canada to study carbon cycling - M_140205_XF_MetaG (SPAdes) (version 2) | ecosystem: Environmental > Aquatic > Freshwater > Lake...
GCAAAGCCATCCAACTCGATTCCTTGGTCAGCGGCGCCGGCTTGCTCAAGGCTAGCGGCAGCGGTGATCTCTACGTGATCAACGCGTCCAATACCTACACCGGCGGCACGGAGATCGGCACGGGTTACATAGTCATCAGCAACCCCGCAGTGCTCAGCACCGGCCCGGTCAATTTCGGAACCTCGGCCAACAGCTTCTTCCGCTTCATCGCTTCAGCCACGCTGACCAACCCGGTCACCATCAGTGGGTTTTCGGGAGATTCGACCAGCACCAACATCGTCAAATACACAGCCAACTTCACAGTCGATGCCGGCCTGCAGGCGGTTGTGTCCTCGACGATGTCCAACAAGTATGCCATCGGCACCAACGCCACCGACCAGAAATACGGCGGACGTTTTGAAAAGTGGGGCGCGGGAACTCTGGTCCTCTCGGCCTCCAATGCCCTGACCGAGTCGGTCACGCTGAACGAGGGTGTCCTCACGATCTCCAATGCGAAGGCCTTCAACACCAGCAACACGATCAACTTCGCTGGTGGCACGATGCTCTTGGCCCAGTCCTCCGGCGATCTTTCCGTGGGCAGCCTCAATGTGGTCACCAACTCCCTGCTCAATCTCGGCACAGGGGCCTCGCGCGTGATCCGGTTCAGCGGCCTCTCCAGCGCGGTTGCCGATATTTCCCTGACCATCACCAACAATCCCAACGGCAGCGTTTATCTGCCGACCAACATCGCACCTGCCGATTTGGCCCAACTGAAGTCCGCGGAAAACCCGACCTACACAGCCACGATCGACCCGAGCACAGGACTTCTCTCCTTTGTTTCCGCATCGACCCCGACGATCACGGTCACTGGCACGCCGCTCGCCTCCTTTAGTGCGACACAGGGCACAGCCTCCGCGCCGCAGACATTCTCCGCTGGCGGCACCTCGCTGAGCGCTGGCATCACGGTGTCCGCGCCGTCCAACTTCGAAGTCTCGACCAACGGTTCCAGTTATTCTTCGTCTGCAACTTTAACCCCCTCGGGCGGCGCGGTTAGCGCCACGACGATCTATGTTCGCATCGCAGCGAATGCAGCGGTTGGTTCGGTGGGTGGCAATGTCACGCTATCCAGCACCGGTGCCGCAGGCCAAAACGTGGCGGTGAGCGGCAATGTGCAGACAGTTTACCAGTCGTGGTCCGGCGGAGCTCCGCTCAACTCGACCAACCTCGGCATCTATGCTATCGGCGGTGCTACCAGCCCGACGGCGACCAATGGAGTGCCGTCCACCAACGTGCTGACCTCCAGCAACCTGTCAATCATTGCGATCGTGCGGACCAACGATCCGACGCTCTCGGTTTATGGCCAGTCCGCCACGAATCTGTCGACGGGCCCTTGGCAGACTAATGACGTGACCAAGACAGTCTCGACCAACCAAACCAGCCTGCCAGCAGACTGCCAGCGTCAGATCTTCACCGCGCCACGCAGCACCGACACCAAGAAGTTCCTCCGGATTCAGTCCACCCTGCCCGCTCAGTAGTCCTTGTGCCGTGGTTCGCGTGGCTCAGCTCCGGCGGTCTCCCGGCTTTGGAATCGCTGCGGTGTTGCTCCGGTCGGGTTTCGTAACCGGTCCGCTTACTTGACAGCCTTGAAGGTGTAGAGATCGAGGGCTGGTCGTGCGGCCAGCGCAATGTCTCCGCTGCGCCTGTTGCCTTTCTATCTTAAAGCGTTATGATTTGTATCAGACTTTCAGATACCCTCATTTTCTTGGCCCTTTACCCCCCATGAAAGTTCCCCACAACCAGCAGCCTCTCCTCGCGGTGTTCGCCTTGGCAGTCTGTTTCACATTCGCCGTCAACGCGCAGGCGCAGACGATCACCAATGTCTATTGGGATGGTGACAACAACAGCACGGCCGGTGGTTCGGGTGCCCTCAATACCGGCGTTGCTCGCTGGAGCACCAACGGCCCCTCCGTCGGCGGAACTCTTGTCGCGCCCACCAGCACCAATTACATCCTCAACTTCGGTGGCACTAACGGAGCGGTCAACCAGTCAAGCGGCACCATCACGAGCGGCGGTATCGCGTGGCTCACGAGCGGCTACACCTTCACCGGCAACGCTTCTGTGCGCACACTGGCCGGTGTGACGAACGCGGATGGAACGCCGTACGGAACGGGCGTCATGTTCATAACCAACGACGCCAATCTCACTATCTTCGGTGCCGGATTCACTTTCAGCACGATGGGTGTTTCCGGCGGATCTGGAGCCACACTGACCCTGAGCAATGCTGCTGCCGAACAGACGATCTTGCAGTTCGGGACTTCGTCCTCCACTTCGGGAAGAACCAACGCCGTCAATACGGTCATTACCGGCGGTGGCAATGTCTACATCGGGTCATCCGGTGGAAACGGATTCACCCAGACAGGCAACATCACCAACAGCACCTCGGGATTGCTCGTGCTCAGCAATACCGCCGGCGGCAATGTGACTTTTTCGGGTTCGATTTCCGGATCCGGCGCCGTCGCGATAACCAACGGCAGCGCGACTGGCAAAATTGTGCTCGCCGCCTCCAACAGCTACGCGGGAAACACAGCCATCAACGCGCCAGCCGGCGGTTCGATCTACTTGGGAGACAGTTCGGCGCTGAGCACCGGCACGGTGACCCTCGGCGGTGCGGGAACAAACTATCTCCGCGCATCCACCAACAACTTGAACTTTGCCAATGCCGCCGTGATTGGCTCAGGAACGACCCTGCAACTGGCCGCCACCAGCAACAGCTGGAAGATGATCTGGTCCGGCAGCATCTCTGGAGCTGGCGGAATGAGCTACGCTTTCAGCGACAACGGACTTTATCTTCTCTCCACGAACAGTTCTTTTGGCGGAGGCATGAACGTCGGCAGTTCCGGAAAGCTTTATGTCGCGAGCCTCGGTCTGGCGGGTGCCAATAGTTCGCTTGGAACAAATGCTGCACTCACCTTCAGCAGCGGAGCGAACAATGCTGCCGCGACTCTTCTCTGGCTCGGCACCAACAACGAAACCTCGGACAAGACCATTTCTTTGGCCGGGGTCAGTACGAACGCCAATGCGGGTCTGAAAATTTATGCCGGTGACAACAGCACGGCAAACTTCAACGGTGGCACCAACGTCACGCTTACGCTCAACGGCAATATCAGTAGCGTCGGCACGAACAACAAGACCATCACCCTGGGCGCTTACAACACAAATACGCTGGCCGTGAACGGCACGATCAACCAAACGGTTGGTTACACGAACAGGGTTGTGATTGATCCGGGGAACATCGTCCTCGGCAATACCAACAACAGCTTTAGCGGCGGGGTCACCATCGCTGCCAGTTCATCCGCCGCCGCGGTGCTCTCTGTGAGTAAGATCGGCAACATTGGCGCGAATAGCTCCCTGGGCCCTGGCGGCGTGATCAGCATGGGCGGCAGCAGTCCGAGCGCCGCCAGCGTTCTGAACTACACCGGCACCGGCGAAGTGTCCGACAAGGTCATCAGCCTAGCCGGCACCTCCACCAACAGTATTTCTGGGGGTGCCACTTTGGACCAATCTGGAACGGGCAACCTGAAGTTCACCAGCGCGACGACTGTCTCCGGTTCCGGTGCGAAGTCTCTCACGCTGCAGGGCTCCACTGCGGGTACGGGTGAATTTGCCGGTGTCATCGCCGATCAGGAAACCAACGTCATTTCTTTGGTCAAGGGCGGCACTGGCAAGTGGACGCTCAGCGCCGCCAACACCTACTCGGGCGGAACGGCGGTCGATGCCGGCACCCTCGTGTTCAACAATACCACCGGATCGGGTAGCGGCACAGGCCTGCTCACGGTGAGCGCTAGCGCCACCTTGGGCGGATCAGGCAGCATCAGCGGAGCCACGACGATCAACGGCACGCATTCACCCGGCAACAGTCCAGGGCTGCAGACTTTCGGTGGCGACCTCACGTACAACAGCGGCGCCAACTTCCTCTGGGAACTGACCGGCAATACGACCGCAGATCGCGGTGTGAATTACGATGCTGTCGACGTCAGTGGCACCTTGACCTTCAGCGGCAGCACGGGTTTGAACCTCACGTTCAACAGCGGCAGCACAGTCTCCTGGGCAGACTCCTTCTGGAGCAGCAACCAGCAATGGAAGATTTTTTCGGCGACCAACCAATCCATCATTGGCAGCGGCAATTTTGTGGTGACCACCAACAGCTGGGCCGATGCCGCCGGAGTGCTGTTCCCCACCATCCGGCCTGACGGCTCGTTCACGCTGTCCTCCGATGCCAACAACATCTACCTCGAATACACCGCGGTTCCAGAGCCCTCGACCTACGCTTTGCTCGGCATGGCTGCTGCCGGTCTCGCCGGCTACGGCCTCCGCCGCCGCCAACGCGCAGGGAAGTAGGTCCGGAAAGTATTCTTCACCGCACGGCTCATCGGTTGGTCGGCCCGCGGTAAACTTCCAGCAAGGGCGGCGCGGTCAGCGCAATATCGCCGGACTCGCCCGCATCGCCGTTGAAGCGCGGTTCGCGCACCAAGAGAAGGCTGAATGGCTGGCCGGCGTGGCGGGTCAGGGCGGGAGTGAGTTCAGCACGCACGAGAGATTTACCGGGCAGGATGGTCAGGGCGCCCGCGTATTCGACCCCGCGACCGACATCGGCGATAAGACGCGGTTCGATGCGGTCGGTCGGTTGCGCGCCCGCCGCAAGGTGAGGCCACTTCGCCGCGATGGATTCCCAGCCCGCGTCGGCGAAAACATAGAGGTGCAGAACGACTGGGTCCGCATTGGGGTTCTGTGCGTTGGCTTCGACAAAAATGCTGCCTCCCGCCGGCACGTCCGGAAATGCAGCATAGGCCAGATGCGTCTCGGGCGAGGGGACGGCATGGTGGCCGATGGTGAGCGTCTGGGATGAGGATGGTTTGGCGCCCGCTTGCACCGAGAAACTCCGAATGGCGGGAACTTTGCGTCCGGTTCCTGCGCCGCGGAGCAGTCGTACACGGGCCACGGCATAGCCGGGGAGTTCCAGCGCGAGGCGGCCGTCTTTTTCCGCCGGCCCGATCATGGCGATGTCGCCGTGCCGCCGCGCAGAAACCTCGTCGACCACCAGCGTGTCGCCGTCCGCGGGTTGCCAAGCGCTGTAATCGATGTTGATCTTGCGCAGGGGTTCCGCGGAAGAACTGGCCACCCACAGCGCGTCGTCGGTCGCGATGCTCCAGATCCCGGCATCATGCCCGCCGTCGACCTTGCGCAGCGGCTTGTGCCCGGCGAAGGAACGCGCGAGCAGGCGGATGACCTCTGCCGTCTTCGCCGTGCCGCCGATGTTGTGCCGCGGGTCTTCGTTCGAGACATAATGTGTTCCGTTTTTCTTGATGTCGCCCTTGCCGAGGTTCGCGCTCTGCGTCATGCGGAAAAAATAAATCTCGTCGAGCGGACCTCCCGCCATCACGGCGCCGATCTGCCCCAGCGCGGCCAGATCCGTCGGCGAGTCCTGCGTCTCCGGGATTTCGGCATACGCCTTGGCGATACGGACATTGGTCTCCGAGACGACTAGGGGCAGCATTTTTCCGCCGAGCACGCGGCGGATCCCGCCGCGCAGATCGTCGATCTTCTTGGCGTATTCGTCGGGATTCATGCTGTAAAACTGGTAGCCGTATTGCTGGAATTGGCTCCAGGCGGGGTCCTCGGTGCCGTCCCACTTGCGGTGCATATTCAGCAGGGTCTGCTCGCCCCATCCGCGCTCGAGGTCGCGCGTGTCGGGGCGTCCGGTGCGCGGACCGAACGCGGCGATGTTCGCCGTGACCGGCGCGGAGATCAGCGGCTCGAGCTTGGGCGCGCCGCGCTTGGGACCATTGGCCAGTGCGGCCTGCACCGCATCGGTGCCCAGCGACATGCGGCAGAGATACTCGTCCATACTCATCTTATCGCTCTCCTTGTGATCGGGCTCGTTGAAGATCTGGATGCGGCGGATGCCCAGCGCGGCCAACTCGGAAGCCGCAGCGTAGTAACGGCGCCAGTAGTCCCACGCCATGCGCCAATCGGTTTTTCCGTCGGCGCCGAGCAATTGGAATTTGTTCGGGCTGTAAGTCACGCAGGCCATGATCTCGATGCCGTCGCGCCGGATCTCCTCGAGCTTGGCGCGATCCAGTTCCGCGGGCAGCGTCCAGATGGCCCGCAGGTCCTGCGGCGTGGATTGGCGGAAGTCGGTCACAGCTTTGGCGAACTCCTCTGCCGTTTGCACGTGGCCGTCGTTCATTTCCTCGTCGTCCGCGCGGCGCGCCTGCAACCGCAGGCGGACGGCCCCGACTCCCGAATGACGCAGGAACGAGGCGACGTTGCTCTCCGGCGGATTGACCGCCATGTTGTACCCGATCAGCTGTGGGGAAATCCAACCGCTCGGATCCCCGATCTTCAAAGTCACGTCATCCGCGCGAACGCGCTGGCAGGGAAGGGAGAGGGCGGTGCCCAGCAGGCAAAGGATGATCAAGGGGTGCAAGGTTTTCATGCGGAATGACCTGTTAACATGACCGCCGGAAAAAGCCATCGGAGTTGACAGCAGTGCACACTTGTGCGCAAAGTTCTAGGCCCACTGTATCCCGCGCCGCTTGCCCTGCGCCCCACGGCGGCAGTAAGGCTCCTCCTGTGGAACGGCTTCCCACCATCACCGATGTCGCCCGCGAGGCTGGGGTGCACCATTCCACCGTCTCGCGCGCCCTGCGTCGCCATCCTTCCATTCCCGAGCGCACGCGTGTGCGGGTGGAGGAGGCGGCGCGCAAGCTCGGCTACCGCCCCGACCCGCTGCTCTCCGCGCTGGCCAACCGCAAGATGCTTGCCGACGCGCCAGTCTATCGCGCGACCCTCGCGTGGCTGACGAATTTCGATACCGCGCGTGGTTGGGCGGCGCGCGAGCACATCCGCGGCTACCACGCGGGGGCGAAGGCGCGTGCGGAACAACTCGGCTTCGTGCTCGACGAGATTTGGAGTCGCGAGAGCGGACAGAGCAGCGCTGGGCTTTCGCGCCTGCTCCGGGCGAGGGGCATCCGTGGCATTCTTCTCCCGCCGCAACCCGTGCCGCACACCCATATCCAGCTCGACTGGGATGGCTTTGCCGCAGTGTCCTTCGGCTCGACGCTCACGCGCCCGCGCCTCCACACCATCGGGCACGACCACTACCGCTCGCTCGCGAAGCTGGTTCGCCACCTTGCGGCCATCGGCTTCCGTTCACCCGCCTTCTACTACGAGCAGGCGATCGACGAGCGGGTCGACGGGACCTGGGCTGCTGGCTTCCGCTTCGGCATGGAAAAAGCGGGGCTGCCGTCCAGCCGGGCGCTTCATCCGCTGCGCCAGCCCGATCCCGATGCGATCGTCGCGCGCCTGAAGAAAGAAAAGCCCGATGTCATTCTGGTCAACTACTCGCTCTGGCTGGAGTTGGCGCCAAGACTGGAAGCAGCCGGCCTTCATGTGCCGTCCAAGCTGAGCGTCGCCGTGGTCACCGTGCCGGACGGCAAGACAGAACCCGGCGGCATCACCGAAAATGCGCGGCTCATGGGAGCGATGGCGGTCGATGTGATCTCTGGCCTGGTGCAGCGCGGCGACTACGGACTGCCCCAGCGCCCCTTCCGCATGGTGGTGGAGGGCGAATATACGGCGGGGAAGACGATCTTGCCGCCAGGTAGCAAGGCCAAGCAGCGCCCCTTGATCAGGGGCAAAAAAAGAGCAAAATAGGGGACGACACCTTCGTTTCCCTAGCCACGCACAAGCGTGCGCATCCCTCTCGTCGCCCTGCGGGCGGCGTTGGAGAATTATTTGTTTCTACCGGATTTATCCGGTGCAAATAACCCGAGTTCCCCCTCTGCAATGCCCCCGTTGCCAACTGCATAGCTTGTTCGCGCGTCCTCTTGCGCAGCCTTTGCCGCGCGGTGTTGGCGACTGCCATCCCCTGACTGCGCGTCGCGCTCATCCTGCGCACTTAAACATTTCTTAAACATCCCCATCCAAAAATCCAAGCGCCCCAACGCGGCAATGCTCTGGCTGATAGTTCCACCGTGGTGTTGTCCAACGCCAGCGGCGCGTCGCTCGTCGTGCGTTCCTCCGAGACCATCGGAAGTCTCTCCGGCGGCGGCAACACCGGCGGCAACGTGGCGCTCGCCTCCGGAAGCACCTTGACGGTGGCCGAGGCCGGAAGCACAAGTTATGGTGGTACCTAAAGCGGTTCCGGTTCGGGCACGATCACGCTCTCCGGAAACAGTTCGTCCTACTCCGGCGCCAGCGCGATCGATAAAGGCACCGTTGTCGCCGCGGCTAACTCCGCCTGGGGAAGCGGCGCGGTCAACATGTCCACTGCGGGACTGGTCGCCGGCAACGGCGTCTCCCTTGCCAACGACATCGTGGTCGGTAGCGCGTTTGTCACCACAAGCAACTACACGAACAACGCCTTCTCCGGTTACTGGAGCTTCGGAAGCGTGACCAATGTCGGCAGCGCTTCGGTGACCTCCACCACCGATTCGGGCGTCACCTACGGTGACGTCCTCCAGGGCAACACCTTGGGCACGGCCACGATGCTCTCCACCAGTTCCGCTTCCACCGGCTACACGGGCTCCCTCGGGCCATATGAACGCCGGCCACGTGGCGCGGACCAATGCGCTGGTCACGGGAGCGAGCGGTAGCGCTTACTTCGAGTTCACCGTGACCCCCACCGCCGGCAGCAGCTTGTCCTTGACCAACTTCACCGTGGGTTCGCGCCAATCGGGTTCGGGCCGATTGCTCATGACGCTGCTCAGCAGTTTGGACAGCTACACCACGGCCAGCGGCGGTCAGGCCACCTTCTCCGCTGTCATTTCCGGTGCGGGATTGGTGACGAAGACGGGCTCTGGAACCGTGACGTTCGCGGGTTCTGCGGCGAACACATTCTCCGGCGCGACGACGGTGAGCGACGGGACCCTGGAATTGGCCAGCACGCCCGCTTCATCGCTCGGTTCGACGGCATCGGTCAGCGTGGCCAGCGGCGCGACGTTGCTTGTTTCGCAGGCCAACCAAGTGAACAACAGCGCTTCGGTCTCCCTCACCGGCGGCACCATCCGCACCGCGATCGGTGTGAGCGAAGTCTTCGGCAACCTCTCTCTTGCCTCGGCATCGTTCCTCGACTTCAGCACAACCTCTCATGCCAACGCCAACAGCATCAGCTTCGGCACCTACATGCCGAGCGCTTTGCTGACGATCAACAACTTTAACTTCGGCAGCACGCCCGTGTTCGGCAGTAACCTGACCAGCACGATCAACAACTCCTCGTTCTTCACCTCCAACAACGGCGGCATCGCCAGCTACGCACGGGATAATGTTAGCAGCACTTTCACGATCACGGCCATTCCCGAGCCCTCCACCTACGTCGCTGCGGTCGGGCTGCTCGGTCTGATCCTCTGGCCTGCGCGCCGCCGCCTGATCGGCCGTGCCTGAGAACCAGGGGCAGGTCTTCCTGACCGCCTTTCACTTGCCACACGTCACTACAGCGGCAGGCTGCCCGATCTGCGGCGCTTTCAAACGCGCAGGAATTCTACCCGCAGATCGGCGAGTTTGGCCAACTCCGCTTGGCGTTTGTCTCCGGTGAACAGCCGCGGGATGCCGGCGACAACGGCATGGCTCACGTGCAAAAGATCGAGCGCGCGGCATTTGGTGCGGGCCGCATGGCGGCGCGAGAGGTTCTCGGCACACTCTTGGACCGCGGCGGCTTCCATCGGCAGACGGCGCAGCCTTCCTGCGGCGATGTCCTCGTCGATCATGGTCAAAGCTGCGGACAATTCGTCTGCCCTGAGCAGCTCGCGCCCTTGGAGGACCCGCAAGGCGTTACGTAGTTCTATTTCGGTGAAGGATGGGAAGGGGAGCGATCGTTCCTTTGCCGCACGCGCGGCCACTTCTTGCGATCCGGGTTCGAGGTAATACAGTTTCACCAAGACGCCGGTGTCGAAATAGACGCCGAAGTCAGCCACGGTCTGCGTAGATCAAGGAGGCCGCTGGTTCTTTCGCCCCAACCGGTCGCCGGTAGAGGCGTTGCAAACGCCGCTGCAAATCCGGCCACGGCTTTGGCGCAACAATTTCCTGGGCTGGCACAATATGACCGATCACTTTTTTCCCGAGTATCCATTGCAGCGTTTCGCCCGCGAGGATGCGTTGCCGCAGCATCCGCGTGTCCCGCTGGATTTCTCGCGTCGTCACCACCTGCATGTCAGACAAAATGACAGACATTGACCGTGCCGTCAAGTTACCGCGCTCAGCGGCGAGTGGTTGGTGGTGGGTGGCTGGAGCGGAAGGCAATCAGGAGGTGGCATCGGATCAGCGTAGATTGGAGGTCTGATAGTCCCCTTCGCCCCCTTTGTTGCCTTCTGTTTAATCTCCACTCGGCCTCGTCCCGTCACAAGCCACACGCCACACCTCACTGGCCGTCGCGCCGTGGGTGGCTCAAGGACGCCTAAGCCATTCTCGGTCTTCGCGCCCCTGTGCGGGCCTGCTTGGCTGACGGCGCCTGCGAAGCGGCATAGTGCCCTTTTACGGACATCGCGTTTGCTGTCTCCTCAATCTCTGGCTGGCTGGGTCCACACCTTCGTCGCCGGCCGAATGCACACTTGTGCGACGACTATGGCTTGAGGAAAACTGCTTCTGGACGATCTTGATCAAGCGTTTTACTCCCGCCCTTGTCTAAATCTAGATGCCCCGCAGATTCCAGAACGTGAAGATCCCAGCCTTCCTGCAAGCGGGTGTTTATTGTTGTGTTGGCGACTTCGGCTTTGAAAGCCTCGCCGCTGGTCTCTCCACTTCCATCATAAGCGCCGATCCTCTATTGTCTGACAGCGTCGGTCGGACATTGTCTTGCCTCTGGTGGACAGCCAAATGAAGCCCTCCCTTCACCTCAGTCTGATCCTTGGCCTGCTGATCTTCGCGGCCCAAGCCGTGGTTGGGCAGGTTTCCATCACCAACAGCACAGGCAGCAACTCTGTCAGCCTGAGCGGCGCTTACGTCCAAAACTTCAATTCTTTGCCCACCACCGGCACCAATCCATGGACTAACAACAGCACGTTGCCTGGGTGGTATGCCAATTACGGCACCACGGACCCCACCAACACTTACGCCAATTTGGTCTGCGCGGCAGCGATGTATCGGACAAATTTCAGCAACAGTGTTCTCTACAGCGTTCCTCAGCACTTCGATAACAATACCAGCTCCTCGAGCTATCGTGCCCTCGGATTCACTCCGAGCGGCGGCATTCAAGGGAACACGGGTCTCCGCTTCGTCAACAACTCCGGCAGCACGATCACTGGCTTCACGGTCAGCTATGAAATCCGCTGGGGTTATTCGCAGGATGAGGGGGTTGATTCCTTTGACGTGATCGCCGGGGGGAGCGGTTACACTTCCCTCCCGGCCGTCAATGTCTCGGCGAGTCCCTCGGGTGGAACAAACAACGCGTCGGGTTTGGCGACGATCAATTCCAGCGGCAATGTGAACGGCATCACCAAGTCTGCCTCGGGCAGCGGATACACCAACACTCCCGAGGTCACTTTCACCGGAGGAGGGGGAAGCAATGCCATCGCCCGGGCGATCATGAAGCTCGTCACTAGTTCCAACTCGGTCACCTTGAACGTCAAGGCGTTCGCGGCTGGGTCCGGCGCCCTGACCAATGTCGCCACCGGAGGCTGGGCCACGGTGACCTCCATCACAAACAAGAGCACCACCTCCAGCGCAGTTCCGGATGATTGGAATTACGTCACGCAAACCGTGACCAACCTCAACCTTGCCCCGGGGCAGGAACTCTGGCTCGACTGGCAGTTCAAAAAGGAGGGCACGACGACTTCGTCGGCCATGGCCCTCGACAATGTGCGGGTCTATGATTTTGCAAAAAGCGATCCCGCCATACTGACGCAGCCTGTTGCCCAGACCTCTCTTCGCGGCAACAGTGTCACGTTCAGTGTCGCGGCTTCCGGCAGTTCAACGCCATCCTATCAATGGCGCAAAAATGGATCTTCCATTCCCGGGGCGACGGGTTCTTCCTACACGATTGCCTCCGCTCAGCCCTCCGATGTGGCGGCCTATGATGTGGTTGTGACAGCCGGCGGGAACTCCGTCATCAGTTCGGCCGCAGCTCTGCAGGTTTACGAACGGGTCGCGGTCAAAGGACCGGTGGCGGATGCCAGTGCGGTTTCGGTTCCCGCAGCCTCCTACACTCAGGATGCGTCATTGGGGGACATTACGGTCGTAAACAACTCGGCTTACACCAACAAATTTGATCTCTATTTGCCCAATACCACGATCAAAACAAACTCGCGTCCGGGCATCATTGTGATTCACGGGGGTGGGGGGAACGACGGGGATAAGGCAGACACCCGCGAGGCGCAGGCCTGCATTGAATTCGCTAGCCACGGATACGTTGCCCTTAGCATCAATTATAAAAAGTCATTCAAAACGACTTCTTCGGGCAACTGGTCTACGGCTTGGCCCCAAAATATCAAGGACGCGAAAACAGCCGTTCGCTGGTTACGCAAAAACGCCGCTACCTATGGGATTGATCCCAACCGGATCGGTGCGATCGGATTTTCTTGGGGCGGCAACGAGGCGGCGATGCTGGCCTTGACCGACGGGGATGCGACGCTCGATCCCGCTTCAGAAGACGGCTTGGGCGTCTACTCCATTAAGGTGGCGTGCGCCGCCAACTTTTATGGTGCCGTCCAGATTCCGGACTACCACAACATGAATCAGTTCTCGGGCAACGGCATTCCTGGAAGCGCGGGCACCATGGATTACGCCGGAACGCCCAACAACTATGTGTCGGCATCGCCGGCTTCCCGCGCGACAAGTTTGGCCGCTCCCATGCTGTTGAGTCACGGTGATGCAGATCTCGAGGTGATGCCCACCCAGAATATTGCTCTCAAGGCGGCGCTGCTCAACGCCGGAGCCACCGTCCAAGGAGTGCAGATGGTGCCCGGCGGCCTCCACTCCTATTACCTTTATGACACCGGGTCCCATAACATGAACACCAACCAGATCACCGATGTTCGCGCCAGTACCATGGGATTCTTTGACAAATATCTGCTGCCCTACACACCGGCCATCACCAGCGCCTCCAGTTTGAGCGGGGCTGCCGGGACAAGCGTCAGTTATCAGATCGTGGCAAACAACGCGCCGACTTTTTATTCGGCCAGCGGTCTGCCGTCGACCATGAGCATCGACAGCACCACCGGAATCATCAGTGGAACGTTGCCGAGCATTGTGGGCACCACCACCGTGACGATCACGGCTACGGGCCCCTTCGGCACTGCGACAAGCACTTTGTATCTGGTTGCGACCGACTCGATCACCGTCACCACCACCTCGGAAGGAACAACCCCAAGCTTGCTCGGTTACAACCTGGGGCACTTCATGACCTCGGGCGATGCGGCCGACTGGTTCCGCTATGCCGGAGTCAAGGCTGCCCGCGTCTTCATCAGTGCATCTGATCTCCAGGGTTCCACCTCGCCCGGACGATCCAAGGTCAGCAATCTGACCACCTACAACAGCACCGTGGCGTCGGCGCGAAGCGCCGGGACGGGCAGCAGCACCTACATCAAGTGGTCGGATTACAACTACAATTACAATTCGACGGCCGGTAGCAACGACATCAACTACGCCAACGCCTTTTCCGCTTTGACCGGAATGGGTGTCGATATTCTCGTCAACATTACCTGCAGTCCGGGGACTTTTCCTTTGACCAGCGCCACCGACTATGCCGGGTGGTGGGAAGTCTGGCAGCACTACTATGCACAGGCGTATCTGCTCTCTCGAGACTACGGTATTCGGCGGTTCTCCATGTTCAACGAGCCGAACAACTGGAGCGGGTTGACCGAATCGGACTGGCTGCTGCGGCTGCGTATTTGCTCGGATGCGATCCAAGCCGGAGTGGCCGACATGAACGCCGCTTATGGACGCAACGTTGTCCCCCAGATCTACGCGCCCAACACTGCCAACGGAGAGTCGAAGTACAACACCGGCACAGACACCTGGGGTCATGATGCCGTGGTCAACAGGCATCTCAAACTGGATGGCACGACGGACGCCGGTTGGCTTTTGATGAATTTCTACAACTATCAGAAATATTCGATGTATACTGACGATACGGGAAGTCTCACCGGGTACAGCCAAGACATCGACAAACTCGCGGGCTACATTGCCGCAGACATGCCTGGGGAGCCGCCGTTCCCGTTGGTCCTCTCCGAGTTCAATGTCCGGACCGGCAGCAGTTATGACGGAACGTCTAACAATCAGGACTCCTCGGAAGACTATTCGGCTCTGGGGGCCAACTGCATCGCCTTGACGCGGAAGTCCGCCAACCAGTTGTTTCTCTTTAAATTTGGCCAAACTGAAGACACGACATCTCCCTACGGACTGGCTAAGAACGGCACCCACTATGTGGACAACATCAACAGTGCCTGCAACTACGGGGGAGCAACCAAGGCTGCCGAGGTTTATCGGCTTTTTAACCAGGCTGCCCTAGGCGGGCGCACTCGTTTTCTCGCCAATGCCTCAAGCGGAGCAGCTATGTCCACTTCCTCCGGGGGTTCGGGTCTTTGGAGATTGGTGACACAAGATTCGGTGACCGGGAACTACTACGTTTATCTGGCCAACAAAAAATCAAGCGGGATTAACCTTAGCTTGAACCTCTCCGCCTTTTCTATTCCCGACGGGGCTCCCGCGGTGGTGGAGGAAGTGAGTTCGACTTGCAGCGGAGGAGTCTCCCAAGTTGCCAATGTAAAAAGCGGGCAAGTTTACCTTGGGACGATTCCGGGCCAATCGGTTTGGTTGGTGACGATTCCCAATCAGGCGGCCGCTCTGACCTCGACCACCGCAACGGAAGATACGCAGGTTGGCGATGGCACAAATTCAGGCAACAGCGGCGGGGTGCTGGCTTCCATGCAGGCCCGGGCGGACGGCACCATTGATGGGCGAAAGGCGGTCCTCATTAAAATTCCGACTCCATCCGCTGCCTCCTCGAACTTGAAATCCATTCTGCTCGATCTCGGGGCGGCTACGAGTGCGGGTTCAAACTCTATCCAAGCCCATGTCTATGGTTTGACCACCGATAGTTGGACGGAGGGATCTTCCACTTGGTCCTCCTTGGGAAGCGTGTTGAAGCAGGGGACTTCGGCGGGAAATCAGATTACCCAAAATGTGGCTTTGAACACCGGAACGAATCCGGCGGCCAAGATGCTGGGTCAGATCTGGGTCAACTCGACGACTCCCTCGCGGCGGATGCTGGACGTGACCGACTTCGTGAAATCCAGAACTAACGGATACGCTTCCTTTTTGTTGGTGCAGGAACATCGCTGGAACTATTCCGCGGATCTGACCACCGTTCGGACAACGGGCGACACTCAATCGGCTGGCTTGATCATCACCTCGAAGGAAAAAACGGGAGCCGGCGCTAGGCTTCTGGCCGTGCAGACCGGTTCATCCTCGGCCGCTCCGGTCATCTTCAATCAGCCGCTGGATCAATCCTTGAATCTGGGCTCCACGATCAACTTGTCTGTGTCGGCGGATGGCTCAACAGCGACCACTTATCAGTGGAAAAAAGATGGTGTGGAGATCGCTGGCGCCACAGGAACGAGCCTGGTGATTTCATCCGCCGCGTTGGCCGATGCGGGGAATTATACCTGCGATGTGAAAAACTCCTATGGAGCCAGCACCAGCGCAGTCGCCACGGTCGCGGTCAGTGCCGCTCCTGTTGTGGTCACGCCCCTTAAGAATGCCACCGTTTACGTTGGCGACACCGTGACACTTTCGGCCACTTTCAGCGGTGAACCATCTCCGACCTGCTCGTGGACGAAGAACGGAGTCGCTATCCCCGGAGCCACGGACTCTGCATACACCTTCACTCCGGCGGCCACCAATGAAAGTGGAACCTACGTCGTGACTGCTTTGAATACCTATGGATCGATCTCTTCTTCCGCCACGGTCACGGTGAATGCACTGCCAACCAGTTTCAAAAACATCTCGAGCACTAGCTTCACCTACTCGCAGAATTTCGACGGGATCGAAAAATCCACCGCGTACAATCTTCGGGGAACGAGTTATGCAAGTTGGACGGATGGCGGGCCGAATGGTGCCAACACCAACATGGAGGGTTGGTCATGCACATTGGATCAGGGATTTCTCGGGTATCGGTCGCTAAACAATTCTAGTTCCTCCAATTTATCTACGCCGCCCCCAGATTCCCAATCTGGTCTTCTGAGTATGGGATCCGCAAGCAGCAGCACCGATCGATCCCTAGGAGGTCTCCCGTGGACGAACAACAAAGTCTACACGGGGTTGCGGCTCAGAAACGGGACAGGACAAGTTCTCAATGGCTGTACTGTCTCCTTTGCCGTTGAACAGTTTTCGGCCACTACGCAGGCTAAGAGTGATACCACGTTGACATTCGCCACGCAGGTCAATGCAGACTCCCTCAAGACGGGAACTTGGGTTTCTCAAGGAGTCCATTCGCCGACCGTGACCAATGCCTCCTATACCAACATCAACGGGGCTTCGAGCGCGAACCGAACGACCAAGACAGTTCTTCTGACCAATCTGAACCTCGGAACCAACCAAGATCTATGGTTGCGCTGGACGGTGGCCTCCACTTCCTCGGAGCCCTTGGCCTTGGGCATCGATGACCTTGCCATATCGAACATTATTCTCGCCCCGACGATCACGGCCCAGCCTCAGCCTGTGACGGTCACCTCAGGACAGACGGCCACTTTCTCCGTTACCGCATCGGGGTCGCCTGCTCCAGTCTACCAGTGGATGAAGGGCGGTGTTGATATCGCTGGAAAGACCAATTCTTCGTTAACCTTGTCCTCCGTGCAACCGTCCGATGCGGGATCGTATGCGGTCCGTGTGGCCAATACCGCCGGATCAGTCACCAGTGATGCGGCCGCTCTGACCGTGAATACCATCCCGGTCTTCGAGATTCAGCCATTCAGCCGAAGCGTCGATGTCGGGGCCAACACAAGCTTTGTTGCTTCGGCGATGGGATCCCCCGCGCCTGTTTATCAATGGCTGAAGGACGGTGTCACTATCGACGGTGCCGTTGGCTCCACTCTCACGCTCACGAATGTGAAATCCTCGGATGCCGGCATTTATTCTGTAACCGCCGCAAACGCCGCTGACACGGCGGCCAGTGATCCCGCCAGCCTCACTGTAAATGCCGGTCCTTTCGAGCAGTGGAAATCGGAGTCCTTCGGATCCGATGCCGCGAATCCCGGGGTGGCGGGCAGCTCCGCTGATCCCGATAAAGATGGTTTGTCCAATACCTTGGAATATGCGCTGGGCCACGACCCGCTTCTCCCGGATGCAGCCGTCATGGTGACGTCACGCGAGGGAGGAAATCTCGTAATCCATTACACCAAAAATGCCACGGCTACGGACGTAGTCACCCACGCGCAGTCTGCAGCCAGCTTGGGTGATGTGTGGACGACGAATGGAGTCATCGCAAATATAATCAACACATCCAATAACATAGAGAGGTGGAAAGCCAGCGTGCCCGAGCAAGGTCGTCCTGCGGTATTTCTCCGTTTGAAAGTAGAACCCACTTCTCCTTGAAATCTTTTGTCGTGGGAAGAGCGTTGGCCACCTTAGCCATCACGGCGTTGGCTCTTCTGGCTGCAAGAGCCGAGGGAGAGGGGCTACGGCCCGAGATGTTTTCCGCGCCTCGCTCTGCAACTGTTTTGACCAACAACGCGGTGAAATTTGCTGATGTCGTCGACTACAAGGGCAGGCCGACCGAGTTGTTCGTCGATGTCTACCAACCGGAGGGGGATCCAGCGACGAATCTTCCTGTGGTGATGCTGGTCCATGGCGGAGGGTTCCGCACCAGCGGCGTGCGCACGCAGAAATATATCGTCCACTTCGCCAACGAGCTGGCGCGACGCGGTTTTGTCGCGGTTTCCGTCGACTACCGCCAGCGCGATGGAAAGGACATGCCGACCCCCGCCGACGAGTTGCCCGCGCTGAAGGATGCCGCCGCCGATGCGCTCACCGCCCTGCAGTGGGTGCGGCAACATGGTGCGGATTACGGCTACGATCCGGAAAAAATCTTTGTCGCCGGGGGTTCGGCCGGCGGTCGCATCACCGCCGCGCTGGCCTGTCGCGAAAATGGCGACACAGGCGGATTGCCGAGGACGGATAATTTTTCGACGACCGAGCCACCTTGCTCGGTCACTTCCGATGCCGGTGCCGATTACAACCGCAAGGGATTGATCGCCGCGGCGATCTTCTGGGGCGGACCCGAGCCGGAATTCCGTTGCTTCACCGTGGACGGAGGGGATCTTCCGTGCGTTTTTATTCATGGCACCTACGACTCAACCGTTCCGGCAGAGGGTAGTGCATCGCTTCACGACAAGCTCGCGAGATCGGGCGTACCCACCCGTTTGCATTTCCTCAACGGCTACGAGCATAGCCTCAAGGAGACGGCGGATGCCTCCGCCGACGCCAAGCCACAGGCGGCGCAGTGGATGGCGGAGTTTTTCGTGCAGCAATGGCAGCGTAAGCTGGCCGGCACTCCGGCGTCCGCTGCTGTGGCGCGGATCGACCTGCCTCTCGGAGCGATGAGTGAGTTGCAACCGCCGGTCTCTTGCCAAGGGGGTCAGGTCTTCTGGCAATGGAAGCTCGATGGACATGATCTTCCCGGCGCGACCAACAGAGTATTTTCCATCGCAAGCGCGTCACCCTCTGACGCGGGTTTCTACGAGGTGGCTGTCTCCAATCCGATCGGCGGATGGCCAACCGCAGAGGTTTCGTCCCTCACCATCGACCACGCGCCCATCTCGAGCGTGCAATTTGATCAGGCAGAGGGAAAGTCCTCGCATCCCGCGGCGCTTGTGGTCCCCGTGGCGCAAGTGGGTGTGTCGACGACCGCCACGCTTCACGAGGAGTCTGCCAAATAAAAACCCCGCAGCCTCCAGCGAAGCTGCGGGGTGAGAAAAGCGGAGTCTGAAATTATTCTGCCGACTTTTTCGTCATGGTGATCGAGTCGGCCACATCAGGCTGACCCGCCACAGGTGTGATCATCACCTTGTGACCAGGCTTGATCTGGCTGAGTTGGCCCACCGCGCCGTTGATCGTGATCGTGGTCTCGGGGGTGACATTGTATTTTGTTGATTCGATCGACTTGTCTTTTCCGTTGCCGGGTTTGACGCTGATTTTCGTTGCACCGACGAAGATGACGGTCATCTTTTCCCCAGTTGCAGGAGCGGCAGCAACTGCGGGGGCGGCTGGAGCAGCAGGGGCGTTTGCGTCTTGGGCGTGGATGGCGGTTGTCGCAGCGACAAGGGCGAGCAAAGTAAGGAGTTTTTTCATGGTGGAATGGTGGGTTGTGTTTTGGGAGCAGCAGCGCCAATGGGTGCCGCCACGGGAGCAAAATAAGCGGCAGGGCGCGCGACGCCGCAAAATTCCGACGCACAAGTGTGCGTTCAGAGTAAGCTGGTCGGCGTGGCAACGTGAGGCGAGGTTCAGCTCCATGCTGACCTTACCCCGCTCCCTCCTTTCGTGCTTTGCGCTGCTTTGTGTTTTTTCGGTCGCCCTCTCTCGCGCTGCCGATGAATCACCTGCAGTTCCCGCGTCAAAGAAAGACGGGGCGCCTGCCTACCCGCAGGACATCAAAGTGGATGTGGATGTCGTGTATCTGCCCGGCGACCGCAAGGAGAAGCTTGATGTTTATCATCCTCTCGGAGTCGCTGCGGGGCAACTCGCTCCCGCGGTGCTCTATTTCCACGGAGGAGGATTCAATGACGGGGACAAGGCCAAGGATCGCGAGACGAGCATCTGTTCGGAGTTGGCCCGCGCGGGCTTTCTTGCCGTGAGCGCCAACTACAAGCTGCGGAAAATGCAGGGGCAGGTGACTTGGCCGCGCAACATCCATGATTGCAAGCTGGCCCTGCGTTGGTTGCGCGACAACGCAGCCCGGCTAGGCGTTGATCCCAACCGCATCGGCGTGATGGGCTGCTCGGCTGGCGGTGCCATCGCGACGCTCCTCGCTTATACGCAGGCGTCGGATGGACTCGAACCGCCGGAAGCTGACCAAACCACGCCGCCGCGGGTCGCTTGCGTGGTGGACTTCTACGGGCCGATGGACTTGATGAGTTTCCACGACATGAAAATGTTCGCCAAGACGCGGGAAGAAGCGCCGGAGCTTTACCGGCAGGCCTCGGCCCTCGGTTATGTGGATAAGAGCGATCCACCCACCTTGATCGTGCATGGACTTTCCGACGAGACGGTGAACGTCGAGCAGTCGGAGAAGTTGGCGGCCAAGCTCGAGGAAGCCGGTGTGCCGCACGAACTCATCACCATCCCCTATGCTCCGCACAATTTCGACCTGCGCCCTCTGCAGCGGGATTTGCGTCCGGTCGTCATCGATTTCCTCAAGAAACATCTCTCCGCTGCGTCCGCAACTCCGGCCTCATGACACGTTGGTGCCCAGCCCTCGTTGCGGTGTTCGTGCTCTGCAGCGGCGTGGCGCGGGGAGAAGTGCTTCTCGCTCCGGGCATCAGTTCGCATATGGTCGTGCAGCGTGATGCGCCGATCCTCCTGCGTGGATCGGCGCAACCCGCAGGAGCGATCGCCATCACGCAAGGCGGGAACAAAGTTTCCGCCACGGCTGGCCCCGACGGAAAGTGGTCGGCCTCCTTGCCGCCGTGCGAGGCGGGGCCGATCGCTGACATCACCATCGAGGGCGAGAATAGAATCGTTCTCACCGACCTGCTCGGTGGCGATGTGTGGTTTGCCGCCGGACAGTCGAATATGGAATTCAGGCTGACCCGGGCCTCCGGCGCTTCGGAGGACATCACGGGGGCCGCGAACGGGCAGATACGTCTGTGCAAGATCGGACGGCAGCTCTCTCTCGAACCAAAGGGCGACGTAGAGAGTTCGTGGGAAAAATGCACGCCAGAGACCGCTGCGGAGTTTTCCGCGGTGGCGTATTACTTTGCGCGCGATCTGCAGTCCGCTCTCGGCGTGCCGGTGGGCATTATTTCCGCCGCATGGGGTGGAACGCCGGGTGAGGCTTGGGCCGCTCCCGAAATCACGCGTGACGACCCCGCCTATGCGCCGCTCTATGCGGAGTGGGAGAATTACCGGAAAAATTATCCTGCGATCAAAAAGCAATACGATGCCGACATGGCCACTTACGACAAAAAGATGGTGGCCCCGCGTGAACCCGGCGCCAAAGCGCCGGCCAAACCGTTGTCCAAACCCGAGCCGGACAAAAATTACCGGTATCCCGGTGTCCTCTTCAACGGCATGATCCATCCTCTGGTTGGTTTGCCCGTGAAAGGTTTCCTTTGGTATCAGGGCGAATCGAACAAGGATCGCTACGGACAATACAAGCAGCTGTTGTCCTCGTTGATCGCCGACTGGCGGCGGCGCTGGGGTCAAGGTGATCTTCCTTTCCTCATCGTCTCGCTGGCGAATTTCAAGGCTCTGGCGACGGAACCGTCCGATTCCGGCCGCACGCGGCTGCGGGAGGCGCAGGCGCAAGTCGCCCGCGAGGTGCCAGGGTGCATGCTCACGGTCACGATTGATCTCGGCGAGGCGGGCGACATCCATCCGCGCAATAAAAAGGACGTGGGACACCGACTCAGTCTGTCCGCCCTGCAGACGGTCTACGGTCGACGGATCACGGGCAGCAGTCCGAGGTGTCGCTCGGTTGTTTTCGCCGATGGTCAGGCCATCGTCGAATTTGACGAAACGGGAACAGGTCTTGCGGCGGGTCCCGATAGCAAGAAGGCCCAACTCGATGGCTTTGCTTTGGCTGGTGCCGATCAGCGGTGGCACTGGGCTCAAGCTGCCATCGAAGGCGAAGGCCGGCAGGTCGTGGTCAAATCAGCCGCCGTTCCGGACCCCGTCGCCCTGCGCTACGCTTGGGCTGACAATCCTCCCGCCGGTCTCTACAACCGGGAAGGTCTGCCAGCCGTGCCGTTCCGTACGGATGACTGGCCGCTCGGCGCAGCGGAGACCGGATCAGCTGGCGAATAGAAGCAGCGGAAAAAGTTTGTCCCATGTTCGAAAATATCAAAAAAGCGCGGAAGCAATTGTCGCAGAAGTCACAGCTCAAACAATTGGTTGAGGATTGTGATCGTCTGCTCGGCGAGACCGGACATTCGATCGGAGTGAGCCTTGCCGCCCAAGCTCTATCGCGGTTTGCCTCGCTGGAGCCGGAGGTTCGCGGCGAATTTTACGATGCTCTGGCCAAGCGCTACAACCCCGAGATTGATTCGATCAATGGCGCTCTCTCCGCCTACACCGCCTCCCGCGCCGCCTCGGATCTGGTCCGTTTGGTCAGAGCTGCCGAACCACCCAGACAAGAGCTGTTCCGCCGACTGAACCGTGCGCCGGGCGGCACCACCGCAATCGTCCGCATTCGGGAGGAGGTTTTGCAACGCTTGAAAAAGTCGGACGATCTTCTCGCCGTCGATGCGGACCTCGAGCACCTCTTTTCCTCGTGGTTCAACCCGGGATTTCTGCGTCTCGAGAAAATCGATTGGAGCTCACCAGCCTACCTCTTGGAAAAAATCATCCGTCTCGAAGCGGTCCACGCCATCGATGGCTGGTCGGATTTGCGGCGGCGCTTGGAGGACGATCGCCGTCTCTTCGCCTACTTTCATCCGGCGCTTCCCGGAGAGCCTCTTATTTTTGTCGAGGTCGCTCTCCTCCCGGAGATGCCTGCGGCCATCGGTCCGCTGCTTGATCGTGACAGCGCTCCCGAGAAAGATCCCAGCAGTTACAAGGTCGCCGTATTTTATTCGATCTCCAACTGCCAGCCGGGGCTCAAAGGCATCAACATGGGCAATTTCCTGATCAAGCGCGTCCTGGAAGACCTCCGGAATGAGTTTCCTGGGTTGAAGCTTTTCTGCACCCTCTCGCCGGTGCCGACGCTCGCCTCGTTCACTTCCTCCGACGAGCCGTTTGACCCGGCTAAACTCGGCGCGCGCACGGCGGTTGCCATGACATCGCTGCGCGATCGCGTGCGGGGAACGAATAGCGGGACAAAATCTTTGCCGGAGGCATGGGCCAAGCTTTGCGCCGCTTACCTTTTGCAGACCGCGCCCGATGGGCAGGGGCAGAGCGATCCGGTGGCACGGTTCCACCTCAACAATGGTGCGCGGCTCGAGCGCATCAACCAACAGGCTGACATCTCACCCAAAGGCCGGCGCCAATCGCACGGTATCATGGTCAACTACGCCTACGATCTCGCGGAAATAGAAAAGAACCACGAGCAATTCGCCGCCGGTGTTGTCTGCGCATCTAGAAAAGTGAAGGCATGGTTTTCTTGAGCTGGCGTCCTTGCGTACGCGAGGTGGCAAGCCAATGTTGAGAGTATTTCTCAGAGAAAAATCTTTTTCACTTCGGGTTTCGTCACTTTGCCCATCGCGTTGCGGGGCAGTATCTCGATGAAATGGATGAGCCGTGGGATTTTGTACGGTGACATCCGCTCTTTGCACCAGGCGCGCAGCTCCCCGGCGTCCAACGCCGAACCCTTGGCCGTGACGATTGCTGCCGCTACCGATTCCCCCCACGTGGCGTCTTCCACCCCGAGCACGGCGCATTCCGCGATCGCGGGGTGGTCGAGCAGGACGGCCTCGATCTCCAGCGCGGACAACTTGTAGCCGCCACTTTTGATGATATCGACCGAGGAGCGGCCCATGATGCGGTAGTAGCCTTTTTCGCGGACCGCGATGTCGCCGGTGCGGAACCAGCCGTCATCGAAAGATTCTGCGGTGATTTCCGGACGGTTCCAGTATTCGAGAAAAACTGCAGGGCCGCCGATCTGGATTTCGCCCGGCTCGTCTTCCCCGGTGATGACGCGACCCTCGTCGTTTTTCAGGCGGACGGCCACGCCGGGCAGGGGGATGCCGACCGCGCCGGGTCGCCGCTCGCCATCGTAGGGATTGGACAGGGCCATCCCGATCTCGGTCATGCCATAGCGCTCGAGCAGGCGTTGGCCGGTGATTTCCTCCCATCGGCGATGCACCCCTGCGGGTAGCGCGGCGGACCCCGAGACCATGAGGCGCATCCTCCCGAAGCCGGCGATGACCGGCGCACTTTCCGCTGCCGGCAGCGCGGCGAGGGTCTCGATCATTTTCACGTAGATCGTCGGCACTGCCATGAAGACCGTGTATGCATCGGCGGCGACGCTGGAGAAGATGGCTGCGGGGTCGAAACGCGCATACACTTCCACGAGGGCGCCCGACCAAAGCGCGCACGAGAGAACATTGATGATGCCGTGCACATGGTGAAGCGGAAGAAATAGCGGGATGCGATCCGCGGGTTGCCAGCGCCAGGCTTCGACCAGTGATTCAATCTGAGCGGCGATGCAGCCGTGCGTGGTGACCACGCCCTTCGGTTTGCTCGTCGTGCCGCTCGTGTAGAGAATCATGGCTCGGCGTTCCGGCGCGATGGAGGGAAACGTATGGCCGGCCACGGTGGCGAGCGCCTCGGAGACGAAGACGACCCGCAACGAATCCCGGGGCGGAAGTTGTGGCGCCAGTTGCTCTGTGGTGATGACACAACCGATCTGCGCGTCGGACAGGGTATACGAAATTTCCTTCGTGGTGGCGGAGATGCTCAGCGGCACAAAGACGCCGCCCGCCCGCCAGACGCCCCACTGCGCCGCAGCATAGTCCGCTCCCGGTGCGACAAGAACGCCGATGCGCTGTCCCTCGAGGTCGGACGTCGCACCCAGCAGTTCTGTCGCGATGCGGTCCGCACGTTCGCCAAGTTCGCGGTAAGTGCAAACCTTGTCTCCCTCGCGGAGCGCGATGCGGTCGGCGTGTTGATGCAGGCGTTCGTAGAGAGGGAATATTTTCATCGTGGGCAAGCGATCAACCGACGAGTGCGCGGATGATCACGAAAATGAGCGATGGTCCGAGGAGGCAACCCAGTCCGGTGTAGAATGTCGCGGTCATTGCGCCGTAGGGGACGAGTTTTTCGTCCGTGGCTGCCAGTCCGGCTGCCACGCCGCTCGTCGTTCCCATCAGCCCGCCGAAAATGAGCGCAGTGTGCGGATTGTTCAGCCCGATGAGGGGCGCGATGAAGGGGGTGAGGGACATCACGAGGATGGCTTTGACCAGTCCGGCCGCCACGCTGAGCGCAATCACTTCGCTGCTGGCGCCGAGAGCGGTTCCGGTGACGGGACCGACGATGTAGGTGGCGGCACCCCCGCCGATGGTGGTCAGACTCACCGCGTCGCGGTAGCCGAAGGCGTAGGCGATGATTGCGCCGATGAAGAAAGAGACAAACACGCCGGCGAGCAGGGCGATGACGCCGCCGAGTCCGGTGCGGACAAACTGCTCGAACCGCACGCCGAACGCAGTGGCGACGATCGCGAGGTCACGCAGCATAGCGCCGCCGAACAGCGCGACACCCCCGAGCCAACCAATGTCCGCCACCCCTTGCTTTCCTCCGGTAACCGAGCCTGCCCAGTAGGCGAACACGAGGGCGAGGAGAATGGCGATGGCCGAACCATGGAGATAGCCCCTGGTCAGGCGTGTGGACAGCATGTAGGAGAACCAGACGAGCAGGGCGACAACCGCGAAGGCCGTGACGAGAGAATATTTCGTCAGAACTGTCTCGAGCAATGGCAAGATGTGCGTCATTTTCTGTTCTCCTCCCGCCGGTTGCGCCCGATGCGACTGACCAAGGGCACCAAGGAGAAGCATATGGCCACGACCGCGGCACCCGCCGTGATGGCGGCAGGTCCTCCCGTGACTGCGGCGCGAACATTTTGCGTCGCCGCCATGGCCACGACGACCGGTATGTAGACCGCGCTCCAAAAAAGGATGCCGCTTTGCGTTGGCGTGGGCAGGTGTCCGGAATCACGCAGTCTTTCCGCCCCCCACATGAGCAATAGCATGGCAATACCGACGCCTCCGACATTCGCCTCGATGCCGACCAATCGTCCGAGTAACTCGCCGACAAAAAGCCCTGTCAGGAGGCAGAGCGAGAGGAGACCTGTTCCGTAAATGGCCATCGCGGAATATTGATTGCGCGGCCCCGCTTGGGCGAGAACGCAGTTCTCTTTGGCCAATGCTCGCGCGGAGGGCACGGACTATCGCACGCACACGTTTGCTCTCTTGTCGCCATCTGCGGCTGCACTTTGGCCGCCGTCGGGTTCGGTTTACAATTTATTGGAAGAGCGTTTCAATGGCCGTCAGGCTGTCAAATTTGGAAGCGTAGACAGTCTGCTCTGTGCACTGAATCAGCTTCGATACATGTGTGCTACTCCGTCGAAAGGCGCATACATTCTCTCCTCAAGCATGCTTTTTCTAGGGAGTCAGACCAAGCCCTGACCCAGAAATTGGCTTTCCGTCCGTCGGGCTTGATTCCCGACGCTGGGCTGCTCCTTCTTGAACCGACCGTGCTATGCATAAGACATGGGCTATTTCTACTGCGGTGATGGAGAGAATATTGAGGGAGTGATGCCAGCAGAGGTCCTACGCCAGTTTGTCTCACGGCCCCGGGAAAATCGTTTGATGTGTTACCCTTTTACGATATGCAATGGGTCCGCTATCCCTCCTATTCGCTTTTCATTGATCCAGAACTCATCGATTGATTTCTATCGGCCTTCGCCCCATGTCAAAGTCTGGTCTCAGGATGGCTGGATTTACCCTCATCGAGTTACTCGTCGTGATGGCAATCTTGCCCGTGCTTATTCCTCTCGCCCTGCCTGGTCTGACGTCGGCATGCGAATTCCTCGTCCGTCGCAAGTGCTCTGTGAGGCTGCGGACTCTAGTTTTATCCCTTCACACTTATGCCTTGGACCACAGGGGGACATTTCCATTTTCAGAGCAGGGCTCACGAACATCCTCGCTGCTCTTAACATGATCGGCTTGACGCTCTGGAAGCCCCGTATGTGTAAAATGCTGATATTGGTGATGGCTGTTGCATCGATCGCTATGATCGGGTGTGACAAGAAAGAGGGCGTAGCATCATCTTCTGGCTCCGCTCAAAGCGACGTACCCAAACTGGCCTACATCCCGAAAAATACAGGCAATCCTTACTTTGATCCGCTTATCGCAGGCTTCAAAAAGGCGGCTGAAGAAAACGGGTGTGAGTTTGCGTCCGTCGGGCCTGATACCGCCGACGCGACCAGTCAGATCCCTGTCATCCAAGATCAGATTCAGCGCGGCGTATCCGTCATTGCCATCTCTCCCAACTCGCCGGATGCACTGAATCCCATCCTGCAGAGGGCACTCGACAGAGGTATCGCCGTGGTGACAATCGATTCAGATCTCACCGGCAACGAGCAGTATCGCACCGCTGCCGTGCTTACGGTTGAACCGCAGACGGTGGGTGAATCCCAAGTCGAACTTCTAGGTTCGTTGATCGGGTACAAGGGCAAATTTGCGATCTTGAGTGCAACGACCGATTCGCCGAATCAAAACCTCTGGATCGAGATTATGAAAAAGACGCTCACCGAAAATCCAAAGTACAAGGACATGGTGCTGGTGGAAACGGTTTACGGCAACGACGAGCCGCAGAAGAGTCTGACGGAATCCGAGGCGCTCTTGACCAAGCACCCCGATCTCCGCGGTATCATTGCGCCCACGACAGTCGGCATCGCGGCGGCAGCACAGGCCGTGGAATCTGCCAATAAAGCAGACCAGGTGAAAGTCACCGGCCTGGGCACACCCAACCAGATGCGGCGGTTTATCAAGAATGGCACGGTTGAAGCTTTTGCGCTGTGGAGCCCTGAGGATGAAGGCTATCTGTCTGGACAAATTGCAGCCCAGCTTGCCAAGAAAACCCTTAAACCCGAGGTGGGCGGAAAATTCACGGCAGGCGCTTTGGGCGAGCGTACGTTCAAAGAAAAAATGATCGTCATCACCGGTCCGCCCTTCACGTTCAGCAGGGATAACATCGACAAGTTCAATTTCTGAATCCGTAAATGGCAGCAAAGTCATTCGGAATTTGCATGGACGAGCCCATGGTGCGTCGTCTCACAGGTGCCTCGAAGGATTGCAGAGCAAGGATGTGAAGATCCAAAGCAGCCGCGCCGAGGCCGCTCAGAAACCGGCTGAATTGCAGAGTGATCCGAAGGCATGGATCAAAGCCAACTACCTGCCCTTCGAATACGAGACCAAGACGACCATCGATTGGGGTCGCTGGATACCTAGGCAGGACTGAAGCGCCATCCATTCGACCAATCTTCCGGCTGGTAGTAGGACTTCTAATTGTGGTCAGTTTAGCTTCGATGTTCGGTCCCTTGGCACAACAGCAACAGACGATCATTCAGGCCCGTTCCGTTGCCAAGGGTTTTGCCGGCGTGCCGGTTCTGGAGGATGTCTCCTTTGATATCCGCTGCGGCGAGATCCATACGCTGATGGGGGAGAACGGTGCCGGCAAAAGCACATTGATGAAAATCATGGCCGGTGTACATCGACCGGATGCTGGAGAGATCGTCTTTGATGGCAAGCACACCGTTTTCGCCTCCCCGCAATCGGCCATTCGTGCAGGCATCGCGCTGATCCATCAGGAGCCACTTTCGTTTCCCGATCTGAGTATCGCGGAAAACATCTTCCTTGGTCGCGGGCTGCCACGCGGGGTGATGGGGCAGGTCGACTGGAAGACGATGAACCGCAGGGCGGGCGAATTGCTGAAGCAGCTCGGTGTGTCAATTGATCCAAGGACCAAAATGCTCGGTCTCTCGATTGCTGATCAACAGATGGTGGAGCTGGCAGCCGCGCTTTCGCTCAATGCACGTGTGCTCCTGATGGACGAGCCGACAGCCGCACTCACGCCTCAGGAGGTCAATGAACTCTTCCGGATCGTTCGCGGCCTGAGAGACAAAGGCGTCGCCATCGTATTTGTCAGCCATCGTCTGCCCGAAGTGTTTGAGGTGTCAGATCGAATCACTGTTCTGCGCGACGGACATTGTATCGGTACGCGTAATGTGAACGACACCAGCAAAGACGAAATCGTTCGCATGATGGTGGGCAGGGACTTGAGTTCGCTTTACGAACACGCGGGCGGTAAAGTCGGCAAGACCCTGCTTGAGGTCGATGGCCTCACCCGAAGCGGTCAGTTTCACGATATTCGTTTTCACGTTTGCGCGGGCGAGATTGTTGGTATCGCTGGTTTGGTAGGTGCGGGACGCACCGAAGTGGCAGAGGCCATCTTTGGCGCACGTGAGATTGATGCAGGCACACTGCGCATCGACGGGAAAACGGTGGCGGTCAAATCCCCCCGCGATGCGATCAAGCATGGCATTGCGTATGTCCCCGAAGATCGCCAGCACAACGGCCTGCTCTTGCCGATGAGCATTGCGAGCAACACGAGCCTGGCTGATCTTCCGAGCTTCGCGAGGGCGGGTTTCCTTCAATTCCGCAAAGAACGGGTTGCTGCACAGACCTGGAGGGAGAGGCTCTCGACCCGACTGCGTGATGTAGATCAGAAGGTGAAGGAGTTGTCGGGCGGAAATCAGCAAAAAGTTGTGTTGTCGAAGTGGCTGCAGACGGACCCGAAAATTCTCATCGTCGACGAGCCGACGCGGGGGATTGATATCGGCGCCAAGGCCGAGGTGCATCACGTTCTCTCCGAGCTTGCCCGCCAAGGCCGTGCGATTTTGATGATCTCATCGGATCTGCCTGAAGTTCTGGCGATGAGCGACCGCATTCTGGTCATGCGCGAAGGGAAAATCGCCGCGGAGTTTTCCAGAAGTGAGGCCACCCAGGAAAAAGTGATGGCGGCCGCGACTGGGACCGCATCCGCAGGGAGCACGCATTGTCCGGCAACCCCGTCCGGATCTTTCGTTGGGTCCAAAACCCATGCTGCGGGTGAGACGAGTGTGCTGCGTGCGGGGTCGCCGTTTTTGAGGTTCCGAGAGCTTGGCATTCTTGCGTTTGTGGTCCTCGCATTCGTGGTCGCGTCGATCATCGAGCCACGCTTCCGATCCATGGAGAATCTTCGCTCGATCGCGATGTATATCCCCCTGATCGTGATCGTTGCGATGGGGCAGTTGATGGTCATCGTGAGCCGCAACATCGACTTGTCAGTCGGATCGATGCTTGGCTTATCAGCCATTGTCGCAGGCGGTATCTTTGTTTCGCATCCCGAGTTTCCTGTGCTGCTGGGTGCCTTGATCGCGATAGGGGTGGGGACGCTGCTCGGGTCGGTTAACGGTGTGTTGATCGCTTATCTTGGTGTGCCTGCAATCATCGCAACGCTTGGGACGCTTACCGCCTATCGC
>Ga0209190_1000446_pt1 | contig 30144 bp, 39 predicted proteins | sample M_140205_XF_Meta_FD_187315 | JGI IMG/M metagenome (GOLD analysis project Ga0209190, IMG submission 187315) | Freshwater microbial communities from Lake Montjoie, Canada to study carbon cycling - M_140205_XF_MetaG (SPAdes) (version 2) | ecosystem: Environmental > Aquatic > Freshwater > Lake...
CTTACCTGCGTGAAAGGCGGGTGTCCTAACCGATAGACGAACCGAGTAAAACTTTTATTTTCTAGTGTATACGACACTCAAATATTCTTTAATCTTTTCAAATTGTTTATCAACTGTTTCCCTAGTAATGCTATCAAACTTAGCTTCATCAGCAATCAATTCTTTAATCAAATGTAAACGACCATTGATATAATTAACACAAGCTTGGTTACTTAATATTTCTGTTTTCATTTAGTTTCCTCTCAATTAATAGTACCATTATACACTAACCAAGGAATAAGTCAAGCACTATTTTCATGGTGTTGTAAAAAAACAACGTTGTGAAATAAGGCTCTGGAGACTAAAAAACCCTAGTGGATTAGACTAGGGTTCATATAGTGATTATTATTACTTAATCGCTACAGGAGCTAGTGCTCTGGTAATACTTGCTTCACCTTTACCATGAATATTGGCATTATAATTATTAATGGTATCCGTTCTTGCTGTACTCAAAAGTTGGTTTGATATTGCAGGAGCAGATGCTGTGGTAAATTTGCTACCTAAAATTGCTGAGTAACCAGATATCACAGGTGCTGCAAAAGAAGTACCATATAATTTGTAATAAGGATCGCTACCACCTGTTACACCAACAACTAAGAATTTATTTTGGACAGCAGTATTAGTTCCTGCTACATTCGAATAATTTGCCATATTTGCTTTATTGGTTGTAGTACCATTCTTATCAAGAGCACCAGCAAAGATGGCAGATTTTGTATTGATTAAAGCCACATTTAAATAATCAACTTTTCCACTCCCGTTACTAGCACCTACTGCCGTACCATAATCGTTACCAGCAGCTTTAGCAACAACAGCATTACCATTCATAGCATGATTAATTATCGATTGTTCTCGATTGTTCCATCCAATTTGATTGATAGAATATCCAGCAAGATTATATGATGCGTAACTCAAATTGATTATGTTTAAACCTGATGCAGATAATCCAACAGCTGCACCATTATTAAAATCTTGTGTTCTAATTGTTGCCAAAGGAGCAATTAAACTTGCTTCATCGGAAGTGAATTTACCATGTTGTTGTGATTTTCTAACTCCATCGAAACTTCCAAATAATTTGGTTTTGGAATTAAAATCATCCACAACGGTGATTGTTGTACCTTGTCCTTTAAACCCAGACTTCCAAGCATCAGTAACTTCAGGACTCATCCATGGTTGTAATGTTTGGGAAAATACTAGTGGTGTTAATAGTGTACCAGTAATTAAAAATAATATCTTTGGAACTCGCTTTTTCATTTTAAAACTTTCATAAAAAAATACTGCATTAAAAAAAACTACTCAAATCTTTTGGTGTATTGGACCAATAGGGTGTTGTAGTTGTAAGGCTTTTCATTATGTAGGTACTGTAGTGTCTGTGATGGTTGCAATGTAGTTGCAGCCAATCGACAATTAACTTGTTGAACTCCTCCAATATCTCCATAATCTGCCGTACAACTGGACTCTTTTAAACGACCACCTATAACTGTAGTACCTCTGATTGATATAAATGATTTATTATCAAACTCATATTGTGCTACTAAACCAAGTTTAATACTAGGTTCAACCAAATATTTTGGTGCCTTTTCTCCAGTACTAAATCCCCAAATTACTCCAAGGTTTCGGTTTATTTGAGATATGAACGAAACCCTCGAATCAGTAAACGGTGTAGAATACCAACTTTTAAAGTTTTGTGGAGAACCAGTAGACAACTCATAACCTCCAGTACGATATAACTCCATCTTACTTGAAAGTTCCGATCCTTGTTTGATTTCTATTAGTTTGGTTGATTCCAAAAAGTCTGCTTGGCAACCTTGATGATATATTAAAAAAATCCCAACTAATACTTTATTAAAGCAAAATCTATTCAACTGTATTCTTTCCATCCTAAAGGTTCTATCTCAATTGGTTCATCTAAATTATTTACATCCTTAAACACATTCCAAAGTTTCTCCTCAATAGCAAACTTAGTGAATAGTGCCAATTCTAATCCTCTTGCTTCTATTTCCCATGGTTCAAACCAGTAATCAATATCATTAGAAACTTTATTACCTTTCCAACGAGTTAAGGCTTCGTTGGTTTCACCATAAACAAACTGTTTAATATGTACAAGTTCATGTGCCAAAGTTTTTAATACATCAGGACCACTAATATGATAATTTAATTCTATTTCAAATTCTCTTGGTTTACCAGAATTATTATATTCTTTCACTTCGGCATAACCAAGCACATCTAAAGCTTTACTAAACTTTATCTTCAAGTATATGTTTTCCAATAACTTTTTAGAAATAAGTTCGTTTGTATAAAAAATAGCGGCACGCTTCACATAAGGCCTGAATCGCTCTTTATCGGGACAACCAACTATACTTAACTTCATTAGGTCTCTCCTTAGAAAATTGACCCAATAATTGGCATAATACCTATGTTACTCGCACTCCGTTATTTAGTTTTTTATATCAAGATGGAACTTCATGATTCGGTCTTTAAGCATATCTGGAACATTCAACCATGGAACTTCTAGAAAGAATGGACATCCATCAGGACCCCATGCGTGTCTGATAAAGAAGTTTTTGGCAAGCTTCATATCATCTTTGGATGTAGCATCAAATAAATGTCTTTGGTGCACAGAAAACAACTCAATTTTGGTACTCATAGTTTCACCTTAATCATAATAAGAGTCCATTATACATGAAAAATAGGAGGCTGGCAAGAGCCTCCTACAAGTTTACCACTTAGTCTTTTGACTTAATGGCAATCTTTTTAATGGCATCTTGTGCCTTAACGATGTTTTCCAACCAGATATTTAACATACCATTAACGATTTCGGCATCTTTAATCTCTACCTTATCAGCCAATGTAAATGTCCGTTCAAAGTTCCGTGCTGCAATACCTTTGTAAACATAAGCTTCATCAGGATCGGTGTCTTTTGAGGTACCTTTGATTACCAGTTTATCACCATCTAAAGTAACTTCAATGTCGGTCTTGGCAAAACCAGCAACTGCCATTTCGATGACATACTTGTTATCTTTGACTTGTTTGATATTATATGGAGGGTAGCCAGGAATTGTTTTGGCCATGTTGGAGTGAACTTTCTCTAATTGACTTAATACATCATCAAAGCCGATTGTGAAAGGATCCAAAGTTTTGTGAAGTGATTCCCATTTAGGAAATAGGGATATTGTGCTCATAGATTTCTCCTTAGTTAAGCGAGTTATAAAAATGTGACCCCGAAGGCATCACACTATTATTTATATCAGTTTTAATAAACTCCTGGTTTCTTACCAATATTGTATTTTGGTACTAATTCCCATTCGTCTTTTTCTTTATGTGATAGGATCTTGATTTGTGATAGAAAGATTGGAGGTGGTTCCTCAATCTGTTTGTTATTCAACACTTTAACCAATTCCCAATCTTGTAATAGCTTTGTTATAGCATTCCTACGGGACAAATCATTCTCTGATATGTCTGTTGGTTTACCATCTAATGCAAACAACTCTTTGAAATGTACGATGTAATAACGACCTTGCTTATGTAAAATATGGCAAGATTGATATAAAATTCTGTCCTTCTTAGATGCGACACCGATTCGTGTTAGTGTTTCACGGACTTTAAGGAAATCATCCTTTTCCGCTAGGGTAACCTCTACCAAATCTGTAATTAAAATCATGATTTGTTCACTCCGCCTTTTATTGTATTTGCTTTTATTTCAGCGATTTGTTCATCATTTAGAATCCGCAAAGCCTCTTTGGCTTTTTGATTTGAATAACCAAAATACTCCTTGACACATTCTAAATCCTTGTCGGCCGATGCTTTCTGCCACGGTTGGAATTTCCGTTTCATCGACCTGATGGTATTTAGAAGGTACTGATATTGAAGGTCTTTATCCATTTCTGGATACAGATTCATCTCATTGGCATATAGAATACAATCCATATGATAGGACAAAGCACGATTTACAACAAAAGGTGTATAATCTTTTACATCTAGTTCATCTTGTAGTACATTCTTTTTGGTCTGGAGTATTGAGGGTATAATGTCTTTGAATAAATCAGGCATTATTTAAACTCACAGTCTACCATAATTTCAGTCAAACAGGCAACCATATTGATTTCATGGTCAGCCACAAAAGCCGCTTGATATTGATATTTGGCAAGGTGTAGAACCAACTGTGGAACTGCATTAGCTTTCAACTGTTCATATAATGTATCATATAACTTACGATAGATTTTGGTTGGATCATTGTCTAAGTTGTTTGTGACCCACTTGCGAACGGATCCAAAATCTTTATCTTTTAACCCTTGTACCAGAGCATCAAGTTGTACATCAGTAACATTAGAAAGAATACCTTTATCAATAACACCAGAAACGGAGTAACGTTGAAGTTCATTTAATATCCTACGATTATCGGGAAAATGTTTAGTAATGACCGCAGCCACCACCTCTTTATCATATTTAATGTTTTCTTGTTCCAGAATCCACTCAACTCTCTTAAAGAATTGAGCAGCCATCTTTGCTTTGTTGCCATTGATTTTAAAGTCAATTACTGAACACCTAGAATGAATTGGATCAATAATCCTATTCTTAAAGTTACAAGTAAAGATAAACGAACAGTTTGAGGAGAACTCCTCGATTGCACCACGCAACGCTGGTTGGGTGGAATTTGGATTTAGATAGTCTGCTTCATCAATAATAACTACTTTTCGACCACCTGATAACGAGATAGACGAAGCATAATTTTTAATCTTATTACGCAATACATCAATACCAGATTCATCAGAACCATTAATAACAATGTAGTCACAGCCAACTTCTTCACAGAGGGCTTTCGCAATTGTTGTTTTACCAACACCTGCTGTGCCTGAAAGTAATAAGTTTGGTATTTCTTTTCTATTGACATATTCTTGAAAAGTGGTTTTAATTGCATCCGGAAGAATGCAATCTTCCACTTTGGCTGGTCGATACTTCTCGACCCATAGTAAATGTTCCATTCAAAACTCCCATAATATAATACTACTCAAAAATTACTTTTGATTTAATTCGCCTTGTATACGGCCAACTACTTCCAAATAATCATCATCTACTACAACATTACCATTCAATAAATTAACTACTGTTTTTTCTTCACCTTCTTCATTTTTGCCAAGAAATACACAGGCAACATGGTCTGGATTAACAGCCACAGCCTTCTTACTGGCAGCATCAATAAATTGTACTAACATATTACTCTCCTGTTTTAGTGTGTTTAGATTCGAAAGCCACCCAATATTGGATGTTATCTTTTGTATTTTTAAAATGACCAATACCTTTGAAGCTGATAGTAACTTCATAACTACCAGGAATCATCTTAAAGTTTTCTGTGTTGAACACAATCTTATACTTCTTACCGCCACCGTTGAGGCCTTCAATCTGCATCGAATTAACGTGAGCAGAATCATTTGCTGCGTCAAAGGTAATAATCTCTACTGCATCACCATCAGACTGAATGGCAATATGTGGTGAAGATAATACTTTGGCAGTATCCATAATCCAATGATAATCTTCTGCTTTCATAGTGAAAGAAATATCTTGGCTAGGTAGTGTAATTTTTGTATCTGGTGCAGCCACAATCATACTCTTGGCAGTTTTACGATACTTTACTTTGTTACGACCACTTGTAAAGACAACATTGGCATCATCGAAAACTAATTCTGGTTTATCTTTGAATAAAGAATTGACCGATAAGAACTGGTTTAAATCATAGATACAAAAAGTTTCTGGAAAGTCATCTGTTAAAGTAGCTTCTGCCATTAATGCTTTACTGGAAGATACCGTTTTGATTGTCTTACCTTGTTTAAATTCCAAACCTTGATTGATGGTTGAAAAATTCTTCAACACATTTAAGGTTTCATTTGATAGTTTCATTCACTTCTCCATTATTTAAAGAATACATTATATCATGTTCATACAAAAACATCAAGCAGCACAACGCATGTGCCAAGTGATTTTTACCGGTCTCTTGGTCATTTTGTTCTCCTTCTTTCCAAGCCCATAAATGCCGTTGTGCGGCATCAAAATATCTACGCTTAGAATCAGGAACAAACTTCCAATTATCCCGTTCATACTTTTGAGCACCAAAGGTAAGTATATCTACTGTTGCCTTTAATGCTAAAGGTGGTAACAAACCATATTCTAATTTGTTACCATCAAACTTACGACCACCTGTTGTGGCCGTTTGTGAGGATTTAACCTTATCGATTGAACCTAACATTACATTTCGCCAACAAAATTAGCAACAGCAGGCATATCTCCATGAAAGTGATACGTTCCAATATGTGCAGTTCTCATCCATGGACATAGGTGAATTTTACCACCAATATTTCTCCACCATTGACAGAACATATAATCCTCAGATAAGTATCTCTCAGAATCTTTATCAATGACTGTATCAAAATAGGCATGAATGTATCGTGTGCCATCAAAGTTTGCTTGACCTACATGGTCTGGTTTATATCTAAACTCAGGATATGCTTTTTCCCATTGTGGAAATACTTCACGCTTGACCATCATAAATCCAGTACCAATCTCTAATACTTCTAGTGGTTCTGTGACGGAGAACTGTGCTGTTCCTTTAACTGGATTAAACACAAAGTCACCAGCAATCTTTTCTAGATTACCTAAATCAATATCTGGATTTTTTGTGATTGCTGTTTTAACTGATTTCCATTTAATTGCCTTCTTAGGATAAGGACCACCAATTACGTCCTTGTCTAAGGCCAACATTGCGATTACATCTTCTGGTTGGAAGTGTATATCAGAGTCAATGAATAATAGGTGTGATGCATCCGACCTATTTAAAAATTCATCGACCAAATAATTTCTTGCTCTAGTAATTAGAGATTCGTTAAACAAAAACGAAAACTTAACTTGAATTCCGTATTGCATACAAACTGATTGCAAATCTAAACATGACTTCATGTATAGTCCACAGTTCATTCCGCCATACATTGGAGTGGCCACAAATAGTTTTTTTGTTTGTAAATCTTCTTTTCTTATTGATATTTCCATTTTTGCTCCAAAAATAATAAAAAAGGAGCCACCTTTCGGTGGACTCCTCAAAGGGCACTAATTAAGCAGTTAGTGAATAACCGGCAGCTAAAGCAGTTCGTACCATTGCCTTAGTTGGTGTACCTAAACGATAGAAAGAAACTTTCTTACCGTCAACACTCTTGGTGTTTGTGTAAATTACGTTACCTTCTTGACGTAACTCATCGATTCGAGCAGCAACGTTGGTGATACCAAAACGTCTTTGTGCTTGCTTAGTGGAAAAAGTATTATAACCACTTGTTTGCTTGAGTGCAACTAACATCTTCTCTTTTGCTGATAACTTCATATAGAACTCCTTGTTCATAATTTAAAAAATCCTCGCCAATAACGAGTGACACCATCATAACATTATATAGTATGATTGTCAAGCATACTTGTGGTACACTTGATTATCTGCCAACTTGTGTCAGATATTTTGCCTTGGTTTCTTCCCAAGACATTTTTATCAAGTCATCATAGAATAAGGCTTCATACGAAACAGTATTCTTTTTCTTCAACATTGATATGCGACCTTTAGCATATTTGGTTTTCCAAATATTCGTCAAGGCTTCTAAACTAGTATCAAACGACTTTACTAGTTTATCATCACCAATCTCCTTACGGAGATATTCACTGGTGTTGTCATAAAGAGGAGAGAAATAGATTCCTCTTTGATGTTCTGTTCTGGTTAATTCTTTTGGTATGCCAAGTTTAGGATAAGCAAAGTGCAATGACCTATTCTTATGGTCACGTTTCAATGGCAGTCCTTGTTTGTTCTTGGCTTCCCACCACTCAAAGTATTTCTTAGTGTGATTCTCTTTAATCCAATTAAATATCATTCTCTTAGTGGTTCTCGATGGTTCAAATGCCACAGAACCAGAGGAGAAACCCATTTTATTCCAATGTTCTAGTCCATCATATTGGGAAAGACCATTAGACTTAGTATTACCATAAAGAGAAGTAGTTGTAACTCCGACCAAGACATCCCCATATCTTTCCTTCCAATCATTTTGAACTGTATCAGCAAGACATAACAATGCCAATAACTTTCCACCCATATAATTATAACCAAGAGGTTGTAATGGAACAATCGTAGACCCAATGGCAGTATGATTAATCATGCCTTGTGAAGTCTTAACATCCCTCGACCATCCAATTGCATTGTCTCTTGGAGTTAAATCCAAGAAGTCTGATGATATACAAATAACACCAAGATACTTTTTGGTAATCTCATCTTCAATCGTATAGAATAGGTTACGTCCAATATTGGAGTTATTCTTCATTGTTGATGAGAATGTTCGAATGGCATTCCATGTTTCGGCCAATTCACCATTATGTAATTTCATAACTGGTTGTAATTTGGCATAGTCATCAGGTTCTTTTGGCATCCAGAAATTAGATTTAACTTGATTAATAAGTTTTTCTTGTTCTGGATATATCATCTGCATATCTTGACCAAACAAAGTAGATACCTCTTGAACTGGATATCTCTCTTTAATCTCACACCACTTTTGGTACAATGTATATTCTTTCACATCCATACCAGAGGCATAGGTCAAATCTTTGGTGAGAACCTCAACTAGTTTTTCTTGGTCAATATGTTCATATGTGCCAAGAGGATTCTTTTCAATCCATGTTTGCCATTGTTCTTCCACAAACTCGATTGGAGTTGCCATTATTTAATTCTCATTTTCTTCATTAGTTTGTTACGTTTCTTGATACCCATTTGTAATGCCATTGGCTTCACTCTTTGAGTATACACTATTCCGTGCATATGGTCAAGCTCATGTTGAAAACAACGAGCAGATATACCAGAATAAGTTGCCTGTCTAAGGACTCCATTGTAATCTTGGTATTCAATATCAATCATTTCTGCTCTGGTGATATGTAACCCTAGTAATGGAAAAGATAAACATCCTTCAGCTAGATGAATTTCACCTTTGCTGGAAACTATCTTTGGATTATAAAAGGCAACATAATCATCATTTGTTCCCATAACAAATACATTATACTTAAACCCACATTGGTTGGCAGATAAACCATACCCTCGATAATACTTACAAGTATCCACCAAAGTGGAAGCAAACTTAATAGGGTCTACAGGAGGTTTATCGAAATCAAACTGAGGCATTTTCTCCAATAAAATTGGATGATCCTCACGGAGTAATTGAAATATCTCCGCTTGTTGTGGTTTTACCACTTCTTTCTTTACTGCATCTTCGGTATTGAAGGTAATTATATCACTCATTATTCCACCTGGCTAAAATTATTAACTTTCTTAAACTTAATCACAGACCTAAACTTATCAAACAGTTGGTCACCCTTATGACTGATAACAAACACATTGGTGTCCTTATCCATTTCATATAACAACTTCAAAAACTCATCTGTACCCACAGTATCTAAACTGGAATCAAACACTTCATCCAATATTAATAAATTGGTATTGGTTGAATTCTTCATCTTGGCAATTTGTCGCCAAGTAAATAGTAATGCCAAATCAATTCTCATCTTTTCACCTTCAGAGAAATTGGCATAACTAAAATCATCACGGTGTCTGGACTTAATAGACTCCTCAAAGTTCTCATTGATATTAAAATTCACAAAGAAGTCCATGGCAGTTAGGTATTTGTTAATCAGTTTATTCATGATTGGCAAATACTGCTTGATAATCTTTGTTTTAATGCCTGTATCTTTTAAAAGGTTACCAGCAAACTCCAGATATTGTTTCTCAATAGAAAGGCCTTCTTGGTGTTTAATCAAAGCGGACAACTCAGCCCGCAACTCAACCAGTTTGGTATTTTCTTCCTCTAAGTTATCTTTACGATTGGATAACTCCTCAATTTCTTTCTGCATTTTAGTAACATATTGGTTGATGGCAGACACCGTAGAATTGTGTTTTACAATCTCATTACTATGTGCCGTAATATGTTTTAAACTGTTTTGTATATCTTCGAATCTTTTATTGGTTGTGGCAATCTGAACTGATAATTCTGTAAGTCCTTTGTCAACCTCCAGTTTAGTTGTGCCCAAAGTAACCACTTGTTCCTGTCTAAATGATTCTTCAATTCCTTGTTTACAGGTGGGACAGTTATCGTTTTGCTCATAGAAAGATACCTCTTTATCAATTTTTTTAATTCTAGATTCTAGCTTAGATTCCAACTGTAGTAACTTGGAACTCTTGGTCTCTACTGCCAGTTTATCGGCAATTTTACTTTGTAACACATCAATATGTTTTTGGATTAAACCAATATCCTTTTGTAAGGTAAAGATTTGGTTTACACTATCTGCCACATCTTTCTTCTTCTTTTCTATCTCCGACTGGTTGTGCTTCTTGTGTTCCTCTATATTCTGTTTCTGTAATAGTATCTTCTCAGATGCCAAATCCATGGCATATTTGTTCTTCAATGTTCCGTCTTTAATAACGGCCATCTTATCTTTAACAATGCCATTCATAGAGGAGAAAATTTGAATATCTAATAAGTCCTCAATGATTGCTCTACGGTCACCAGGTGATAACTGCATGAACGGAACAAATGAGGCGGATCCCAAGATGACTACTTGCGTAAAAGACTTATAGTTTATTTTGAGAATAAATTTCTCTAGGTGGTCTTGGTAGTCTTTAGCTTTCGCATCTTGGTCCACTAACTGGTCATTACAATATACTTCAAATGTGTTTGGTTTAATACCACGAATAATCTTATACTTCTTTTGGCCAATAGAAAACTCAACCTCAACCACACCTTGTTGTTGGTTAATAGAGTTTAATAGGTTGGGTTTATTGATTTTACGAAATGGCTTTCCAAACAAACCAAAACACAAGGCATCCAACATAGTGGATTTACCGGCACCGTTATTACCTATAACAAGTGTGTTTGAAGATTTAGTTAGATTTAATTCCGTAAATGAGTTACCGGTGCTTAAAATATTGCGCCATCTAAGCTTTTCAAATATAATCATGCTTGTTCTTGGTTTAAGGCCTCAACATATAATTCACGCATTACTGTTTTCAGCTTGTTATTATCAATAGATTCTTCGGAGATACCATCGACAAACTTTTCTATAATCGTCATAGTATCTTCAGCTTGGTCTATCATATCATCTTCTACGCCTGTTGTCAAGTCAATAAAGTCCTCGGCAATGGTAATATCGATTGGATTAACATTGTATAATGAAGACATGAACTTGTCGAACAGATAAGGATTAGTTTTATTCACAACCACTACCTTAACATAGGTATTGGTATACTTGGTCAAATCTTTGTTGGTGATTTCTGTAATAGATTCCGCCTTATCATCATACACAATACGATGAAACATTACGTTGGGATTCGGGATGAACTCCAAAGTATGAGTAGACAAATCAAAAAGGTGAAAACCCCTAGTGTCGTTGTAATCTTGCCACGTGAGCTCATAAGGATTGCCAAGGTAAGAAATATTGTCTGAAGTAGAGCGATGGTGAAAGTGGCCAGAAAAGACCATATCAAATTTCCTAAAAATTTCACGACTCAATCCTCCATCAGATGTCATACCACGGTGCATAGTAAACCCAGCAATCTCAAAATGTCCCATACAAAGAGAAGCGGAATTGTTTTTAAGTTCCAACATACTCTCATCATAGTTCTCGGCACAAATCCAAGGCATCATCAATACATCACAACCGACTTCACTATAATTTAAGTGTATTGTCTGTGGTGAATCTATAACATGGATATTTTCATACTCATTAAGTAGTAGGTCTACCGAGTTTACATCATTGGTATTCTTGAAGTAAGTATCATGATTGCCAGCCAACATATAAACTTCAATATTGTTTCTGGCTAACTCATCAAAGAACATCTCTTTAGCACGCTTGAGGCTGTAGAAGTTTATGTATTTCCTACGGTCAAACGTATCACCGAGTATAAGAACAGTAGTAATGCCATTATTGGCAAGACATGGAAAGAAAGTATCTCGATAAAATTTCTCATAATAATCCAAGAAATGAGGTGAGTCATTCCTTGCTCCAAAATGTTGGTCGGTTATAATTGCAACTTTAGTTGCGGTCTGGTTTTCTGTGGTCAACATCGTCATAGTATTTAATTTCTAGAATTGAATCAACTGGTTGTTTAATAGAAAACACAGCTGCTTCATCGAATTTTTTAAACTCTTTGCAAATAACATAGTCTTGCAATAAATAAGTTACTCTGTACATTATATCATTCTCCTAAGAACTTTTCAATACCCTTGGGCTTCTTTACCTCTTTCTTTTTATCTTGAGCTTCTTCATAGTTGCCAATAAATTCAGCAATGTTATCATAGAGTTCAAACTGTTTACTGGTTCCATCCTCAAATTCCATCATTTCCATTTCATCAAGTATGCCCATTTGTTCTGTGGCTTTATACTTAACATAGAGCTGTTTCTTCTCTTTTTGGATCCTTCGTAGAAAGGCGTAGTATATAATCTGTGTAAAGTAGGCAAATGGGTTCTTTGATTTGGTTGGATCAAAATTACCAAAGTACATCAGGCAGTTTTCAATACCATCGGACATCATTTCTTCACGATAGGTATAGTTTATGAAGTTGGGTTTGTGTGATAGACCCTCTGCTATCTTCATAAAACACTCACCTATGTAATTAGGAATGGCTGGAGGTGGTTTTTTATCTTCTTTAGCACTCTTACACTTATCTTGGTATTCCATTAATGCTGCCAAGAAATCAGCGTTGTTAATGTAATGTTTTTGCTTAGTCGCCATGTTTACCACCTAAAGTTATTGACAAACGCTTGACAAGAGAGTAAAGTCGAGTATGTCCTGTTTTGAGATTATTAATGTAATACACCAGTACCATCATATTGTATGTCCTGAAAATCATTAATTGCTAGTTGTAATTCTTCATCACTCATTTCTTTTGCCAGTTCTTTGGCACTTAAAACACTTTTAATCTTTTCCACAGTATACATATAGTAGTCCACGAATTCTTCATTTGGTTCTGCCATCGTCAGTATATCTTTGGTATGTACCTGCATCTGATTTTGTTTAATCAATTGAATTGGCAACCATTGCCTCATAATTAACCCAGAATCTACTCCACGGAAATCCATACTGAAAGCCATCGGTTCATCTAATATGTAATGATTTAAGCCATCAATAGAAACATTGGCAATCAAATCTTCTCCATTTTGTAATTTAATAATCTGTGTTTTATATTCAAGCATTTTTTAATCCAATCTTGTATATTTTAAAAGGGAACTGCTCATCATTATATATCTTAGTTCTTTCCACGAAATGTTTTAAGGTGTAGTTCATATGTTTTTTATATCTCAGGTCATCGGCAATATCATAAAGAGTTGCTATCTCTTTGCCTTCACTTTGCCTAAGGCTTCTACCAATACTTTGTAGGGTTCTAATTGAAGATTTAGTTGGCATTGCAAATATGATGTTATGTAAATTTCTAATATTGATACCTGTGCTAAAAGTACCATAAGAAGCCACTACAATTGCATCGTTTTCAATCTCCATAATTCTTCTAATTTCTTCACGGTCAGTCGTATCAGTTCCACCGTGCACAAAGAAAACTTTTCTATTGCCAATCTTCTCTGTATCCTTTATCATATCATACAGGATTTGACCATGTTTGTCAACCATTTGATAGAGTATTAATGTATTTTTGCCTAGGCTAACTGCAAGATTCTTAATGAATTTATTTCTAACTTGGTTGGATATTAGATACTGTATTTCTTCTTGGTAAGTTTTATCTTTATACTCTAAGCATTTCTCATCTGGATGTTTTAATATAAGGCATTTAATCTCAAAGTCGGACACCTGGTTCTTATCAATCAACTCTCTGGTACTGATTACCTTGTTTACTGGTCCAAATAAACCTTCCAATACAAGCTTATGTGTTTTAGTACCATCTAAAGTACCTGTGAGACCTATACGATACTTGGCATTGATACAAGAGGTGAGTATGGTTGTAAGTGATTGTGCTTTGAACAAATGAGCCTCATCACCTATTACATAATCAAATTGATGGAAGTATTCTTTAGGCAACTTATATAAAGATTGCCATGTGGAAATTATTAAAGGTTTGCTTGACTCTTTGTCTTTACCTTGATATACTCTGTGTAAATGTTCTTCCATGTTATCGTTGTTGTAATCGGCAAAGTCTGAGTACAACTGTTCAACCAAAGATGTGGTTGGAACGATAACAAGGCCTTTGAGATTTTGATATTGTTGCAATTGACGAAAGATAAGATAGATGATTAATGATTTACCTGAAGCCGTAGGAGATAATAACAATGCTCTGCGCTTACGCATGGCATGAATATAACCTTCTATTTGATGTTCTCTTACCTCAATTGGTTCACCACGAGCATGGATTTTTAAATCGTCTATAAATTTTTTGGCATGGTACAAAGGATAATCATCATCAACAAAGTTATGAGTAAATGTATAATCACGCTCTTGGCAAAACTCCTCTACATTACCAATAAGACCCATGTAGATTTGAGAATTTCTAGAATCAAAAAGCCTTATCTTTCCATCCCATATTTTATTACGATAGGCTGGAACAAAGGTATAACCAGGAACAAAGAATGTAAAGTATTCTGATACCTCTTTAGCGATGTGTTTCTCACATTCTATTTTGGCATATACTTCATTTACTTTGGAGATGGTTAAGTGTTCTTTATTGTCCACCGATAAACTTTTCCCATGATATAAAATCACGCAGTTGCCATGTTCGTTGCTTCAATTCATTCATAATGGATTCAATTACAGATACAGTTTCCTCATGGTATACTTTCTTCTCAAGTAACTTGATTAGGTCTCCGTCTGCTTCTAGATAGGTGGTGATATCCGATTTAAGTGTAAACTGAAATGGAGTCCAACCATATTCATCCAATTCGTCTTTGGACATTTTACCTGTGTAGTATTCCCACTTAATCTTCCGCATACGGAGATAATCAAAGTGTGCCTTCTTTGAGGCTATTTTATGCTTCGTGAGTATACTGAGGTATTTGTTGTGTAGTTTAGGTATGTTCAGCAGTTCTTTGCCAGGTTCTGTCTGGTCCATGTCTGCATCTTTTTCCCAATATTTTAATACTTGTTCTAGATTTTCCATAATATTTTCAATAATTTAACACCAAATCTACATTATAACACAACTTATGTTATCGTGTCAAGCGAATGTTATCAAGCCGACTCAAAATTAAAATAGTCATACACCAAAGAAACATCACAGGTAATAATATCATCTGCCGACCTTTTGGTATCAAATTGAATACCATCCAAATTTATTGGAAAGGTATTGAAGTACCGTACACGATTAATTGGATTGTTTAATGCCGAAAGAATGGTGAGTGTGGCATCAGAATAATACTTTTTGTTTTTACTGGCAAATTGGTTTTGCATTGCCGATAGATAATTCTTTTCTGTAACACCTTCAGGAGAACCCATAGACCTAAACCATTTATATAATTCTTGCCAAGTAACCATATCTTCATCAACAATAAAATTTATATTCAATCTTTCATAAGTTAATTTATTGCCTGGAGAAAATACATCCAAAGTTGGTGTGTTGATGGTTGCTTGGCCAATACTAACACCAGGTAAGTTTACAGTTTGGCAAAAATACTGGACGTTAGGTATTCTATCAAAGGTTAATAAAAACTTTGACGCTTGTAAGTAACTGGTATTTTCAGGAGTTCTTGTGGTTGCTGTCATTTATAATCTTCTTAAGGTCTACCATTTTTTCTTTTTCAATCATAACAATTATACTACCTGTCAAATCAATTTCTTTTTGTATAAAAAACATCCTTAACTTGAGTTCTTCCAATTGTTTGTTATAATACTCAAGTTCCTTTTTCTTTCTGGATCGTAAATCTAAAATTTCTTCCAGAAGGATTATATTTTTACTTTCTTGCATACAGGTATTTAGGTCATAAAAAAAGAGACCTCCGAAGAGGTCTCTCTAAAGTATCACTCTGAGGTGATTTGATTACATCAAGTTCTTAACGCCAAATATACGATAGTATACGTTTGTTCGCTCTGTCAATGCACCTAAACCAGCAGTTACGCCTTGTGCAAATGGGTTAGCAACCATACCGTAACGAGTCTTGAATCCAATTTTTGGTTGGAATGTGAACTGGTCAACTGCACGAACCATTTGTAATGGAACGTATGGGCAATAGAACAATCCAGCATCGTATGGTGAAGAACCTTTGTAACCGATAGTTACTAATTCTTGGTTAGAAGTATAACCACCAAAGTATGGGTCAATATAAACCTTGATTCGGCCATGTAACAAACCAGCAAATGTGTTACCTGTATCATCTACTTGTAAGTCAGTTTGGAGAGCAGGAGTATAAGACAATACACCAGCCATTGCCATTGCTGAAGCTACGTCAGAAGAAACGATAAGAACATTACCTTTACCTCTACGAGTTTGCTTAGCAATTACGTTAGCATCACGTTCGATTTGGAAAATCAAACCTTTGAAACGCTCAACAGACCAACGACCGTTAGAGTCAGTATCTAAGTCAAAATAACCAGCAGTAGTAGTACCATACTGAGCACCAGCAACAGCACAAGTATAGATTGTACGAATAACTTCACGGTTAATTTCAGCAAGAATTTCTGTAGACAGAATGTTTGATAATTCTGTTTCAGCATCAAGACCATGAATTGCTTTTAAGTCTTGTGCTAGTTCTAAAGAATACTCTGCCTTTAGAGCACGGGATTGAGCAGTAACAGTAACTTTCTCGATAGAGAAGGCCATTTGTTGAAAAGCTTTAGTATAGTCTGTGTCTGTACCAAGGATTTCAGCATTAGCTGTTGGCATAGCAATACCAGTAGTAGTTGCCTTGCTTGTTGGATCTTGGAAAGAACCTGATACGTCAGAAGCACGTGTGCCTTTGAAACCGTATGGGTTATTTTCAGAGAAAGAACCAGAGAAGGCTGTATTGGCTTCGTTGAAGAAAGCTTCTGTACCAGACTGGTTAGTGTAACGAGCACGCATTGCGAAAATTAATCCTGTAGGACCTGTCATTGGTTGTACACCAGCAACGTCATAAGCGATTAAGTTAGGTAATGAACGGCGTACCAATGAAATCAAGATTGGATCAAAGTTACTTATGCCAGAACCAGTTACGTTTGGTCCTGAAGTACCACCAGTAGCAGTCTCGTTTAAAGCTAAACGGTCTTGAGCCATGGCTTGACGTTGATTTTCAAGAATAACAGTAGTAACTGCACGCTTGTACGGGTCTTTAATAGGCTCTAATTCTGGATGATCCAGAACTGGTGCCCAAGTTTTCGATAATTCTTCTGTTAGATACATTTAGTTCTCCTTATGGGTATCTTGTTATTATTTTACCAAGTTTTGGGAAATGGTTTTTGCATAAAAGTTGATTTCGGAATCATTAGACTTCAATGATTTCTTTTCTTCTTCGATTAAAACTTCGTCATCTAACGCATCAGTACTTGCAACTTTAACATCAGACTTGAAATATGATTCTTTCAAAGTTTCTAATTTAGTTGTAAATTCTTCCTCAGTAGTAAAATCAACACCCTCTGCGAGTGATTTCATTTTTTCTACTTGAGTTTGCGACAGGCCTTCACACGCTGTGTAGATAGCCTCAAATTTTTTCTGTTCGTTTAATGCTTGTTTTAGTTCAACTCCACGAGCAATTTCTTCGTTTAGAACGGCTTCAGTAGCTTCTAATTGAGCTGCCAATTCCTCAACGATATCTACCTTATCTTCAGGAATATCGATGTGGTGTTCAATAAACAAATCTCTTAAACCAGTTAGGAATTCTTCAGTAATTTCAGCCTTTAAACCAGATTGAATAGCAAGTTCATTGTCTTGCATCCATTCTTCTACCATATAGTTTAAGTATGCGTCTACTTTAGCGGCTAAATCTTCTTTGATTGCTTCAACAGCAATTTCAAATTCTTCCATTAACTGCTCTTCGGCTTCAACGATAACTTCTTCAGCACGAGCAATAACGGCAGCTTCAAAAATTGTAGTTGCTTTGGTTACAAATTCTTCAGAAAGATTTTCGCCAGATAGGAGAGCGTCCATATCTTCTTTCATCTTTTCTTTACTAATCATTTTCTTGATTAATTTTTTATCTTCTTTTTCATCATCATGTTCTTCTTCATAGACAACTTCTTCAGGTAACTTACCTTTAGGACCAGAGCGTTTAATATCATATGCGTAGGCTTGTGACATTCCTGTTTTGTCACCAGCATGGGTTTTCTTATAAACTTGGCCAGTACCATGCCGTTTTGCATAGTCTTGTCTATTTGCTAATGGATCACTTGCACCAGTTCCTTCTTTTTCATCCAATGATTCAACTTCTTCTTCTTCGTCATATTCAGTTTCTTCACCGTAAGATTGGAATGTGGCACCTGGATTTGATTTCATAGTCTGTGCAGCACGCTTACCAGCAATACGGTCACGGATAGCAGAGTAATCGGTAGCAGGTTGTTGAACTGGAGTATCACCACTTCCTTGATTACCTGGTTGAGTAGCCAACTTCTTCATCGGCTCTGCACCTACAGGAGGTGTGGCACCTGGAGGAGTAGCAGTTGGTGAACCTGCAGTGTAGTTTGGATTTGCATCACCCATCATTTCTGGTGAATCACCAATTTTACCAGCATCTTTTTGACCATAAGCCACAGATGTAGATAATTTACCACCCTTATCAGCACCACCTTTTTTAGAAGCAATGTTGCTATCGAATGTTGATTTGGAATCTTCGCCTAACAGAATGTTTTTAGCGGCGTCAGATAAATTAAAATTTGCCATTTTGAAAATCTCCTTGATTTATATTGGATATTTATAATTAAAGTTTTTTCATGAAGTTCTCAAATATGCGTAGACTTACTTTTTCAATATCTTTTGTGGAAGCTTGTTTGATTTCTCTCTTAGCTTCTTCAATATATTGTTCTGTCCAAACACCATTGACTAACATCCACTCTTTACCTTCCATAATACCCTGTACAAAAGCGCCAGGTGCGGAAGGGTCTGCTACGATATCTGCCGCTGTGGCTAGATAGAAATCGGGTTGAACTACATTAACGCCATTGACGTTCTTCAATGAACCCATGCCTCTTGAAGATACACCTAATTGAGCACCGCCTTCAATTAAGCTTCGTGCAATGTTTCCCATTGGTGTATCTAATATTTTTGCTTTGCCAACCCATTGATTACCATCTTCTCTTAATCCTACAATCATGTGTGATACACGGTCAAGATTAATAGAAGGTGATTCAGGATGTCCTAACTCACCAAAGGCTCGGCTTTTGTTGATGTACTCACTAGTATAACGGTCTACTTCTTTTTTCATTGTGTTATACTCATACAAACGACCATTTTTATTTTTAGTTTCGGCAACCAAAAAAGGTCCTTCAATATGCAAACACTTCTTACCATTTGCTTCTTCTAGGTAAGTGTAGTTTACGTTATCGTTTATTTCTTTAATGAGTTTCATCGTTATCTTTCTATGGATGTATTGCGTAATCACCGTAGTTAAACGCCGCTGGATCTTGGAACTGACCAGCACTATAGAATCTATTATCTTTATGCAACTCAATAATAACTGTGTAAGCAGCGTTAGCAGTAGTACCAACTGTTTTAATTGTTACGTTACCTGTAGGACCAACGGCATTATTTGAAATTGTTGGTAATTGGTATTGTGGGTTTGAATCAAGAGTACCTACACCCATTGCAATAATAGGCGTAGATGTTGTTGTACCTTGCCATTTTAATTGTACATGACCCACTTCAGCATCAACGGCCATAATAACTCTAGAAATAGTAAATGCTGAATTGGCAAATCCTGTGTATACGGTATTGCCTGAATAATATGGTAAGTTATTGGCATTTAAAGCATGAGTTAAAGCTCTCGGATCAATGATAACGGTTTCGTTTTCATCCGAATCAATAATACCAACTCGTTTAATAACGGTTCGTTTATTGGTATCAATTAAAATTTGTGTGCTATTTGCAATTGCCATTTTTCTATCCTATTATTCAGTTTCTTCTTCTTCAGAAGGTTCGTCTTGTGGAACATCTTCTTCAACGGCCGGAATAATTAAATTCCTTGCCATGTTTTGCTTAGCTAATTCCATATGTGCTGAAACTTTATCGTGAATAGATGCATATAAAGCATTTCTAAATTCCACACCGTCATCATTCATTGCATAGTCGATTATATCTTTATCCATTTATTTCTCCCGATTAATTATTTATCATTTTTTTGGCTGTTGTTTTGCCTTTTGGTCTGCCGCTTGTGATGCCATATCAATTTCATGTTTTTGGTTATCTGGATGTTGTGGCTGTTGAGGTACTTGAGACATCATTTGTTGTTGTGCCACATCATTCATTACACCAACCGGTAAACCTAAACCTTCTTCTTTTTCCATTTGTATTTCTTTATCCATTTCTTCAATATCATCGTCTGTCAATCGAAGCACGTTTCTTTGAATCCATAGTTGTGAGAAATATCTTCCAGTATAAGGATCGACCTGTTGTAACAAACCTAACCGGTTGGTCATTAACTCTGCATCTTTTAGTTCTGTAAAGTTGTTGTCTTTGATGAAGTCGTAATGAATGTTTTCCTTCATTTCGTCCCATTCTTCAACGGTGCAAATACCTTTTAACACCACTTGAACTCTCATTGCTTGTTCAAATAGGTTTGAAAACTTAGACCTTAAACGGTCAACAAACTTAGCAAACTTTAATTCATCACGGGTGATTTCACCAGAACGACCAAGTGAAAATCCTGATGTCTCTGGATTTAAACGAGAAACCGGAACACTTAGTGCCTTATATAGTTTCTTTTCAAAGTATTTAACATCTTCCAACTCACCTAGGTTTTGACCACCAGGTAGTGTTGTAATCTCTGTGCCTTTACCACCTTCACGGCGTGGCAACCAAAAGTCTTCCATCATCGACATGAACTTACGGTCATCACGAACTTCACCAGTCTGTGCATCATACACCAACTTGTTCTTATACTTGACCATGATATCACGGAGGTATTGTTCTGCCTTTAATTTCGGTAGATTACCCACATCAATATAAAAAATCCTACGCTCAGGAGCCCTAGAAATTCGATATATGACAGTAGCATCTTCAATCATCCTTAATTGGTTGAGTGGTTTAATTGCTTTGTGTAGATATGAAAGTACGATAGACCTGCGTGAATCCATGAGACCAGAAACAACTGAAATGATGGAGTCTGAAGTAATACGAACACCAACTGGACCAAAGTTACTAGACGAACCAGAGATTACCTTGTCGTTAAAGATGTAGTATTCATTTACCACATCAGCAATCTCTACACCAGTTCTTTCGTCTTTAGATTTTTTAATCTCTCTGACTTTACGGAGTTTTCTTGGATCGATATACCGTAACTCACGAATACCACCTGTTGGATTTTCTCTGTCAATGATAACATGGTAATACATTCTACCATCAACATAATATCTTCTGAAGATATCTTGTCCCATTTGGTTGTAGTTTAACAACCTAAGAACAGTAGTGAATTCTGCCTTTAATGCCTTTTTAATTTTGTCTGGTTGATTTACATCATCCAACACCATCTTGATACTTTGTCCGGTATCGTCTTTACAAATAGCTTCATTAATGATATCATCGATAGCAGATTCAATTTCTGGCTGCATTGCCATTTCACGATAACGACCAATCAATTCTATTTCATTTTTTGCTGTGCCGTCTAAATCAACATATGTTCCATAATAAGCGGCAGAAGTAATCGTGAGTGCACCATCTTCGTTTGAAGGAGGCGTGAAAGACTGTTGAACGTCTTTGGTATCATCCTTTTGACGAGAGAAGGTAAACCCGAAAAGTGAAAATTTATTAGCTGCCATATTGTCCTATTTCAATTCAAAAAATCATAGTGGAGAGGAGTAAATCCTCTCCGTAAAATAATACATATTAGGTTGTTGTTGCAGATTCCCACCATTGATAGTCAAACGTCACCGAATATTCTTCGATAGAATCGTTTTGGTCCCAACCTAGGTCGATTGTGCCAATATCAATTGGAAATAATCCAACAAATTTATACTCTTTTAATGTATCGCCTGTTTTTCCGTATTGAGTAACAAGAGCATCACTTGTATATGATGTTGGTGTTTTAACATTTATATTACGGAGGTTTCCGGCATGACTATTAATGGAATTCATCCATGATTCCATAGAATTGCGAATCGTGAAATCTTCATCATTAATAATAGTTAAAGACCATTGTGCAAAACTTCTATTGCCGGCAAATTTAGTTTCACGTCCAAAGTAATACATTGGTACTGTATTAATTGTTGAACCTGGTAACTGTGCTGCTTTTGCCATAAATGTAGTTTTTTGTCCAGCAGCTGCGCTGTTGGTCACAAATGATGGAAACGCTAGAGAGACTGAAAACAGGTTGGGACGAGCACCGTCTCCAACCATATTTGCTCTAAATTCTGCTACGTTGAATGCCATTGTTTTCTCCTATATCGTTGAATTATTTATTAGAATTGCCCAACGACTTCACTAAAATTAACACCAGTTCTTACTGCAACAAAGTTCAATTGAATGTAATTAATTGACCGTGCTGGTTTAATATATATGTCACCCACAAACTGATTAGCATCAATAACTTGTGATGTATTATTTGTAGCGTCACAAACAACACGATAGTCATAGATACCACGGCGACCTTTAACATCTCTTAAGAATGGAGTTACCAGAGCAACAAATTGATTTCGAGTAAAGTCATCATTGAATTCAAATAATGAGAACTTAGCTGCCTGTGCAATTGTTTTTTCTAATACGATGAACAATCTGCGTACATTGATACGGTCAAAAGCAGATGGTTTAGCTTGTAGAGTTTTATCTCCAAACAATACTGTTCCTTGTCCTGGGAATGTACCTACTGGATTAACACCTATAGCGTAAATTGTATCTCTCTGTGTTTTAGTAGGATTCCATGCTAATTTAACAGCATTTTTAATTTGACCACGGTTAAATCCAGCAGGAGAGAACCAAGGATCACGAACAGAATCAGTATATACACATAATCCAGCGATATCACCATTGAGTGGAACATAACGGTATGTGTTGTTATACTTGTCAAACATATATTTCCAACCAGAATCAGCAACAGCATATGTTCCTGCATTGCTTTGTCTAGCCAAACTTGTAATCCAAGACCTAATGTTTGTTGTTTCATTACCAGATTGACCAACTACATCAGAATATCTTGGTGAAACAAAAGCAATACAGTCTTTACGAGCTGAAGAAATATTGTCAATAGCGTATTGTTGTACAGTTACACTTGCACCACCTGTAATAACTAAAGAAATGTCTACTTCATCAGAGTTGGTGAATAGACCATAAGATGATATTAAATTAGCATCCGTTACAGGTACATCAGAACCACCAGTTAATGTTGAATTGGTACCATTTAATGTCTGTAATGTGGCAAAAGTTTTACCTGGTAAAGTAGTGCCCCAAGTAGAATTAGTTGTAGAGTAACTTGGTGGATCAATAGCGTAAATATATTTTGAGTTATTGTAGATGTAATTCTTATAGTAATTTGAATTACCTAAAGAATCTACTGCATCTGAAGCTTTTGATAAGAATGGAAACACTTCTAATACGGTATTTTTAGCACCAGTAATTAAACCACCTGAGTCAATAACAGCAATATGTAGTTCATCATAAGATGCTCCAGCTGCAGCAGCTTCGAATGATGTATTCGGAGCGGCAGTAACTACACCAGATAAACCAATTGTGGAAGCAGTCCAACTATTAAAATGAGTTTCATAAACTGCACCGTTAGCTTGTAATGGACCGGCATCTAAAACTGAAACAGTTAAAGAGTTACCTAAAGCACCAGGATATCTAGCAGTAAAAGCACCATAGAAATTTGAACTATTCACATTTAAATATGTGGTATCAAATTCATCTTCGTTTTGAATTTTAATAGCTGTGTTACCTGTGGCATTTTTAGCTGTGGTTCCTACTGCTCGAACCACTTGAAGATTATTACCATACGCTAAAAATGAAGCAGCAGTAAAATATGAAACATAAGTGTTACTATCTGGACTAGAAAATATAGAATTAAGTTGTGTTTCGCTAGAAACCTGAATTCTTTTATTTGCTGGACCCCATTGAAAATTCCCAGAAAAAGCACCGGCTGTAGTTAGAACTGAAGGCACGACCGTTGTTTGGTCAACTTCAGAAACATTTACGCCTGGAGAGATTTGGAATGCCATTTGTTATCTCCTTGAATATTATGATTATTGGCAGTTATAATACCATGATTTATTTATCAAAGGCCACATTTAGAGATTTCTTAACGAATCTCTAATAAACCCAGCATAAACTTCACCACCATCCGCTAATTCCCACAAATCATTTCCAACGATTTCAAAGTTATGCTCACGTCCATCTTCAATGATTGGTGCTGGTAAAATTTCTTGATCCAGTTGATTCATATCTTCCAACTGAATTTGTTTTCTTATATCATGATTTACAATTTCTTTAAAATACTTTTGAGTGGTTGCCCACGCAAACATTACTAAACCCATTACTAAGTCATCATTTGCTTCCGATTCTGCCGCAAAAGATGTCTTGTTGGCAACAAAGGTAGTTAATTCTGATATAGTATCAAAATCGTTGATGAGTAATTTATTACCTTCAATTAAAGTCTTTAGATTGGAACATCCCATTCTTTTAACTTGAACCGACATTTTTAAACCTAGTTGTACTCCTCTGGCAAACCCAGCCGATAACTGTTGTGGTTGTTTATTACCAGTAAACACCTTAAATAAATTCTCATATTCAAGGTCTTGGTGAAGAATGTCAGCAACCTGTGGTGTATTATTTATCTCAACCAAAACGTAAGCATCATTGTAATACTTGGCAGCGTTATAGATGATGGTTGGAAACAGTATTGGAGATATGGCCGAACTCTTATAAGTTGCCACTTGTTTGTATGGTGTGGTTGAAATATCTATCACCGAAAAGGTTGAACAGTCTAAGTTTTTACCTTCAGACACATCCACCCAAATGCCATACAGATGGTCTTTGGTCGTTTCATCATCACCTTTGACTGGATGTTCATAGATATTCATCTTGTCGTGTACTGCCACAGGTGGTTTAAAGGCCAACTGTTGTAACTTTTGACCAGAGATAAGTGTGTTAGAAGAACCTAGGAACTCAGTTTCAAACTCCTGCCTAAATTGCCTTTCAGAAGTATTTTTAATTGTTTCTTCTTTCCAATTTTCATCCCGGCCTGGCACCATCGACCAATGAACTTCAAATGGTATATAATTATTGTTTTTATTGACCGCATCCGTCCAAATTTTATAAAAAAGATTCATACCATTAGGCGTAGAAACAATAATAATCTTTGTTTTGGTACCAGCAGTAATAACAGGATAGACTGAGGTGAAGAATTCTGTGGCAATATTGGATGGTACGAAAGCAAACTCATCCAAGAATACAATGTTAAATGAACCAGAACGAGCCGCTGAACTTGATGTGGAAGATGCCACGATGACCGAACCATTTTCTAATTCTATACGACCTTTGTTCCATTCTACCACACCTTGTTGTAACCACATAGGTAGATTCTCATAGGCTAACTGTAACTTACCTAGAATACCACGAGCGGTCTCACCTCGGTTGGCCAGAACTGCTACTGATTGTGAGTCTTGAAATAGTATCGTCCAGAGAAGATAGGCGACTGTTGTGGTGGTTTTACCGACCTGTCGAGGACATTTCATGATAGTAAAACGATTCTCATGGAACGTCTTAATCATTTCTTCCTGAAAATCATACATTTTAAACTCGGTTACACCTTCATCAAGTGTAATAATCTTAATGTATCTGGAAAAATATAATGGATCTTTCCGACACTTTACATATTCTTCTATTTGTTCTTCATTAAAATTAACATTGACACCCACTCTTTTGAGTAGGGGATTATCACGGTACGATTCTTTTAGTTTAGTTGCCATAAAATAGTTTATCTACTAATATTTTGGAATGTGGCGACTGTGAATTGGTGACGTAGTTGTTAGACATATGGTGAACCCAGCAATCTGTAAAGTGTTTCATTGGCACCAACACTCGATGGTTAAATCCTGCAGGTGGATGAATAAAGGTATTGCCTAGGTTGGCAGATTCACGAATACCCCACCATCCTTTTTGACCAACATTAAAGTAATCGGACTTTATATGTTCTTCGACCATCTCTCGGTCCATAATAAACATACCTTGGTATGGTTCTGGTAGAGATAGGTACATATCATCATCAATAATAACCTTTTGATTGTTGTTAATGTTCACTCGGTTGGTACAGTCTAAGGAATATATCTTGCCTTCTTTATCAATTTCAATCCTGTGGATACCTGGAATAAAATTAAAATTATTATCTTTGAATAGTTTTCTGGTTCTTAACCAGTAATTAAATGTTTTCTGTGAAACATCCACGTTACCTTCTAGGTAAGCAAAGTGTGTATAGTCCGATTCTAGAAATTGTGGCATATATTTTTTGTGTTCCCAAGTCAAAAGAAATGGGTCTGCCAACTCTGCAACATCTATTTGCAAATCATCATTAAAATTTGTGTTGGAGTTAATAACAATCTTAACACCTTTACAGTTTATCTTCTGTAGGTTTTTTATTAACTTGTTGAAATTTTCTAATCTTTCTGGAACATAATGAAAACAAACATTCACCCATAACTTCATCATTTACCCTTTAAAAATTTACTCAATTCGGAAGTTGAACCTACAAAGATGGCTTTATCAATAGTTGTTCCAGATTGTTCCTTTTTAATACCAGAAATATCTCTCATTTCTTTTTGTATCTTGAGTAATCTATCGTTGGCCTCAGTCATGTTCTTTAATAAAGTGGCATAGACTTCAAAGGCTCTTGGGTGCTGGCCTGCTTTGGCAATCTCCAATATCTCATACATGGCTTCTTGGCCTTGGTCAATGATACCTTGAAGATTTTCTTTTGATTGCTGATAGGCATCCGTTAAATCGGAATCTATATCAGGTTGTTTGTAATTTGTTGGCAAAGATGGTTTCTTTGGTAATTCTTGTTCACCAATAGGAGTTACATCAAATACTTCACTCAAACTTTTGTCGAGGTTATTCATAATTTAATATCCAAATCTTGCTTTATATGTTGCGTGTAAAGATTGTATGTCAGCCAAAGCTAACACACCATTATATACTTTAACAAATGCTATACTACCTGATTGAACTTCAGTACCAGCTGAACGACTAAACAACCTTAATTGATTGAAACCACCGCCACCAGCACTAGTTGCTGTGAATGATACTGCTGATGGTGCAGTGCTTGTTGATGCGTATAAATTACCAACACTGGTAGAGGTATTCCATGTTGCAAAATCCAAATGCCAAACGGTATCAGCACCAGATCCTGGTAAATTTACAGTAAAGTTTGGATAAAAAGTTTTTGGATTACCATTATAAGCACCCATCAACCAATCTTTAACGCCTTCATTTTGAGTATTTAACAATCTACCAGCAGATGTTGCCGATAGTTTATATGCCATGAATACTGTATAACTTTGTCCAGTTACATAACTTGGACCACCGTAAATATAATCTGTTCCTGTACTGTTTAATTTATCAAATGATCCACCATTGGCACTATTCCAAAATATGCTGTTTCCTGCATTGGCCACAGTTAATGTATACGATCCAACTGTTGATGAGTTTGATGGCACCGCAGAATAATTTGCTGCATCTAAATCATAAACTAAAGTTGCTGAAAATGCTGCGGCCGCAACAGTAGTTCGTTGAACATTACTAGACATCATGGCCATCATACCACTCATTACGAAACTCCTGTACCGTTAATAAACCATGTGTTTGCTGCAACTTGAATTAGTGTGGCCATACCATATGTAGTAACATTCCTTGAAGCGCTTGTTGTATTACCAGCAAGATACATAGTTACACCTGTGTTTGGTGAAACAGTTACGTTGGCACTTGAAGATGTTCTTGAAACAATCATTATGGTTGTACCATTAGAAAACGCCACATTGGCTGTTGTTGGAATATAAAGAGTGTTACTAGTTGCTTGTGTATAGTAAATGTGTTTACCAGCATCAGTTAATTGTAATGTGTAATTTACCGACTGAGCATTTTGTGGAACTGTTTGTGCAGCTGCCGTAATATTTGTATTTGCAGTATTGATTATAGATTGTAAGTAGGCCGAATTGGCATTAGCTGATATTAAACCACCTTCTATTACCGACATTCTAGTATTCTGAGCAGTATTAACACCTTGTAAAACCATGGTGTTGGCATTGGCCGTAATTAAACCACCTTCTACAACAGCAATCCTAGTATTATTAGTTGTTATTAAACTATTTAAAAATACTGTATTTGCATTTGAACTAATTAAACCACCTTCAATCACAGACATTCTAGTGTTTTGTGTTGTGTTTACACCTTGAAGTATAATGGTATTTGCTTGTGCTGAAGATGCTGTGTTAGATGCAGTATTGGCTTGCGTAAATGCCGATTGAGCTAAAGACTCTGTGGTATTTGCAGCAGAAATTGTAATATTGGCAGTACCATCAAACGCAACTCCATTAATATATCTTGGTGTAAACAATCTGATTGCTGTTGCTGAACCACCACTAATACTAGAATTTGATGTAATATAACCAAGGTCGTTAGTTAATTGACCAAGTCTAGTGGGAACAGCAACAGTTATCAATTGATTGGCAGTATTAACAACATAGGTTTCTGTTGCCAATCTTTTACCACCAGATGTTGTACCGTTATGTACACTAATGGTGCCGTTTGAAGAATCAACAATTAATTCTCCATTAGCACCTACTGTATTAGCAAGTGCAACGGTACTTAATCTTCTGAATTGTAATGTTTTTGCCATTTTTTAACCTATTGTTCGTTTCTGTTGTTAAGTAAATCAACAGCACCTATTTCTGTTGTTAAATCTTCTGTTCCAAATTGTACCATCAAATCACCACTAATCATATCATCATCTGTTTCTGTTATTGTTGTGGTATATGTATAACTACTATTGGCATTAGCCGTTGACGGATTAGGTGTGATATCAATCTGTGCGTGCTCTAATGGCACAACGGTAAATGATCCAAAATTATATTGTGCATTTGTTGTTAGTCCTGTTACGACTGCACTAGACACAAAATTACCAGCAATATTAGTTAATCGTAATTGATTATTTGACCAAGATACTACTGTAGCCGTTGCTGTGGCAGTATTAATTGAAAACCCTTGATATATTGTTTCGCCTTCTTGGTAAGTTCCATTACCTGCACCTAAAGATGCAAGAACATCGCCATATTTATTATCACTTAATATGTTAGTAATCGACCTTGTTATTAATCCTGTTGATGATGTTTGACCAAATATAAAACCTTTGACGGTAAAATTTAAAGTCCAAATAACCATACGAGTGTCGGAGTCTCGGTCACCTTCATATTCAATCTCATGTGTTGCTCTATTTAATAAGATAGGTATTTCTTTTACAATACCCATCTCAGGAATTAAATTTAATTTAATCGTGTAGTCTGGTGTAAAGAATGGTAATATGTGCTCAATGATTTGTGTACCATCTTCAATGTTTCTCACATAAATGTACAAAGAGAAATCAAAGTTATAAGGTACTGGATTGTATTGTGACTTTACACCAACCGATGTTTTTGTAAATGTTTTAAAATTTGTGTTTTGTTTCCTTGAAGCATCATAGTCCAGACCAGTCATTTCATACGACATTCTAGGTAAAGACATGGCTGCCTTTTTATCCAAGTCTGGATCAAAAGCAAGCCTCTGAGCATACTTTTCTTTGCCAGCATAAGCAATAGGAACTATAAATCTTTGTTGTTCCGTTTCATCTGGATTATATCGTACCAAAGTAATGTTGTTAAATAGATTACCAAACCCAACAACTAGTTTTCTGATGGCTCGATTGTAAGTAGTGGCCATTTAAATTGTTCCAAAAGGGTTTGATTCTTCAGTATTGGTA
>Ga0209190_1000447_pt1 | contig 30121 bp, 50 predicted proteins | sample M_140205_XF_Meta_FD_187315 | JGI IMG/M metagenome (GOLD analysis project Ga0209190, IMG submission 187315) | Freshwater microbial communities from Lake Montjoie, Canada to study carbon cycling - M_140205_XF_MetaG (SPAdes) (version 2) | ecosystem: Environmental > Aquatic > Freshwater > Lake...
TAAGTGTAACCGTAACCTTGTGTTGCTTTGTGAATAACAGGAACTTCTTGTTGGAACGCTGCTAAACTTTTAAATAAATGTTTCATAGTTAAATAATTTAAGTTAATAATATATGCAAATATAAATAAAGTTATTTAATAAACAACTATTTTTTTAATTTATTTTTTTAAGTTGGTGGTTTTTTACAATCCAAGTGTCTTCAGAAAAAATAAAATCTTTGTATACATCGCAGCGTTCACCCTTTTTTTTTAAAATCTTTAATTTGTTTAAGTCTTCTTTTGATAGCATTCCTTTTATCCAAACTTTACTAAAATCTTTTAAGACGTGTAAAAAACAATAATAATCGCAATTTTGGCTATCGTTAAACGTGCTTAATTTGCAATCGTAATTACTTTTAGGCGTATAATTAGACGATTGAGTTTTACATTCAATTTTATATTTTTCAATTATTAAGTCATATTCAAAATCTTGTGCGTGAATTACATTTTTTCCTTTGTTTGTGTAATAATCAAAAAGAACAATTTCGCCTATTGCACCAATTAAATTTCCTTTGCCTTTACTTAATGAATTATTTAAAACTTTAAATTCGTATAAGTTTTTTGAACGTTCTAATTGTTCTTTACTTACGTTAATTTCTATCATTTTAATTTTTGTTTATATGTTTCTATTAATTCTTTTAATTCGTCTTTTGTCCATTTTTTAACTTCGTGTGCTTTTGCCTGAAGCTCCATTAATCTTTGCGCTCCTATTCGTGTTTCTATACCTATTTGATAGTTTAGTAAGTTACCGCTTAAATAAGTGTTACAAGCTTCGCATTGCAAGTGTACGTTGTCTTCGTTAAACCTTACGTTACTGTGCCCACCTTGTGAATAATAGTGTCCGGCATTTTCTTTTTTACAAGGTTTGTTGCACGAAATACAATTTAATCCAGCGTCACGAACACGAATAAATTTATTGAACACTTGTTGAGCAATTTTTAAATAGTCGTTTGCAGTTTTTAAATTCTCGACTAACTTCTTTTTCTTTTTGTTCCATTCCTTTAACTTTTGTGTTTCAACCATTGCTTTTATACATTCGTTTTTTAAACAAAACTTTTGTAGTGTGCTGAACGGTGTAAATTCTTCTTTGCAATTAAAACATTTCTTCGTGTTTTTCATCGTTCTATAAAATTAAATATGTGTTCAATTATTGGTAGTGTCCAACCGTCACCAAGTAAACTTCCTGCTTTATAAACATCTAAAATATCACAATAATAATCCGAAAAACCTTGTAAACGACACATTTCAATTTTGTTTAAAGTTCTTATTTTACCATTATCAACATAAACAACAGGGCAACTTCCTACTGTATTTATTCTTTTATTTAAATACTTTTGTCCGTTTTCACTTTCTTCATCTCTTAATTTATTAAAAATATATCTTTCACCTATACATTGACATTTCTTTTTTTTAACACAACCGTCTGTAATAATATCTTTAAACATTATTCCTAAATCTTTTGGTTGTGTAATATCTGTTACAATATCAAACATAGTTTTTCTCGTTTTAATGTTACTCCAGTAGTAGCGGTCTCGCAGTTGTGCTGTTACTAACTTTGAATTTATACGAACAGGGTAAACGCCTAAAGCACGGCTCATAATTCCAACGTCTAACTTTGACGCTGAACCAACATTTTCTTGTAAAAATAAAACATTTGGATTAAGTTTTTTTATATGTTCTAAAATCTCTACAAACACGAAAAACAAACTACTTCTACTTCCGTTTATTCCTGCACGTTTTCCTGCTGCGCTTAAATCTTGACAAGGTGAGCCACTTAAAATTAAATCAATGCTTTGCCAATCAATGTCCCATTCTCTCCATTTGGTTACATCTCCAACTTGGATAGTGTCTGGAAAATGATGTTGCGTTAATTCTATTGCATACGGTTTAATTTCACTTGAATAGTATTTGTTTACTTTTATCCCTACGTTTTCAAGTGCTTGTCTTCCTGTGTTCATTCCGTTAAATAAAGATACTACGTTCATAAGTCTATATTGTTAAATTCAATTTGTCTTTTAAGGTTTTGTATTTCTTGTTTTTGTTCCAAATTTAACCGCTCTAAATTAAAATTCATTTGCCTTGCAACTCTAAACTCCTTTTCCAAGACTTCATAAACAACCATTGCTCGTCTTATGTCTTTTAAAGAACTTTGCATTGATGTTATTAAATCAGTTCTTTTTGGGTGGTTCGTTTTTATTTCGTATAAACTAATTTCTAATTTTATACAGGTGTGGTTTAAGTTTATTCTACTGCTCAATAAGTCAAGTTCCATTTTAAAAAATATTTAAGTTAGTTTTTGTTGTTGGTCTAAATTCCGAAATTACGTCTTTTCCGTAAACTTTAAAACCTAAACCGTAATTGTATTCGCAATAAACAGGGTCGTTAAGTCCAGTATGTTTTCCGCCAGTATCAATATCCTTTATTTTTTCAGTTGAAACCCAAGTAACGTATTTCATTACATCGTGCTTAATTAGTCTGTGAACTACTATCATATCGTCGCAACGATTAGTAAATGCTTTGCCACCTTCTACGTGGTCTTTTAACGGTGCTTTTAAATGTCCTTTAAAGTCTCCTTCAGTATAAATGTTAGAACTCCTTCCGCTTTCAGTATTCGGATGAGTATTAATGTAAATTGTCATTCCTGTTTTGTTTACAAATTCTCTCGCTGCGTTCATAAATTGGTAATTACCTTCGTAAGTCATATTGCGGTCAAGTCCTGTAAATGGGTCAATAAGTGCAACGTCTGCTTCGCTTTGTTCAAATATTTTAAATAGTTCTTCGTGTTTGTACAGTCGGTCGTTTTTTACAAATGTAAAGTATTGTTCTAAATAAGCTGAATAGTTTCTTATTTCATCGTGGGTTAATTGTTTGAAATTTATTCCTGCATACATTTGTATTAAGTCTCGCAGAATTTGTCCGTGTTGGTTTTCTCCGCTCCAGATAATAAACTTTAATTTGTGTTTAAGTGCAAGTGCTAAAAAATACCAATTAATAAAATAAGTTTTACCTACGTTGTCGTGTCCTAAAATTATGTTTACTTGTTTACGTTTAAATTTTAAATAGTCATCAAGTCCGTTTCCAAGTTCTAAACCGTGTTTTATTTTGCCGTCTCTGTAGTTCAATAAATATTCTAAAGCACTTCCGTTATTTAATAAGTCCATATTTTCTTGCTTTTATTTCTTCAGGTGAAATACCTTCGGAAGTTGGTTCGTTTTTCTGTAGCCATTTTACTGCCGTTAAATATAAACTTTTATATTTAGTATTTTGCTTGTAATTTTCAATGTCGTTTAATACGTTGTTTATTTGTGTAATTGTATGTTTATCTAATAACTTTTTTACTTCGTCTTCGGTTATGAATAAGTGTTGAAATTCCCTATATATATTTTCTTTATTATTCTTTTCATTCTTGTTAGTGTTCGTTTGCTTTATTGTTTGGTGTTCGTTTGCGTTATCGTTTGCTTGGTACTCTTTATATTTAACTATTGATATTAAAGTAGTTACATTGCTTTTTTGCCTTACTATATTTTTATCATTTTCTAACGAATTTAAAAACCTTTCAACTTTGCCCCTTGACCATTTCCAGCGCTTACCTAAACTATCAATATCGTAACCAACTTGCCCTTCTTTTACATCAATACGAATACCACGTTTATAAAAATATCCTTCTTTGTGGTTTGCTAATAATAATAAATCAATCCAAGCGTGTGTCCTATCAAATGGCTCACAATTGTAAATTGGGTTTTCTAATAAGCACCTGTGTATTTTAATCCAACCTTTCATACTTTAATTTTTTTTAAATGAAAAACCCCTGTTGAATCCGCAGGGTCTCACTTCTGCTTCATTAACAAGGGTTAATAATTTTTTTTGTTCTATTACGTGAGACCGAACCATATCGCAAATTTAATAATTAATTTAACATAAACACGAATTAATAAAATTTATTTTTTAAACGTTCCTGTATGTTTCGCAAGTCCGTTAAATTCCTTGCTTCTTTTATTTCAGTTCTTAAATTATAAGCAACTCGTTCTGGGGCTTGCATATTTAAAAGTAGTTCGTAATACTCCGTGTCAATTTTTAATTGCTTGTCGTTTGTTTCAACTAAATTTTGGTAAGTGTTTAAACCGTGTAGAATATTTGCGTGGTTCATATTAAATAAGTCTGCAATATTTTTAAGTGTGTAACCTTCTTTTCGTAGTGTTGAAAACAAATAAATTCGTTTATGTACTATTTCACGTTTTCGGTTTTTATTTGCAAGTCCGTCTTGTTCTATAATTTTTTTTATTAGTTCAATCATTGTTCTGAGTTTTGTTTGTTATTTATAAATTCATATACATTGCTTTTGTAAGTATTCTATTAAAATCGTTGTCTTCTTCACAAAATAATTTTCTATAATTTTGCGCTCCAATTTTCTCATATATTAAGTCTGTTAAATTAGAAATTGCTTTATAATTTTTTTCTTGTTCTAAAATTACAAGTTCATTTAAAATTACAGACTCATTTATAAAATAATCGTTTAATATGTAGTTTTTATTTTTTTCAGCTATTTTATTTATAGGCTTAAATATTTTAAAAATTTCACTTTTTATTTCATTTGGAAAATTAAACCATTCGCCAACAACTCTATATTTAAAATATACTGAATGTAAATATTTTTCTTCAATAAAACTTACACCTATTAATTTAACAAAAGGGTTGCTTACTTTAAAATTTTTTAACCTATTTATTGGGTTATTAGACTTGCCTATTTTATAAAGATTGTTTGTTGTGTCTTCGATTAAATAAGAATAAATTATTTCGTTTTTCATTTTTCTATTTGTTTAATTTCTAAAATAATATCATCGTTTTTTTGTATTAAGTTTTTAACGTGCTGGGTGTCGTAAGCTTCAACTATTCGTGTTTCTAACTTAACAGGTGCGCCAACATACGCCCAAGTTTTAAAAGTTGCTTTGTATCGTTTCATTTCTTTAAATTTTATTTGTTCGTTTTTTTTAATTCTGCATATTTCTAAATAAAGGTGTAAATCAAATGAACCCCTATCTTGTCGTTGCCACCAATCTAATTGGTCGTAAATTGTTCCGGCTTTCATAGTTCGTGGTAAAAATTATAGTTACTTTCATCGTTACTCGCTTTCCATTCCCAGAAGTTATAATGTACCAAATCACTGTTTATTTCTTCTTGCATTTCTAAACGTAAATCTTCTAAAATACGAACTCCAAGAACGTGCGGTTGTAAATTGTCATCTGTTTCTGTTAACCACTTTTCCGAAACTTCAACATCTAATTCTATAAATGCAAACTCCGAAACTTCGTCATAGTCGTTAAATTCCCAAGTTCCTGCTATTGAATAAGTCCAACCTAAAAATTCATAGGTTAATTCCCAACCTTTATTCCAAAATTCTAAATTTCTATTTTCCATTTTACAGCGCTTTTAAATACATTAAACAATAGAACATACCACCCAACACAATAAAAACCGTTAGAGTGCTTAAAAAGTGCCTTAAAAACGATTTGTGTTCTTCGGTTGTTGGTGTAAAGTAATTAATTAAGTTTTTCATAGTCTTATTTTTTAAATTGTTTTTATTCTTCGTTTTTGTAATTTTCAATTGCTAAATCTTTCAATTCGTGATAGTCATCAATATCTTCGTATCTCTCCGCAATATCTTTAACAAGTAATATTAATTCTGCAAATGCGTTTGCTTCATCTCTTGAAAGGTCTCCATCTGGAAGGTTGTCGTAACAATCCTTTAAATCTGATAATGTATTTTGAAATCGGCAGTAACTCATATTCATAATTTCTATTTTTTAAATTGGTTAAATAAATTTTCTACTTCCTGCAATTGTTCATCGTCTAAAAATGTACATAAGGTTTGAATAATTAAATGCAGTTGGTTCGTGTTTAGTTTGTTTTCCTGTTGTTGTGTTTCCAAGAAATCAATTACTTTGTTAAATTCTGTTTTCATAGTTTTAAATTGTTTCGTTAATAATTATATGCAAATATAAATACTATTTTAATAACTACAATACTTTTTAACAATTATTTTTAATTTATTTTTAAAATCCTTGTGTTTATTGGGTTTTATGAATAGAAAAAAGTGTAATTTATATTCATTCTAAATAAGAACAAGGGCAAATTTCACCTTTATTTAAAGGTAAAACATATAACAAAGGTAATTTTTACCTAATAACGTAATAAAGTAAGGTAAAACCCTTAAAACATTTGCTATTAATAAGGTTATAAACTGAAAATGTCAAGTTTACGTTGCGCTTTACTTTACAGTTAATCGGAATTAAACCGTTTATTGTCACAAAAAAAAACAGCTACGTGCTGGGGAGCTTATAACTGTTTTTCTTTTTATTAACTATGAATTGCAAATATATTAAAAAATATGTGTTAATCGTGCAATTTGTCCAAATTCTTTGTGGTGGACGTAGCCTTCAACCGCTTTTGGAACGCCTGTATATCCGTTTTTATGGTGCCAACTATCTGAACCTGAAGGACTGCGTAACGTTTCAAATGTTACCCCTATAAAATCTTTGCTTGTTTTGTGGTGTACGTGATGTGAATAAATATAACGGTGTTTTGTTTCGCTCCAAAGTATTGGAAACTCCGTCGCTAATAATAAAGGTAAGTGTTCGATTTTTGCTCCGTCTCCGTGTGTTGTACCGATAAGGTTGTTTCCGTACTTAAATGCTTTACGGTGTTTTAAATCTACGTTAAAATTGATTGTGGACTTGCTAAAGTGTGCTTCTATCAATTGCATTAAAAAGAACCCGTGCGTTAAATCGTGGTTGCTTGGATTGTAAACAACTTCAACTTCTGCAAAACTTAATAACTTTTCTAAAAGTTCTATATATAAATTTTTAGCCATTAAAAAATTGTCGTACCACATTCCGTCCGTGTCTTGTGGCGTATTTCCTGTTGTAGTTCTTTTAGTATTATCAGTATGTAAAATGTCGTTTCCTGCAACGAATAAAACTTTGTCTATATTAAACCCTTTAGCTTTGTTTAAAATGCCTTGCATTCCGTCTTTTGCACGTTTAACGGCTATCTGGCTGTTATAGTCTTCGCCTGTTTCAAATGCAGTTGCAAGTTTTCCTATATGTAAGTCTGCAATATCAATTACAAGTAAATGCGTATCCTCGCTTTTTATTGTTTCTATTGCGTGGTATTTCGGAGCGTATAACTTTACTTCTTTTATACATTCGTCTTTTATCCTTTGAATTGCGTTTAGTTCTTCTTGTTTAAAGTTTGGGTTCTTAAAAAATAAACTTGCTTGTTTTGTTTTTAGCCAACCGTGTTTTACATCTTTGTCATCAACTCCAGCTTCGTCTGTTGCGGTTTTTATTCCACGATACTGCATAAGTATTTCGATTTCGTCTTGTTTTAGTCGAAACCTTGCGCTGTTATTTTTCATAAAAAATTTAGATTAATGATTGTTTTGCGTACTTCCATAAGAACGAAAGTAGTAAACCTATTCCAACCCCAACAAATAATAAATTTAAATTTCCTTTTGGTCGGTTCTTTTTGCCTTCAGCTTTAGCTTGTGCTTTTTCAACTACCTTGTCTTTGTAGATAGTTTTTATCTTTATTTTGTATTCACGTTTTAATTGTATTCGTGTTTTTGGAACGTAAACATTCTTGTATTTTATAACCGTGTCTTTAGTGCTTATAAACTTTTCCCAAACTATTGTGTCGTTTACAATAACCGGAATACTATCTAAAGTTGTAATACGAATTGTGTCGCCTGTTTCTTCACAAACATAACCTTTCTTTATTGCTTTGTTCAGGTGAAATTGAGCCGAACACGAATAAAGTAAAATGCTAATAATTAGAATAAATAGTTTTCCCATTTTTTTTGCTTGCTTTTAATACTTGTTTACGATTTTTAGAACTATAACTAACGTGAACCCAAGACGGATTTTCATCGTTTCCAAACTCCCAAATAAGTTGGTCGAATTGTAATTTGTCTTTAATAAAATTAAAACCCTTTGCGCCTATTTGTAAGTCCATTGCTTCGCCTTTTGTATGTTGGCTTGTACTTGCGCCACCTATCATTTTATTAACCTGTAAACTACGAAAACCCGAACTAATTTTAATTGGTGTGTTTAGGTAAATTCTTAACGGTTCAAACACGTTTTCACACAAAAGTTTTGCGGACGCAATTTGCGACTCGTTCATTTCGTTATTAAGGCTGCGTAACGTTGCCAACCCTGAAGCTTGAAACTCTTTTAATGTAACGTGTGCGCTTAAATTCATTTTAACTTGTTTAAACCGTCTTTAACTTCTTTTGCTCGTGCAAATAATAACTTTGCGCTTTGCCAAATGTCTATTCCTTTAACAACTTTGTAATTTTCGTTTATACTCATTATTTCGATTGAAGCAAGTACCAACGCTAAAACTTTTGTAAGCATTAAAGGAACGGAAAAGAATTGTAAAATTATTTGGTTAAGAATAAAATAGTCTATAAGGTAAAACATAATAACCGTTAATTCGTATAAAAGTAATTTAGAAACTATTGCCGAAAGTTTACGCGATGTTATTTCTTGTTTTTGGTGTTTTGCTTTCCAAATTCCTGTTGCTGTGTCCGACAATATTAACGCAAATAAAAGTCCAAGTATTCCAGAAATAGGTAAAAAAAACGAAAAGCAAATTGTTATAAGTTTCAACGCTGAATTTTTAATTGTATAAAGTAATAAATAAAATTGTATTCTCATAACCCTAAATCTTCAAGTGCTTCCGTTAAACTAAAAGTTAAGTAAAAAAATAAAGTAACTCCTGCCAAATTAATGTAAAGTTCTGTTCCTTGAACCATTAAAGAAAACGAAGTTAAAAACCCTGCTATAAAATATAAACCTGCTAAATAATTACTTTTCATTTTATATTTAATTAACGTAACAACTATTTATACCAAATATTGAACTTGAACCTTGCGAGTTTGTTCCTATTACTTCTATGGTAATATAATTTCCCGAGTCGGGACTTGCTGTTAAATAAGTATTTCCCGTGTGTGGTGTTTGGTGAACTCCGTTTCGATACCATTTATATGTTAAAGTTGGTATCGGGTTTCCGTCCCATAAATTACTAATAATACTAATCGTGCCGCCAACACTTGTTTCTTCTGGTGTTAACTCGGGTTCAAATACATTTACAGGTGCAAATAAAAACTCTGTCGCAATAGCATTACTATTACCTTGTCCCGTGCCTACTGCATTAGTTCCATAGACTTTACAATTTATTTCCATATCTGCGTCTGCAATAAGCAAAGTATAAGTGTTATTTGTTGCTCCTACTATATTATCTCCTAACGTAACATTGTACCATTGATAAGTAAAACTTGTTGGTGAACCGCTCCATGTTCCGTTTGTAGTTGTAAGTACATCTCCAACATAAAAATTTGTTCCTGTTACAACAGGTGCTACTGTATTAACAGGTGCAGTTGCTGTTGCTCCAATAATATCAGTACGCCCTGCTGAACTTACTGCGTAAACTGAACCCCAACCAATAGCGTTAGTTGCACCTTGCCCCCAACCAATTGTATTGTTAGCTGCTCCGTCACCCCAACCGTTACTATTTGCCATTTTCTAATTTCTTTAAATAAGTTTTTAACTTTACGATGTTTACTTCTTTTGGTTTGTAAGTTTTTAAATGTACCATCCTGTATAATTATTATTAGTATCTGGAAACATATCGCTATTTGAATTTGTGTTGTATTCAGGAAACAAATTATTATTGTTACTTATGTAGTCAATAAAACGTTGTGTGTAGTGTTGTGCTATTTGTGTTTCCTTTTCAATTAAAAAGTCTATTTCGCTTTTTTCTACGCTCGTTGAATTTTCGGAATTGTGTTTGTAAACTCCTTTGTTTGAAATCGTGTAACAAGCAAACGGCAAATAATACTTCATTGCTAAATGAATAAGCATTGGCTTTAAATAAGTCGTTGTAAGCGTTAAATAATTACCCGACAACGTATTTGCTATGATGTCCGCTTTTATCTTGTTTAGAAGCTTCGTACCGGTGAAATTTTGCAAGTCTGTATCCTGTGCAATCTTAATATATTGAATAAAATTGTCCGTGTCAACGTTTCCGTTTAACGAAGTGAATTTAACTATGTCTTGTCTTGTGACTAAAAGTGCTTCTGCCATTATCGTGTTATTGTTCTTGGTGGTTGTGGGTTGCTGGGTAAAAATCCGTAGTTATCCATATCAACAGGACGTTTTGCAACGAGTTCTGGATTAGTAACTAAATAACCACTAATTGCGGCTTTTAATTGCCCTATTTTTTTTGCTTCATTTATATTAATTCCCTTTCCTAAAGGAACAACATAAACTTGTTTATTCCAACGGTGGTAACAATTTCCCCCGCCTTTGTATAAAAATATATCGTATGTCGGTGCGCCTTTCGGGCCCCATCCTTCGTTTACTGCTACGTCTTTCATTGCTACAATATCTTCTTTCCTGTATATTTTATTTGCGCTTATCATTTGAGTACAAAACGGTCTTGTTTTTTCATTTATTGCACCTACATATTTATAACGTACAATAAATTTCATTTGCTTAATTATCTTATCTTGTGCGCTTGTTATGTTTGGTCTTGCTTCTCCTGTACTAACCAAGTTTACAATTTTGCTTAGTAGACTTTGTTTGGGATCGCTGCTTAATAGTTCGTTTTCTTTATCGTCATTTTCGTAATCAACTTCTTTTTCGTCTATTAAAATCCAATTGTCTTGCGGTTCTTCGCCTAAATCAATCAATGGGTTTCTGTGTGCGCTTAATTCCGTTCCTGTTTCTTCTGCAACTTGTTCTGCGTTTTGCGTGTTTTCCAAGTCCGTAAATTCAAGTGGTTGTAAAGTCTTAAAAAATAACTTTAAAGCTACTCCGTTGTATGCTAATATGCTATCAAAAGCATCTAATATTTCTTCTTGGAACGGCCTAATAACCATATTGTCAAAAAGAATACTTGAATTTTTTAATTCTTCTGCGTTACTTGAAAAACCATTTGTTGAAGCAACTCCAAATAATAACGGACTTGTAATATTGTGTCCTAACATTATCTTGCGTAAACATTCTTCGCTTAAATACGTGTAGTGCTGTGGAGCGTCGTTTAAAGGTATGTCTTCAACCGTTGTTTTGCTTTCTGCGTTGTTGTTAAAAGCTACTATAACTTTTTGTCCGCGACTTCCTGTAAGTTTGTCAAGTACCTTGTTTGAAATTATTTGTTGTTGTTCATCTGTTGGAACTCCGTTATTAAAATTTACAACTTTTGTACCGCTAAATCCGTTCTGAACTTCGTTAATTAAATAGTCTGCAATTTCTTCTTCTAAAAGTGTATAAGGAACAGCGCCTTGATAGTCTGGATAAGCGTAATATTTCATTCCAACCGAATAAGGTTTTGAATAAAGTATTTCTATTTTTTCTTTGCTATACCCAAAAGCGTTAAATCTAATTGGTGCAAACTTCTTTGTATCGTCCCAATTATCAGAATAGTAATAACCTGTTATTTGTCCGTCTTTATCGCATTTTTCAGCTCGTAATAAATTAACCGGTATATGATATGCTTTTAATATTTTGTCGTGCTTGTCGTTGTAGTGTACTTGAATAGCAAATTGTCCAAACATTTTTCTATCCAAAACCATTTTTCTAACGTCTTCTTTGTGGAATAAAGACATCATTTGTGCGTACTCGTTTGGCTTTTTATTAGCGTCTAATGCACTTAAACCTTTTCCGTAAATTAATCGTGCTACGTTGTTTATAATAGCGTTATTCGTTGTTGAATTGCTGTATCTCTCAATTAAAAATTGAAAGTATTGGTCTCCGTCTTCAGTTAAAAAGTCCACCCAATTTTCTCGGTTTGTTTCCGAAACTACAGGTGACGTATAAGCCGACAAATTAAGTACGTGTAAATTATTCATAAACTATAAATTCATTGGTTGTGGAATTAGAAACGTACTGATTGTTATTTACAGAAAACGTAACTAAAGGTTGTGCTGTGCAAAATACTTTATCTTTAAAAATTATGTTTGTGCCTACTCTTAAAACCAAAGTATAAGTATGTCCTTCAATTAATTCTAATACCGAAGTGTTAAAATTACCTTCAATTGTATTAACATACGCTCCTGTTGTTCTGTTAATAACTGCAATAGCAAATACTTCGTTTGTTTGCTCGTCTGTTATTTCCATAACATTCCAAGTGTCATTTCGTGGAATACAACTAAATGTTTGATTGCCCGAAGCAGGTGTCAATACTATCATATTAGTATAATTAAATATTCGTGTTTTTGTTCTTTTTTTAAGACAAAAAAAAAGCCGAACTATGAAGAACGGCTTTAAAAATAATTTTTTTAAATATTAAGAAGTAACTACTGTTCCGCCTGTAAATATTTTTGCTGCACCTACTAAATCAGTATCAGCATAAGGTGAACCAACGTTTAAATGATTTGCAGGAATTGCTTCTTGTCCTACAAGTGTCAAAGTATAACCGTTTAAATCACCCATTGCAGTACCGTTTGAAATTAAACCTGTAGTTACATCCATTCCGTGTTCTAAACCTGCAATAAAGAAATTGTTAGCGTTAGTCTTAATTACTACGTGTGGACGACCCCAAGCAAGTAATTTCATTTGCTTTGTAGTTGTTGCATCTAAACCTTTAATTGTAAAAGTTAAAGTTTGTTCTGCAAAAGTAGTTCCGTTTTCACGTGAACTTGTAATTGTTTGTTCAAAAGAATTTGTGCCTTTTAAGTCGTACTTATACAAATTCATAGTTCCGGCAATAGTCGTTATTCTATCTGAATTATCAGTATCAACAGTTCCGTAAGTGATTAAACCTAAATCTCCGTATTTAATAAAGTAAATTGACTTTATACCGCCTACAAATTCTTTACAAACTTCAGCTCTACCGTGTGTTAATAAACAAGCCATTTTGTTTTGTTTTTAATTGTGAATAAAATAAAGCGCAGTTGCCTACGCTTTTTATTTAATGTTATACTCCGTAAAGAACTACGTCTGAACCGATACCATATTGAACCGCTCCATTGTAACGCATAATTACACGAACATTTTGTGAACCGTCTATATCAGCCATATCAATTACTTTAACAAGTGAATTGTCATTTAAAAGTCCGCAACCAAAATAAAGGTTGTCTACAGTTGTTGCAACCATATTGTTTGCTCCAAGTCCGTTAGCCATAAAAATTGGAATACCGTCGTAAGATAAACTTCCGTTTGTGTACCATTGCGTTCCTTGTGTGTTAACTCCGTTTGCTCCTAATCCACTCGCTCCAAAACCACCCAATGCACGAACGTACAATTTAGCAATCTTTTGAGAAACATAAATTCTTAAATTTTCGTTTCCGTAAAGTGCTGCTGGAATAGCATCTACTGTTCTTCCAATTTCGCCAATTACAGTTGTTGCGTCTAAAGTTGTTGTTAATGGGTTTAGTACGTCAATAACGTCTGAGTCATTTAACATCAAAGTTTTAAATCCTGCAAATTCTCCTGCTGTTGCGTTTGTTCCGTTCCAAATTGTTGTCTCAATTTTAGCTGCTACTTTAGCCGCTACGTGTGCAATTAAAAAGTCTGAAAAAGATTTTGGCAACGTTTTAAACGATGAATAACCCATTTCAGCCGATTGCCAAGATTGTGCCAAGTCTGACTTGCAAAGTTGTAAATTTACTTGAAACTCTTCTGTTGTTAATACTCTTTCTGTTAGTGTTATAGTTGATGAAGGCGTAAAGTCACAAGTTGCGTTTGCAACGATGTCACCTGTTGCAACTTTTTGCATAACTTGTTTGTAAGCAACGTTTGGAAGTATAGTTACTCCGCCTTGCTCAAGTGTTGGTGCGCTTAATAAAGCTGCTGCCAAATATTTACCCGCAAACTGACCTTCGTAAGTTGTGGTAATTGATGTTGTTGTACTTAAATTAATGTTTTTCATTGTATAAATTTTTAAAAATTAAACTGTTGTAAATGTAATTGCAGCTGCGGTTGTTCCTACTCCTGAAACATACCAATTAACGCCATCACAATTTAATGCAACAAAATCGCCAATTGTGTCAGCAGCGTGTGCAAAAGTAATTGTGTTTCTATTTGCTGAAGGTACGTTAACTGAATTAACAATTGCTCCACCTTGAATAACGTTTGAAGCCGCTACAATTGTCCAAGCCGTAGTTGCAAATAAAGCTTGTACTTGAAAACGGAAATTTACACCTGCTGAAGTTGCTACCGCAGGAAGTGTAATTTGTGCTCCTGCTGCTGCATTTAAAGATAAAAGTTTTCCAGAATCCGCTGCACTTAAAGTAGTTGCTGAACTAATTACTTGTGTTTGTAATACTTGACGTAAATCGTCATTTGATATTGAAATTAATGTTCCACTCATTTTTTTTTATTTTAAAATTGTTAATATTTATTTGTTTATTTTTTCTAAAATTGAATCCATAATTGAACGTGGTCTTTTACTTGCGTATTGGAAGTGTTCAACTTCATTCGTGTTTTCAGGGTTAAATGAAATTGGCGTGATGTCTGCAAGTTCGGTTACTTCGTTTGTAACTTCGTCAACTTTAGACAACTTTTCTAATTGTGCTTTTAACTCTATATTTTCGTTTGTTAATTTTTCTATTTCTGCAAAGAACGTTTCTTTAACTACGCTTTCAATTGTCTTTTTTGCTGTTGGTGTTGCTTCAGCTTCTACTTCAACTTCTACTTCTGGAGCTTCAACTTCTGGAGTAACTTCTTCTTCAGTTGGTGCGTCTTTTATTTCTAAAATAATTCCTTCAACTTCTACAACTAAAATACGTCCGTCTTCTAATTCATATTCTCCAACCGGAACAGGAATTTTTTGTTCGTCTTCAGTTATGATAAAAACTTCTTTGTCGGTTTCAAAAGTATCCGCTTCAAAAATTGTTATTCCGTCCATTAACTTCATTGTTTCCAATTTCACTTCCATTCCTAAAAGTGTTTTGATTTGATTAATTACGCTTGTTTTCATATTTCGTGTTTTTGGTTATATTTATATAATTTAATTGTTTATTTTTTGTTGTATTTTTAAATTAGATTGCGCCTATTCCTTGCGCTTGTAAACTACCGTCACAACATTTTATTGAGTACGTTTTTCCGTCTTTACATAGGCAACCACGTTGACCGCCTTTTGGACTTGTTTTGGCTTGTGCTACTTTTTTTGTTATTTTTTTACTCATTGTTTGTATTTTTTTAGTGCTTCTGTAACCCACGACTGTATTCAAGAACGCAGTTCTCTTAAAAAAGGTATTACACCTTAATATAAAGTTAAAGTTCGTTAAATCGCATTAAAACCGTATTAAATCGCATTTCGTGTTTTACTTGTTTTTTATACTTAACGTCCTTGTCTTGTATAAGTTTTTGTATAATTTTTACTTGACTTTAATTTACTATTTCGTGTTTTTGCGTGTACTCCTGCACGTTTAACTTTTGGTTTTTTAAGGTGGATTTTAACGTTAGTTTGCTTCGCCATTTAAAATAATTTCTTTGATTTTATCCATTAAAATTTGTTCTTCATTTACTAAACTCATTTCGTATTTGTCCGCAAAATAACCTTCAATAGAAAAACCTTTTACTTCGCCTAATTTTACTTTGCTCCAAATTTCATCGTTGTTTACTTTCATAGAAATAACCCAAGTACCTTTTGGAAAATTAAAACCGTAATTCGTGCTTTTGTCGTTTTTTCCTTCTGTAATCCAACTTTCGACAACCGACATTCCGTCTAACTTTTGTTTATGTTCTAACGTTGCGTTGTTCTGGTTTGAGTTCATAAAAAACAATTCACTTGCTTTGCGTACCGTTTCTTCCGAAAAGTAAATATAGTATTCTTCGTTCTTGTCGTTCTTGCGGTAAATTTGTTTGTTAGGTATTAAAGCCGCACCCATTAAAATACGCTTTTCAGCATCAACTTCTTTTAACTCTATTTCGTGTTTTTTTAGTGCTATAAAGTCGCTTTCGATTGCAGGACTTTCAACAACTGAAACTGCGTCTATTCCGCTTGTTTCGTCTTTTTCGTCAATTATTAATTCAACTATTCGCATATCTATTTAATTAAATTATTGTTTGTTTGTTGTATTTTCTAACCGCCTAAAGTTGCGTTTGCTAACCTGTTCCTATCTAACGCTTGTTGTGAAGTTACTTGTCCTGAAACTACATAAGCTTGTATTGGTTGTTGGTTAAGACTCGCTAATTGATTAACGCCACTTTGACCGACTACATTAAATTGTGGTGCGCTCATTGTTGGGGCTGTTGCACCGCCACCGCCACCACTTCCACCGCCACCGTTACTTGGCGCGCTTGCGCCTTCAAATTGTGAAGCGGCTATTTTCTTAATGTTCATTAAACCAACTGCAACGGCACCGGCTGCAGCTATTGGCGCCAAAACGGGTCCTACAACAGGAATTCCAACGGCTGACTTATAAGCTGCCATTGCCGAAGTATAAGTATCTATTGTTGTTGAAGCAATATTTGCCGCTTTCTGTATATTAAACGCGGTCTTTTGTGCCTTCTTGTTTTTACCTGCAAACAAAGTTGCTACGTCTGCAAACGCTTGAAAAGTTCCTTTGACTAAATCTAATTGTTTTTGTAAAATAGCCGCTTTTTTTTCTGCTTCTTCTTTTGCTATTTGTATTGATTTTTCGCTTGTCTCTTTTTCAATTTGTAATCGTGTTTTTGAACTATCAACTAAACCTTTTATTGCATCTTTTGGCGAAATAGTTTTTAACTTTAATTCTTCATCATATTTAAGTTCAATTTTTAATTTTTCGGCTGCTTCTGCTTTTTTTAATTCTGTTATGTCTAATTTATGTTTTGCGGCTTCATCATAAATTTCCTTGTATTTTCTTTGAACTCCAACAATTTCTCTTGCTTCATCACTTAATAAACTATCTGAATAAGCGGTTTCAAGTTCTTTAATTTTCTTTAAAGCATCTTCTTTTTGTTTTACTCTTTCTTTTTCCTTTTCTGCGTTTTCTTTTCCACGTTCTTTTGCTGCGTTTATTGCTTCTTTATTTTCGGCTATTTCTTGACGGTTTAACATTTTCTTTTGCCTGTTCAATTTAATGCCAGTCATTGCGCCTTCAGTTTCCGCTTCGTTTAACGCAATAGTTGCTTCACGTATTTCTTGCTTCATTTTTATTTCGGCTTGTCCGCCTAATGCCTTTGCTCTTGTTTTTAAAATTTCTAAATCTTTAGCGGCTATTCTTGTACGTTCTGCTGCGGCTTTATTTTCTTCTCGTGTTACTTGCGCAAGTGCTTTTCGTTTTTCCGACATTGAAGCCGTTTCATCCGTTAAAATTTCTCTTGATTGAACAAGTAATTTATTAACTTCTGACTGAGCAACTGTTTGTTCTTTTTTTGCCTTATTGTTTGCTTGCTGTTCTTTTTCTAAAGCTCTAATAATTTTAAAGGTTGCGCCACTTGCAGCGTCTCCTAATTGTTTATAAGAAGCGGCGGCTTCTCCGTTTGCGTTTTTAATTGCTTCCGAAGCACCTTTAAAATCTAAAGTTAAAAATTTATAAGCTGCTTGTACTGCATAACCAAAAGCACGAACTAAACCCATAGTTGCGTCTTTAACTTGTGTGCCAACAGCGCTTAAACCTGCCCAAACAGCCGCTATTTCTTTACCGCCTTTAACGTTAGATTGAAACGCTTCATAAACAAGTTTTAAACTTGCTACAATTCCTGCAATAAGTAAAACAATTGGGTTTGCAAGTAACTTTGTAAATTGTGCGCCTAAACCCATCACTCCGCCTTCTGCCGCTTTAAGTCCCGGAACAAGTCCTGTAATTGCAGTTTTGATTGCGCCAAACGTTCCCATTTTAGCGCCTGTTGCTGTGCTTGCATTTCCTAAACCTGTAACGCCTGCCGCTGCCGCTGTTGATGAAGCCGTTACGGTGTTTATTTCTGTAGCTGCTTGTGTAGCGTTTGTTTTAACTTGTATTTCAATTACTCTTTTTTCAGCCATTATTCCTTAGTTTTTTTTCTTAAATTTCTTCTTAATGCTTGTTTATATTGTTCTTTTATAGAAGTAGTAAATTTATATTTACCCTTTGCGATGTCTATGTTTTCGCTTTCTCCGTAAAAGTCGCTTAATAAAAGCATTTCAATTATTTTGTTTATCATTGTTGTTCTATTATAATATAGTTTGTGTCCGTGTTTCCGTTAATGTAATCAGTATCTAAAGTTAAAGTAATAGTTCGTGCTGCGTTTGCAGGTACTGTTACTGTTAAATAACTATCTGCTTTAAACAATACGCTTGACAAAGTAACGTTACTTGCGTTTGAACTTTTTGAAATCCTTACTTCTGTTGCTCCGTTTGAAAATAAAATTGCAAAACTTAAAACGTTTGAATTGTCTGTATCTGCTTCAACTAACACAATTGGTTTTACTTCTGCAAAGTCATTAATCAAAGTAAAATCTACGTCACCTGTTGTCAAGTCACTTTGCATTTCATTTATTAAATAACGTTTGTCTTTTATTATAAGGCGGTCGTTTAACTGAAGTTGTGTAAGTAAAGAAACAGGAAGTATTGTTTTTACTTTTACAAGTCTGTTTTTTGGGTTGTATAAATTAGTTAAATAACTTTGATAGTATAAAGCGTAAAGTGTGTTTGGGTTATTTACTAAATAATAACTTGAAATTTCTACGCCAAAATTTAAAGTTAAAGGATAAGTGCCACCTGAAATAATTATTTCGCTATCTTGCCCAAATGGAACGTAACCTGTTATATTAGCTTGTCCGTTCCAATGTATATGCCCGCTTGTTAAAGTTGCTTTTTTGTTCATATACAACAAACAAGGTTTTGGAATATACGAAGCTAGTTCTTTGTTTAATGCGTAACCAACTTGTAATTGATTGCCAAAATTATTAAATAGTAAGTTTTCAAATGGACTTTCAACTTTGTATTCGCCACCGTCATAGTTAAAACCAATTTTCGTGTTTCCGTATTCGTGTGCGTCTACGTTTAATGGACTTTCTAAAAAGTATTTATTTAACATACATTCGCTATCTTGATATTTAAACTCAATAGACTTATAAAGTTTCATTCGTTCAATTTCAATACTTGTTATGTCGGTGTATTTTGTTATGTCAACTACTGCGCCTTTTTTATACCAATCATTTAATGGTTCAAAAGTAAATACGTTCTTCGTGTTTGAGTAAACAGTTAAATTAAACTCTTTGCATATTCCAGAAACAAAATCACTAATTTTCATATCAGGTGCTAACGATTGTAAATTAGTAAAACCCGTTGTTGTTGCTGTTGCGTTATTTGAATTTCCTGTTTCATTAATTACCGCGTTTGAGTTAGTATCAACATAGCTTCTTTGATATGTAAAATTTAAAGTTAAAGTCATTACTGCGTTAGCCCTTAATTTAAAAGTCATTGTAGATTCAGGGTTTGCAATAATATTAAATTGATTAATATTACTTGAAGTTGTTGAGCCTGTGTGTGAACTATTAAAAACTCCGTTTAAATAAACATCTATGTAATAAGTTGTTGCTACCGAAATTGCCGTTACATTAAAACCAAGTAAATGTGAATATTCATTGTAATTGCTTGAATTTATTGCGGTAAAACTATTTGTTGTTGTGTTAAACGCATTTGCTAAAGTTCCACTTGAAGCTGTTAAGTCTATTGGTATTGCATTACTGCTTGTAAAAGTATTTTGTTGCTTATTCTTAAAATATAAAAATGCTTTTTTAAACATATCTGAACTTAAAAATAAGCCATTAAATGTTATTCCGTATTCTGTTTGAATTAACCCAAAAATACTTGCAACACGAACCGCAGGAAATAATTCTGTGTAAACTATTTTGCCGTCTACGTGGTTTAAATTATTGCTATTGTTTGTAGGGTATTCATACCAATTAGGTAAGTTTGCAGTAGGCAAAGGAAAACTTGAACCAAACTGCCAAACTCTATTTGAACTTATTAACGGATAACGTACGTTGTAATCAGTTACTGTGCTATCTATTGTTACTCTGTTATATACTTCCGTATTTGTGTAGTTGTGGTCTAACGTTAAATAGTTTAATTGACTTAATTTGTCTTCATTAAAATAGTCTTTTAAAGAAATTCCTGCTCCGTAAAATGTTATTGAATAACTATCTGGTCTTCCGTTTTTTAGGTTCGTTTTTTCAAGTTGAATTTTACCACGTCTAAATAAAACCGTGTCAACTTCAATGTAAGCGTTGTATCGGTTTTGGTAGTCAATAGTTGCATCAACATCGTTTTGGTAAAAGTGTTGAAATATAGCGTTGTTTATTGGTGAACACGGAATAGTAAAACCTTGCGAATAGTCTGTAAATATTTTGCTTATATCTGATATGTTTTGTATCGTAGAACTAACAGAAATTTTTTCATCGTTGAATAATTCTAAACGTGAAAATTCTAACTCGGTTTGTGCTAAAGCCGTTTCTATAAAAATTGCTACTTGCCTTTTCATTAAACTACTGAATTAAGAACATCGTAAGTAAATTCAAACTCTAAACTATAATTTATTTGTTTCGTGTTTATATGCTTAAACAACTCCGTGCTTTTAGTATTAATCTTTGCAGGTTTATAAGTGTTAATTAAAATTCGTTCGCTTAACATTATTTGTTTTAATACTTCGCCCCAAGTTTCATCTACCCAGCCTGTATTTACTTTAATACTACTTTTTCCGTTTGTGTTAAATGTTTGTCTTTGCCCTTTTACAAAGTTATACAATGGAACACCGTAATTATTAACTTGAATGGTATTTTGTAATAAATTATATTCCGTGTTTTCAACGCTGAACGTGTCGTTACTTGCCTTAAAGAAAAATTCCCGTTGCCACGCTCCGTATTTGTTCACAAAGTCAATAGTTACAGGTGTATATTTACATTCTTCAAGTGGGTAAAAATAATATGTTTTCTGAACTGCTCCAGCGGGGTTTAAAATTTCAACTTTGTTTCCATCTAAATAGTTTAAATCATAACATCTTGGAACATCATAAGTTCCCGTTGCTAAACCTATTGAATTAATTACTCCCGTGCTTAAATTTGTGTATCGTGCGGCAGAATTTATTAATGTTGTTACTCGAATAAGTCCAGAATCTAACTCCGGATAGTAGTAATAATTTCCTTCATCAAGTCCGTAGTTTCCTAAATCGTAATTGTAATTTTGTACGTAAGCTGTGTAACCGTCAAATGCTATATAATCAACCGTGTTTAATAGTGTGTAAGTTGTACCTACTAACTTATAACGTTTTACTCTAACGTTTACACGTTCGTTTGTAGGGTTTACTTCCGCAGTGTTACTGATAGTTTGTGGATAATAAAAACTTATATATTCTCGTATGTAAGGCGATATGTCGTAAAGTGTTTCTACGTTGTTTGACGCAGGTATTAATTTACTTAACGTGTATGTTGGTGTTCCACTAAAACTTGTGTTGCTTAAAAACAATTCTACCTTTGAACCGTTTTGTCCACTTTCAGCAATCCTAATTAAATACGGTGAACGTGCAAATATATTAGCCATTATTTCTTTTCGTTTTTAAATTGTGTGTCTTTAAATAAATTCATTGCATCCAACCCAAACTTTTCTACAAGTTCATCAGGCAATCTTTTAAATGCGCTTTCAAATGGTTTGGTAAAAAACAAGCTCGGTTTAATTCCCTGTGCAAATATTCTTTTCTGTAACCAAAAACCTAAAGTCTTATAACCACCTTTTGCAAATGTTCCGTCTGCGTTTCTAAATCTTATATTCTTTTTTTGCGCCCATTTACTTAAAGGTTCAACAGGTGGCATTTTGTTTTTAAAACTAAATTTACTATTCGGTGCTTTTTGTTTTCCGTTTTTTACTAAACTTGGGTTTGCACCTTTAACTCCTTTGTCTTGAAATTGTCCGTATTGGTTCATTTCAAAGTCCATACTAAACGAATTCGGCATTGCCTTAACATTTCCTTTTAAACTTTCGTAAAGTCCTTTAGAAACGTTTTTTTTATCGCGTGTTAAATTTTTTCGTGCTTCTGCAATAACGTAATTTCTAAACCTTTCAAGTTCTTTTTGTACTTCGCTTTGTTTCATCTTAACAAATTGTCATTTCGTTCGGTGTTACTATGTCAAAAGTCATTGTCCAACCTGCCATATAGTTTTCAAAACGTTCTGTAAACGGTTCTAAACTTGCCGTGCCTTCAACCATAAATAAATCGTATGCTAAACTTCCGTGTTTTATTATTTCGTACGCCCTGTTTAATACTGCGTGTTGTGTATTCAAAACATCTATTTCGTTGTCGTTACCTAAAAAAATATTTGTTGTTGCGTTCTTGGATAAGTCTACAATATCCATTGCTATTAAACTAATATTCCAAGTTGTTGTGTTTGAATCCAACGTGCAGTTATTAACCATAATATGCAACAAAGGAAATATAGTTTGTTTGCTTAAATCAACTTTAAATATGTCTCCTTGTGTTACCGTATTTACAATAACGTCTGCGTCAAAGTGTGTTTTAAGTTTGTCTAATAAGTTGTAATATCCTGTCATTTTCGTAGTTTATTTAATTGGCGTTGTTCAATTTCTTGCTTTTGTTTTTCGAAGGTAAGATAGGTAAGACATTGAGTAAGTCGATAGCTGGTGACTGTGTTAAATCTTGTAACGTCTCCCTGAGCGAGTGCATAAATTGACTGGTACCAACCCCATTGTTTTCCAAATTGAGCTTGTTCGCTAAACTCGTTTGCGTCTTCTTGTTCGTCTTTATCTGCCGTTCCAAATAAGTAAGCGTAGCTGTCAATAATTCGCTTCCTAAATTCCAAAAAAAAATACTTGAACTAATCGCTATGTCAACAGGCGTGAACTTCATTAACTCGTGCATTTCGTCCATTGGTGTATAGTCAACTATCTCATACTTGTCTTTAAACTTCATTTTAATAGGCCTGTACATTACAGCCATTGCCTTATGGTAGTCTTCCCACTTTAGTAAATTGTTTTCAAGGTCTACGTATTCGCCAAAACTTATGTCTTCAAGATTAGTTATAAATCCAAATTCTTGTGTTCCTATTTTAAACGTTGGTTGAAATTTTGGCTTTTGTTCAAACAACTTTGTGAAGTGTGTTATTAATTCGTTTAAACTTGTAAGCTTCATTTTTACAATATCCTTTAGTTCTATTCCGCAGAATATTTGTACCATTTTTTGCGCTATAAATTCTTCGTCGTTGCTTCCCTGTTGAACCTTTAAAAATTCTTGGTAGCTTTTTAATGGTATTTCGTTTAAAGTTGTTGGTACGTTTATTTCTAACTTCATATATCTATAATTAATTATTTGCTGTTTTGTTGTGTTCGTTATTTTGTATGTAATCGTATGCTTGTTTTAACATATTAATATCTCGGATGTCACGTAAATAAATACGAACCTTTACACCTTTTTTTTGGTATATGTAAATTTGTACCGCTTGCATCATTATTTCTAAATCATTCATCGTATAAAATATTGTCCGTGTGTATTGTTTAATCCTAACGTTTCCATTTCGTGGTATCTAACAGCGTCTATTGCGTGGTCGTTTTTGCCCTGCGGTTTGTTTAATGTTTTTCCAGACTTGTCAGCATCCCAACAATAAGCCCTTAATTCTTTAATTAGGTTTGTGCTTTGTGAAGTAACTAAATAATTTTGTGACTGCATTATTTGAATACCGTAGTTTACACTATCTGCGCCCTTTGTTACTCCTTTAATTTGTTGTCCTGTTCTTCGTATTTCTTCAATGCTTTTTGGTTCGCTACTATCCGCATATGCTATAACGTGTTTTTGTAGTTTCTTTGCTATATCGTTATTCAATAAACTTGTTTGGTAACATATTTCGTTAAGTATTCTTTGCCCGTTGTAATTGTAAACTTCAACTATGCTTGTCGGGTCGTTTGAATACCCGAAGTCTAAACCGTAACCAAGTAACCGTGCTTCAGGCGGTATCGTGTCAATTAGTTTATAGTTTGAAAATATAACTCCTTCTAACATTCCAACAAGTCCTTCGCCATATACCCGCCACCAATTAGCCCAATAACTGCTTGTCGTGGCTTTTAAGCGGTTCTTTTCTATTTCTGTTACTATTCGTTCATCTAACGCTTCGTTGTCCTTGTACGTTAAAATTAAAAAGTCTGTGTCGGGTTCGTCTTTTAGTTCCGTGTGTACCCAAAATTCATTCGCTGGGTTAAAGTCAAGGTATATTCGTTTTTTTGTACGTATTGCAAGTTCGTTGTATGCTTCAAATGTTACGTTGTTACATTCGTTTATGTAAAGAATATCACGTCTTGCACCCCTTAATTTTGAACTATCGTCTGCACTAAAAAATTCAATGTAAGAACCGTTTGAAAATTCGTAACGTAATAAAGATTTGTTAAACTTGTCTTCAAAGAACCTGTTACTCCAACGCATTATTTTAACAAAGTCTTTTAGTGCGCCCCTTCGTAAGTGTGGAATACTTTCAGCTACAATACTTATTTCCGTGTTTTTGTGCTTTGTCGCAATATCTATTAACAACGGAATAACACCAAAAGTTTTACCCGCTGAAGTACCGCCTTGAATTATTTTTATTCGCTTGTCTAACTTTGCAATTTTACTAATTGCAGTCGTCCGTATTAACATCAGGAAATAAAGGTTGTTCTATATTTGTTTGTTCTATTTGTTGAACAGGCGCACCGTAGCCACTATCCATTAGTGCTTTGTATGCTGAAACGTCACCGTCACGCATTTTTTTAACCATTGCTAAAGTTCCTAAGTCTTCTTGACTTAAAGTTTCTTCAACGCCTGTTATTGGGTTCTTTGCCTTTTGTGTAGTTTCTAGCCAAAGGCGTGCTATTGTGCTTCGGTTTCTACTTCCTTTTGGACGTCCAGCAGGGTTTCCGCTTTCGCCTTTATTAAATTCGTGTTTTGTTATGTTTTCTTTGTTTGGCATATCGCTGTAATTTCGCTGTTTATTTTAAACTCCTTTGATAGGTACATTAACTTTTTTTGCGTTTAATAAATCAGTCATTTTTTGTGGTGGTATTTTATACTGAATTATTTTTTTTCCCCACTTTAACATAATTTGTTTACAATATTGTATTTCTTTTTCTTTACTTCTATAACTAACTATTCCGCCTTTATTGTCTCCGTGTTCACATAAATAATGGAACTTATTTAACCTTAATACTTTTTTATATTTTTGAAGTTGTTGTAACGCCATATCGTAATCGTCTTTTGTGCCTACTCTACTATCAAATTTTAATTCGTGCTTTAAATGCGCTTGAAAAGGACCTAAAATAATATTTGTTAAATTAAATGGCAAAAATTCTTTAAATATTCTATTGTCTTCATTTTGTCCTAATCCCCACATTTTACAATTAAAATCTTCGCATAACTTAAAATTATGTTTAAAAAAATTAATTAATTCGTGTTTGTCTAATTCTTTATTTTTATGTTCTCCGTCATTTTCGCCTTTTCTATTTTCATAATAATTTATGCTTTTAACATCATCATCAATCATTATTAAAGGAAATTCTATATTGTTTAAAATCCAATTGCGTTTTTTTACTATGTCTCCGTCTTCGCTATCAGGCAAAGTAATAACTCTGTCTTTTCCAACTGCTTCAATATATTCTTTTTCTTGACTTTTAGGAACACAATATTTAGCCATAAAAAAATAATCTTTACCTTTTAAATCGTGGCTTCTTTTGTAACTTGGTATTATTATATTCATATAAAATTTTTCCCGTTTATTACTCTACCAATTCCAATTTTTTGAGTTCCTTCTGCGCTTGTTTTACTTTTTACTTGTTTTAAACCATAAATTTCTTGTGCTACTTCCCAATCCATTGCATTGTCAAAATATAAAACAATATAATTATGCTCTAAAAATAATTCTTCGCTAAATTCTATTTCTCCAATATCAGGTATGTCTTTTGTTTCTTTTATTTCTTCAATGTCTAATGGTAAACTTAATCCCCAATCCGTTAATTTATCCGTGTCCCATTCATTCGCTAAAATATCCCAATCCCATTCTCCAAAACCTACGTTGTCTTTAACTATAAATTCGTCTTTTTGTAGTTCGGTTAAATCTTTTGCCTGTACAATATAAACTTCTTTTAACCCTGCTTCAATACAAGCTTTGTGTCGCATATTTCCACCTAAAATAATATTGTTTTCATCTACTACAATTGGACGTAGTTCTAACATTTGCGGAAACTCCTTTATTGAATTGACTAACTTTTTAAACTTGTCGTCTTTAATTAAACGTGGGTTCTTTGGGTTCGTCTTTATGCTGTTAATCTTTACTTTGTCTACTTTCATATTAATTGACCTATGTTGCCTAATTCGTTTACTACATCTTTATTATTGTCGTAGTGTTTTGATATTTCAAGTTCTTTAATCTTTTCTATTTTTGCTTTGTTGCTTCCTGTTGCGTAAACTCTATTTGAAGGAATATTAAGTTCGTTTGCTCTTGGTAACATTTCATCTTTGTTATCTCTTGCTGAAATAATATAAATCGTGTTTCCATCGCTTAACTTCTTTGCTAAATCAAAACCTTTTTTTGTTGATAGTGTTCCGTCATAGTCAAAACTTATTTTCTCCTTTGCTAATTTTGTATTATAAGCATCTTGACATATTGCAGAACGTTGATTAATATCGTACTCGTTTATCATAACGTGGTCTAACATACATCGTTTAACAAAGTCGCTTTTTGTTTCGTCTTTACTTGGTTTCGGTATTGGCATTTTCTTCTGTTTGTTCTGGACTGTACTCGTTGTAAATTACCCTTAACTTACTTACTAAATCTCTTAAACAACTTGAACAGGTGCTGAAGGTTAATTTTTGGTTTAATACTCTGTTGTTAATTGCAATTAGACTTGTTTGTTCATCGCTTGTTAAGGTGTTTGTGTTTTGCTTAAAATAAGCGTCTAACGTGTTAAACTCGTCTTCTGTTAAACACAACGGTTTTGCATACGGAAATAGTTTATTCAACTTTTCTTTACGTTCATCGCATCCGCAGTCTTCACCTGCAACAAATTTTACAAGTTTATCAATTCCTGTTGCTTCTGTAATTTTTGCGATTGTATCGCCTAATCCTTTACTTTTCATTTTTTCTTTTTTATTAGTTCATAATCTTGGTTTATAAAATCTTGGTAGTCTTCTCCTAGGTTATTTTTAATTCGTTTTTTGCAAGTTTTAACCGTGTTAAATATACTTGTTACACTTATGTTTGTTTCTGCACTTATTTGTCTTAAACTTTTATTCGTGTTTTTGTATAACTCAAATAATTGTTTGTCGTACCAATGCCAACTATCGCACTCTAAATCTACGTTATTCAGCAAGTCGTTGTAAGCTTCGTTTTCTTCTGTGTTGTTTTCTTCTGCTAAATTATAAACGTCGTCTAAAGGTATAAATTTAATTTTGTTGTTTTTGTTCACGTGCTGAAGGAAAGTATTTTTTAAAGCCAACCACATATAACCTTTACTTATGTTTCCGTCTTTGAATAGTTTTTCTTCGCTACTCCACTTCATTAACATAATATAAGTTTCCTGTACTATGTCTTCAGCAAAAAAGTATTCGCCAAAAGTGTTAACCATTTTAACCCATTCGTTGTGATGTTTTGCAACTTTAGTTAACCATTCCAATTTATATTGTTTAGATATTAAGCAAATGTATGATTAATTTTTCAACAATAAACAAACGTATTTATTAACAATTAGTTGTGTATAACGAAAAAAGCGCAAACAATTAAGTCTGCGCCTACGTTTTTAACTTGAAAATTTTATCTATTTACAAAGTAATCTATTTTTTTAAGCGTTGAAAGTGAAACGTCTTTGCCTTCCAAGAAATTTGTAAGCTGGAAAAAGTGGAATTTTTTTCCTTTGTCCTGTATTTCTTTTACTATGCTGTTTCGTTTTTTAAAAGCTAAAATCTTTTTTAATTCAGTTCGTAACTGTTCGTCTTGTATGTACATATCAAAACGGTAAATCGTCGTTTACATCCAATGTTTGAATTTGTGGCTCATTATTTTTTATTTGTGGCTCATTTTTTACAAATGGTTCACTAAAACTTGCACTAAAAAATTTAACTCCCTTTGCTGAAGTTTTCATCCATAACGCTATTTCCATATCCTTACCGTTTACGTTTACTTTTCCTTTGTAGTCAGGATGGTTTTCCGCTTTTTTGTTTTCGTTCTTGAAAATTGCACCTGTGTTGTTTCTTGTTTCCATTTTTATTTGTTTTTTTCTGTTATAAATTCTAATGTTTTACTATCAATGTATTCTTGTACTTCTAACCATTGTTCAACGGTTACTGAATTTGGCAAGGTTGTTTCCCAATATAAACGCCAAAAAGACGTAGTATCTTGACCGCTTACAATTTGTTCTTGTATTTTCATATTATTTATTTAGATTGTTTGTATTCGTGTTTTAGTCGCTCCAAGTAAAGAACAAAGTCCATTGCTTCTTCTTGTGCGTGTGTAAGCCATTCTAACGTGCTTAAATCGGTTCGTTCTAACGTTGTCTTGTATTTCTTTATTCCAGCTTCTGAACGTTCTTTGAATTTAGCCATTACGCTTAAAACGTTTTTGTCTTGTATTTGTATGTTCATATCAACCAATTAAATAAATTGTAAATACCAACGGCAGCAAAACCATAAATTGCTATCCAAATAATAATTGCTATTGTTTTTTCTTTCATATTTTTATATTATTGTCGTTAATAAATTGCTGTAATTTTTCTCTTGCTTCAAACATTGGTTCGTTACCGTTGTATTTGTATTCGCTTCTTAACCAATGGTCAAACTCAACTAATGTTATATAATAATTTACTCCATTGTTTGCAAAGTTGTATTCGTCTTTTTCTTCCGGCAGGTTGAATTCAAGTATTGCTTTCATATTGTTTCAATTAAACTGTTAAAATAAATTCTTGCTTCTTCAACCTTTGTTTGTATTTCCCAAATTACTGTTTCATCACGTTCTATTTTAAAGACTTTTACTTTTGTTTGTTCTGGCAAATGGTCAAAGTTATGTTTCTTTTCTACGTATTCTCGTATTTCTGCGTCTTCGTCAATTTTAAATTGTTTCCAATGTTCACGTCTAATTTCGTCTTCAACTATTTCTAAAGGTGTGTTTACTAAACAATAACATAATAACGCTTCGGCTTTTCCTGTTAACCACATATAACCCTGCAATTGATAGTAATAATCTTTTGTAGGTATTTCGTCTTCAAAGAACGGAAAAGTATGCGCTTCGTAACTGCATTTAATATCTAATAAAACATCATTCGTGTTTACGTCGGGTGTTCCTGTAATCCATTCGTTATTAAAATGTTCTTCGTTCTTAAAAATAAACCCTAATCCTAAAACATCGTTTACCAAGCTAATTGCTTCGTCTTCACATTGTAAACCTTTGTCCGTGTAACGTGAACTAAATTCTTTTTTAATTCCGTACTTATGTTCTAAAACAAGTTCTTGGATGTAACTCTTTGCTGTTTTGCTTAATGTTTCGGTCTTGGTGCGTGGAGCGGTCATTAACCGCCCCAATGCTGAACAACGTATTTTCATACTTCTAACGTTTTTAATTGTGCAGGTGTTAAACTAAACTTTGTTGTTAGTTCTTCAACGGTGTATTCTCCTTTGCTAATTGCGTCAATAGCTTTTTGAAACCTTGCGTTGTCTATTGTAAACTTTATAGATGGGTGTTTTACTTGTTCTCCAGAAGCGTCTGTGTCTTTGTCCGTAACTAAACCAAGCATTGAACTTAATGCGTAACGTCTTAAATAAGTTATTGCACTACCTAAAACTTGGAACTCGTTCATTCCTTTTAAAATTACTCCTTGCGGAATATCTATTTTACTTTCGATACTTTCTGCGCTTTCAACGTGAAATAAACAAGTTGCAATTTGTGTTCCGTTAATTAGTTGTGTAAACCCTAAACCGTGTTTTTTTAAAAGTGGGTTTATAACTTCAAAGATTTTTGGTAAATCTGCGTAAGTGTAACCGTAACCTTGTGTTGCTTTGTGAATAACAGGAACTTCTTGTTGGAACGCTGCTAAACTTTTAAATAAATGTTTCATAGTTAAATAATTTAAGTTAATAATATATGCAAATATAAATA
>Ga0209190_1000448_pt1 | contig 30093 bp, 43 predicted proteins | sample M_140205_XF_Meta_FD_187315 | JGI IMG/M metagenome (GOLD analysis project Ga0209190, IMG submission 187315) | Freshwater microbial communities from Lake Montjoie, Canada to study carbon cycling - M_140205_XF_MetaG (SPAdes) (version 2) | ecosystem: Environmental > Aquatic > Freshwater > Lake...
TCGGCGATCCGCGCCTCGAGGTCGTCTAGGTCGATCATGACTCCTCCTCGCGGCGGTGCTCGCCGCGTTCGATGATGTCTCGCAGTTGCCGAACGCGAAGCGTCCCCATCAACAGGTCGTGCGCCTCGGCGATCTCTAGTTCCCGGTCGAGCAGCGCGAGGACGGCGGCGCGCTCCTTCTGTTCTTCGTGCGTCATGGCGTCACCTCGCGCATGGTGACCTCGACCCGCGGCTGCTCATTCCCCCAGGCGAACCACGAGGACGCTGCGATGCTCACGATGCACCGGTCATTCTGGACCACGCGGGCGATCTGCATCGCGTCGAGAGTGATCTTCACGACGTTGTCCAGGTCGTGCCGCGAGGTCGCCGGAAGGCGGTACTCGGGCAGTCCCCACAGCGCGCGGTCGATGTAGGAGGGGCGCGTCTTCGGGCGCGGATGGTAGGCGCGGATCTCGGCCTCCCACAGCGGAGCCGACTCGTTGCATGGGATGTAGTACCTGCCTCCGCAATGGCTAAGATGCTGCTCGCGCAACTGGTGCGCGCCCTCGTGCTCCCACGCACGGGTAGTCTCCGGCGTGCGGGCGCTCCCGGTCGCGCGCGTGAACACGGGACGCCCCTTGCCTCGCGGCTCGAGCAGGATGGTGTAGCTGCGCTCGATCATGGCTTCACCTTGAGCACGTCAGGACCGAAGCGCACCACGCCATCGAGGCGTGCCTCTGCCACCGCCCAGCGGGTAGCGTAGTCGATCATCTTGCGTTCACACTCCGCGTGCCGGGCCTTCTCGTCCTCGAGGGCGCGCTCGGCCGTTTCCAGACGCGTGAGGAGGCTGTCGATGAGCGTGCGCAGCTGCATCGCTTCGTTCATTCCACACCTCCGTCCTTCATGTAGAGCTCGGCGATGTCCGAGGCCGTGAGGCCCAGAGCCTTGTAGAGCTCCATGATCACGCGAGCGGCCGGCCGGCGACGACCGTTCTCGTACGCCTTGATGGCGCTGATTCCGACACCGACGAGGTCGGCGAGCTGCGCCTGAGTGAGCCCGGCGGCTTTACGTCTGTCTGAGAGCGATCCCATTTTTCTTTCTCCACGGGTTGACGTTCCGTGAACCCATTCATAGTATGTGGGTGTCGGGTCGTCAACCCCCCGACGAAGGAACACGATGAACTACGCAAGTCAGGATATCGGCGAGCTGGCGAAGGCCCTCGCCGCCGCGCAGGGCGAGATGAACGCCGCCAGCAAGGACGCCACGAACCCGCACTTCAAGACGCGCTACGCGGACCTTGCATCCATCATGGACGCGTGCCGCGGCCCACTCACGAAGCACGGCCTCGCGGTCACCCAGCTGCCCGGCCGTGACGAGGCCGGACAGGTCACGCTCACCACGACGCTCATGCACGCCAGCGGACAGTGGATCAGCTCGACCATCGGCGTGCGTCCCGCCCAGGAGAATCCGCAGGTTGTGGGATCCATCCTCACCTACCTGCGCCGCTACACGCTCGCCTCGGTCGTGGGCGTGGTCAGCGATGACGACGATGGAGAGGTCGCGAGCCAGCCCGTGCGTACCGCCAGCATGGCGCCTCGTCCGCAGACGGCGCGTGCGGAGTACACCCGCGAGGATCCGGTCGTTCCCCCGCCTGACGTGAAGGCGCGCCTCGATGCGACTGCACAGCGTGTGGCTGACCGCGTGACGCCCAGCGCCACCGTCGAGTCCTACACCCGCTCCACGCTCTGCCCCGAATGTGGCGGCGCGATGTGGGACAATCGTGAGAAGAAGACGAACCCCAAGGCGCCCGACTTCAAGTGTAAGGACAAGTCGTGCACGGGTGTGATCTGGCGCTACAAGGCCCCACCTGCGCATCAGCCCATCCCGGGAGGACCGCTCGACGCCGAGCTTCGAGGCGCTCCCCCGCCGTCTGACGACGACATCCCGTTCTAGCCCTACGCATCACTAGGAGGTCCACATGGCCGCTATCGTTACCTGTCTCTCTCCCATCCTCGCCGCCACGTTCTGCGCGCTGTTCGCGTGGTGCGGCGACTATGAGCTCGCTCTCTGGTGCCTGCTGCTCGGTCCCGCGGGCATGTTCGCAGCTCCCTACCTCGAGGACGCACGATGAAGTCCGGAAAGCTCTACATCGACATTGAGACACTCCCCCCGCTGCTGTGGCCAGAGCACGAGCGCACGGCCTACGTCGCCTCGAAGGTGCCCGGGCAGTACCGGAAGCCCGAGAGCATCGCGGCGTGGTGCCAAGAGAACTACGAAGAGACCTGGTCGCGCGCGGCGCTCGACTGGCGCATCTCGCGCATCGCGTGCATCGGCGCGATGTGGGAGCCTGACGACAGCGATACCCTGCGGTCTGCGTGCTTCGTGGGCGGTCCCACCGACGAGCAGGAGCTCCGCATGTTCACGCAGCTCGCCGACTTCCTCCGCGAGCACAAGGCGTGGGCGGGACACGTCATCGGGCACAACGTGCTCGGGTTCGACATTCCTCGCCTGCACATCACGTCCGCGCGCCTTGGGCATGTGCTGGCTGGATGGTTCCACGAGGTGAGCGAGGACCATCGCAAGCGCGTAACGGACACGATGCACCTCGCCTTTCCGACGCGTGAACGCGTGAGCTTGGCCGACCTTGCCGGCGCCTTGGGCGTGGGCGAGAAGTCGGGCCATGGGTCGGAGGTCCTGCCGCTCTGGCTGGAAGGCCGGCAACCGGACATCACCGACTACTGCCTCAACGACGTATCCATCACTCGCAAAGTCTACCTCGCCCTCAACGGAGTGTACCCCCATGCCGATTCTTGACTGGACCGTGATCGTCATCAGCAAGCCCGTGTCGCACATCGCGTGGACGCACAGCCTGCGGGATGGGGCGCACCTGATCGTCAATCAGAGCGCCGCAGGCCACTACACGTGGGAGCTCATGACGCGCGACCCCATCACAGACCAGCGCGGCCGGGCGTCGTCGCTGGAGGACGCCCAGCGTCAGGCCGAGGGCGCCGCCGTGGCGATGGGCCTCGTGGACGTGGCTAGTGCATACAGTAGGGGCGAGACCATGGCGAACATGGACCGCGCCCAGGTCGCGAGCCTGATCGATCTGGCGCTGCGAGATCAGTCGTGAAGCCACCCGGCCATACCTGCCCGGCTATCGACCGGGCACAGTCCGCTCTCCGTCGTCTCGCGTGGCGCTGCGCGAACCCAGATCATCAGGGCATCACGCCTGGCGAGGTGCTGGTTGAGGGCCTCGCGGCGCTGGAACAGGTACGCGAGGAGAACAGGCAGATGCGCGCGGCGTACCACGCGAAGGTCAACCCATGAGGGCGCGCATCCTCGTCGGCGACTGCCGCGAGAGCATGGCCACGCTCGAGGCCGAGAGTGTGGACGCGGTCGTGTGCGACCCGCCGTACGAGCTCGGCTTCATGGGCCGGAAGTGGGACTTGAGCGGTATCGCCTATGACCTTGAGGTGTGGCGTCAGGCTCTGCGCGTGCTGAAGCCCGGCGGGCACCTGCTCGCCTTCTCAGGGTCGCGAACCTATCACCGCATGGCGTGCGCCATCGAGGATGCGGGGTTCGACGTGCGCGACCAGATCATGTGGCTCTACGGGAGCGGGTTCCCGAAGTCGCACGACGTGTCGAAGGCCATCGACAAGGCGGCGGGTGCGGAGCGGGAGGTCGTGGGGAAGCACCCCCAACCGGGGAGCACCAACGGAAGGCTCGCCATGGGAGACGGCTGGCAAGTCGCACCCGACATCACCGCTCCCGCCACCGACGACGCCCGCCGCTGGTCCGGATGGGGCACGGCCCTAAAGCCAGCGCACGAGCCGATCTGCATGGCGCGGAAGCCGCTGGTCGGGACCGTCGCGGCGAACGTGCTGCGGTACGGTACGGGTGCGATCAATGTGGATGGGTGTCGCGTAGGAACAGACAGCACACGTCGCGACACGGGTTCTGCGGCTATGTGGAACAATGCAGGGCGTGTCGTCGGAGGTAGTGACTGTGGACGCTGGCCCGCCAACGTCCTCCACGACGGCAGCGACGAGGCAACCGAGGGGCTACGCGACGCGGCGCGGTACTTCTACACTGCGAAGGCCGACAGGTCCGACCGTGAGGAGGTGATCGGTGACGTACCAAGGCGCAGGCCTCCTGCCGTCGAGTGTCAGGGCGATTTTGGCAAGAGTGGCCTAAACAGTCCACGGGCAGGCGCTGGTAGGACAGCGCGCGATCTAGTGAACATCCACCCTACCGTGAAGCCCACCGACCTCATGCGCTACCTCGTGCGTATGGTCACGCCACCCGGTGGCCTCGTGCTGGACCCATTCACCGGGTCCGGTTCCACCGGCCGCGCCGCCATGCTTGACGGGATGCGCTTCGTCGGGTGCGAGCTCTCGCCCGAATACGCCGAGATTGCGCGGGCGCGCATCCGGTTTACGCTCGGGCCGCTCTTCGCGCATCTGGTCGAATGATGTTCGCGTGGCTAACCGTGGCGACCATCGTGCTGCTCGTGGGCGCGATGGTGCAGCTGCTCGCACGGGTCGCCGTGTGCGTGCTGCGCGCTATCGTGTCTCGACTACGTCAACGTCAGCAGAGCGCACGTCGGTCGAGCAGTCTCCGCGGACTGTGTCGACCGTGAACTCTGGCCCCCACGCCTGACGCGCCTTCGCGACGGCACGGCGCCAGACGCGACGTACCTGCGCGGCCTCGTCCTCGGCCTCGTTGCACAGCCGATGCGTCGTGACCTGCACACGCACCACGACGGGGTCGACCTCGACCACCTGTGCGGTGATCGTCAGACCGACCGGCCACTCGCACGCGTCGAGGCGCGGGTCGGCGATGGAGAGGACCTCACCGACCTCGACCGCGCACGAAACGTCTAGCCCTTCCACGGCGCGTAAGTCTTGCCGTCCCACGTGAGCGCCTGGCGGCTCTTCTCGCGGGCACGGTAGGGCTCACCCAGCGAGACGTGGATCCACGACACCTTACCGCCCGGGCCCTCGAGGATCGCCTGTCCGTAGGGGATGCCGCTCTCCTTCACGATCCACGCGAACACGACCTCAAGCGCCACGCCGGGCACGACGATGTCCGCGGCCTGCCCGCTCATGTGCTGCGAAGTCTTCGACCCGCCCACCGCCGTGTTCACGGCAGGACCACGAAACGCGCTGTTGATTCGCACGGCACCGAACTTTGCCCGGATCGGCTCGAGGACCGTGGTCGCCAGCGCCGTCAGCGCACCCATACACGCCTGCGCCTCCTGACGGTTGACCGCCTGGAGCGCGGTCTGCCCGGTACGTGTGAGCTCGTCAAACGTGAAGTGTGGGGACAGGTTCACGGCTTCCTCCCTGCGGGCGCTGGCTTCTTCTTCGCGGCCTTCTCGAGCTTCTCGACGCGCGCGATCAGCAGCTCGGCGTCGAAGTCGTCGGGAAAGTCGGGCAAGGTCATGCGCGAGGCTTTGGCCTCGACCGCGGCGATACGCGCCTCCAGCGAGGTGTGCGCTGCCACGCACGGCGGCGGGCTCACGCTAGGGGCCTGCATCTTCGCGTTCAGCTCAGCCATCGCCAGCTCGTGCGCCTGCTCGGCCTGCTTGTTGGCGAGCTCGGCCTTCTGCTTCGAGCTCTGCGAGTAGAACTTCCACCCGGCGCCGCCGCCGAGGACCGCGACGATGGCGAGGACCACACCAATCATGCCGCCTTCCTCGGCGCCCTGGGCGATCGTGACGATCTCCTCGGGCGACGGGGTCGCAGCCTGCGCCTCATGCGCGATCAGGCCCGCGTCATCGCTTACCTGCTCCACGATGGCGTCCTTCGCTGGCTCCTGTGCGGGAGGCTTCTCCTCGACGGTGAAGTGCTCGGGCATCAGCGGATCTCGTTGATGAGGATCTCAATGTTCACACTCGTGTGCGAGATCGAGAACATGCCGAGCTTCGTGATCGGCGCGATGCCCGTGTTGGGGTTCGTTCCGACGGTGAACGTCCGCTGATTGTCGATCGTGAAGTACACGTTTGCTGGCGCAGCGCCGCCATCGGTAAGCGTCTGATCGGTGGACAGATACAGCCCCTTGGTGGCATTGTCGCGGTTGTGGACGATCACTTGATACTGCCCCGAGGTCGGCAGCGTGATCAGGCGCACCTGTCCAGCAGTGCCAGGCGTGGTCGTCCAAGCGACGAGCGGGAGAGTAGACGGAGCGGAGAGGTCGAGAGCGGCCATAATGCCTCCTAGTCGAGCGCGTCGACGGTGAGCAGGTAGACGAGCTTGCCGGCGAGCGCGAGCAGCTTGCGGCGCTCGGCACGGGTGATCTTCGTGCCGCCGTCGCCGTCGACCGCGCGGGCATCCTTGATGGCGTCGAGGAGGACGAGCACCTCGGCCGGGAGCTTCATGATTTCGTCAGGGGATAGGGGCACTGGTCACTCCTGTGTGCGTGTGGGCCATCGCGGCGACGGTCGCCAACTGGCGCTCGATAGCGTCGAGACGACCTTCGATACGGCGCTGCGACGAAATGATCTGCTCGAGCTGCGAGGCGTCCACCTTGGGGGCTGCGCTCGCCTCGGCAGACTGCATCCCCAGGACACCGCCACCGCCAGCCATTGCGGCGCCGACGATCAGCAGCGCCCATACCGGGACTGCGACGAGGCGCTGCGACCACGCTGCCTGAGATTGACTGTCGGCCATCAATGCCCCCACTGATGCGCCGATACTAGCGCATCACGCGCGGAAACGCACGACCAGACGGCCCTCATCGTCGAGGCCCTCGCTCCAATCCTCGCCCCACGAGGCGCACGTCACGCCAGCCGGGAGGCGCGCGGCGTCTACCGTGTAGCCGACCTGTAGATCGATGGTGACCACGCTCGGGTTGGCGGCGACGATGGCGAGGACGTAGTCGGTGCAGTCCATGGTCAGACCTTGAGGAGCAGCGCATCGGCTGCGGTAGAGGGATGGTAGGCGACGATGTAGCCCTGCTCGACGCTAAGGTATCGCCACGTGTTCGTACTTGCCGCGTCGGACGTGTGGTACATCTCGCGGAGCTGGCCCCAATAGGTCGAGTTGATGACGCCCACCTGCACGGGGATCCGCGGGATCTCGCCTGCACGATTGGCCCAGCCGGTCGGAAAGGAGGTCGAGGTCATCGGAGCGAGCGTGCGGATTAGACCGGTAACCGTCGTGGAGGCGTTGTTGAATGCGCCAAAGTGCGAGGTCCCATTGACCGTGTAGTGCCCGAGGAAACCGCCATCGGCGGCACCGATCGATGCCCAGGTCGCGGAGAGGTTGGCGACGCTGCCAGATCCAGACATTGAGTAGATCCGGCCGTCGCTCTCGCCCGTGCCGGCCGACGTGGAGAGCGGGTCGATGATCGCGCCGAAGCACATGACGGAGGTCAGGGAAGCAGAAGCGGCCACGAACGGCTGCACGATGCATCCCTCTTGCGACTCCCACATAGCGACGCGGTCATAGGCAGCGACCGAGAACGCGCGCGTGCCTCGCCAATAGCCCGAGAAGCCAGACGTAAACGGCTGCGCGTCGTACCAGTTCCCGAAGGTCCCGCTCCCACGGTTCATCCCGTAGACGAGCGCGTTTACGAGCGTATTCGTATCGGGAGACAGAAGAGGGTAGGCGCGCACCGTCGATGTCGTGCCGCCGATGATGTACCGCATGTCGAGGGCGTTCGTCGGCGGGTTCCCGTAGGTCGCCTCAGTCGTGCTTGAGATCTGCTGGCGCAGCCACGTCCACGCGCTTCCGCTACCCGGTGTGCGTGTCGACCCGTTCGCGTAGGTCGTCGCCGTGCCGAGCGTGTAGATCGCGTCAAGCATGGCCGGCACGGTCGATGAGCCGAGCGTCGCCGTGCCTACGTACTTCCATGCGAGAGGAGACAGTGCCATTAGGAGATTACTCCTGGCGCCACCTCGGCGCTCTGTGTGGAGATGGAGTCGTAGATGAAGTCCTCATAGGTAGCCGGGTCGTTGAGAAACCCGACCGCCGCGACGATCGATACCCACTGCAGGGTACCTCCTCGACGCACTAGCATCGTCTCATCGGCGGTGGCCTGCACGACCTGTGCAGCGCCTCCACCGTTAAACGCTGCAACGCTTGTCGTGCTGCCCGTATGTCCGCTCGAGGTCCACCCGAGCGTTGAGAGCGCGGAGTGCGCTGGCACCGCGGGAGTCCCGTGGGTGTGATCCTGCCTAGCGACGTTAGTGCTCGTGCCAACGGCGCTTGACTGCCCGAAGGCCGTCTCCGACACGACCGACGAGGCGAGCGGGACCGTGGGCGTGCCGTGGCTGTGATCGCCGCGCGCGTAGTCCGTCGAGGTCCCCACGGCCGGGCTCTGCCCGAAAGAGGTTTGGCTGACGACCGACGAGGCCGGCGTCCCACCGCCGCCGCCGCCGCCCGAGGCCGCGACTGTGACCGTGAGGACCTCGCCCGTGAGGCTCTCGGAGATCGTCACGTTCGTGCCGGCGACCAGCTGCGCCACGCGGGCGAACTGACCGGTGCTGTTCCGTGTGAGCGGTATGCGTGCCATTAGGCCCCCGCCTCGATGTATCGCAGCGTGAACGTCACCGTGCCGTCCTCGCCCCAGGTGACGCCCTCGATCATCATCATCTGATCTTGCGCGGCGATCTCCATGTCGGTCAACGTCACAAGGTCCCCACGGCGTAGCCACCCGTATCGCTGAGGCGCGACGTACTGCACCATGCGGGACGGCTGCCCGTAGCGCGCGGCCTGTGCGACGAGGACCTTCGTTGCCGTGATGGCGTCATGCACGACCGTCGTCTCGACCACCTTGCGCCGTAGACCGTACCGAGAGACGGGAGCGATGAGCTGCTTGATCGCGACGCGGAAGGGGTCGGCAACATGGACCTCTCCCGTGATGCGCCTGAAGGACCGGTAGCCGCCGGTCTGCGGGTCCCACGTATAGCGGAGCTCCACGTAGGTGGCGACCTCGTCGGAGCCCTCGTAGCTGATGCGCCCCACTCGCTCGAGGCTCGGGTCCACGTCGGTGGATAGCGCGGCGAGGGCCTGCGTCGCGTCAGGGTAGACCGGCCACAGGTACGGGTAAACGCCGCCGGGGCCTGCCGACATGGCAAAGGGGAAGACCGTCGCGAGGACCTCGGTCATGTACTCGCCGAGGGCCACGGGTTCGTCGATGTACCCCGAGGTCGCGTATTGATTGAGCCCGGTGCGGGCCCCGTCGACCCGCGACCAATCGACCCGAAGCGCCGAGCGCCGAAGCACGTGGGCGATCAGGTCGCCAGCGCCACGGATGGCCTGCGCGCTCTCGTCGACGAGGGCCGCGCCGTTGTTCCAGATGACGAACAGATCATCCGTCAGCACAAGCGACGACGTGCTCGTGTCGACCACGACCCACGCCACGACGGGGATCCCGCGCGTGACGCCGAAGTACTCGCGAACGTCCTCGTAGTACACCACGAACGTCTCCGTGGTGCCGGCGCTGTCGATGATGTCGACCGAGAACGCCTCGACGTAGTGACACGCGACCGCGAGGTAGACCAGACTTCCGACCGTGCCGATGATCGGCGCCGGGCTTCCCGCGGACACGCCATCCCCAGGTGTGCCCCACACCATCGGCACGATCACGCCAGCGTCACCCGCCGTCGCTGCCGGGTTCCCGCTCACAGCCTCGGCCAGCCACGACGCGATCGTGATGGGTTCGAGAGGGAGCGTCGTCTGATCGTCGGCGACCATCTCCTCGAGACTGCAGGTCACGGGCTCCCACTCGGCGCCGTACTCCGGGTCGACCAGCTTTCCACGCACGATTACGCGACGCTCGTCCCACTCGGTACCCGCCGCCCACTGCGAGAGCTCGCCCACGGCCCCGTCGAGGGCGTGGCCTTGGGCGATCAGGCCGGGCACGTCGAGCGGTAGGATGAACGAGAGCGGCACCGAGAGGCGCGGGCTCTCAACGCTCCAAATCTCGAGGGCTTCCTCGACCTGCGGCGCGTCGATGAGATCGGGCGTCGTCGTGACGCTGCCGGCCCCGTCTACGATGTAGAGCCCATCAGTCGACAGGTGGAACGTGCCGCCTGCCCACGTGATCGAGAGCACCCAATAGAGGTCCCCGCGGAGCTGCGCCTCGGTCCACCGGTCGGTCACAGTTCCTCCTCGAGTCGGATCGACGAGGTCCGCACGACTTCGCCGGTAGCCCCGTCGCTGGAGAGCCACTCCTCGCCTTGCACCGTCTCAATGCTCACGTCGGAGACGATGCGCCCGAAGAGCATCAGATCCGGGTGGCTCGCTTGGTAGACCGTGCCGAGAGCCTTTCGCTCGATCCACGGCAGGTACACCACCGGGGTCGCGCTGCCGTAGAGCTCGCGAACCAGACCATCCATCGAGAGCGGCGCATCGTACCAGGTCGCCGCGGCCTCTCCACCACCCGAGGCCGCGGCGTTCACGTAGTCGGCCGGCGTCCCTGTCCGCACTGCCGACACGTCGGTGCCATCCGTCCACCCAAACTCAACCGACCGGCGAGCCGGCCCGAAGTTCTGCGCTCGACGAGCACCCGAGCGCCCCGTCGTTAGCGCCGTGTTCGCCGCTGTCTGCATCGTGCGGCCCCAGCTGTAGCGCCGACCGAACGCCATCACGTGCCCTAGGGCGAGCGTGCCGATCTCGAAGTAGCTCTCGACCGTGTGCTGTGTCGGGATCGTGAGCCGGTACGCGTTGTACCGCGGGTCATTGTTCCACACGAGGATCCCGCTGCGGTGAACGATGGCGCCGGTGGTCCCGCTTGCGCCGATGCCCGAGGTGTTTGCGATCTCGAGGCGCAGCTTGCGACCTGCGAGGTTGGTCCACCCGCCTTCGCTGCTCGAGGAGATGGCCTTCGCTGTGAGGCCAGCCGCAGCGGTCGTGTCGGGTACGAAGCGAGCACCTCGAAGGATGCCGTGCGGCCAGAAGTAGCCGGCCGAGGTCGCGGCCGTCGTGTCAGGCTCGATCATCGTGCCAGCACGTGTCCACCGCAGCGGTGCGCTAGAGGCGCTCATGTCGATCGTGCCGATGGCCACGAACGTACCGGCACCGTTGCGCCCTTCGAGGGTCGCCGTGCGGAAGTTGCACCCGCCGAGGTAGAGGGCGCCGAGAGGACCGCGCATGGGCGTCACCGCACCCGCGCCGGTTTCGATCACCCACGTAAGGATCTGCTGCGTCGCGTCGGTCGAGCGCCACGTCTGACGCGGCGAGGGAGCCACGCTCGCCAGGACATTCTCCACGGCGTAGTCGTGTCGCGGCGTGATCGTCCACTCGTCGCCAACGAGCGTCGGGCCAGCCACCGCGCGTGCCGACATCCCAAAGGCCAGCAGCTGCGGGTACGCCGAGAAGGGGCGACCCGGCAGATCGGTGGGGAGCGTGAGATTGTAGACCGATGAGACGCCGGCCACGGCCTGCCAGCCTACGCCGTACCAGTTCGACTCGGACGCGTTGGCCTGGTTGAAGTGTCCCCAGGTGATCGATGTTGCCGCGGCCGTGACACCGGCATCGGACACCGTCGACACGTTGCAGATGCGCGTCGCGGGGCGCAACGTGGCGAGCCCGCCGGCAGAGGTCGACAGGTATACGACGGCGTTACACCCGGCCGCGCCGTTGTTCTCGAGGAAGGCGCGCACGTGAATCGTCGTGCTCGCCGTGACCGTCGTCGTGGCAAGGGTCGCGCCGCCGTTGCTGTCGAGCACGTCAACGGTCGTGCCCGAGTAGCGCACGCGGAAGCCGTAGGTATTCGTCCCGTTGCTCGAGGCGAGGCGCAGCTCGCTCCGCTGCGTGATTGCAGCCCACTCGGCGAACGCCGCCACCGTGTGGTTCGCGGAGAGCGCAGGGCCCGCCTGCGTGTACGTGTTGACCGCCGCACCGGGCACCTGCAGGTTGAGGTACCCGCCAGCATTCAGCGACACCACAGGGATACCGGCAGTCGCCAGCGTCCACCCGGCCGAGTCCGGCAGCCAATAGGGCAGCCACGTCAGACGCGACCCGAGCAGGCTATCGCTGCGCGCCTCGCTTGCCGGGGACCACGGCATACCCGCCGTCGTGTACCCCGCGATCGCCGTGCATCCGATCTGACCCGGCCACGTCGCCGAGTCCCACTGCGACACGAGACGGAGCGTGCCGTTGTACGCACTCACCGTGCCGCCGACCCACTCGTTCCCGGTGCCGGCGAAGAGCGGCACGTTGGGGACCGTGGCGCTCTGAAAGCCGACCTCGGTCCATGTCGTGAAGATCTCCGTCGTGCTGCGCGCGATCTGGGTCTGCTGGTTCGTGACGAAGTCGACCGCGAGGACGTACACGGTCCCGTCATCGTCGCGCGTGGCGCAGAGTTCAGTCGAGGCCGAGAGCTGCCCACCTACGGTCAGGTTTGCTGAGGGCGCCGAGAGCGCCGAGAGCGTCGTGGTGACCACCGTCTGCCACGCGACCCACGCCGAGGGTAGCACCTTGTAGAGCACGGCCGAGTTGGCGCCGTAGGTCGTGCGGGAGCTTGCGCAGAAGACGGCGACGAATGACCCGGATGGCGTCACGACGAGGTCATGCACGCCGCCCGTGTAGTCGTTGGCTGCGGTCGTGTTGTCGACCGCTTGCACGAGCGCAAACGACGCGCCCTCGTCGGACGATGCGTATTGCCGGAACGAGTCCGCAACGGTCGCCGTCGTGTCGCGGAAGGCTAGCACCATAAGGACCTGACCCGCCGAGTACGCCGCCCGCAGACGACGAGGCGGTGTCGCGGTCCCATCGAGCTCGTCACGGATCGTGCTGTCGGCGCTCTTCGTCCAGGTGGCGCCGTCGTCGGTGCTGACCCACGCGCGGATCGTGTACTGCCCCGCTGCAACGGTCTTCGTGGACAGAAGGAGCAAGCGCCCCTCGGGCAGACGCACGAGCGTCGGGCAGTACGCCACAAGGCCAATCGCCTGGGCGTCGATGACGATCGTTGTCGTCGTGGTCCCTACCGTGCGGAGCACCACGAGCGAGCGGATAGCGCCGGCAGACGTGAACCGCTGCGCCGCGGTGAGCATCGTCCCGTCGTCGGTGTGGATCGTGTGCAGGTTCCCGTATTGATTGGCAGCGCCACCCGACGCAAACGTGTGGAGCGGGCTCCACCCGGCGAACACGAGCGGACCATTCCAGCCGAGCCAATCGGTGCCGTTTGTCCGCAGCGCGAAGGCGCCCGGCTCGATCTCACCATCGGGCGAGGAGGATACGCCACCCGCTCGCACCGTGCGGATCGTGACCGTGCCGCTCGACATCTCGCCGCTCGACTCGAGGACCATTGACGAGGCGCTCGTCGGCACCGGTACGCCAGGATGCGCGCCCGCCTCGGAGTACGTCGAGAGCGACGTAGAGAATGACGACGCGTTGATGCGCTCGTCGTGAACGAGGATGCCGCGGAGAGCGTTGACCGTGACCGCGCTGCCCATCGTTACCCCCTCTGTCCGAGCCTACGTCCTGCGTTTAACGCACGAGGAAGGGTCGCGTTCGTTCGCAGATGATCGCGCACGAAGTAGTCGAAAGACTTGTGCTTGTAGACGATCTGCACCGCGTGCCCGCCGCCATGCCCGCCGCTGATCCCGGCGTTCGCCTGACGGATCGCGTCGTCGCCGAGCATTGTGCGGCCCATCGGGTTGAGGACCGCCTCCCCGCTCCGAACAATCGCCATGCTCTCGTCAGGCTGGCCGATGAGCCCGCCCTTGTGGAACTTGGGCTCGGTGCTCTGCACCGTCGCAAGCTGGACGGCGCCGGCTGCGGCTGCACCCGCTGCGGCTAGCGCGTTGAACGGAGGAGGCGCAGATGCCAGAGCCTGCGCGACAGCTGCCGCCGTGTTGACGACGACCTGTGCGATCTGGAGCGCCTTGTTCACCTCGAACGCCTTACGCGCTGCTTCCTTCGCATCCTCGACGCGCTCCTTAGCCTGCCGGCGCTCTTCCTCGGTCGCGTCCTTCCCGAGGCGCTTACGGGCTGCGATAGCCTCCTCGACCTTGCTGTTTGCCTGCTCGGTGAAGAAGTCGCTCACCTGCTGGAGGTTGCCGTACAGGTCGTTGGCGTAGCTCTGCACACCCGAGAAGAATGACGCCACGTCCTCGACGTTGAACGTCTCCTCCTGCGCCTCCTTGATCTGCTCGAGCTTCGCCCGGTACTCATCGAAGGTGATCGTCCCATCGCGCATCGCCTGCGTGACCTGTTCGGTCAGCGTGGCGAACTGCTCTTGACGCGTGGGGACCTCGGGCGGGATGAGCGCCTCAAACGCGCTTTGTAGCTCCTTCGCCGCCTCTGCCTGCCGCTTGAGGTAGGCGTCGATCTCCTGGTCGTCCAGCGCCTCGAGCTGCTTGTCGAGCACAGCGATAGCCGCCGTCACCGTGCCGAAGGCCTCTGGGTGCTTCTCGAGCTCGGCGCGTAGCTCGCGCTGCTGCTGGAAGATGCGCCCGGTCTGGTCGAGCTGCGAGTCGATGATGCTGCGCGCCTTCGAGAGCACCACGTCGAGCTCGCGCTGCTGTGCAGCCTCGACGGCCAGAGCCTCAGCATGCGCGCGCGCGGCGGCTGCTGACGCATCCTTCGCCGCTGCACGGCGCTTGTCGTTGCGGGCTACCTGGTCGATAGCCTCGGCCTCGAGGCGCATGAACTCGATGCTATCCTCGGTCGTTGCGTTGACCTCGACCAGACGCGCACGGCGCTGTGCCTGCGCGGTCGTGATGGCTTCGATCTCGGGCCCCAGCTGGGCCAGCTTCGCGCGCTCCTCGTCGGTCGCCTTCCCGAGGAGGATGTGGTTCGCGATAGCCGTCTGCTCTGCCTGACGCAGCGCGAGGATGGCGTCAGCGCGTGCGATCTGCTCCTGCGTCGCAGCCGTCGTCGCCGCGGCTTCCTCGCGTAGCGCCTCGCCTCGCTTCCTAGCGGTCTGCGCCGCCATCGTTTCGAGGCCGGTCGAGATCCGGATATAGTCGTTGACGCCGGAGAGGCTAGACGCGAACTTCGCGTTTGCCTCGTCCGCTGCCTTCGTCGCCGCCTCGTACTTCTCCAGAGCGACGGCCGTCTGCTCTGCGCGTCGCTGCTCCTCGAGAATGAGCTCCCCGATGGGGGCGAGCCCCGCAGCGAAGAGCGCAAGCGTAGCCGTCAGAGGGAGCAGGATCGCCCCGAAGCCCTCGAACGCCAGCGCGCCCACCTCGCCCACGTCCGCGAGGTCGGCCACGTTGCGCGCACTGTCGCCGAGCGCCGGCCCCAGCATCGACAGGGCGCCCGCCAGCTTGCCCGCAGAGGAGCCTACGGTACCGAACCGGTCTCCGACCTTGCCAACGTCCGCAGCTGCCTCACGAGCGCTCTCAGAGGCGCTAGTCATCGCCCGCTTGCTGGCATCGGCCGCAGCCTTCGCAGCACGCTCGCTCGCGCGAATGCTCTTGTTGAGCTCCGCGGTCATGAGCCGCGCCTGCTCCGCGGTCAGCCCAGGGATGCTCTCCAGCTGCTGACGCAGCCCCGAGAGGTTGGCATCGACTGAAAGCTCAACGGTAGCCATGGGTTCTCCCTACGCCGCCACGCGTCGCGCTGCGGTCTGCAAAGCCTTGTCGATCTCTGGGAGGCGCTGCTTCACGAGGCGCTTGCCGTAGTCGAGCACGACGATCTTCCAGACGTTCTTCCCGTCGCGTGGGCGCGCGCTCTCGGTGTTGATGCGGAACACGCCGATAGGACGCCGGGTGCGTGTGTACCGTTCGACCGTGTAGCCCTCGGGGATGGTCCCCGTGTTGCGGTACTGCTGCATGATGGTCGAGAACTCTTCGCCATCCACGCGACGCCCGAGGCGAGAGAACGGACCAGGGCGATGGACGTAGTACGTCGCCTTCGTGTGCGAGAAGACCACGCCCTTCAGATGCGTAGGCGTGATCCGCATCTCGTAGTCGATGCCCTCGCCCGTCTTGCCCGTGCGACGCGTGACGTTCTGGTACCACTCGCCGCGGGCGTAGTCGGTCACGTCCGACGCGATGCTCTCGACCTCGCGCTTGATCTCGGCGTACGTCGTGGAGATCATGCGGTAGAGCGCCGCCTCGAGCTCGGGCCCGATGGACGTGGACGCTCGACCGACCGTGATCCGCTTACCCGCCACCTATCCCCCAGAAGGCTCGCGCCTCGGGGGACATACTATCACCTTCGCGCGGCTTCCCGCGTTGAGGCTTCGGAGGCGCCGTGTGCTTGACACGCCACCACGCGAGGACGCGCTCCTGCTGGTCGCGTGTCCACCCATAGAACGCGTCGGGGTCGCCACAGAACGTGAGCCCGATCTCGAGGGCTACGGCGTCGATGGCTCCGTCTGCGGATCGGTAAAACCCTCGAGCGTCGCGACCTCGGGCTCGCGCGGGATGGCCTCGAGGACGAGGTCGAGGGCTTCCTTCCCGGCCGTGTAGATCTCGGCCTCTGTCACGCCCAGGGCAACCAGCTCATCAACGACAGCGCCTCCGTAGGCGAGGGTATCGTACTTGCAGCCGGCGAGCGTGGCCTTGAGTGGCTTACCCGACCAGCACACGCCGAGCGCCGCACCGAGCCCGCGCAGGGCACTAACGCCCACCGCGATCGTGACCTCGCGCGCCGACATGAACGACGACGGCTTCTTGAGCGTGACTGCGAACTTCCCGAGCTTGACTTCCATTCCTTCCTCCTTCATACGTGAAACGCCCCCCGCACCATGTAGCACGGGGGGCGCGTCAACCTGTAAGCGATGCTGACAGGTTCGGTCAGGTCGCCGTGATGGTGCCGTAGACCGTGCCGTTGACCGTGAAGGTGTTCGGGTCACCCTCGGCGAAGTCGATGGAGAGGCGGCAGTTCGTCATGATCAGGGTGTGATCCGCGGAGTCTCCGAAGTTCGTACCCTCGACCGTGAGGGTCACCTTCAGCATGTACACGTCAGAGGCCGTGCCGCCCGTGGAGTTCGCCGAGGCGAACGCGCCGGTCTTGTTCACGGCATCCCACAGCTGCTTGTCGGTCGCGTCGGAGAGGTCCGTCATGTGCGCCGAGAAGGAGAACGTGGGGAACGAGCGCGAGGTCTTACGCACCGAGCCCAGGTCGCCGCGGTCTAGGTACGTCGTCGCCTCGGTGTTGCTCTGGGTGAGCCCCGAGATCGAGAAGTCGCCGGCCTCGTACTGCACCGTGACGGAGAGCGCCGTGGGAGTGGTTCCGTCCTCTACCAAGAGGACCCCATCCCGAAAGTTCTTAACGACAGACGAAACAGCCATGATGTCCCCCTACTGAAGCGGAAGCGTGTGGACGATGCGGAACGTTATCACACCGATGACCCATTCACCGATGGTGTTTGTCTCGCGCGTGGTGCGAAGGATCTGCACCTTGTAGGACGAGGGCCACGTCGCGTCGTAGACCATCAGCTTGTTGATCGCAGCCTGCTCGCCATCGAGGGCGTCGTCGTAGCTGTCGCTCATGCCCTTCGGCGCGAGGCGCCAGGAGTAGCGCAGGTCAAGCGTCGTCTCCACAAGGAGCCCCTCGGCGGGTCGCCCGCGGTAGGCGCGCAGGTCCTCGGTCAGCGTCGGGTGCACCGCAAACGCCTTGTGCGCGATGCTGTCCGCGTCGCGGCCGAAGTTGTCGGGGGCGACCCGCGACTCCTTCCAGCCCGTGAGCGTGAGGATCCGTGCGGTCACGTCCTCGCGCAGCTGCCTGACGGTCTTGCTGGCCATTAGTAGAACCCACCGAAGCGCGGGTAGCCGCCGCGGCCGTTCAGCCACACGGTCGACGTGCCGCTCTTCTTCGTGTTCGGAATGATCTTGTTCTCGTCGCTCTCGTCATACGAGAATCGGAGCTGGCCCCACGTCTCGGTATACATGCGCTGGTAGTGCTCGGCGAGGGCCTGCCACCGGCCACCGTCGCCGGCCGAAGTCTGGTAATCGGTAAAAATGATTTGCAGGGTCAAGGCGAGGTGGCAGTCCCGGAGCGCGCTCGGCTGGATGATCAGGTAGGGTCGCCGACCCTGAGCCACAAGGCGATTGGTAATGGTCGCCCAGGCTTCATCGAGCGCGTCTTGGTAGCTGGTCGACCCGGTGGCCAGAAGGGCGGGGAGGTCGCTGTGACGACGGAAGAGGTCCGTGTCTGTCACGACCGGATAAAGCGTGCGGCGCACGAGGGCGCCGTCCTGGCGAAAGACGTTCTGCAGCGTCGCCGTCATCTGCAGCGTCCACTCGATGAGCCAGCCCTCCTCGAGCGCGAGCGAGGTCGTGAGCGTCCCGAGGAGCGCGTAGGTCGCCACGCTTCCCGTGATGGTCACGGCCGCGGCGTTGACGACCACGGTCCCGTCTGCACGGTAGATCGTGATCGTGCCAGAGATCGGCGCGACGAGGGCGCCCGCCCGGTAGATCGGGCACGTGAGGTCCTGGTTACGTCCCCGCTCGATCGTCTCGCCCGAGCGGAACCGTGCCGTGAACAGCGTCTCGCTGATGCTCATGTGCCCCCCTCGCCGTCACTTATCGCGTTCGCGCCGGTCTGCCTTCTGGGCCTGCTGGCGCGCGACCTGCTCGGCGCGCTGCGCCGGCATGCCGCCCTCGACAAGACGGCGCGTCATAGCTTCCTTCGCTGCTGCGATGTCCTTACGCTCGCTCACGCCTTCGCCCTCTTGACGGGAGTATACATGCGCTCACGTGCGGCGCGCATGTCATCGAGGCGCTTGCTCTCGACGGGGAGCGCGAGCGCGCTGCCGGGATGCGTCGGCGCGCGGGTCTGGTGCTCGCTCACCACGCGCTCCTGGCGCTCGATGATCACGTTGATGAAGTCAGCGTCGGGGACCTTGATCACGCCATCCGCGACGAGGCGACGAAGGAAGGCACGATAGCCCTCGGTGTCCACCGTCATGCGCGTCTGACCCGCAACGAGCTTCGGCTTCTCCCACTTGCTGAGGAACACGGGACCGTTCGCGCCTGCGTACTGGATGCAGTAGCCGCCGGGCTCGACCTCCCACGGGATAATGGTCATGCCCTTCTTGCCGAGGTGCACCTCAGCGAGGGCCGTGTCGCCGTTCTTGTCCACCCGGTTGAGCCCGGGAATAGCCAGCATCTGCCCGAGGTCGGGGAGCCACTCGCCGTCCACGCACTGCCAGTGTCCCGGGTGATGGGTGTACCACCATGCCGCGTTGCTCGGCAGGTTGAGCAGGGTAGCCATCCCCGCAGGTCGCGATGCCGGCTGCGCTGCAAAGTTGCCGCCGTCAGCCGTTCCGAAGTTCGCTGCCATCTGTTGTTTCTCCTTACGCACGAAGGCGTGTCCGTACCATAAGCACGGACACGCCTTGGCGCTAGGCAGAGCCTAGCAGACCATCACAGGTCGCTGACGATGCCAACGCCCTTGAGGTCCTGGAGCTCCGCAACGCCGAGGAAGGCGCTACCGACGACCTTGGTGAGACCGGAGGCCGCGTCACGCTCCCACTCGACCGCCACCGGGGCGCCCGCCGGGATGACCACGCCGCCCGCCGCCTGAATGGGCGCCGGGGTGCCGAGGGCGTAGGCGATGGCGCCGTTGCCGAGCATCATGCCGCGGTAGTCCGCGCCCGAGTTGGCGGTCGGGATGTAGGACGACACGTGGACGTTCACGCCAAAGAGCTTGCCCTTGTAGGACGTGCCCAGCGCGCTGGTCTGCTCCTGGTTCGCCGCGATGTACTGACCCGGGCCCGTCTCCGCGCGGAGGCTGGACATGAGGTCGTTGTACTGCTGCGGGTGCAGGATCACGTCGTACTCGCCCATCACGCTCTGCAGCTGCAGCGCGAAGATCGCCGAGTAGAACGTGTCCGTGGTCATGTCCACGCCGGTGCTGCCGACCTGCGTGGAGAAGCCCGAAGAGAGCGCGCACGCGAGCTGGTTGAAACGGCCGTTGAAGGCCGCCACCATGGCGTTCGTGAGGCCGTCGAGGTCCACGCCGCCCGGCACGGAGTTGCTCACGCGAGCGAGGTCCGTGAGGTCGTAGCGCAGCGCCTGACGAGCCACGACGACCGTAGCGGCCGACGAGGTGATCGAGGTGTTCGAGACGCTCACGCCGTCGCCGGGGGCGCTCATGATGTCGGTCCCGTTGAGGCCGACCACGGGCACCTGGATGGAGTCGGAGCCGGTGCCGTTGACCGACCCGACGTTGAGGAAGCAGGGCGCGTTGCGGAGGCTGCCGGTGTCGGCGAGCTTCATGACGATAGACTGGTAGAGGACCGCAGCGACGCGGGCGTTGCCGTCGAGAGCGGCAAAATCGATGTTGGCCATGATGGCCTCCTAAAGAGGTTCGAGGTTTGCCGCGCCTATCGCTTTTTACGGGAGCTTGCCCCGAGCGCGTGGGGGATGTCCCCCACGCCTACGGTAAGCCTACCGGTGACAGAATGTCAAGGCGTGGAAAGCGCGGCCTTGATGGCTGCTGCGTTCGCCTTGAACTCTGCGGGCGACAGACGCATGATGCTCTCGGGCGTCCACGCGGTCGTGGCCGGCGGCGTCTGCGTGACCGTACCTACGTTCGTCTTCGGCATCGCCGTGGTCACGGGGGCCGGAGCAGCTGCTGGGGCTGCGGGCGCGGCCTCGGGCAGGTAGGCCCGCACTGCCTTCGGGAGGCCATCCTTGTTTCCGAGCCACTCCGCGAGCGGGGGACGGCCCTCGCTGGGCAGTCGGCTGTAGGCATGTTGCACGTAGTCGATGCCCTCGGCGTCGGTGATGCCAGCCGCGGCGATCTCACGCTCGGTGCGCAGCGCCTCGCGCTCGGCCTTGCTCGCGGCCTTGACCTCCTCGATCTGCGCCCGGTACTTCTCGGCGCTCTCTGCAAGCGGAGTCAGCTCGCTGACGCGCCCCTCGAGCTCCTTCACGCGAGCGATGAGCTGCCGGATGCGGGCGCCCGCTCCGTTGTCGCCGGCCTCTGCCGTGGTCGTGGTCGTGGTCGTGGTTCCTTCCTCGGTCATTCTTCCTCCTCGCGTGCGGCTTGCACGCGCTCCCAGACTGCTAGTTGCCGACGCGCCCACGCACGACCGGGGGCGCCGCCCCAGAGGTCCCACGCGATGCGCCCGGCGCTCGGATACTGCGGATGCCCTGGGCGTGCGGCCGGCGCCTCGAGGTCCACCTCGTGACGCTCGAAGTACGCGACCATGCGCTTGATGGTCTCGATGCTCACCACGTCGCGGCTTGCGAGCTGCGACGCGCGGCGTGCACCGACCAGCGTCCCGCCTCGGCCGTACTTGCGCCGGTTCTCAAGCCCACGCTTTGCGACGGCGGCGACCTCGACGGGTGCGCGGAGCTCAAAGCCCATCGCGCGCTCGTCGCGCAGGAAGCGCCGGTACACCTCAGGGTGCTCGCGCTTCAGATAGTCGCGCTGACGTTCCGAGATGAACGGCATCAGGTCGTCGCCTCGTCTTCTTCCATGTCGTCGTGGATCTCGACCTGAGCCTCGACCTTCGGGCCGAGCCCGAGGTAGCCGCGCGCCTCGCGGAGGCTCTCGATGACCGCCGCCACGACGGCCGCGTTTGCCTCGTCCAGGTCGAGAGCTGCGAGTGCCTCCTCTGCCGCGTCGAGCTCCTCGCCGGCTTCGGACATCGCCTCTGCGTGCGCAGGGGATACATCGGGTGCGGCCGTCGCCGGCCGTCCTCCTGTTTCTCCTTCTTCAACGGCCGGCGGCGCGCTCTCCAGCATCCGCGCCTCCGCAGCCTTCGCAAGCGCGATCTGCTCGAGGCGCGCGACGGCGTCCTCGTGGGTCATGCTGCCGAACAGCCGGAGCGCCTCGACCTTGTCCATCAGGCCGGCCTCCATCATCTCCATCGCGTGCGTGCGGCGAGCCTGCATCTCCTCAGGCGAGAGCGGGATCTCCCGGTACATGACCGAGTACCCGCCCTCCGGGAACTGCGACCCGGTGGCCCGGTTGAAGAGCGCCGCCGAGATCGCGACGAGCCGCTCGTCGGCGTCGCGCTGCTGGAGGATGTACTTCCTTTGCGCCGTCCGCTTACCCTCGGAGGACAGACTGATGGCGTAGCCGCTCTTGGCGCTCCCGCTCGTGCGCTGCAGCTCGCTGGGCGAGAGGCCTGCGTCGGTGGCGAGGCGATGGGCGATAGCAGCGATGGTCGCCTCGAGCTTCTCCACGTCTGCCGACGCGTCGAATTGTCCGACCTGTGGCTGCTGTTCCATCGCCGCGTCGAGCATGAGGATCGTCGTCGGGTCGGTCACGACCTCGACGCGCTGCCCGCGCGTGCCGCCGTCCACCATGTCGGAGCCAGCCACTCGCACGCCGATCGCCCACCGCTGCGGGAACGATGCATCGCGAAGCGTGTGCGCGAGGAATGAGTAGTACACCGCGAGGTTGAGCGATCCTTCGTAAAGCTCGATGCCGTTGAAGGCGTCGAAGAGTCGGTCCCCGTAGAGGCTCGCGTGGTAAAGCACGACGGGAAGGATCGGAGTTCCATCCGCTCGACGGTACGGGTACGCCTCGCCCGAGTAGGTCGCGCCCAGCACCTCTAGGGTCACGTCCTCGCCCATGCCGCCGTCCTTCGCAACACGCACCGTGTAGGAAGGGTTCGCCGGGTCGCGGATGTCCAGCACGTCCCACAGCCACACGGCCTCGCCGCGAAAGTGCCGGAGACGGATCTCGGCGTAAGCCAGTGGGACGGTAGGCCGGCTCGGATCGGCCTCGGCGATCGTCATGTCCGGCGAGACGGGGCGGTAAGTAAGCCGATCGTCCTCGACATCGATCCGCATCCACATCTCGCGGAGCGCGATGACCATGCTCTGAAAGCGGGACATCTGCGGCCACAGACCGGCACGCGCGATCAGTCCATTCGACCCGCACAGCGCGTCCACTGCCCCGCCGGCCGTGTTGTGGGAAACGTCCGGGGGGGCATCGTAGAGCGTGGCCAACTCGGTCGCAACAACCTTGAACGGGTTGCTGCTGATGTCCGGGATGCCCCACGCCTGACGGCGTGTGCTGCCGAGCTGCATCTGGAGACGGTCCTCAAGCAGACGCGACCATCGGCCTTCCATCAGCGCGCGACGATGCCGGGTATGCTCCCATCGCGCGGCCTCGTCGGGGTTACTCGGCGCCGGCGGCTGCGGCATCTTCGTGTACGCGTACATGGACCCCCCGTTAGCCCAGCCTTATCGCGGTCGGCTGGTATAGGCGCCTAGTATACAGTTCGAGCGTGTAGCGCAGGGCGTCGATCGAATGCTTATGCTCGCTGGCCTCTCGACCGTCGAACTTCTGTAGGTCGTCGATCAAGCCTCGGCACCGCGGATTGATGCTGAAGTCGTTACGGAGCATCGCCGCGGACAGCACCCGGTAGCCCTCGAACACCGACCCGCGAGGCTTGTACGCCGTGTGGATTCGGAAGGGGAGGCTCCCGGTGGGGAGCTTGAGCGCGCGCTCCATCGAGGACATCAGCATGGCGTTTGACTTGAGGCTCCCGTTGCGCCTGCCGTACACCTTGCGGTCGCCCACCCAGCGGTCGACGTTCTCCCAGCGCAACCCGCACCGCTTGAGCATCGCAAGGATAGCCGCGGCGTCCTGGTCCGGCGTGGTCATGCCGTCCGATACGATCTGGTCCAGCACCCAGATCTTCGGGTGCCCCTCGCCGCCGTCGCGGACGAGCGCCGTCAGGACCGCGACCTGCGCGCCGGCCTCGGTGCCGTGGTCGATGCCCACGCCGATAAGCGCCTCGCCGGCCGGAACATCGGCGCGGACGTGCGTCGTCGGGTCAAACATCTTGAAGACGCGACCCTCGACCCACCCGCTGTCCCACTCGCCGTGGATGCGCTGGGCGCGCTCCTGGGGGAGCACCTGTCCCTCGAGCTTGTCGATGTCCTCGCGCGTAAGCAGAGGACGCCCACCGATGGGCGTGGTGTTCTCGACCGTGAGCGGGAAGTGCAGGTCCTGCACGACCTGATCCTCGACCAGCTTCTTCAGCCACCCGAGGGGGAGCCCGATGGGCGTAAGCGTGATCGCGATGCGTCCTCGCTGGCGCAGCACGCGCGCCGCGAGCTCGGACCAGATCTCTTCGGGCGGTGGCTCGTCGATGAGCACGTAGTCAATGGTCGAGCCAGCAAGCGCGAGGGCGCCCTGGTTCACCGTGCGGATGCGGAGGACCGATCCGTTCCGGAAGCGGACCACGGGTGTACGCCCACGGAAGCCCCTCCCCGGGGTGTATTCGCAGTCTGGATCGATACTGTCCTTGGGGAGCAGCTGCCAGAGCTTCGCCTGTACCGACAGGCTCTGCTCCCACGACACGACGACGACCCACGCCTCGATCGGCGCCGCCTTTACGAGCGTGTACGGGTGCGACCCGAGACACCGATAGATGCAGTCGGCGAGCCCCGCCCACGTCTTGCCGAGCTGGTTCCCGGCGCGGAGCAAGCGGATCGGATGGTTGCTCGACAGGAACGCGAGCTGCGGGGGCGTCGGCCGGAAGTAGGCCAGCGGGTCCGCGTGTGCTCGACGCGCTAGCGTGTTCGTCGCCGTGGCGAGGGAGGCGAGGTTCAAGCAGTCTCAACCAGTCGCACGGGAGAAGCTCCACGTCGGATCGCGATAGCGTCCTCGAGACGCTCGAGATGCTGCGCAGGGAGCGAGGCGATGGCCTGCACCATGATCGAGAGGAGTTGCTCATCGCTCATAGTGTCGTCAGGGGCCGAGGCCTTGGCAAGCGCGAGGTCGAGTTCGTCGCGGGTCTGAAGCGCGAGGCGCTTTGCGCTGACCGCGGCCTGCCAGCTGCGCGCCTCCTCGGCCTGCGTGACCATGCTCTCCGCGTGGCGCAGGGCTTCGCGCAGGTACTCCACGCGCTCCTGGGTGTCGGGCAGCTTGCCATAGTTCTGCGCCCGGTCGCGTGGCTTGCGGCGTTCGACGGCCATTCAGGCCTCCTAGCTTGCGTTCAAGGTACCGGTCGAGCGAGAGAAAGTCGAGAACCATACGGGGTCGGGGGGGGTATCGGTCAGTATACACGCCTTTCGCGCGCGTTCTGGCCCGTTACTGTCCGTCTCGGTCGCGCTTGAACGCAGCCTGTGCGGCGAGGAAGCCAGCGAGCTGCGCGTCCTCGTAAGCCTCTCGCGTCGCCTTGCTCTCGAGGTTGAGCATGGGCTTCGTCCGATGCACGCCACCATTGAGCGCGAGGTCAATGCCCCAGCGCACGTCCTCCGGCTCTGCGTCGGTGGTAAGCGAGTTGCCACCGTCGAATACGATCAGCGTGCGAACCGGACGCGCGGCTAGATCGCGCGCCACCCACAGAACTTTGTCGGCACGCACCCACACCCATCCGTTCGTATCGTCCTCGTCGGGCGGCGTCTGGCGTGTCCACAGCGCGAACATATGCGAGCCGCCGCTCTGGTCCTGGTATCCCCTGACGTACTCGGTGGGCATGCCGCGCCTCTCGCTGTCGCCGGGAGCGCCGCCCGGCACCATTGCCGGGACGGCTTTCCCTACGTTCACGTGGAGATCCACGCATCGGTTCTTTAACGTGGGGTCGCGTAACGCGCACCCTACGTGTCAGTGTCCATCATCCACGGCTTCGGCTCTTCGCCCGGGGCGAGAACCTCGAGGAACCGACTGTTCTCGTTGTACATGAACAGCCCGTTGCCGTAGTCGTCTAGGGGTGCGACGAAGCGGTGGCCCCGAGTGTCGAGGTCTTCGACCAGCGCCAGCAAGAGCACCGGCTCAAGCTTCCGCTCCGGACCATCCTCACCTTGCTCCTCTACGACCGCCCTTGTGCCCGGATGCGCGGGGATCACCTGGTGGATGCGGTACCGCTCTTTCATCCTCTGCATGACCTACCTCCTCGTGTTGCGGTGGCACCCTCCCCACCCTCCCCACCCACTTTCCTCCCCTCTACACTCTCTCTAATACTTACACTCTTTCTAGGAAAAAGAGGTTGGGGAGGGTGCCACCTTTGGGACCTATGAACGGTTGTACCTAGACTTCTCGGGTGGCACCCTCACCGTAAAAAGGGTGCCACCAGGTTGGGGAGGGTGCCACCCGCTCAGGTCGCGGGATGGACCATCTCGTACCGACGGACCTTGACTCCGTCGATTTTGCGCTCAACGCGTCGGTGCGTGCCGATGCGGGCCATCATCATGCCGACCTTCGTGGCCATGGCGGACCACTGCGAGGCGGGCACCTCTTGCTCCTCGAGGAAGTCGGCGACCGTGAACGCGTGCTTTGCGCGGGCGTACTGGACGAGGCGCGGGAAGAGCGGGTCTTGCGTCTCGTATCCGCTGTTCTGCTCCTCGCGCTGCTGCTCGAGCTCGGGCTCAAGCCAGTGCTGTTCGCCCTGCCGCCATGCTTCCATGGCCTCGGCCCAGACCTGTTCGTACTCGGCCTTGACCAGCTCGGTGTCGACGGCGTCGACCGATACGACCCACCATCGCCGGTTGCCGGTCGGGTCGTGAAGCGGCTCGTCGTCGTTCGTGGTGGCGAAGAAGGCGCAGGTGCGCGGCACCTCGATCGTGTGCTTGCCGTACCAGGGACGGTACTTGTCGGTGGCCGAGCTGATGTAGTTCTTGACCGTGTCCTGGTCTGCCTTGCGCTTGCCGGCCAGCTCGGCGAGCTCGTAGATCCAGACGCCTTGGAGCGCGACGTACTTCTCCTTGCTGTCCCAGTCGATCTTGGTGTTCGAGTACCACGCTGGGTCATGGGCCATGATCTGGCAGAGGGTGCTCTTGCCCTTCCCGTGCGCGCCGTGAAGTACGAGGACCGTGTCGAGCTTCGAGCCGGGTTCCATCACGCGCCGCACGGCGCCGATGCACGTCTTGCGCGCGTAGGCCCGATGAAGCGGCGTGTCGATCACCTGCGCCCATCGGGTGAGCCACGTGTCGAGGCGCGGGACGCCATCCCACTCCAGCGAGGTGAGCCAGTCGCGGACGGGATGGTATCGGTTCTCATAGGCGATGAGCTCGAGCACCTCGTTCGTGTCCACCTTCTTGAACTCGACCCGGTGACGGCTGGCGATCTTCAGTCGCATCTCCGTCACGTCATGGTCGGCGATGGACTTGCCGTTGACCATGATGTTCTGTTTGAGCTCGCTGTACTTGATGTCGCCTGCAAACATCGGGTCGCCTCGAAGGATGGTGTCGAGGTTGAGCAGGCTGGACTTCGGGCGACTGGGGATGATCTGCCCGCCTGCGATTTTCGGAGGGTTCATTTCGAGGTCGAGGTCGAAGGGCTCCTCCTCGTCTGGCGGCGCGAGGTTGAGCATGGCGCGCATTTCGTCTTTGGTGGGCATGGGATCCTCTAGGACAGAAGGGTGTGGAGCGGCGCGTGCCACCCGCAGGAGTTGAGATGCGAGCACTTGGCGTGGCCGGGACCGGAGACGGTCCACCACACCGACTTATCGGCGCACTGCGGGCACTTGACATGCCGCACATGCAGAGTGTGAATGTCGGCCCCGAGCTGCTGACCGAGCGTGGTTCGCGCACTCGGGTCGAGGCGCAGCACGCGGGCGAGCTCCCGGTCGGCGGCGTCACGCGACCAGGGCGTGCGCCTCGGGATGGACACGGCCTTCGGCACCGGGGGCCTCGGCTTCTCCTTGACCATATCGAAGAGCCACGAGGGCGCGTCCACCGCTTCCCGCGTGAATCCCGGCTCGTGGATCCACGCGTAGACGTGACCGCTTCGGTGAATGGTTGGTGGGGCACAGACGTACCCGCCCTCGCCACGCACATCGACACCGGGCGCCATGCGCTGAGCGTTTCGGATGGTCACCCCTTCGGGGTAGCGCCAATAGAGATGCGCGCCCCGCGCGGTCCGCACTCCGAGTGTATGCACTAGTCCGTGCTGTTTCACTTGCTCGTCGTACCACTCTTGAGCAGCGTCCCCGTCGATGTCGAGGACCCACACGCCCGAGACGCTCCCGGTCACAATGCCCACCCCTGCGCGTGGGTTCATTGTCCACCATTCGCGTACCTGGGCTTCGTCGGTCGTCGCCTTCTCGTGCCAGCCGTATAGGCGCGGGTGCTTGCCCCGCTGCTTCTCCTCGCAGTCAATACCCTTCCGACACGCGCACGTCTGCGTGACGGGGTCGACCTCGTATAGCGGGTGTACGCGTAAGCCCGCAGCTGCGTACCGCAGCGCGTATCGGATGTTCACGATGTCCTGCCGTATCGCTCGCCGGGAGGTGCGGGGGGCTTAGCGCCCCCCGCGAGCGGGTGATCAAGCCCGCGTCCGGCGAGGACATCCGTACATTAACGGCGTCCCCTCGCTGGCGTCAACGACTACCCGATGATCTCGACGGTCATGGCGTCCAGGCGCGCGACGTTGCCGGCGTTCGCCACCGACCACGTGCCGATGAGGTCGAGCAGCTGGTCGGCGGTCGTGTCGACCGTCACGCTGGCAGTGCCCACGACCTCGGCGCCAGCCACGTACCCGCCCGCCGCGGCGAACAGATGCTCGCTCGTCGCACGCACAGCACCGGAGGCCCCGGTGCTACGCACGAGGATGTCGGCGCGGAGGTGGAACACGTCGCTGGTGGCCGGGTCACGTGCGGCGATCGTGGTAATGGTCGTCGACCCGAGCTTCAGCACGACGCCGAAGGTGTCGGTGCTGTTCTGCCCGACGATGGTCCCGAGGGCCATGACCCGGATGTGCGTGCCCGCGGTCAGCGCGCCGGCCGGGATGCTGACGCTACCGAACGAGGTCGCGACGGTCGTGTTCTGCACCGTCGCGCTCTGCACGGCGTAGATCTGCCCGCCGACCTTCGCCGCGGGGTGCGTGCTCAGTGCGCGCTTGGTGGTGATGACGCCGGTCACGGCGGCGTCGTGGTCGAGGGAGCGGGACTGCATGAACTCAGGAAGCTTGCTCATTTTGACTCCTACGGGGCGGGTGCGCGCTGAGGATAGCACGCTCACCCCTCGAGGTGTACTACGCCGCCACCTCTCGCCGCCGCTTGGGCCGCGCGCCCCTCTGGCGCCCGACCATGTACGGCAGGTCCATCTTCTTCGCCCACTCTTTCACTGCACACTGAAGAGTCTTGCGGTCCATCGGGCTCCGCGTCTCCTCGGCGATCTCGTCCCAGGTGAACGCGCCCGTGTTCCAGAGCGCGAGGTGCTCGTGGTACTCGTCGCGCATCCGGTACCGGGTGGGCGGGCACCCCCACGCGACGAGGATCTCGCGCATGGTCGAGGTCCGCATCCGTTCCCGGCGCGCCATCCACTCGAGGGACACGCCGTCCATGCGCTCCATGATCCAGAGCAGCACGAGGACGGGGTCATGGTTCGTAGGGGCGCTCATGGCTTGCCCTCTTGAACCATCGCCGTGACGTCTTCGGTGGCGAGCTCGACGGTAAACCATTCGTGCCGCTCAGGGCACACACGACGGCGCACGACCACGTCGGACGTGTACCAGGACGCTACCTCTCCAGCTGCGCGGATGCGCCCGCAGTAAACGCCCGGGCTGTCGTTGGGCTGGCGAGTGTCCACGACGCGCGAGGCCTTGCCGCAGCGGGTGCAGGTCATGGCTCCTCCTCGCGGCGGTGCTCGCCGCGTTCGATACGGTCGGCGTTCAGGAGAAGCAGGCCGCGCCCCGCTGGTGAGAGCGACGGTACGCCACGCTCGATGGGATGTGGCGCGTTCGCGTGTGCGCGGAGCCACGCCACCACGGCGGCGCGCTCCAGAGCTTGGCCTTTGTCGCGTGCGAAGTCGTAGGCTCGCGCGATGTCCTCGTTGTCAGCTCTACGCATTGATCGAAGCTCGCGCAGCTCTGATATGAGCTCCTTCACTGCCGGTGACGTGTAGAGCCCATGCTTCTCGTTCTCGGCGATCCGCGCCTCGAGGTCGTCTAGGTCGATCATGACTCCTCCTCGCGGCGGTGCTCGCCGCGTTCGATCTTGTCAGCAAGAATGGTGCAGGCATCTTCGATGGAGATGGTGATGCCGACCCCGTGGATGGCGCGCTCACGCAGGTGGGCCACCACGGCGGCGCGCTCCTCGTTGCGGGCTGCGTCCATCGCGTGCATGACATGCTCGCTGTCATCACGAAGGCGGCAGCGAAGTTGCTCCAGTTCATCGAACGCGTTCGCGAGAATACGAAGCGTTTCGGCTCGTCCATTCGTCATGCCTTCTCCTTCCTGCGGTGCTCGCCGCGTTCGATGATGTCTCGCAGTTGCCGAACGCGAAGCGTCCCCATCAACAGGTCGTGCGCCTCGGCGATCTCTAGTTCCCGGTCGAGCAGCGCGAGGACGGC
>Ga0209190_1000451_pt1 | contig 29980 bp, 25 predicted proteins | sample M_140205_XF_Meta_FD_187315 | JGI IMG/M metagenome (GOLD analysis project Ga0209190, IMG submission 187315) | Freshwater microbial communities from Lake Montjoie, Canada to study carbon cycling - M_140205_XF_MetaG (SPAdes) (version 2) | ecosystem: Environmental > Aquatic > Freshwater > Lake...
CCTGCAGATCGCGCTCCGCGGCAGCCTGCTGGGCGGCCAAGTTGGCTTTGTTGTAGTCGTCGCGGCTGGCGGCTTTTTCTTTGTAGAGGCGCTCCATGGAGACCAGATCCTCTTGGAATTTCTTCGCCTGCAACTCGGAGTTGCGCAGGAGGATTTTCTCCTCCTCGTCGGAAAGTTGGGCAATGACCTCACCTTTTTTCACGTAAGAGCCCTCTGGAACTTTAATTTCCATGACCAACCCCTCACTGGGTGCCGCCAAATCGACTTCACTCACTGGCGTGACCAATGCCTCGACTACCAATCGGTCTGTGGGTGTGGACGAGGGGGATGCACTAGGATTGTCCGCCCCAAAAATCGGTGCGGTGCCGATGGCTAGTATAACGGTGACAAGCAGTTGCTTAAAAGGCGACATGGGTGCGGAACCAGTTGAAAAAGCGGCGGGTCATGGTATAGGCAAGCGGACGGTATCCCACCCGAAGTTTGGCCACTCCAGTATAGCCGCTGCGAAAGAGATTTTCAAACTTAGGCTCGTCGGGAAGTGTAATCAGCACTTGAAATGTGTTATGTCCGTTCTTGACCTCGGAGGAGGAAGATACCGAGGCCGCATCCTTGAGCTCCGCGCTGAACTTCTTGCTTGGCAGAGGGTTAAGCACATAGCTGACGTGGACGTATCCACCATCCCTCAAGCGGTTGAGCAATAAGCTTACGTCTGCCTCTGGGATATCTACATTAAGCCTCCACTCATCAGGATCAGCCACCACCGCGATCTGTTCTCCCTCCGCAACCGCGTCTCCCTGCCTGGATTGGAGATCAGGAGTCATAACCACGCCCGCCATAGGGCTTCGGATCGTCGTGCGTGCGAGCCGTTCCTCGTGAAACTGTCGCTCATTACGCGCACGTTCGAACTGGAGGCGTGCTACGGCACTAGCCCCTCGTTGGTTCAGCGAGGTAAGACGGTCGGCGTCAGCCTGTAAACGGACTTCCTCCTGCCGGGCGATTTGTAGTTGGCTTTTTTGCTCGCTGTCATCCAATTGAGCAATCACCCCGCCGTTCACCACACGGTCTCCATCGGAAACGAGCATGCTGGTGATCCGGCCCCCAATCTCGGACACGACCACCGCGCGATTGACCGGCATCAAGCGACAAGGCCCCGAGAGATTGAATGGAACTGGCAGGATGAGCAGGACCGCCAAGATAGCCAAGGGAATCCACACCTTCCGCCAGAGCCAGTGTTTTTTTTCTGCGCGAGTCAGTCGCCGCCATCGTGCGATTTTTTCGAGTTGCCGGCGGAAAGGCATCTGCTCGGCCTCCAAGGCCATGGTCAGAGGTCCGGCGGCTTGGGTCGCCATTGCAATGGCGTTTTGTTGTTTCGACCCGTCGAAGAGACCGATCTTTTCCGTTTCCAGAACCAAGAGCCCGCAGCGCGGGGCGGCGTTGGCCTGGAGGGGAAGCACTAGCACCTCCTGCATGTGGCTGTAGAAAAAGTAATCCGACAGGTCACCTTTTTCTTCGGTTTTTTCGTTCGCTTTACGGTAGATGGCGGGCAGGCCACTTTCAATCGCATGTTCACCCAGCTGTACGATGGTCCTTGCAATGGCGCTGCGCGGATCGGGCGAGGGGACATTAGACATCGCGACCAGATCCAATTGCCCGTGCGGCCGGGCGACGAGCAGGCACACTCGGTCGCACCCGAGTAGCTCCCTCGTTCGGTTGGCGACACTCACGGTCAACGGCCCACTTTCCGACGAGGATGAGATTTCCGCCATGAAGAGTGTCATCAACTGCAACTGCTCAGCGATGTGCGACATAGACTCGAGCTTTTGCGCTCGCATCGTCTTCGCCGCGTGAGTTGCACACTGCTCGAGGATAGCCGCGACTTGGCCGTTGTTGCCGATCACTCCACGGTTCCACCAGCTTACCTGCACTCCCTGCACCGCACCTCCTCCTCTGCCGTGGAGCAGTGGCGTGAATACCAGATCATACGAACATCTGTTTCCTCCCTCCATGCTCCCGCTACCAGCAAGTTCGATTACGCTTGCTTGCTCAGCCGAGCATCGCTCAATAGCTGCAAGCATGAAGTTGCGCTGAGCTTCGTTGCTGTCATAAAGAATTTCCGCACGGTCCGATCCTCCCAAGGACACGAAATCCCTGCCCTGCAGCAGCCAGATGTGGGTGCCTCGAGCCCCCGGCAAGTGCATGAGAACCTCCAGATAGCCGCGATAGAATTCCTCCGGTGACAGTACTTTTTTGCCCAACATCTCGAGCTGTTGCAGAAGATCGTGCGCCGCCTGTTCGTGCCAGCCTGTGGTCATTGTTAGTAAGTCTCTCGGGAAGGATCGATCTTCGGAAGGGGCCTATCGGCCGAACGATCAGGAGAATTTATAGCTGCGTATCCAAGTGAGCCTTCAGAACAAACCAGTGCTGGGGGGCATGTCAATCTTCAGCTTTCCCTCATCAGGATTTGCCATGCATGCTCCTATACTGTTAAGAGACGGGGTTCAATGTCCGGTCCTCCAACGTTTCTGTGGCTGCCGGCCTTTCTGTTGCTTGGTTCGATCGTTCTGGGCCAGGAACCTGCCGCCTCCAAGGAGCTCTCCTCTGGGGAGGTTGACCTGCTATCCGACCCAGCCAACTGGCCCGAAGAGACTCCGCCACTACCCTCTCCTTCTCTGTCGGTTGGCGAAGAAGATACCAGCGGGACCAGCTTGCCGACTGAACCCGCTCCCGATCCGCTTCCTCCATTTCACTTGGAGTCCGTTTTTATAACCGCCGTGGATCCCGGTGTCGCAACGCGAAGCCTCAGCTTGAAGGATGTGGTTCGCATGGCGCTGGAGAACAATTTGGATCTGAAAGTTCAGCGGCTCCAGCCCGAGCTGGGAGAGCAACAGATGCGCTTCGCTGCCGGAGCCTTCGATCCCCAGTTTTCTTTTCAGACGCAATACGCTTACAGCGCGCTCCCCCAAAACACCCAAGAATATATTGCCACAGGGGGACCGGAAACGGCGACGCAACAGGCTTTGCTGGAGCAACTGCGGACCTTGGAGACAGAGATCACAGGCCAAGCTCCGACCGGCCCGATGCCCGACTACACCGATCCCCGCACCTTCACACAAGAGAACTTTTTGCTCAATTGGCAACTAGGCGGAAAGACCCCTCTGGGTACCCAATACTCTATCGGGCTGAACCAACTCCAAGCCCGCAACGATCTCAACTCACAGATTCCACCTTCGCTATTTTTCCCAGAGTATACCACCGTTCTTGGCCTGACCATTTCCCAACCACTGCTGAAAAATTTCGGGCCTGCCGCGAATCTGGCTGAACTCCGTATAGCCAGAATACAGAAGCGCATCGGCTGGTATGAGTGGCAGCAGCAAATTATTAATTCTCTCTCGCAAAGTTTGGCCCTCTATTTCGATCTGATCTACTCGTCCGAAAATCTACGTGTTCGGCAAGGAGCGGTCCATACCGCACGCTTACTCGAGCGTCAGAACATCCAACGCGTGCAGGTTGGGAAAATGCGCCCATCGGATGTATGGGAGGCGCAAACTTCGGTGGCCAACAATGCCGACCTTGCCCTCCGCGCAGTCAACGCTTACGTCGAAACGCAGAATCAACTGAAGGGGCAAATTCTCTCTTCCGAATCCATTGCCGCCGGCCCTACCGGGCGTCTTGAACCGTCGAGCAGTCTAGAGATTCCGCCCGTGACCGTAGATCGTGACCAATTTCTTCGCGAAGCGTTCACCAAGCGCCCGGAATACCTCAAAGTACAGTCGGCAGTAGAGCAGGAGGGGTTGAAGGTCCGCTTCGCCCGAAATCAAGTCTATCCGCAGGTGGATCTCCAGGCCAGCTACGGCCTGACCGGGCTCGAAGGGAACTTCGGCAGTTCTTTCAACAACACGCTCAATTCAGGAGGACCGGCTCTGACCGTGGGCGTTGTCGTCTCCATCCCTCTTGGTAGCGTCAAGGAGCGCGCTTCCCTGCAGGCGGCGAAATACCGGCAGCAGCAGACATCACTTGCCCTCCAAAAAGTAGCGAATCAGGTGGTGCTGGAAATCGATACGGCCATAAGCTTGTTTCAGACGACTGAAAGCCAGGTGGAGGCTGCCCAGGAAACAACTCGCACGGCGCGACTCACAGCAGAAACACAGGAAAAACTTTTAGAAGAAGGAAAGACCACGACTTTCGATGTCGTCAGGCTGCAAAACGATTACGCTGACGCGCGCTCCCGGGAATTGGCGGCGCTGGCTAACCACCGCAAAGCAGCGCTCCGTCTTGCCGTCGCCCGCGGCGCCCTTCTAGAGGAGTTGGGCGTTGATATACAAAAAGAGTCCGAGAAAACCCGGCCGTTCGGCGTGCGGCGCAAAGCCGATCTTCCCCCGACCAATCTTCCCTGAGGGATCTCCTAATAAAAAGAGACAAACCGACAGAAAAATTTCCACTGGTTTCCTTGGCAATACGGGTGCATGCCACCGCTCGAATGATCGCGAAAAATTCAAGACCGCTCGCGCTGTTTTTCCGGCCCCTGCGCGGATGGCGCCATTGGCTGGTCTATCTCGCAGCGGTGACGCTGTTCGTGCTGGCCTATTTTCACCTTAGCGGCGAAGTGGTTAGGCAAACGAATCTGGATATCACTAGCAGCGACCAATTGGCCAATATTATCCTCGCAAGGCAATCGGCCAACGACACATTTCCGAACCGTAGCAGCTACATTCAGCCATTGTGGCCGTGGGTGAGCACGTTTGTTCTCGAGAAGGACGACAACGCTTATTTTCTGCGGGGTCGGCAACTCAATCTTGCTATCGGATGTGCAGCTACACTGCTGATCTTCGTTCTGGGGGCTGCACTGATCGCACCGGTTCCGGGTTATATGATGGGTCTGGTGGCCGGATGCGCCGTCTTTCTTCAGCGCGCGCACTACTTCCATCCTGAGCCCCTACTTTACTCTTTTTTCGCCGTGGCTGCCCTGTTGATGGTGCTCTCACTGAACCGCAATCGCTGGTGGTTCCACGCGGGGTGGGGGATTTGCTTTGGTCTGGCCTATCTGGCGAAAGCCTCGGTCAGTCCGCTCTTGGCCGTTTACTTTGGTGCGACGGTGGTTTTGCTACTTGGTCGGAGCGGTTGGTTGCCAACGTGGTTGCTTCGCGATCGCAGCACCGGAGCCGATTGGTCCGTGGCCCGACACCTCGCTGGAATATGTCTCGGCTTGTTTTTCGCCGCCGCAATCATCGCTCCCAACGCGATTTTCAAGCAACGTGTGCATGGCGATGCATTCTTTAGTCCGACCAAGTATTGGATGTGGTGCGATGATTGGGATACGGAGGCCTACCCACTCTATGAACGAGTGTGGACAACATCCGCCCGCGCCGCGTTCCCGCCGGGAGATCTCCCAACCATGAAGAATTATCTACGGAAGCATGGCTTTGCTCATGCGGTCCAACGTCTTGTCGACGGGATGGATTTCATGGGCGGCCGCTTTGTGCTCCCAGCGCGCAAGTTGGTGCCGGCGATTTTCGTTCTGACCCAGCAGGGAAACACAGAGCGGGGTGAACCCGACCGGATCTGGCGCTTCGTTATGCCAGCACGCGGACTTTACCTTGTCTTGCTGGGTGTGTTGGCGCTCTTTCTTTGGATTGACCGTCGAAGAAATGATGTTTCGTCTTTGTTCTGCCGGCCTTCCGGCTTGGCCGCGTGCGCCTTCATGGTCGCTCTCGCGCTGATCTATTGGTTCGCTTTCGGATGGTATGCGGTCATCGGCCGAGGCGAACGCTTCAGCCTCATGCTGTATATGCCTTTTCTCTTTGCGCTCGTGACATCCGGATGGTTGCTCTCCCTTGCCGCGCCGCGAACCACACCGAAAATCGTCTTCGTGGCGGGTATTAGCGTTGTTTTGCTACACGCACTTATTCAAGTTTTGCGTTTGTTGGCGCTGCCGCAGTTCAGCCGCGCGCTTTCCTGAAACCATGAACCCATCAAACCGAGGTACCGTGCGGGACTATATCAGCGTGATGAGGCCGGATCATTGGTTGAAGAATCTCTTCATCCTATTCGGCAGCGGCGCTGCCTGGGTTCTGCTCGGCTTGCCGCTGGACGGCAAAAGCATTCTTCTTACCGCCTATTGCCTTGTCCCGGCCTGTCTCGTCGCTTCGGCCAATTACATTCTCAACGAGATCCTCGATGCGCCTTTTGACCGCTTGCATCCGACGAAAAACACCCGCTCGGTCGCATCCGGAACAGTCCGGGAAAACGTCCTTTGGGTGCTCATGGTTCTACTTCTGGCCAGCGCTTTGGCTCTCTCTTGGCTGGTCTTTAACTGGGCCTATCAGGTGTCGCTCATACTGCTCTTCATTAGCGGCCTTGTCTACAATGTGCCGCCGCTCCGGCTCAAAGATAAAGCCTTCCTCGATGTCATCGCAGAATCCTTCAACAACCCCATCCGACTCTGGCTCGGCTGGTATGCCATCTCGCCGGCAACCTCTTTTCCTCCCCTCTCTATTGTTCTCGCGTGGTGGATGTTCGGTGCATTGCTCATGACCGGCAAGCGTTACGCCGAATACAAGTTTATCGACTGTCCGGAGCGCAGTGGCGCCTACAGAAAGTCTTTCAAGACCTACACGGAGAAATCGCTACTCATCGCCATGGTGACGTATGCCAATCTTTTCTGCTTCTGCGCAGGGACCGCCGTTGCGGTGTATCGTCCGAACCTCGTCTTCGCTTTCCCGTTGGTCGTAGCCGCCGTCATCGCCTACTTCAACACGGCCCTCTCCGTGCAGGGCGCAAAATTGGAACCCGAGGAGTTACTAAAAAATCCGGTGATGATCGTCTGCACCGTATTGGCTCTCGGCTTCGCTTTGTTCCTTCTCCTAACCCCGCTCGACCTGCCTTCCTATGTCGGATTCTTCCGTCTCATCCGCGGCTAGTGACCGCGTAGCAGCACGGTTGCGCCTGCTCGCGCCAGGTGGAGAGTGGAAGATCTTCGATGGTATGGCGCAGGAAACGGACACCTTGGAAGCCTTCGCTGTGGTCAGCCGTGTACCTTCCGAAAAAATCTCAGGCTTCATTTTGATCGCGCGGAAAAAACATCGTCGTCCCGAAAAGCTGGGAAATGTGCTGCGCACCTTGACGTCGGGATTTCCTTTTTCCGGATGGTTATTACAGATTTTTGATCCCGACGGCGTAGTCGGCGCGCGCCTTACGCAGGTTACCGTACCTGGAATGAACGAATATTATTTTCGTCGCGAAGGTTTGCCGGGTTCCCGCTTTTCCATTGTGGCCGAATTTGTCGGCGATACCCTGCTTACCTCGGGTGGCCTCGGGCACCTCCCGCTCATCGGAGCCACAGCATCATCCGCTGCAACGTGCCTGGCAGCCGTCGTCCTCTCATTTTTTCTCTCGGCGGAAACTTGGCAAGTCTGCCAACTGCTCATTGCCATGATGGCTTCACTCTTGTGTTTTCTCGGCGAAAAATGGGCCCACCGTCATTATCTGGCGGAGGATCCACGCGAGGTGGTACTCGACGAGGTTGCCGGAATGGCTCTTACCTTGGCAATTGTCGGCCCGGGGCTTTGGGCGATCGCTTGTGCTTTCGTCGTATTCCGTTTGTTCGACATCTTCAAACCTGGCATCCACTGGATCGAAGAACGCGGCTGGAGGGGTACGATCGTCTGGGATGACTTACTGGCCGGGGTGTATGCCGGCGGCCTGGTTAAGTTGGTTACTGGTCTGTTCTCGGGATGATAATGACGCCTAGCCGAGAGAGGGTCGTTGCTCAGTCCTGACGAGGTTGCCAGCCAATCATTTACTTCATTTTTTCTTGAAATCGGTGAAAAAGTCTCTCTATAGTAGCAGGCGATATGCGGTCTTCCCTGGCAGCGTCCCCCTCTGAGGTCGGGGTTTCGACTCTGACCGAACTCGAGGTCGAGGCTATCGAGATGTTCATCAACTTTCTGCGCCTCATAGGGTTGCCTAAGTCGGTGGGCGAGATATACGGACTTCTTTTCGTGGCCCCCCGGCCGATGGCCATGGACGAAATCGTGGGGCGACTGGAAATTAGTCTCGGTGCGGCCAGTCAGGGACTGAAATTGCTCCGATCCTTCGGTGCTGTACGGGTGGTCTACGAGCGGGGTGACCGTCGGGATCACTACGTGGCTGACTTAGAACTAAGCCGCTTTGCCACTGTTTTCATCAAGGAGGAACTCCAGCCACGCATCGACATGGCGATGGAGCGATTGCAACGCATGGAGCAATCGCTTGCTGGTCTGCCACCCAAGGAGCGCCGCGCCACCAAGCAGCGCCTGGAGCGTCTCAAACACTGGCTCAACAAAGGGCAAAAAATTCTACCTTGGCTGGTCCGGTTCATGAAACTTTGAGTTGAAGATTTGCCGTCTTCCCTGCCGACAAGGGGAAACGTGATCAGTGTACACGTCGGAAAACACATTCAGAGAAAAGCAAAGGTCCCGCGGAAAATTCCGCAGTGGGCCAAGGGCGGTAGCTTGACTTGGTGCACCTAATAAACAGGTCCCTTTTGATCACCGCGGCAACACAGAATTTATGAGAAACGAAACTGCCAAAGACCAAGACTGGACGGTTGTGATAACACCGGACAAACCCTTGTTTAAGCTGCCGATTGCGGAAATGTGGGATTACCGAGATCTGATCGTGCTGAGCGTCCGTCGGGATTTTCTCGCCGTGCATCGGCAGACCTTGATGGGCCCTCTCTGGTATTTTGTCCAACCTCTCATCGGCGCATTGGTGTTCCAGGTTATATTTGGAAAAATATTGGGAGTGCCGACCGACCGGATTCCCCCCTTCCTATTTTTTCTTTCCGGTATGGTTATTTGGTATTATTTTTCAGCCTGTTTGAGCAAAACCTCGAACACTCTGGTCTCCAACGCAGGTTTGTTCACCAAAGTTTATTTTCCGCGGCTCTGTATTCCGGTCGCACAAATCATCTCGAGCCTGTCGCAGTTTCTTGTGCAACTAACGATATTCCTGTTCTTCTATTTCTTCTTTTTGTGGAGAGGGGCACCAATCCAATTCAGTTATCGCATAGTAATCATTCCTGTTCTCATCATACAGACCGCCATGCTGGGACTCGGGATCGGTTGCGGTATTGCGGCCCTAACTACGAGGTTTCGCGACCTGCAGATGGCCGTCGCACCTTTTCTCCAGCTATGGATGTATATGAGTTGCATCATCTACCCTCTGTCGGTCGTGCCGCCTCACCTGCAAAATCTGCTTATCCTCAACCCCGTTGTGCCGATCGTCGAAACATTCCGCTTCGCTATGATGGGTCAGGGACAGATTGAGATCTGGCAGTGGCTAGTGAGCCTGGCCGTCACCAGCCTTATCGCCCTGTGTGGATTAGTTCTGTTCAACCGGGCAGAAAAAACGATGGCCGATACCATCTGACCATCCATTGACATTCTATACTGTGAGTTCCATCGCCATTTCCGTCGAAAACGTCTCCAAGGTCTATCGCCTTGGCGAAATCAACCGCCGCCAGTTTTTCAACGATGTCCGTCGTTGGGCTAAGGGCAAGTTCAGCACCGCTCACGGGTTCGGCAACCCCGAACTGGAGGCGGAGCAAGAGCCGCAGGCTCCAGATCTTTTCCATGCCCTGCGCGACATTAACTTCGAGGTTGCCCAAGGGGATACCTTGGGACTCATCGGGTCCAACGGTGCTGGCAAATCAACCTTGCTCAAGCTGATTTCCCGCATCACGCTTCCGAGCACTGGCGTCATAAAAATCAAGGGGAAAATAGGCAGCTTGCTCGAGGTAGGTACAGGTTTTAACGGGGAGATGTCTGGGAGGGAGAATGTCTACATGAAGGGGGCTATTCTTGGCATGAAGCGCCGGGAGGTGGACACCAAGTTGGATGACATCGTGTCTTTCTCGGGCGTAGAAAAGTTTATCGACACCCCCGTCAAACGCTACTCTAGCGGCATGTCGGTCCGTTTGGCTTTTTCCGTGGCCGCATTCCTCGAACCGGAGATCCTCATCGTGGACGAGGTGCTTAGCGTTGGTGACCAACAGTTCAAAGATCGTTGCATGGCCCGGATCGATGAAATCATACGAAACGGCTGCACGTTGCTTTTTGTTTCCCATATGAGTGATCAGGTTCGCCGTATCTGCCGGAAAAGCGTCTACCTGAAGAACGGTTGCGTCATGTATTTTGGCGCTACCGACGAAGCCCTCAAAGTGTATGAAGCCAATCAGGCCGTTGATTACGCAACGGGGGGTGCTCGCCCTAAAAAAAAGTAACCGAAGACCCAGGCCGTGGATCGGTGCGAGATTATTTGGGTAAAAAAGAGAAACGTGAGCAAGGAACACGGAAAACTGATTGTCGTACTCGGCATGCATCGTAGCGGCACCAGCGCGATCACACGCGGACTTCAAGCAGTAGGTGCCAACTTGGGTGACAGATTTTTAGCACCCGGTGAAGACAACCCCAAAGGTTTCTGGGAGGACAAAGATTTCGAGCGGCTCAATCGTGAGATTTTCGAATGTCTGGGTGCCTCCTGGGATAGACTCACGCCATTCACGCCGGAAGAATGTGCACGGCTTGGTTCAGCGGGATTTGCCGATCGGGCAGCAACTCTGCTCTCCACGAAACTTCCACCATCCGCAACTTTTGCTTTCAAGCATCCACGCACCGCAAAACTTTTCCCGTTTTGGCGGGAGGTGTTTTTACGTGGACCACAAGAGACCTGTTATCTGCTTGCAGTGCGTCATCCGCTGAGCGTGGCGGAGTCACTAAACAAACGTGACGGTATGGATAAGATCTACGGATCCTTGATGTGGCTTGGCCATATTATTCCTTCCCTTGATCTTCCCTCAGGTTGCCCTGCCATGGTGTCCGATTACGATTTACTGATAGCCAACCCCGAAGCAGAACTTCGACGCATCGCAAAAGAATTTAACCTCGTGGTCGACGAGGATAGACTGGGAGCATATACGAAAGACTTTCTCACCAAGGATCTACGTCATGCGCTGCACACACTTGGTGACTTGAAACGCAATGTGGATGTTCCAGCTTTGGTGGCGGACGTGTACTCGGGGCTACTGGCCTTGGCGAGAGATGACCTCCGCATAGGATCGAAAGAACTAAACACCAAATCAAAATCATGGCAAACTGAGTTCGATCGCCTGATCCCCTTTCTGCAACATATCGAGAACACCACAACAGAAAGAAACCGCCTACGCATCATTCTCAAAAATGCAACTGACGAACTGGGTTGGAGAGATGCTAGTTTATCCTGGCGCTTGACATCACCATTGCGTGGAGCCAATACCATTTTTGCGCGGTTAACTGGCGGGAGCTAAATCTATCGTCACGAGAAGTCTGCATTGGTAATATCGTCAACGGCGAGCGCGGCTGTTTAACGTTATGCGTTCCATGGCCGTCACGACATGTAATAGTCGGACACTGCGAATCCCACTTAGAAACCCCTGTTTCTCTACCGCTATGCAAGTTTGATTCTCTACACAATAACTGTTGGCATGTAATGACCGCATATATTTATTCTGAAACAAGCAGCGGCGGGAGCCCACAAGGGAAAAGTGAAGTGGAATCCAAGCATCCTCGGCGAACACTTTTCCTTCACATAGGACACGACAAGACTGGTTCCACAGCCCTACAAACATCTTTTACCGCCAGCAGAGCATCATTGCTTGATAAGGGAATAAATTATCCTGTCACTGGTGACGACGCCTGGGAAGTCAATCTCGACGAAATGGTTCCATGTGGGAATGCAAGACAATTACTACAATCTAAAGATAGTTTTTCGCGGCAACTCACGACCATTACGGACAAACAATCCAGTGTCCTCTTCTCAAGCGAACTGCTATTCGAAGATCTTTCCTCCTTGGAAGATCTGAGCTTTATCAAGAGTGCGGCCACCGCGGCTGGATTCCACGATGTAAGTATCCTTCTCTTCATTAGAAATCCTCTGCCGCACGGCGTGTCTGTCTGGCAGCAACGAGTAAAGGGTTGGCAGGGGGAAGTAACGTCCTTGGACGAGTGGATCTCCAATAAATACAACACGCCGCGCAAAGTGTGCGACACGCTTAAGTCATTCGCGCAAACACCAGAGATCAAACTAAGCATCCGCCTCTATGATACAGTACATTCTAATCTTCACCGCGAATGTGAGCACTGGCTCGGACTTCCTGAAGGAACGTTGGTAGTTCATTCTGCGAGAACTAACCGTTCATTAACCGCCTCCGAAGCGGAATTGCAGCGCTGCTTGAATCAAAGATTGGGACCTTCCGGCAAAATGTTCGGATTTCGATTGGTGAACCGTTTGCCTGATTTGCCAGCTGATTTCCCTGTGCCTTCCCGCATTGCACAACAGGAGTGCCTAAAACAACTCCGACCGGCGCTTGAGGAAGTGAATAAGGTTCTTCCGCTCGACCAACAATACAGTTTGACATTACTGAGTGTTGAAAATGCCGGAACTTCCTATTCCTTCAATCGTGAGCAAATCGACATTATTGCTGAGGGCATCGCTGATTATTGCCGTGCAAAATCGCAGCCGATCCAAACATCAATGCTTAAGCGTATAATCAGTCAAATGCGTACCATCATCAGGTGGAAGATTCTCGGGATTAGTGCGTGGCTGCGTGGAAAACCGAGTTTGTAAAATCGAACAGACGAGGCCGCTCGATAGTGAAATTGAAAACAATCCCCAAGCGGGTCTGGATCCTTTGGTATCAAGGATTCTCGGAGGCTCCTTTCATTGTGAAGAAATGCGTGGACTCGTGGATAACGCGTAATCCCACGTGGGAAGTTGTCCTGCTGGACCAAACCAACATAGGAGATTATGCCGATCTGGGCATGCCAGAAATCACGGTTAGCGCACTTTTGTTACCACATAGGGCGGACTTATTCCGACTGGCTTTGCTGGCAAAACACGGCGGCGTCTGGGCTGACGCCACTACATTTTGCGTGAGGCCACTGGATGATTGGCTTGAAGAATATTGCGACTCCGGATTTTTTGCGTTCAGCAATCCTGGCAAAGACCGACTCATGTCAAATTGGTTTATGGTCGCCGAGCCAGCTTGTCTTCTTGTTGGCAAACTTTATGAGCGGCTGAAGCTATATCTGACGCGTAACAACTTTCCGCCCGCAAGCAGAAGGCGACACTGGGTGCTGTTGAGGTTGTCAGGCTTGTTGAACCAAAGCACGGAAACAACAAAGTATTGGTTTCATCCGATAGTCACCAAGTTGCTTAGGGTGTACCCGTATTTTTTTTTCCACTACATGTTTGAAAGGTTGGTTTCGACGGATAAAGATTGTCGCTTGTTGTGGATGAAGACCAAGCGTTTCAGCGCGGATATTCCTCACATGGTTCAAACAATAGGATTGTTCGCTCCAGCTGATGTGGACGTGCGTCAGAAACTAGACTCGACTGATGCACCACTCTTCAAGTTGAGTTGGAAATACAAAAAAATACGATATACGAAAGGCTCGCTGCTGCACTATATTCTTGAAGTCAAAAACTGGGACACTGTAAGAGCGACAATTCATGGTTGATTCTGCGGCAGTACATGACCAGAGCCCTGCTTTGGCTACGATACGTATAGAATGTATTGTTCTCGCTAAGAATGTTTTCCAAAGGGTGTTAATGCACCCCACACCCCCTGCAGAGCTAGACCGTGTTGTTTGTATTGCTAGACGAACCGGGAGACGTTGCAGCGGGCGACCTTGACGCTCATACAGGTGCCAGAGCCGTATCCAGTCATCCCGGACGTTTTTGTAATACCCCCATCACAGGCTCGCTCAGATTGTCGTGTACAATGGGGAGCGAAGCGCCGTCGAGCACGGAGCGGATGGCAGTAAAAAAGTTCCGAATAAGTGGATGTACGGATTATCCCCTGCTCCCAGTAGTCGTGCAAAACCAGCAAGTGCTGGCGGTCAGAGCCTTTGAGCAAGGGCTTTTGGAGCTCCATCCAGCGATAAGATGCTCATCGGTCCCGAAAAGTCGCCCGCAACGTGGACAGGTAAAAATGGTTCCTGTCTGGAAGTCCAGCTTCACCCTCAAGTGCAGCTCGGATGCCCCTTATCGTGTTTTAGACCACTATCCTTAAACAGTCCACACGCAGAATGTGAAGTTTATCCTCTGTTTAGGCCATCCAGATTATAGTGAAACGGTTAGTCTACTTCGCAGTCGATAGCAATTTTCTCGAATTGCTCTATTACAATCTTCAATGGATGCGGAAAGTTGACGATACGGATGTATGTATTATTGCTCCGCATGGTCTGCGGATTCGCCCGCCCTCAAATAACGTTCACGTATTTTGTCCACATCATTTCGATTTGTGGTTCACGGCAAAGCTGAGAATTGTCGAGTGGCCTCAGTTCATCAATTATGATACCTTTATTTATCTAGACGCAGATGCCTTTGCGGTGCGTTCCCTCAAAGATGTTTTTCAGACAATCGAAGCCTCACCAGCCTATATCCACGCGGTCATGGAAAAGGAATCGACAGATGGCGCACAAAAGTTTTTTCGCATAAGCAGCCATGACTACGCTGATCAGCGAGGCTACAATTTCGGAACGTTCGGATTTATGCGTTCGGCGCACCCCCTAATTCTTGAGTTTTTGACTTTTGTTGATACCAACCGCTTGAATGCTAAAATTGACCAGGCTCTATTCAATGAGTTTTTTGCCGGAGCAAAAAATATCATGCGCCACAGCCTGCAGAAGTATGTGTATCTGTATAACAAGCACGGACTCTACAACATGGTCAACGGAATCATCCTCGAGGAAGCTTGTATCGTCCACTTCCTGGGCAATTACCGCTCAGATCGCGGCGCCGCCGAAAAATACCGTGCGGCGAGCCGAATTATTCCACTACTAGTGAAGCACGATCGTCCCAACAGACTTTCAGTGATTCAACGAAAAATTTTTAGTTGGCTACAAAAACGGTTTTAATCGGCATGTCCACGTCACCCCATAAACTCATCTTTGTGCTTGGCATGCACCGCAGCGGTACGAGTGCTGTCGCGCGCGGGTTGAGAACATTGGGAGTTCAGTTGGGGCCCAATTTAATGGGTGCAGGGGTTGATAATCCTCGGGGGTACTGGGAGGATCTTGATATCGTCGCGCTTAACGAGGAGATGCTCCAGAGCCTCGACATGCGTCTTGAGAGCTTGGCCCCTCTGACACAAGCCGACGTGGCGAACCTTCTCCAAAACGGATTCCAGGAAAGGGCACTCAGTCTCCTCCAGAGCAAAGTCGAACGCTACAAATTCTTTGCTTTTAAGGACCCGCGTACCGCTAAACTGTGGCCGTTTTGGCGGCAACTCGTTCCACTGCTTCAGGCCGATGTTAGTTGTATAATTGTTCTGCGACACCCAAATAACGTTGCCGAGTCCCTTAGAAAGCGGAATGGTATAGACGTCTTCTATGGACACCTGATGTGGATAACACACATGGTTCCGATTGCGGTTGAGACTCCTGGATGCAAAAAATTCGTTGTTGAATATGACCGGCTGCTGACAAACCCGCGGGGTGAACTCGAGAGAATGTCACGATTTCTTAGCATGAAAGTCAATCCATCCGAAGCAAGGAGCTACGAGATGAATTTTCTCGACTTTAGGTTGAGGCACAATTGCGTCGGGGATAGAATGTCTTGTGACATGCACCCGCTGGTGTCCGAGCTGTATGATTTATTGCACACTTGCTCATCGGCAGAGAAATCTTTCGATATCCCCCCGTCGTCAGCAGCCGCTTTCATGAGAGAGTATGAGCGTTCGGGTTTCTTGCTCAAAAAAATTGAAGCTTTGGTCACATTGCGTAATCAGCAGCAGAAATTGCTGAATGCAGCAAAATTTGAATTGAACTGGAAAAATACCAGTTTCTCTTGGAAATTGACTTCGCCCCTTCGACGAGCAGCCGAAATGGTGCAAGTAATGCGAGCCGGTCGCAAAGTGTAAAGCCTGAGCAGCAACATACCAAAGCCCGGCTTTTCATACGAAAGTATATCATTACTGTTCTGGGCCTTTCCAGCTCATGCGTACACTAAGAACGAAGACCAGCAACGACGCGCAACTGATGTTAATTCATCCTGCATTATTTCGGGCTCTTTGTTGCCGCCATATCCTGCGGACTGACTCCATAATCGACTCGATACTTACTTGGACGACCCCTTGCATGAGGACAATTGGACGTGACGAGTGGCTGAACTGAGAACGCTTCGACAGCCTGCTCTAGGCGGGGTCAAAGTGATATCACGTTGCCTGAACGAAGAGGCCATGTCTAACAATACGACTCACTTGGATCAGTATCCGCCGACGCACTACAGACTTAGCAATTGGAGTAAGTACTTATCCAGGCTTCGCAATAAAGTAATTTACTTAATAAATTGTGTGACTCCCACATGTTTTGTTTCCGCTGAACTTATCCAACATTAAGAAAACATGTGAAGCCATGTCAGGCATGATAATTCCAACACTTATCGTCGTCAGTTCTGCCCATGAGGTTCTCTTCAAGCGCTACTTCTTACCCTCCTTGCCGGATGGGCTAGCTCCCCAAGTCCGCCGTCTTGCAGACAATAATTCGGATGGATCCTTTCTGAGTGCAGAGTGGCAGGAAGCTATGTGCGCCAAGGTGCGGCACGCTTTGGAGTTTTGCAAAGGTGCTTCCGATAAACAAATATTTATTGTATGCGATGTGGATGTGCAATTCTTTCCCTGCTTCGACAGCGTAGAGTTTGTTAATTATTTCTGCTCACTCGATTGTGATATGGCTTTCCAGAAAGAGAGGTTTCGCAGAAACGACACGGAAGCTTGCTGTGGTTTCTACATCGCACGGAATACGGAGAATGTGCGTGGACTTCTTAAGAACACCTGCGAAGCACTTTATGTGTCCAGCGCAAAAAACGAACAAGTCGCGGTAAATTCCCTACTTAAGAATGGCACGGTTTCACACAAACTGCTGGATAACAGGTTTTATGCTCGCACCCATGGCTTTCCACCGCCCCGCGAGCTTTGGATACATCATGCAAACTGGACGACAGATATACCTGCAAAAATACGGCAACTCGAACGTGTCAGACGGATCATGAGGGGAGGTGTTTTGCGACTCCATGCCGAGTCGTATGCCGAGATGCTCAGTCGTCCTCTGGACAATGTAAATTGGTTACGATTTGCCGCCGAGGCTAGTATACGTTTTCTGGGCAAAGTACCGCTTGAGCCAAGTTCGTTGGCATGATTTTACCGTTACGGGGATTTTGCTTTCGATCATATTTTGCCTGTGTCTTTAGTCAGCGTCATTCTCCCAAGCTACAAGATGGGCCGGTTTGTTGCCCGCGCTCTCGACTCCATCGGAGACCAAACTCATCTCGACTGGGAAACCATTTTAATAGATGATGATGGCCCCGAAGACGGGACGTGCAAAGCTGTCGCTGATTTTGCGCGCAGGTATCCAACACATAGGGTCAAATATATTAGGAACGCTCAAAATGTCGGCTGCGGCCAGAGTAGGAATATAGGAATTGAGTCTGCACAAGGAGAGTTTCTAGCCTTTCTTGACCCGGATGACATCTGGGGGCCGCGTTATCTTGAGCGTGCGCTCTGCGGGATTCAGAATGCAGATCTGTGTTTCTGCCAGTGCCGGAGTATTGATGAAGAGGGAGGTGATTTAGGACCTCACACCGGCGGACGAACGTCTGGACTCGTTGCTGACTTTCCACGCTCCTTGTTCCGAGAAAACTTTCTTGTTCCCTCTTGCACTTTCGTCCGGCGCAGCGTGATAGAACAAATAGGATTGTTTCACTCCGATCGGAGCGTGATGTATGCAGCTGATTGGGATTTTTATCTGAGGTGTGTTGCGGGCGGCGCCAGCTTCGCCTTTCTCGAAAGTGAAGATTGTTACTATCGCCGTCACGCAGGAGCAGCCACGAGCAACTATCTAGCCATAACGGCCGAGTGCACAAAGATCTTGCGAGAGAACTGGCAAAATGCAGGCGGCCAAATGAAGATCGATTTGGGCACCACCCTACACATTCACCTTTGCCGGTTGGCCTATCTGCGTATCTCATTCCGCGACTGGCGAGGTCTGAGGAATGGTCTAGGAGCTTTATGGCTGGAACCTTTGAATGCGCGCCCTGTACTCGAGGTTATCAAGGGACTAAAAAACAATTGGACATCTCTCCAATAGTAGCAGCTGCAAGGCATAGCGTCTGCGGCCTTATGGGTACCGTTTCGAGGCGTTCGTTTGCTGCAGGCAATACTTTTGCGGTTGGCGCGCGGCACTTTTTTTCCGGAAGTCCTGTGCCTCTTCGGATGCTTCTCCTGAGTGATGGGAAGTCAGCTCAAAGCGAAGCACAATTTGATCCGCTTTTCCGCCATCGGCTTGAACTGCAAAATAGGTTTGGGCTAGTGACAGTTCATGAAACTCTCAATCCGATGTCGCTTCCATCGCCGCGACAATTAAAAGGCAATGATATAATATGTCTTAAGTTTGACTACCGAACTTGCCCGGAGATTGCCATGCGCGTGGCGAGGCACTTTGCGGCAGCCAAGCCGGCGGGGACGGTGTTAATCTATTGCGACGGCAACGATGAGCTGACGATCCAGTGGCCTGGTCTTTTGCCGTATTTCGATCTCTATTGGAAAAAACACGCTTTCCGTGATGTGTCGTTGTATCGACGTCGATTTCGCGGTTCGACGAACCTAACAGAGCACGCGCTCGGTCTGGCGAGCGATGACTTGGACACGGCAGCGGGCGATGCGTTCAAATTGCCCGAGGAAGCAGATCTAAAAAAAATATTTGTGGGCACCTCAGTGGGCCTTGATAAAAAAATCTTTGAGTTGGAAGGTTTTTTAACAGATGAGAAACTGGCTCACAACTTTGCCACGCGGTATCATGACGTCGTTTTGCGAGCGGACCTACCAGAAAATTGGATGGGACAGTTACGGCGACCGGCGGCTGATGCCCTTCGGAACTTGCAGGACCAGTTGAATGTTCTTTTACCTCATGGCCGTGTGCCAGTGACTCAATACGCGCGGGAGATGATGACCAGCAAGGTATGTGTTTCACCATTCGGTTATGGCGAGATCTGCTGGCGGGATTTCGAGGCCATTGCTTATGGTTGCTTATTGTTCAAGCCAAATATGCAGCATGTTCAATCCCGCCCCGATATTTTCCAACCGTTTCAGACTTATATTCCTGTAGCTTGGGATTTTAGTGATCTTAACGAAAAACTCTTATACTACATTAGACGCCCCGCTGAGTGTGTCGGCATTACAGCCCGGGCCAGAAAAGTGTTAACTGACACATTCAAGCCTGGATGGTTCACAAATGTGTTCGGAGAACTTTTGGAGGCTATCGGCAAATGAGATTCAAACTAAGTGCCTGATGAAAACAGGAACAGTTCCAGGAACCGGTATGCATGCACAAAGCGGCGCTCGTTGGCCGCTGTTAGAGCGTTCGCGAATTGTGCGGGATTATCTGAGCGCCGAGCAGTTCGCTTCTTGTTGTGATCAAACATGGAGTACGGACCGGCGGTCTACTGTGATCATGGAAGAGCGGTCCGCGCCAGGCCACGCAACTCTCCTCTATGCGAAGCAAGACCACTCGATAGCACTTTTCGCCGCCTTAGAAAAGAAACGTAAGCGCGTGGTGTTAATTACTGCTGAGTCTGACGACCCTGTTGATCCGCTTATTAGCATGCCATCACAGGTGGCTGCATGGTTTGGTGTCAATGCGAACAGAGAAGAAATCCGCGCATTGCCGCTCGGTTTGGGTAACTCTTATTGTCGGCTGACAACCAAAGCGAACTTTTTGGCCGACGTCGGGGGCATGGGGAAGACAGGATGGTTGTATGCAAATTTCCGGGTAGAGACAAATCCGGCTCAAAGATTACCTTTGTTGCGGAAGTTTGAGTCCACGGAATGGGCAGGATTCGTGTCGTTCTCGATGCCGGAGCTCAGCGGACTAGATTATGCACGAGCCTTAGCCTCTCATCGCTATGTGCTTTGTCCTGCGGGGAACGGCACTGATACGCACAGAATGTGGGAAGCTCTATATGCTGGCACGATCCCTGTTGTAGAACAGCACCCTTCACTAGATTGTTTCCGTGACTTGCCTATTCTGTTCGTGGATAAATTAACCGAATTAGACCGCGGTTTTCTTGAGAAATCTTACCAACCTTTCTTGGAGCGCACATGGAACTCTGACAAACTGTTTTTGCCTTATTGGCAACGGCAACTTGAAGAGGCTCGGAGCCGCATTAGATGCTGTGTTTCCTGGGCAATATTTCTCAGGCAGCGATTCAATAGAGCGATCAAAAGACGTTCGTGAACAATGTGATTCGGCTTGAACGGGGATCTACAAGCATTTGACACAAAACAAAGATATTGTGTGTGGAGTGAAGTAATGACATGCGCTTGGACGTATGCGCAAAGCTGAACTTACGGCAGTTCCCGAAGAACTTTAGCTCACCGAATCTCACAACCAATGAGTAATCGATGCGCTATCGTTACCTTAAATGTAGGCCGAAGATTCTCCGGTAATTTCAAGCAGTATTTCATGCCGGGATGGCAAGAATATTGCAGGAATCACAAACTAGATCTGGTGCATTTAGAAACGCTTCTCGATCAATCCCCTCGCGCTCTCGCTCGCTCGCCGGCATGGCAAAAACTAATCATACACACTGCAAAAGAGGTTCGCGGATATGATCGTCTAGCTTGGGTCGATGCTGATGTCGTTATCAGGCCCGATGCTCCCAATATTTTTGAGGTTGTCGAAAGTGGAAGGATTGGCGCGGTTGATGATTTTGCCACACCTACGCGGGATGATCATGATTTGGTAATGGAGGAACTTTACCGTGGTTGGGACCGCGATGGAATCCGATATGCTAGAAACCGAACCCCCGCCGAATATTATGCCAACTATGGAATACGCTGTGATCTAAACTCAGTGGTACAAACTGGGGTCATGGTGTATGAGCCAGAGGTGCACGGATCGATCTTCCAACGTGTCTACCAGAATTACGAGGAAGCAGCCGAGTGTTCGTTGAATCACGAAATGCGTCCACTCTCTTATGAACTGCTGAGCGCCGGTTTGGTACAATGGATCAATCCGAAATTCAACATGCAATGGAGTTATTACCGCGGACTCCACTATTCTTTTCTCGACGCGCCGGAGAGGTTCAGATTAATACGGTGGCTTAATATTTCCGCATACGGTGCCGTCCTAGCGTCCTGTGCGCAAAACGCTTATTCAAGGAATTACTTTCTCCACTTCGCTGGAGGAAGTAAAGATTACCATCATATTACGCCGTTCAAGTCTTGATGTTTAGTCAACCGTTTGAGCCTGTGTTTATCTGTTCATGACTGCCGAACTATCGCACGCAGCCGTTTTCTCTTTATGAGTATATTGATTGTCGGTAGCGGTTTTTCCGGGGCTGTGCTTGCCCGCGAGCTTGCTGAAACAGCGAAGATGCCATGCGTTGTCATCGACAAACGCTCCCACCCGGCTGGGAACTGCTATACGGATCGGGATACTGAATCTTCGGTTATGGTTCACCGCTACGGACCCCACATTTTCCACACGAACAACGAGCGTGTATGGAGGTATGTTCAGCGGTTCTCGGAGTTCGGTCCCTTCGTTAATCGCGTCAAGGCGAGCATCGACAAGGGTATTTTTTCACTTCCGATCAATCTGCACACCATAAACCAGTTTTTTGGTGAACGTCTCGACCCTGCAGGTGCTCAAGAGTTCCTGCGTTGCAAGGCGGACAATTCGATAGTCGAACCGCGCAATTTTGAGGAGCAGGCGCTTAAGTTCGTCGGTCGAGATCTGTATGAGGCATTGTTTCGAGGGTACACTGAAAAACAGTGGGGTTGTGACCCAAAGGATTTACCCGCATCGATACTAAAACGATTACCGGTGCGTTTCAGCTACAACGACAGCTATTACGACAGTCGTTTTCAAGGCATTCCGATAGATGGTTACACTGAGATAATAAGACGCATCCTGGATCATCCTTTAATCACGGTCCGACTCGGTGAAAAATTCGATCACGTCGCGCGAGCTAGCTTTGATCACACGTTCTACACAGGTCCAATCGACGAGTTTTTTGAATTTACGGCGGGTCGCCTCGGATATCGTACAGTCTATTGGCAGGAAAACATCGCGGATGGCGACTTCCAAGGCAACGCGGTGATCAATTACCCAGGCAAGTCCGTGCCTTTCACCCGGATCATCGAGCACAAGCATTTTGCACCTTGGGAGAAACACGAGAGGACAGTTGTCTTCACCGAGTTCAGCAAGGAGACGGGCCCTGAGGACATTCCATACTACCCCAAGCGCTTGGCGGCGGACAAACAACTTGTATCAACTTATAGGGAAATGGCAGACGGACTTGAGGGTATCTCGTTTTTAGGGCGCCTGGCTACCTATCGATATATGGATATGCACCAAGTTATAGAAGAAGCGCTCGAATTTTCCGGTGCCTGGCTGTCAGCGCGCACCCAAAAGCTGAAGCCGCCGGTGTTTCCCAACCGTGAGACCGAGTCGTGAGGAGTCCAGAATCGGCGGCTGGAGCCAATCATGAATTATGAATGGGTAATTGTCATACCTGCAGCAGAATACAAGTTCTGCTCATCTTTCAGTGACAATTCTATCCGTGGTGGCAGTGCTAGGCACACGCGCAAGGTATTAATGTCCTTGTCGCGAAATAGCCATGCAACGATTCGCCATATGCGTCACGAACTGTTCCGTTGGGCTGTAGAATTCATCTGAAGCTCTTCCGGCGGTAGTGGCCAGCCAAGATGAAACAGATAAAAAATACTTCAGAGGGTCGTCGGAAAAAAACGACGCAGCTTCTCGCGCCGGTTTTCTTGTCCCGGCCCCTTAGGCACGGCGACAAGATTCCAGTATTTGGCTTTGGGCCAGTCCACTTCATCGAGCGGAACAGGAGCTAAATCTCCGCCGCCCTCCGCCGCAAACTTTGCGATGACCAGACAATGAAAACAGTCGGTTGGGAACATTCCTGCAACATCGTCCGCGGTGCACCCGAAGCGCTGCAGTGTTTCGGGCTGGCACTCCACAACCCAGAGGGGGCCCTTCTCTGTCAGCCACTCCGCTGGCGCTCCCCGAAGCGCATCAAACTCTGCTCCCTCGACATCAACCTTGACCAGCGCCGGCCTTGCGTTCGGGGGCATTAATTGCTGCAGCGAGACTACTTCTACCTCAGCGACCGTCTCTGTGCCTTCAGGGGCCGAGGATGCAACCAACGACTGCGAAACGGCTGTGTCGCCCTCGCGCGCAAAAGCGAAGCGGGCCCGTCCAGCCGCCCGACCCAAGGCCGTCTGCCGCACCTCGATTGGGGCGCCGCCCAGAACGGTGGATCCGCGGCGGAGGTGCTCGGCAAGTCGCGGCGTCGGTTCGACTGCGATGACTTTGCCGCTGCGCTCTACCAAGGCGGCAGCGGTCCAGGTGAACAGACCGAAGTTTGCCCCGGCATCAATGACGCAATCCCCGGGCCGCAACCACGCATGAAAAATTCTGCGCTCCCAGAAGTCTGTGGGTGCTCCGAGATAGGCATTCACGGAGTCCAGCACACCCGGATCGCAGATCGCGGGATCTCCGCCGAGACGGTAGACAAATGGACCGGTGGCACGGGCGAGGCATCGCGTTCGCCAATAGCGTCGACAGCGACTGCGCACGTCGGCCCGCCGCATAAACTCAGCGAGGATTCCTGTCTTTTTCAAGGGCATCAGCGAATGCTGGCGCGAGGTCTTCTCTTTGCCAAGATTTCCGGCTTTCCGCCACGCTCTTTTCTGGGCTGCGCGGAAGCGAAGTTTTTCATCTTCCTCTCAAAAAAAGGATAATCGGGCGATGACCATTGACCGTACCGTAAAAGTAAACGTGGTGACGCCAGGTTCCTCCGCGGCGCATTACGCTGCCTTGGACGGACTGCGGGCGATCTCCGTCATCATTGTGATGCTCGCCCACGCAGAGTTTCCTTATCCCCGAGACGGAGCCGTCGGCGTAGAAATTTTCTTCGTTCTCAGCGGATTCCTCATCACCGGAATACTCTCCAGAGAATTTGGAAGAACCGGCCGCATCGACCAGAAAAACTTCTATATGAGACGCCTGCTTAGGCTCATGCCCTGTCTTGTGCTGACGCTCATCCTATTCAGTGTATTTTTTGTCATCAGAAAGCACCATTTTCCAACTGGGATCGTGGCTGTTTGCCTGACATACACTTCGAACTGGGCGCGACCATATTGGGATTTGGACGGGATGGCGCATAGTTGGTCACTGGGCGTCGAGCAACAATACTATCTCGTATGGCCCTTTGTTATTCTACTGCTTGAGCGGGCTTGCCGCAGCAACCTCGTCAAGTTCTGGTCTCTAGCCTGCTTTGCCCTCTCCATTGCTTTGTACCGGGCCGCCTTCGTCGGTACCTACAGTGAAGCCCGTCTCTACGTCGGAACGGATACCCACATGGACGGATTGGTGCTCGGTTCCGCTTTGAGTTATCTCGTCGCATCGCTCAGGGAGTCGGAGCATGACTTTTCCCGCGAATTGCGATTGGTCAGCAGGCTTATTGTTCCCGCCGCCATTCTCGGACTGCTCGTCATCATGTATCTGATCGGCGGTCCTTGGATGGGACGGCTCGGGTATTGGCTGACTGCGATTGCTGCATTTTTCATCGTAGGCGATCTTGTTCTGTCGCCGTATTCCTATATGCGCAGGGCTCTCTCTTGGGCGCCTTTGGTTTACCTAGGCACGATTTCTTACGGGTTGTATCTTTTCCACTATCCGCTCTACGGAATCATCGATCGATACGTGAGGCATGTCGGCTATGGTCCCAAGCTCGCGCTTAAATTGTCGCTTTGCGTTTTGGTCGCTGCCCTTTCCTACCATTTAGTCGAAGTCAGGTTTCTGCGCCTGAAACACTTGTTTGGAACATCGAATAAGACAAAGGGCTCAACCTCCCAAGGTTCACCCGTTACAATTTGAGGATAACTCTGGGAACTTCTGACGGTCTTGGGGACTTCGTCCTCAGGATGCCTTTAGTCGAGGCGCTGCTTGAGGCAGGCCATGAACTGCAACTCGTCATGCGCCCGCCGGCCGCCGAGTTGGCGGCTGATCTCTTTAGCGAGGTAGCCGTGCTGTTGTTGGAGGATGACCCTTATCGCGCCGAGACGAGAAAACGGTGGCTCCCGTTCCGTAGGGAAATCAAAGCTATCGAGGAGTTCCAACCCGATCTTTATGTGGCCTCTGCCTTTGCTCAAAACTTTTTCGATGAAGTATTCGTGCGGCGCAACCGTGGAAAGGTGTCGACTATCGGGTTTGGGGCGGAGGCCGGCGAGGACACCGGAGGCACTTTGCCCATGGTATCCGGGTTCACGCAAATCGTCAGGGTCCCGACAGACTTACCTGAGTTTCAAAAAAATCTGGTTATGGCGGAGACGATCCTTGGCCGAACGGTTACCAGAACACAACCACGCCAGGCGACACCCGCAAGTTTCGACGAGGCGCGCGCGTTGTTGCATGCACATGGATTTGCACCGCACCGTTATACGGTGGTTTGTGCGGGTGGACGACCGGGTACTGCGATGAAAGAATGGGGCGAAAACAACTGGCGCACACTTTTGGGAGAAATTAGCGACGCCGAGAACTTCCCCTTTGTCTTTGTGGGCAACCCGAAGGAGGCGGCCTCGATTGAACGGCTCCGCGCTGCGCTCCCGGCAACCGCGACAAGCATCAACCTGGCAACTGACCCGCCGCCTGTGGGCGTCTCATATGCGCTCGTGTCGATGGCTGCGGCCTATCTCGGACGTGATTCCGGTGTGATGCACTTGGCCGCCGCGTCAGACCGCCCCTTGCTCGCCTTGTTCGGGGGAGGCCACTGGCCGCGCTTTTTGCCGGAAGCGAGTCGGGGTATCGTGCTCAACCGAATGACCTCCTGCCGGGGATGTTGTTTCGAGTGTCCGTTTCCTGAACCTTACTGCGTGAGGGACATTCCGGTCGCGAGTGTTGCGGATGCATGGAGGCGGCTCAGCGCGATCAACACGTTGGATATCGTCGAGCTACCGGAAAAAGCAGAAACAGCAAATCTGCATCGGGCCCGCCCTTTTGCTGCCAACTGACCCAGCATGGTCTTCAGCTCACATCTTTTTATTTTCTATTTTCTGCCGCTGGCGCTGGCGGCGAGCTTGCTCGCCCCGCGGCGGATGTGGCTCGGGGTGCTGACGATTTTCAGCTACGTCTTCTATGGATGGGCCAACCCAGCTTTTGTTCTGCTGATGCTTCTGTCGACGGTGATCGACTACTTCTGCGGCCTGCGGATCTACGAGTCCATGACGAAGAGGGTGCGGTTGGGAAATACAAGGCGCCCGCGGTGGGAGAAGGTCTTTTTATGGGTTGCGATGACGTCAAATATGACGCTGCTCGGGTTCTTCAAGTATTTCAACTTTGCGGCGGAAAATTACCGCTCCATGGCACAATACCTAGGTTGGTCATCCCCTGACTTTTTCCTCGAGGTGACTCTGCCACTCGGCATCAGCTTCTACACCTTCCAGTCGATGAGCTACACCATCGACATCTACCGCGGCGAAGCACAAGCCATGCGCAGCTTCACGGGCTTCGCGGCGTTCGTGTCGATGTTTCCACAGTTGGTTGCCGGTCCGATCGTGCGGTTCCAGACCGTCGCGCGCCAACTACGCCGACCGGACCGCAGCTGGAACGCTTTTGCCCGCGGCGTCGCCTGTTTCTCGCTGGGATTGGGTAAAAAAGTCCTCCTCGCCAATCCGTGCGGAAAAGTTGCGGATACACTTTTCGGCGCGAGTGACGCCGGCATGCTGGATTCGTGGCTGGGTCTTTTTGCCTACTCTTTCCAGATTTACTTCGACTTCAGCGGATACTCCGACATGGCTATCGGTCTTGGCTTGATGCTCGGCTTCAGGTTTCCAATCAACTTCAACGCTCCCTACCAAGCCTCCAGCATCACGGATTTTTGGCAGCGTTGGCACATCACTCTCTCCACTTGGCTACGGGATAATCTCTACATACCCCTCGGCGGGAACCGCCTCGGCCTCTCGCGGACTTACGGGAATCTTTTTGTCGTGATGCTTCTCGGGGGTCTGTGGCACGGCGCCTCATGGAACTTTGTCATCTGGGGTAGCGCGCACGGGATTCTGCTCGCGGTGGAGCGCGCGTTGCCCGGACGCAGTATGTGGTCGGGACTGCCGCGCTTCGTACAAATCGCCCTCACCTTTATCTGCGTATCGCTCCTCTGGGTTTTCTTCCGCGCGGCGGACCTGCCAGGGGCGATGGAGTTTTACTCGCGATTGTTCGGGTCGGCGGAAGTCGGCCCACTTTCGCTGCTGGTATCGGGCTTGGTTTGGAAACCCTTATTTATCGTCACGATGCTGCTGGCTTCGTTGGTGGTGTGGTGCAGCCCAACCACAATGGGATGGACCCACCGACTCACAGCATCCAAAGCGGTTTGGTCTCTCGCCGTCTTCTGGCTCAGCGCTTTGATGCTTGGTGTTCAGAAATTTAATCCGTTTATCTATTTCATTTTTTGATGGACGACGCCTTCGCCAGACTCCCGGGAACGCCTGACTATGCTCCCGGCTGGAACCGGACCGTGGTAACCACTCCGGTCGCGGTTGGCCTTAGCCTCGCTTTCGCCCTCGGCTTGCTGGCGGTCCCACTGGCGGATTTGCTCATGGGCGCGTGGCAGGATCCGTGGCGCGCGGTGATCGGGGGATGGCAGCAGGTGGAGGAGGCGCTGGTAGAAGACAGACCTTGGTTCAACCGCGCCGTGGATGCGAATCGTGCCGCCTTGGCTGGAATCAAGCATTTTGAAACGACGCTGGAGGACTCTTCGCAGGTCATCGGTAAAATCCGACCGGCCACTCTCGACGGGTTGCTGCGCTTTGGTGCCGCCGGAAGCGAAGAGGCCTACATCGGCAAAAACGGATGGCTTTTTTACCGGCCGGATATCGATGCATTGCTCAAGCCAGCGGATTCGCTGAATGACGCAGCTGAAGGCGTGGCAACTTTTGCGGCTGATCTCGCTGAGCGCGGCCTGCGTCTTATATTTGTGCCCGTTCCCGGCAAAGCGGCAATCCAACCCGAGGAGATCGCGCCCGGAAACTTTACCGAACCGCTGCGACCCGAGGGCTGGTCACGCTTTGCTGCGCAGGTCGACAGCGCCTGGAGAAAGTTGGCCGTCGCGCGAGGTTTGGAGGCGAACAATGCTCCGGTGGTGTTTGATCCGGCTGCCTTACTTTGGCAACAAAAGACGGACTCCGGACAAGCGCAGTTTCTGCGTGCCGACAGTCACTGGACCCCCTCGGCGATGGAGGCTGTGGCAAAAGAACTCGCCGCTGCAACCCTCGGTATCCTAGGAGGAGGACCTCCCGCCGCACCCGAATCCGCGCAATTGCTTCACATCGACGGAATCGGTGACACAGCCCGTATGTTGGACCTTCCCGCCGGATCCTTCTTTCTTCGACCACAGGGAGTGGAAGTCGCAAGGATCTCCGGGCAGCCTTGGTCGCCGGATTCGAACTCACCGGTCATCCTGCTGGGCGACAGCTATACCAATATTTACTCGGCAGAAGACCTCGGCTGGGGAAGCTCGGCTGGCTTAGCTGAACAGTTGTCGCGCCGGTTAGGCTTCTCCGTCGATCGCCTCTCGCGCAACGATTCCGGAGCGTTGGCCGCCAGACAAATAATGGTTGCCGCCGCAGCCAAGGGTGGCGACTGGCTCAAAAGCAAAAAAGTTGTGGTCTGGGAACTGGCTGTGCGTGAGGTGATAGGAGGAGATTGGCAACCGGTAAGCTGGGAGGCTCCTGTCCATGGAAAATCATCCTTCCTTGCCGTGCCTGCGGGCCAGCCGATCGAAATCACAGCGACCATACAGTCGATTGCATCAATACCGCGCCCTGGAGACACGCCCTATGCGGACTACCTGACCGCCGTGCATCTCAAGGATCTTCGAGATGTATCCGGCGGCAAGGAACTGGACGCGCAGGCAGTGGCCTATGTATTCACTATGCGTGATCACCACCTGTTGCCCGCCGCGAATCTCGTCGCCGGCCAGCGCGTGCGCGCCAAGCTTCTCAGCTACGGGGAAAACGCAACCCGTCTCGATCAGCTCAATCGGAGCGAACTTGATGATCCTGACTTGATGTTGGAAGAACCGAATTTTGCCGAATGGATTTCACCCGCAGCTCCCTGATTTTTCTCTTGTTGGCTGCTGTGGCTTCCCCGGCGGCTGCGGCGGACGACCTGGCATCTCAAGCCGAGGCCGCCGTTGCGCGTCATGAATCCTTCGTTGCGGCTGGCAACGGCGCACGTTTCCTCCCAGCCGAACTTCGCTTCGGTGCGAAGCTTTCCTCTCCCGACATCGGTACAACGGTGGAACCCGCGGTGAACGCCATCGCCGATTTCGCGGAACAAATGAAGACGGCGGGTGTCAAATTATTGGTCGTTCCTGTCCCCCCGCGCATCATGCAGGAAGCCGAAGCACTGGGCGTCTCCGCGCAAGAGCAGCAACAGATGCGCGAGGGCTGGCAGAAAATCCTGGCCGCCATTGCGTCCCGCAGTGTGGATGTCATCGATCTTGCTCCGGATTTCGCGGCCTCGCAGGAAAATCCATTCTGTGTGCGCGACACCCATTGGTCAGGGCGAGGGATCGATATAACAACTGCAAAACTGGTGCCTTTGCTGGTCGAGGCAGGTTTTGCCGCCCAATGGCCAGCGGGAACCGATGCCCTCACCGAACAATTGATCACCGGCGACCTTGGCGGCGAACCCGAAAAAGTGAAACTGCGCCACCAGTCGGTCCCGAACAGCCCCGAGGAGGCGAAGATGAATCCTGTTCTGCTGCTCGGAGACAGCCATCTGCTGGTCTTTCACACCGGCGGAGATCTGTATGCCACGGGCGCAGGTCTTCCTGATCAACTTGCTGTAGCTCTGGGTAGCATGCCCGACGTGCT
>Ga0209190_1000452_pt1 | contig 29972 bp, 41 predicted proteins | sample M_140205_XF_Meta_FD_187315 | JGI IMG/M metagenome (GOLD analysis project Ga0209190, IMG submission 187315) | Freshwater microbial communities from Lake Montjoie, Canada to study carbon cycling - M_140205_XF_MetaG (SPAdes) (version 2) | ecosystem: Environmental > Aquatic > Freshwater > Lake...
GGTAACTCCATTGCCAGATATTTAGACGGCGCTTGCGTCCGTCAACCGTTGCCACGAGATTGCCCCCCATCCTTCGGTAGAATCCGTTTGCCACTGCCCCTTCAGGACACTTCAATTGCAATGGCCTCGGGACAGAGTCGAGAAGCATCCGCCCCGATCCCTGTCCACGCGCCACGGTTCCGATCTCGTAGATCGTCACCCATCCATCACGGCGCAAGTGCCAATGCACGAATCCGAGAATTGATCCACCGTCAACGACATGCACCTCGTTGCGTTCGATTCCTGCCAGCAGTGCGGACCGGAGAACGAATCCGAGATCCTTGCGATTTGCGTCCGCAATAGCCTTGATGCCGTCGAGATCCTCAACCCGTGCCATGCGTACGACTCTATCTTTCACTTATCAGTTCCGCTAACCTGTGCCACCTTGGCACACTTCAATCAAACCCCATCTCGCGCAATGGGAAGCGGATGTGCTTGCCGGCAATCCTCGGGAACGCCTCGATCAGCCCGACATTGTGGGCGATGCACCATGCCGAGTTGATGTTGTACTTGAATCCCGGAGTGAACCTCGGGATGACTATCCACCTCACTCCTGCTCCCTCGATTGCCCGTGGCAAGGTAACGTGCCATGCACAATGCGACTCGATGCGATTGCTCGACTTCGGAGACATTGAGGCAATCAGGCAAAGGACATCGACCATCTGCAATCCCTTGCGGTCTGCCCAGTCGCGCAAATCGAGGGAGTATGGCTCCCACGTGGGATAATCCGCCGGAAGCTTCCGACCCAGCCTCACCAGGCCAAACACCTTCTCGCCATTGGGCATGCTCTCCTTGCACGCCTCGTCGCAGGGTCTGATCTCGCCGAGGCGGGCACTCACCACCACACTGCCAAGACCGGGTATCGAAGCACGGCCACTTTGTTCGCGCGCCCGGTCGAGGTTGCGTTGGAACCGCGCCTCGATGACGTGCCTGCACAGGTGGCCGGCAATGTCAAATTCGAGACGCGATGCCGTCAGCTTGATTGCCTCGTGATAACCGTCCGTCGCCCTGCGGAACTGACGAACTGACCTTGCCTCTGCAAGCAGGCGTTGCCAGTGACCCTCAAGGCTGTACGGCTGCGGTTCAACATCCGACAGCAAACGCGTCACTGCCAGGCCAGTCTGGCCGTTCATCGTCTGTCCTCCGTATCCATAATCAGCCCGTTGTCCAACCCACCGTAATGGTGGCGCGAGAAGCGCGATGGCATCTCGATCCCGTCGCGCTTCATCTTGTTGTATGCACGCATGTCAATCGGCTTGACGGACGGAACCACGGATTCAACCACAAATAAAGGACTCATCGTGTCTGTCCTGTAATGGTTGATATCACGTCCACGCTTCACGCCACCCGCCGTCACCCGCGTGCAATAGAAGCCGATAGCAGACCAGAAGGCGTTGCTATCGGCACTGGATGCACATTTCAGACGAATGCCGGAGGCACAAGCCACACGCGCTATTGCGATCAACTCGCGCACGATGCTTTCACCAAGGTGCCTTCGCCTAGCTTCGTAATCAATGCACGCTTGGTAAATGACGATGTCCCTACCGGAATGCACGGCTCCAAACCATAAGTAACCGGCCGGAGAGCCATTTTCGTAAGCGAACAAGACATGACCTGACTCGATTGCAGCATCCAATGTTGCCCGAGGGTAGAACGCGAGATCATCAGCGTTGAGCCTTTGCAGTCGATCAACGTACAATCCCAAACTCTGATCGTTTGCCATCATGACCCCATCATGACACCGCAGCAGACACTGAGGTACCTCATCTAATGCCCTCCAACATGGCCTCGTATTGCAACCGTTGCCAGTGTTCCATACCTCGAATGACTTCCCTGAACCTGACCGCCTGCGTCTCGGTGACGAGCCGTTCATGACTGAGAATCTTGACGACGGATGACCGGTGCCATCCAAGGATATCCGCAGCATCCTGCCGGGAAACGTTCATCAACTGCACCCATGCGAGGACGTGCTTCGCCTCAACGCCCTGCGTATTCCCTAGACCACGGTGCAGCAACGGTCTCTCGGTCTCCTCCCCGGCTTCCGGCGCCGGTTCGGCTACCTCCTCCGGTTCGGGATCCTCGCCAATGAGGTTCACGAGGTGAGTGAGGAACGGGACGTCGTATGCAAACCGGTCGAACCTCGGTGACAGATGCAGGCCGGATGCCCACCGAATCCATGCCTCGGTCGGATCGATGTCCAGTTCAATGGCAGGCTTCTGCTCCTTGAGTGCGTTTGCCTGCCTGATTGCTTGAGGAATTCTCACACCAATCCCCCGTGTTTCTCGTTCCACTTCCTTGTGAACGAACGGCGTGCCCGGAATATCTTGGTTTTTACTCCGCAGAACGAGATGCCCAGTTTTTCTGCGGCCTCCTCGTAGCTCAACCCGTTACCATGCGCGAGCATAAGCACTTGCCCGCGCGTCTCGTTGCCGTGCCACGGATCGGTAGCCATCTCGTGGAGGATCTCGCGCACCTCGGCAACCGTCTCGGCTCTCTCGAACAATTCCGCAGGATTCGGGGCGGATTCGATCCGGCCACCAATGATCTCAATCAGCGTGGTGAAATCCTCCTCATCACCCTCGCTATCCTGCATGAGTTTCCGATAGGAAGCCATTGGCAGTTCCTGGCGAAACGTATCCTTCCGCGATTGCGTGCGGATGTGGTTCAGGACCCCAAGTTGCAGATACCCGTGGAAACGGTGTGGAAGAAGTATGTTGTCGTCGAGCTTGTCGCGCCGGTTCCAGGTGGACAGCCAGACCGCTGCAACGATCGCTTCAACGTCGTACCGCCAACGGTACTGGCATGTCGCCAGCGCATAGCTAATCAGTTTCGGGGTATAGCGTTCGTAGATCGCCGTCCACGCACGCTCGCATCCGTCACGCAATGCAGCCCGAAGCTCGGTCGATTCAGCACTCTCATGCACTTGCATTGGATGCAATGGCTTTCTTCAGGAAGGTATATGCCTCACGGATCTCATCCGCCGGCATGTCGTCATCAATCGGCAGGATGTGTTCGGCGAGACCCTTTTCCTCGGCTACGATCGCCAGTTCCCGGTAATACTCCGCCGGCGACTTCTGTGGTCTGCTGGGCACTGCCAGTGCAGGAACAGCAACTGTCGCGACTGCGTCACTGTCCGTCTCGTCCAGATAGCCAAGCCCACAGATCGACAAGGTTGCACGACGCTTCGCCTTGGTGAGCGCCTTCATCTGTGCGTTGGCAAGCGCTTCACCCCGCAACCCGGCCACCGACACGGATCCGATCTCTTCGTCACACCGACCCTCCGGGGTCGATGCACGCGCAACCACCGTCAACACGTCATTCTCGATGACTCGTTCCACGATCTGGATCGTGATCGAATGGATCCTGCGCAACTGATCGCACGCTTCCTTGCGAACGTACATGATGGTCCGGCCCTGAAGCTTGAGGTACTCAAGCGGTCGAGTGAGTGGGTTCAGGCCGAGCGTGTCGCACGTCCGCTGGTACAGGTCGAGGCGTTGTGACGCGGACAGGTTGTTCAGATCGCCAGCAGCAATGACGGCTTCAAGTGCATCCGCACCGGACGGCCTAGGGGCAAGTTCCCGACCCATATACAACCTCCAAGTAGTACGCCATCCCAATGATGGTGAAGAGCCAACCATAGCGGCTGGCAACAAAGCGGCGGAACGCCTCGTCAATCACGTTCACGGTGACAAGCACGATGAACCAGATCATCTCGGCGGTGCCCACGACGAACAGCGTCAGGTAGGCCAGAAAGAGCAATCGTACCCGTTCCACTTGGTTCCTCCGGGCCAGCAGCATACGGTGCGCTGACAGTATACTAACGCATGATGGCTACATGGAGTTGCACTTGGCGGACGTGCTTGCAGTGCGGCTCACGATACGGTACGATGCATCGTGTAGGGGATGAACCTGCTACTACATGCCAGTCTTGCCGACGTGATACGCTACCCGGCAGACAGGACGAGGATAACAACATCACGCGACATAACATGGAGCGTGGTGCAAACAGGGCGTTTGTCGTCGCATTGAAACGACGCTTTGAGGAGGGCAGGATGAGAACCGCAATACCGTACCCGCAGGAGATGCAGCACTGGCTTGAGGCGCAAGTGGCGACAAACCACCAAGCTCGTCTGCGCTGGTACCGCACCCAGGATGTCAAGGCACTTGCCGAGGCCGTGCAGGGTCATGTCCGTGCCCAGTTGCTCGTCGATCGCCTGACCGATGCTTCCCGTGAGATCAGCGTGGTGATCACGGAGGAGATGCGTGAGACGAGGGAAATCCTGGTGGCATCCTTGGAGGGTGCGGGTCACGATGCGGAGCATGCACTGGCCGGAAACGGCATCGGCGCATTCGTCTCGCTTGCCGTTGATCTGGAATTTGGCGTTCCCGCAGTGATTCACCCTGATGATCAGGGTCGTCTTGTCCTTACTTGGATGGAGGGTCCTTCAGGGGCGCTTGGGGAGACTTGCCCGGTTCCTGACGATTTCGATGGATTCTGGGAGGTTTTCCGTCCAAAACTGCTCGGAATTGCCGGAAAATACCGAAATGCCGAAATTCTCGCCTGACAGCCTCAAGATGTCGAAGGCCGGCAAAGGTCGGCAACGGCAGATACTGATGGACAAGCAGGTATGGCGGGTCTATGTGGCGACCAGCGCCCCTGATGTGGTGCTGGCGTCACTACTCGAATTGTTGGAGGAGACCGAGACAGATGACCTTGCCGCCGTCACCGATGCCTGGTTGCGACGCACTTACGGTACCGGAACTGCATGAGATCCTTGGGTTGAAGCGTGACAGCGTCCGCCAGTCACTCAGGGTAAGGAACCCCGAGTTTGTGAGGATGTGCAGTGGCGAGGACCCTGCCCAACTTGAGCGAGTTCGAGCGTGGTACCTCAACGAAATCACGATGCGCGGTGGCGTCGAGAGTTGCCGTCAAGCGAACGCGATACGTGACATGTTGAAGCGAAAGCGCCGGTGGCACATGGTCTCGTGGAAATCCTTTGCCATGATGCTTGATGTTCGCGTGGAGACGCTGGACGGACTGACTCAGGGTAGGGAACGTGACCTTGCAAGGTACCTGAAGGTTGCCGGGTCCATCAAGCACCTACCCACGCTGCACCCACGCTCAAGGGTGGATGGCATCCGGGTTGGCAAGTCCATGACAACGGAGGAGGAGACTGCAACGCGCGGTCGATCCATCCGCCGGCGCAGAATCGCTGGCTATCTTAGTGCGGCATTCGTGTCGAATCAGTGCGGTCTGACGAAGGAACAACTATGCGAAGTGGAAATGGGTCGGGCACCGCAGACTTTGGTGGATCACGTGGATGGTCTGCTGGCTCGGATGCTGGGAGAGACCTTGGAGACGATCTGAGCGTACAGATCAAATACGATGGGATTCCTGCTGCGTGGGAGCCGGTTCCGCTTGTCTATTTCGGTTGGATGCACTTTGTCAATGATGTGGTCTTCCACGTGCGGATGTCCTTCAGTGGCGTGATGCCAAACGATGTGAAAGATTCCGCAGAGTGGCACTCAACGATCACCTTTGTTGCTTGCGAGTACCTGACAAGGCACGTTGCGTACGAGACGTGGGCCATCATCGGAGTGACGCCAACGACGATGGCGCAGCTGGTGCGGATGATCACTGCGGAACTCAAACGAAGATGATCACCAACAAGGATGCCGGCGAGTTCCTGCGGGAGCTTGCCCCGGCATCCGTCGATCTTGTCCTTACCTCGCCCCCGTATTGGTGCCAACGCACCTACGGGGATGATGTGCGCGAACTTGGCACGGAACCCGTCGTCCTCGATTACATTAACCGGCTCGCAGGCATTCTGCACGAAGCGTGGTCATGCGTTCGGCCCACGGGATGGGTCGCGGTCAACATTGCTGACACGTACGCCAACCAACCTGGACAGTACCGGCATTCGGACAAGTCCGGGGTCTCCGCTTCCAACCGGGCGAAGGCAGGGTCTGCGCCGATGCGATCGCTTGCCGGGTTGCCACTCAAGACGCAAGCCGGGGTCCCGGAGCGTCTCAAGATCGCCATGATCGACCGAGGCTGGCGGTGCCGTAATACGATAATCTGGCACAAGACCTCGCCACTTCCCACGACGGCGACTGATCGTTGGAACCTTTCCTACGAGGTCGTCCACGTCTTTGCACGTTCCGCCAAATCGTACTTCTCGCGCACCGAGCAGGGTGGGTTTGCCGAGTACGGCACGCACGATGTCTGGACCGTCAATCCGGCACGCAGGCAGGCCGGCAATCACCCGGCACTCATGCCGGAGCAATTGGTAGCACGTCTCGTGGATCAACTCTGCCCGGTAGGGGGTCTTGTCGTTGATCCCTTTGCAGGGAGTGGTACAGTGTTGAGAGTAGCGCGTGATCGATTACGCGACGCATGCGGCGCAGATATCTATTGTTGGGAGAAACGTAGTGCAGGCAACTTGCAAACTGTGTGATACGCCAGTAAGTGTTGTCACGGCAATCCATCGTGGGTTGTGCCGATCCCACTCGCAGCAGGAACGGATTGCACGTCGCGAACGCGCTCAATTGGGAAAACCAACGGTCGAGGATTTATTGATTACCTCGATGAACTCGACGCGCAAGACGTACGTGCGCAAGCGTCCGTGCGTGACGTGCGGAACCCTCGTCCGCGAGAACCGTTCCCCTGTTGCGCGATGTCAGGCATGTTTCCTCAAGGAGCGATACGGCGCACGTGAAAAGCGTGAAATGATTGCCGTCTCACTGCGTCTTCCTGCAACGATTGTCAACGCATTGCGCATGGAAGCCCATGCGGATAACCTGAGTTTCACCGCAGTCGTTGAGAGGACATTGGCGAAACTCACTGGATGACCACCAGTCCTCCTTCTGGCGGTCTCGCCGGTCCAGGCTAGCACCTGACCGGCACTTTTATGCCCTTTGCATGAAAAAACCGGCCTGAAGTTCGCACCTTCAGGCCGGCCGAAAGCAGGAGAGACCGGGAATATCCTAGCAAATCAGAACGGTGAATCGTCCATCTCGAAGTGACGATCGGCATCTGGCGCAGCACGCTTGGGAAGCTTTGTCGCAGTTCGGTAACCATCGGTATTTCCGGTCGCCGTAACTGCATTTGGGCGCTCCCCAGTCGTCGATGCACGCATTCCTTCGGCTTCTGACCGGGAATCAAGCATTCGCATCACGTCCGCAATGATCTCGGTGCGATACATCTTCTTGCCGGTATCCTTGTCGTCCCAAGAACGGGTCTCCAGACGACCCTCGATGTAGACCAATCGACCCTTCACAAGGAACTCGTGTGCCTGCTCAGCAAGCTGGCGGAACGCTACGACGTTGTGCCACTCGGTGTGTTCCTTCGGCTCGCCTTCCGCATCCTTCCACTTGCGATTGGTGGCGACGCTCCAGGAAGTGATGGCATCCGCGTTCGGCGTGTACCTCTTCTCGGGGTCCCTGCCGACCCTCCCGACTATGATCGCCTTGTTGATGCTTGACACGTCATGTTCCCTTCGTAAAAAAACCGCAAGTGCCGTCGAGAGGGGTCGGCGCGACGACACTTGCGGCAGGTGGTACCGGCATCGGGTCCGACGCTGCCGGCACTATCTGAACGCGCGGCATGTTTTGATGATGCGGGGTGCCTATAGATCGATGCCAAGTGCCCCAAGCACTACCAATACCGCTTCATCGAACGCTTGCTCAAATGGCGCTACATAGTCCTCAAGGCCCACAAGATGCGCGGCTTGGTCTACAGTGCCGGTCGTTGCAATCGCCCGCGCAATCCAGATCAGGACGCGCGCAATTGCAATGCCAAGGGTTGCCGTTGCGACCGCCTTGCGCCAATGACGTGCCATCCTTCCGGGAATCGCAAGGATTGCTCGGAAGGAATGCCACAGCAGTAATTCGGCGAACGGTCGCAATCGTTTCACGGTGTTGCAGGTGGTGGTGGTGTCGGGGAAGCCTTCTCTTGGCTTCCGTTGCCATTCGCAGGCATGGTGGAGCCACGGAACAACCACGCTGCCACACTACCCATCGCGCCCACCAACGCCGTGCCGGATGCTTGCGAGCCGTCGTAGAGGGCGCTCCAGCAGATTGCCCCGACCACCATCACCGCAATCACGCCAGCAATGATGTCACGGAAAGTTGGAGGATGGTAGTCAGTTGGAGTCAATGGGCGGTTCCAGCTCGGCTAGCCTAGCCTCAAGCGCGCCGATCTTGCTTATCCACTCCGCGAGTGAATCCGCGTTCGCCGACCATTCCTTGCACGCCTTCAGCAATGCGGGAATCTCGGTGATCGGATAGCCAGTCTCCTCGATTGCTGCCAATACCGCCTTCTGTTCGTCTGTCACGTCCGGTTCCTTTCCTTGCTCGGCATACCACTGGTTCAGTTCCTCGCAGTAAGCAACAGGGTTCCACGTCATTTGCTGGACCGAGTCGCGCGACATTCCTGGTGCGCCATACCAGCCCCATGTAGGAGGCTTCTCGCGCGTCACCACGAAGTGCAAGTGGGGATGCATTCCCTTGCTGCCGGATGCTCCGCATTCGCCGATCTTGTCGCCTCGGTAGGCAATGGTGCCGAGGTCCGCATCGCCAAGCAGGAAACTGTCAGCATGTGCGTAGTGGACGTAGCTGCCCAGCAGATGGCCGGGAGCCTTGATCACTTCCCACCATTGATGCCGGCCAAATCCGGTTGCGTTGACGAGATTGGCACGCAAGACCATGTCCGCGCACGCCAGCAAGTCTGCGCCCAGATCCCCGGCAGGACCTACGCCGGAGTTGAAATCCGTACCCTCGTGGTAGCCATTCTGGAACGACGAGAAGTCAAGGTACGAGAAGCCGCCATTCTCGGGGTCGCTTTCACGCACGTCCTCTAACGGAAACACGCATTCACCTCACCTATCTGCGAGTGCCACAGCCAACGATAGCCACACTGATAGGGTATCTGATTCTGGCACCTCGGGTGTCGGCACCGGGGTTGGACAAGTGGTGATCATGCGCATCCCGATCGCGTCGGACAGGATGCGTGCCACGAAGAGTTCGGTCCTGCCGTTCAGTGGCAGGCGACCGAGACTGGCAATGGTTGGGGAACCAACGTTGTACGCTGCCAGTGCAAGATCGTACCGGCCAAACGCATCGACGTACGAACGGAGCAACCGTGCCGAGTACCAGAGACTGGCGTAGGGGTCCCAGACGTTGACTGCGTGGAAGCTCGGCTGAATCTGGGCAATGCCACTCGATCCATCGTCGCCTAGCGCGTTGGGATTGAAGCCAGACTCAACGTTGATGAGCGAGGCGAACACGTCACCATCGATCCCCACTTGCTGGGCAATCTCCCTGGCGATCGGTTCCCACGCATTCCGTTCACTTCCCACTAGATCTCCCCCGCCTCGAAGCTGTGACCGATCATCGCGATGACGACCCACATCAGGATCGCGCCGATGCAGATGCGGATCACGGCAGTGGTCTCACCGGCGGTGCCGTCCACACGCCGTCGACGATGGACCACCCTGGCGGTACAAACTCGTCCCGCACCGTGTCGTACGCGTAGCCGGGTCCGGCATACCGGCCCCGTGTCCGCCCGTTGTAACTGGTCTGCACCCACGTGCCGCCGAGTAGGTCGGTCAGAAACACCTTGCCGAGCATCTCATCTTCTGTGCCATCCGGCGTGGTTATTACATCGTTGGCGACCACGAGGACGCGGATCACGGTGTTTGTTGCGTCGAGTTCAGCGTAATGTGCCATCTTGTTACCTCGGGATTGCGATGATCACGACGCCCGAACCACCGTTGCCGCCGTTTGAAAACTGACTTGCACCAGCGCCGCCGCCAGTGTTCGCCGTCCCCGACTGTCCCAACCACTGCGGATTGGTGTTGGCAGTCGCGCCGTCTCCGCCTCCGCCCGATCCGCCCGCACCCGGCCCCGGCACCGCACCTGCTGTCCCGGCTGGCCCGGCCGCGCCACCGCCCCCGCCACGTGCTGTGCCGTCAATCCACGTCAGTCCCGCGCCTCCATTGCCGCCGTTGGTGCTACCGCCGGAACTGCCAGCAGCACCGGCCCCACCGCCTCCGCCTCCGTATGTGGAAACCGCGCCTCCGTTGTGCCCAAGTCCGACAACACCGACACCGACGTATCCAGTACGCGGCAAGCCTCCGCCTCCTGATCCGCCGTCCGTGTTTGCGTACGTTGATGACCCGCCAAAACCGCCACCATCCGCCTGTATCCGCAACTTCGACGGCGTGATGCACGTGATCGTCGATGCCGTGCCACCGCCAGCAGCAGCCGTGCTGCCTCCTCCTGCGCCTCCGCCACCAACCGTGATCGTGTACGTCACGCCAGATCGCAGACTTATGCCTGCATCGTTGTATCCGCCAGCACCACCGCCTCCGCACGTTTGATACGCAGCACCTCCTCCGCCACCAATAACGAGCGCCCGTGCAAGCACGTCGCGACTGCCCGTTGACACAAGCGTGCCGGTACCGGTCGCGGTATACGAGTACACGTCATATGTGACACCTGAATAGGTCGCAACGGTAACGGCCGGACTGCCCGTCGTCGTCCACGACAATCCTTGCGAAGATGCGCTTGTCGAACGGACGAGGCTGCGGTACTTTGCCCCGGTAATATTGGAACCGCCCGCGTTGCTTACACTCACGGCCCGGTCAACCCGTACGCGGTGATGTGGACCGCTGCGTTGCTGGAATGCGCCACGAGGTAGCGATTGGTCGGATCGAGGCACACGCCGTCGCCGAGCATCACGCTGTCGTTGCCTGCAATCGTGGCACCTGACACGATGTACGCGCCGTGCGTGCCGGTGACTGCCGACGTGCTGACGTTGTACGTGTACGACGTCGCGGACGTGTTGGCGATGACGATCCGCGAGACGACGGTATACGTCGATGCCGTCGCGCCGTTATCGTGGATGTTCGTTGCGCTCGTCGCCACCGTGGTGCCGAGACGCTTGATCACTTCCGCCATGTCAGGCTCCCATCAGCAAAAAGGTGCGTGCGAAGCCCCCGCCCAATGAGGACTCGGACCCGGTCGAGTCGATCTTCACCACGCTTCCGTCGGTCTTCGCGTACAGTCTGATAGTGCCCGCTGCCGCTGCGCCTGGTGACGCGATCTGCGTGAGAGTCACCGACCCGGTCGTGGAGAGTGCCGCCTCGAAGGCGATGGTTCCCGATCGGCCGGCAAGTTCGTTGCAGATATCCACAAGTGCTTCCCAGGTTTTCGTCGAGGTCGCCCCGGACGTTGCCTTGAGTGCGTAGATCACCTCGCCTTCAGCAGGCTTGGTCAAAGTCTGGGTAACCATCCGATACTCCTAGGCGACCTGTATCCGCCAGTTGACGGTCAGGGTCATGCTGCTTGTCTTCGTGATTGCAATCAATGCCCGCGCAAACAACGTGCCGGTATTCGCAATCGCATTTGCTCCGGCAAAGATGCCGATCTCGCTAAACGTCCCGTTCGCCTCACTCGTCACATAGGTAGTGTCAAACGATGCGATATACGTACTGTACAACGTCTTGGCAGCAATGCCCTTCCAGGTTGCCGTGGATGGCGTCACAAGTGCGGTGTCCGTCGCTGCCACTGCCGTGGTACCGGTTCCCAATTCGAGGTAGTTCGGGTACGCCGTCGTTGAACCGATCAATCCATTCGTGATCGCTGCGCGACCGGCATTCACGATCAGGTTCCGGTATACCGATACCTCCTCCCGGCCATCCTCATGCCTGAGGGTGACGGTGATCGCACCGGTCAGGGCAAGCGCATCTGTCATCATGCTTTTCCGAACGTACCGATACCGAACCGTGCCGACCCGAACGTGGAAGGATCAGTAGCCGGGACCCGCAGTGTCGCGCTCTGGTTATTGTCAAGTACTTGCTGCACTTCGAGGAACCCAGCATAGGTCAGAAGTGGCCGGCCGTTCTGGTTCGTTCCTACCGGGCGTTGTCCGTCAAGGATGCGGGCAAGGATGCGTGCGACTTCATTGGGCACTGGTCAGACCTCCCCGTACACGTCGGACGACAAGCGCACATCATAGGCCATCGTTTCGGCGTTGAGGATGCTCTTTGTCACTTCCATCACCCACATTTTACGCCCTAGCGTGCCGTCCGTTTGCGTGTAGAATGCGCCCCCCATCCGCTTGGTACTCAGGATCGTCAGGTACTGGCCCGATCTCCATCCGGTCGAGCCGATGAAGCGGCACGTTGCCCCGTACTTGCGGTTGCGCACAAGCATGATCAGGTCCCCACGCGCGTTCACCGCATCGGTCGAGACGTTGATCAAATCCCCGGCGTCGATCACTTCCTCGTAGATGCCCGTGGAAGTGAACGCACCGTAACTCTCCCGCGCCTTGATGTCCGCGATTGAATCGTAATCCTGCCGGGTATAGACCGCGTCCGCTGCGGTCAACGGTTGGTAGACGGCCTCGATCTTCGAATCTGCAACGGGGAAACTTGGCGCAGCAGGATTGAACCGTATGCCCCAGTTAGGTAGACAGACGTAGACCGTATCAGTGGTGCTGCCGTCTCCGGGGTTGCCTTCACCCTCAAACGAAAGTGGCAGTTCGCCAGCTCCTGGGGTTCGACGGTAGATGGTTGTCGGGCCACCCGGTGGCGTGACTTGTACGAAGATAGAATCCAGATCGGGCACTTCATACCCAAGGCCAAAGAATGTGGTGTCTGCGTCAGCATTCTGCGTAAATGGATCCGTATGGCTTTGCGGCTGGACATTGCCACTCGCATCGATGAACGTGCCCTTGGTCTTCGCGCCCTTGATATAGACGGTGTTCACGACCTGATCCGCAATATCCTCAAGCACAAGATTCCCGGCAGTTGTTGCCGTGACATCGGTTTCGCAATCAATGGTCGCGATCGGTGCTATTAGCGTGTCCGCGTCCGTGAACTGTACGACCTTGTCGTAATCCACATCCCACCGGTACCCAATGAGCTTCGCGATCGAGTCGATCGCCTGTGAAGCCGACATGTAGTCGAGTTTCATGACTGGGAGCGTCGGCAACGCCAATCCAAGTGAGGTTGTCGAGGATATCCCCGCCTTGCTCCATACCAGCGATCCACCTGCCGAGGATTCCCGCGCGTTCACTTGATCGACGATGAGGGCTACCTGCTCATTCGCCGGCAACTGTGCGATCTCCATCGTCAGCATCCACCGGTCAAAGTACCGGGTGTAATCCCCCGCCTGAACCTCGTATTCGTATAGGTTCGCATTGATGAACCGCTCACGCACGCGCTGGATGATGCCGGCAAACTCGCGCACCCCTCCGCGCGTGAACACGATCTCCTGCCCCGACAACGGCACCGCCACTATTGGGGATGCCCCCGAGTAGGGCACGCGGATGATCAGGCCGGACATCGTATCCGTACGATCCTTGATGCTGTCCGTGGGACGGATTGTCCTCGGGTCAGCATAGGTCGGCAGGTATTCGGTTCCGTTGACGGTGAGGGAGAACGTCAGTGGCATTTACGTCGTCGCGAACAACATCTTGCGTTGTCCCCCGAGTGCATCGCGAATTGCCCGAGCCGCGTCCTGTCCACCCTGGTAGCTGTCCGCGTAGACGTTCATCGTCTGGATGACCAGACCGCCACCACCCTGATCGGGTCGCCGGATGGTCACCGTCTCGTTTGGTGACGCACGGAACTGCACGAGTTGGCTATCTGTTCCGCCGGACCCTCCCACGCGGAAGGAACCACCCATGGCAAATCCTTCAGATCTCGCCCTTGCTTCCGCATCCGCTTGAGACATGTTGTTAGGCGGGTTCTTCAACGCATTGACACGACTAGTGAAATCGCCCCTATTGGAAGTCCCACCCCCGCCACCAGTCATGCCGGAGAAGGCATTGGATACCGCGTTCTTGGCGTCCGTGACGAATCCGCCTATGACGGACTTTGCGCCCTCCCAAGCCGCCTTCAACCCGTTCTTGATGGCGTTGGAGATCACATCGGCACCGAAGAAATCCTGCAACTTCTTGGCAAAGTCACTCGTCGTCCACGAGCGGAAATACTCGATGATCGAATCGAGGGTGCTGGAAACAAGGCTCTTCGCCCCGTTCCACATCGCCTCAATGCCCTTGGTGATCGCATCTGGTTGCGAGAAGAACTCAAGCAGGTTGGATTGAAAACCATCAGCGCCGGTCGCCCATGACCGGAACCACGCAATCACCTCGCTTCCCCATGTGGTGAATGCGGTCATCAGCGCATTCCAACCGGAAGCGAGTGTGTTCAGTAATCCTAGATAGAGACCATCGATGATGAATTCACCAATTTCAGCAAATACCGTTGATGGTGATGTGATCCCGAGAATATCTTTAATGAACTGGATAACCGAATCAAAGGCATCACTAAACCATTGGCTAATAGTGGGCCATTCCACGCCTAGCGCAAGAAGCAACCCCGTGACAATGCCGACAGCGACGATCGCTAACACAGCAGTGATCGTCCCAGGGATTCCAAGCAATATAGCGCCAATAGAAGCCGCAACGTATCCCAGAAAGCCAGCAAATAGATACACTACTCCCTTTTCAAATATATTCCCTTGTCGTATGAATTCAAACATATTAGAAAAAAAAGATCCAATACTTGTGACGATAGTCTTTACTGTGTCATACCCAAACAGCGTGATGATGATTGCTGCAAGTGATCCAAGGATGAATCCTGGGATAGCAAAGAAGAACGCACCAATTGCGATCGCTACGACACCCAAAGCGCCCAGCAATATCGATACGAAGTCACCTTTTGCCAAACCCTCCAGCAGCCTTGCGCCGATAAGCACCACTGCTAGGAATCCCACGATCACCGCGGTCCAGGCGCTGGCAAGGACTGCACCCACCACGCTCACGATCATGGGTCCGATTGTTGTCCCGAAATACACAAATCCGTCATATACGAGTAGCGCCAGAGCATTGATCCATCCTGTGCCAGCGGCAAAACCGGTGAAGCCAAGGAGAACAGACGCCCACCCTGCTTTCAATCCGGCAAGAAGAAGGTTCCACGCAGCATTCCCAAAGGCCATTGACAAGGACAGCAATACTATTTCGGCAACTTTGGTGAAGTCCCCCTTTGCCATTTCTGCATCCATTGACTTCAGGAATTCCGGCCCGACAAACATGGCGGCAATAGCTCCTGCCATGTTGCCTCTTTTGGCAAGAAACGCAGCAGCAAGGAGTGACACGATGATCTGGGCAAACGGCCCCCAGTCACCACCGTTCAGTACCTTCGTATATTCAGCCAAGGCATTATCGAGGACTGCCTGAGCCATCAACGCGCCAATGATTGCGCCAACTGGCCCGAATTTTGCGTTTGCCATCTGAGCCACCAGAATGACGACCAGACCTTCAACAATCTTTGTCCAGTCATTGTTCTGCCAACCTGTCTGAATATCAGCAACCCCGATGGCTCCGCCAAGAATTGTTCCCCAATTAAGGCCGGCCTTGATAAGTGGCATGAGTTTCGGGCCAATCCCGGTCATGTTGAAAAGTATGAAACCTTTCAACGCCTCGTAAAGCATTGGATTGTTTTGCAGGAATGCCCATGCCTCGGCAATCATGTCTTCAGATAATTTTGATATCTGAGGAACTATCTCAATCCTGAATCCGTTCCATGCCATCTTGAGGGTTTCGAGCAATATGGCCTTGATCTTGCTTCCAATATCACTGCTCTGTGACTTGATCGATGTCCACAATCCCTGCCAATCCAAAGACTTGATGCCTTGAGCGACTCGCACGAATGCATCACGCAATGGCTTCAGGAACTGCATCGCTTGGGTCGCAGCGAATGCGATGCCACGAAGCGCAGCAGCGAAGAAGTACATCAACGGGGTCAGGATCTGGACGACCCGTATCAGGCCGATGAACCCGACAAACCCGATGCCCTTGATGATGGGCGCAAGTGCCTCGGCAGCAGCTTGCAGGGACTGGGTGAACCGCGCCCAGATGGCACTCTGCGTCAACGCCTTGGCATACAGCGCAGCACGCTGGAACGCCTGTGCCAGGAACTGAAGGAACGGATTGACCGTATCCCCGAGACCTGCGCCGATCGCGGCGGCGAAGTTCGTGATTGACTTGGTGATATTCACCAAGAGGTTGGTCGAGAGATTCGATGCTTCCGTGAGACTGCCGGCATAGTTCTTTGCCAATCCTCGCTGGAGGAGAGGCATGTAGGCATCAACCGTGAGCTTCCCGGTTTCTGCCAGTTTCTGAAGCTCCGGGACGCTCTTGCCGGTCTCTTCCGCAAGGATCGACCACACCGATACGCCACGCTCGGCAATCTGGTTGATTTCCTCGGCGGTTAACTTGCCCTTGGCGATAATTTGGTACCACGCCGTCGCAATACCCGAGAACTTCTCGGCATTGCCAAGGGAAACATCCCCCAGCATCTGGAGGGTCGGTATCAGGTTGTTGAGGGGAACCTTCGCAGCCACGAGGTTCTGCGCAACCTGGAATACCGCCTCGTTGGAAAAACTTGTCGCATCAGCGAACCGCTTGACCGCAGAGGTAACCTGATCGACCTTGGCGGTGTCCTTGAGGAGGGCCGTCATGGAGACGCGGAATTGATCCTGCGCGCCGGCTGCCTGAATCATGGCGCTACCCATCGAGTAGACACCGTATGCCGCGGCCCCGAACATCGCAGCGGCTAGGCGACCGGTGATCTGCGCCCCGGAGAGTGCAGCACCGAGACCCATCATCCCGGACCGGGCACCGGCAGCGCCGACCGTCATGCCGAGGATATTGCGCGAAATGTCGTTGAAGACGGCAGCAGTGTTCCCACTGTCCGCCCGGATGCGAATCCGCAGGACCTCAGATGCCACTACTTCTTCGCCTTCCGCGCCTGCACTTCTTGTGCCTCAGCTTTCGCCTCGTTCCACAACCGGATACGTGCCCGCCAGTAGGGTGGCAGGTTTGTCACGTACTCCAGTGACCAGTGGAACTGCTCGGCTAATGCAACGTCCTCCGTCCACCACGGCACATTGGACGACGTGCCGTGCGCCCACGCTATGAGGGCGTCGCTGTCCCTAAAGGGACCTGAAGCGCGTCCCTGATGACTTCCCCGAGCTTGCGGACGACAATCAAGGGGAGTTCGTTGATGTTCTGTGGATCTTCCTTGATTGAGGGCACGGCGACCCCATCGACATCGGTGACATTCCACTCGTGGATCAGACTGGCAATCCAGCCAGCCATCACCTCGGGGTCATTCTCCGCGCCCTGGAGTTTGGCGAGATCCTTCTGTTTCAACCACATCGGGTTGGTGATCTCGATCCATTCCCCAGCAGCACCGAACTCATCGAGCGTCACCGTGATTGTCTTGCCGTATCGGTTTGTCACAAACCCTCCTAGTAGGCGCTGCTGCGACCATTCACGAGCGTGATCTTGCAAGGGCCACCATCGGTGGTATTGCGGACCCCGCGGAATCCGAGGTTATTTCGGATTGCGTTCGCGCCCATGTCACGCGTCATGCTCTCACGCAGATAGCTTGTATCGGTTGACAGCACGGTGATCGAGTCACCATCCGCGTTGGTGAACGCAATCTGGACAGATTCCCGCGTCGCTGCGAGGTACTTGGCAAGATTGTCGGTTCCGGCATCAAGGACGAGTGAACCGGTGTACCGGATCCGTCCAGTGTCCAGACGCGCCATATCCTGCGAGTTGTTGGCGTGTGGCGATGCTTCCTGCGACCGCTCCCACGTCAGTTCACCTGACACGAGTGACGCGGTCGCAACGCCGGCAACCGTGAATACCCCGCTCCAGCCAATGAATGGCTTCCCGGACGCATCAGCAATCGTCGTTGCCGTTACCGTGGTCGGGAGCTTGCCCATCATCTTCGCGTTGAACGTCAGCATTCCCTCGGCGCGTGCGAAGCGGATCCCGAAGGAAGAGACCTGGCATCCGGCAACCGTGCGCGCTTGTACCGGGTCATCGTTCTGGAAGGTGAACGAAGGCACCGAATTGGCAACCGCAATCACGTGCGTGCCACCAGCAGCGGTGATGGTGGTACTGGTGACCGTCTGGCTTGCACTGACGGTGTAGGTCCCAGTGCCGCCCTGCCCGGAGATGTAGGCCGTGATGGTCGTGCCCGCGGTTACCCCGGTGCCAGTCAGCACCTGTCCGGTACGAAGCACGCCCGATGTGACCGCAGTGACCGTCAGGGTCGTTGTCGCGATCGAACCGGTGACGACTGCCTGCGAAGCGGCTGCGGTATAGGTCGAGGACCCCATGATGCCGTAGAGAAAGTGCCCGACTTCGACCGGATAGGCGTTCGACTCGATCTCGACATTCGAACGACCCATGCCGGCGTAGGTGGCGTAATCCATCGATGCGTCGCCACGGGTGGCGTCGTCAATGATCTCATCCAACTCGGGATCGGCGGTGAACGTAGTGAACGGCAGCATGACGGTCGGAGTGACCGCAGTGCCCCACGTCGTCTCTTTGGCGAATTTCGCCTTTACTGCATTAGACAGAGCCATTGTTCGGGTCCTCCACGATCACCGGGGGTTCGACGGGGTCTCCGTCTTCCTCGACATACAGTTGACCGGCGAGGTGGAGCGCATTCCGAACCTCGGCAGCATGATCCTCGTCCACTTCAATGCCTCCGGTGTGACCAATCCAGGTCCGCGCACCAATCGACACTTGGACTGCTTCGTCCACAGTTTCAATCAAGATCATGTTGCCTCCATTATCCGCCAAAATTACCTGCAACGTCAATCAGACAACGTAGCGTAACCGTAGCACCCGGTATATCACCGCGGTCGCCATATTCTACCGGTTCCTGCTTGGCCCCATCGTATCGGCACACCAGACACGTTGAGATACCGGATGCATCCTTGAGGGTCTGGTGTGCGTTGACCGCCTTGCGAACCCCATCGATCGCGTTCAGTACTTGCACCTGTGCGCGCACCGCATCCGGGGCATCAGAAAAGATGCGTACCTCGAACGTCTCATCGAGGTACTGCCTCGTGACCGGCACATCCCCCTGTCCATCGAACTCCGAGGCTGCCTCGCTATCCCAGAGGATCACGATTGCCGGCACGCGGGGGAGGTTATCGGGTGGCACGTCCCAAACGTCGCCGGCAAACGTGGAGAGATCCGCTTCAAGGCGCAACCACCGCGCGAGTGCAGCCATCGAGGCGACAACCGGATGAGCCATGTCAGGCAGACCACGCAGACTGGATCTTGTGCGCCATCTGCATCACGCCGGTCCTCAATTGCTTGGCCGTCAGCTTGGATGTACCGTGAAACCAGTTGAACGTCTTCTGTCCCTTGAAACTCGTCGAACGGTACTTGTAGGGCGCATTCTTGTTCGTCACCCGGATCCGTTTGGTCTTCGTCAACTTGGTACGCCGGACCCTTGCGAACTCACCCTTGCCCGACATTCCCTTCGGGGCGCGCCGGCGTGCAGCATCAAGCGCAAACGAGTAGCGGAACGTGCCGTCAGACTTCGCCAAGGATGGCTTGAGGATCACGTCTGCGAACTTCGGGGTGATTGCCTTGTCGGTGCTTTTCGTGATCTTGCCCTTCGCGTCACCGGTAAGACGCGGTGAACGCTTCTTTGCCAGGTTGAACGAATAATTCTGAAGCGAGAGCATGGTCTCCTTGGTCGGCACAACCCAGAATTTCTGGTTGTTCAGTTTCTCAATGATCTTGAGGTGCCCAAGAACGCTCACGCTGGTTTTGCTCAGACGCGACGCAGTTGCGCGCCCGAACCCTCGGGGTCCGGTCAACCTCGCATTGATTGGCCGGCCAAGCGTGATTGCCGCCATCAGACGCCGTCGTATCGCAGACGCTTGAGGGGTGCGATCATTCCCCGCACGAAAGGATGCAACCCCGCAGCGGTCATCACCCGGGGTTCCGTCAGCACTTCCCCGACACCGACCGTCCCGTACGGGTTGGTGGTCTGCCGGTAGGCCAGTACCGCTTGGTGGGTCGCAGCTTCCCCGATGACCGGGTACGTATACGTCGATACGACCGCATCGACCGCATGAGATGCCCCGGTCGTGCCATTGCAGGCACGGGTCACCGTGACATTGATGCCGGAGATCACCGTTATGAACATCTGCTCGGAGTCAATGAGGATCGTTTGCCCGACTTCAAGCAGGGTACTCGCATTGTGCAGCGCGATCGATGTCGCGCTGCTGTTGATTGACGTATGAACCGTGGTGGTCGCCGTCAACTGGTTGTAGTAGCCCCAAAGCCCCGTGATCTTGATGGGGTATTCCCCGGCAACCGGGAAGTAGTTGGTGTTGCGCAAGGGAACCTCGACTTCCCAATACGGGCGGGAAGGATATTCCGTCGCAGCGTTCCGAGGGCACAGGACGTAGGTGTTCGATGCCCAGGATTCCTCGTACGTCCCGTCATCGTCCTGATCTACCTCAAGGGTCGTGACAGAGAGGAGGTCTTCGCCGGGTATCGACAGCTCGGAGTAGTCATCGGTCTCAAAAAACTTGATCGCAACGATCGGGAAGAAGTGTCGATCGCAGAACTGGTCAATCTGCCGGGAGACGTTCGATATCGTGGTCTTCAGTACCTCGTCATCCGTCGTGTCAGAGATGCGCAGTTGACGCTTCACCTGCGCGAGGGATGCGTACCAGTGCGGAACTGCCGGCATCAGCGTGGACGCCGAACCCGTGCAGCACGTTCGGGCGCTTCGGGGGCGCTAGCGGTCTCCACGTCGATTGCAGGGGCTTCCGACGCAACTGGCGCAGTGTCGGAGACGGGTATGGCAATACCCGCCTCCTTCCATGCCTGCGCAATCACCTCGGTCACTTCGTAGAGATGACCCGGCGTGTAGGACACGTCCGGTCCAGCCATTGAAACGAGCATCTTGATAGTGACCATTCCAACCTCCGAAGTGAAGAGTGGGGAGGGTCAGACCCTCCCCAAGTGATTAGGACGCGGGGTGCTGGTAGTACTTGACAGGATCGGTACCGGAATCGATCAACCGGCCTCCGGCACGTGCAAATGCCATAAACCCAACCTGAAGGTAATCGCTGTACCGCTCGGAAAGGCGCATGACCTGAATGCCCTGCACATCGCGCCAGTAGTACTTCTCCAGACGCCCGAAGAGCAGGCTCTTGGCAGAGGCGGCGGGAACTGCTACGTCCTGGTTGATGTAGTACGGATACCCGAGGATCGTGCTGGGTTCGCCAACGGTGAGTCCCGGCTGCCAAAGCGGCCTCGACTGGCCGTCAACCAGCTTCTTCAGGGTCTTGAGTGCAGCATCCGACATCATGAACGCTGAACCGACCCGGTATGAAGGATCGATGCTGTGTTCCAGATCCACCAGGTCGTTGTAGATGATGGTGGTCGTCTGGCCGGCAGCACCGGTCTTGCCCAGTGACGCGCCAGTGACGATACCGTACGGCTTCGATGATCCGTCACCCGTGGTGAAATGGGTGTTCATGATCCGCCCGAGACGCTCACCGAGACGCTCCGCAAGCCAAGTCTCAAGCGGGAAGAACGCATCTTGGAGGAGCTGGAACGAAACCCGGATCAGCTTGGAACTGTACGTGTACGTATCAATGGTTGTCTGGCCGAAAGACACATCCTGTTCCGACACCTGCGTGTTTTCCGCAAGAATCGCGCCGACGTTGCCAGTGTCATCCGAAGTGGGAATGAGCAACTGTCCGCCCGTCGCGGTTGGAATCCGCGTCGCCACATTCATCATGCCACCATAGGCAAGCATGCTGGTCTGAACAGTGGTATCAAAGATCTTGGAGACCGTGTACCCGCCGGCACTATCGGTTCCCACCGAGAGGGCACGGGTTTCGGGAAATGCCTGGTACCCGGATGCGAGTATGTTGCGCTCCTCGGGGAGCAGCGCCTGCATGCCGTTGCGCAGGTACTTGCCAAACGCGATGTCGCGCAGTTCGTCATCAACGCGAGGGGGCGCGGAAGCAATCTCGCGCGACGCTGCACGTGCCTCCGGGATGTCGGCGTATGAATCCCGCTCAACACGCTCAAGGCGCTCGATGCGCGAATCAAGCGCATTGGAAGCAGCGTCAAGCTTCTCCCACTGCTCGGTCTCAAGACCGTCAAGGCCACGCTTCTCCGCTTCGGCGCGGGAGACAAGTGAACGCATCTGCTCCACGAGCGATCGACGCTCTTGGCGCAGTTCCACTGAACTAACCATTGCTAGATTTCCTTCTCAAGAATTGCCAACTTGCGTCGCAACAATTCCAGGGAGTGCCCTCTAGGCGGCTCCGATTCGGGGTGGGTCACCGGCCCCAAGCTGGTCTCGATTGATCGCACCAATTGCCGCAACGCCTCGACATCATCCACATTGAGTTCCTGGACGCGTTCAAACCGCGCCAGTGCCCGCATTGCAAGTGGGTCGAATGCCGCTTGCCTGACGGCCGAGGTGGTGTCAGGATAGGCCGGATACGTCACGACACTCACATCATACAACCTGACTTCGTTAAGAGTGCGCTCATCAACTTGGTCAATGCTTTGTGCGCGCTGCCATTCCTGCGTGATTGGGGAGAACGCGAACGATGATTGGTTGATGTCACCCCGGCTCATCGATGCCATGAGGTCCCGTGCGTAACTCGTATCGGGAAGATCGATCTCCATGCGCAGGCCCACTGTGTCTTCCGATAGGCGCAATGTGCCGGCCTTGTTCCGTCCCAATACGAAGTTCTCATTGTGGTTGAACAGTGCGCGCACGTCCGCTTCCTGGATCGTCTTGGAAAACGCACCGGCACGGATCCTCTCCGTGTAATCCCCGAATGCTCCCCGGATGGTGGTTGGGGAGTTGAAGACAGCCGCGTACCCGACGATCTGCCGGGGTCCATCATCAATACCTCGAACCTCAAACGTCGTCGAAGCGAGATGGGTTTCAATACGTCGGCTCATCACAGTACTCCTTTATGGTCAATCACGCAGGCAGCGTCGGCAACGTCACCCCGGTCGCCCGCGCCAATGCGTTGCGGGCCGCCTCGGGCAATGTGGACTGTCCCGCGATCCACGTTGCAAGCGCGGTCCGTTCGGCCAGTTCCAACGCCTGCTTGGCGTCCTTCTCGGCGCGTTCAGCCTCGGCGCGTGCCATGTCCGCACTCCGTTGCGTGATCTCCTGCTCCGTCAACGGTCGGACGGTCTCCACTCCGCTTTCGCAGTTGATCTCGATGGCGATGGGTGGTTCATTCATTAGGGGAGTCCGTAGAGAGCGACTGCGCTGCCCGTGGCAAGATTGAGGCCGGTGCTTGGCGTCACAGATAATGACGTGATCGCGCTTGTTGTTAGCCATAATCCATAGGGAAACGTGGCTCCCGAATTGTGCGCTGTCGTAGAATTAGCCATTACACCTAGCCCCGTCATGACCTTTCGATATGCTCCGATTGTATTGCTATAGTTCGAAATAGTCATAGTTACCGCGCCAAACGTTAACGTACTAAAAGCAGATGCAGTGTTTCCAATAAAACTCCAATAGGTTCCGGCGGTGCTGTCTTTATAGTAATTCGATCCGGTATCTCCATTCAGGCGCAGCATCATCTCTTCAATCGCGCCACCAGTTGCAAGTGATCGGCAATGTGCCACAATATATAAATGCGTGTACCCCTGTGGTATAGAACTGAAAGTAATACTCGCCGCCGCACTACTCAACGTGGTTGACGCCAGAAGCACCGGCATGCTCGCCGTTGAATGCACGTGATCGGAACGGGCAAGGGTACTGGCGCTGCCTGAAGCAGCCGTGGCACCGCCTGTCACCGCGCCCGGTGTGCCGAACGCCTCGCGACTGTGGCGGTGATCCGACAGCGCAACGGTGGTTGCAGTCCCAGTCGCTGCCGTGTCGCCAACCGCGGATGCACCGGCAGTCGCTGATCCAGGCATGGCATGGACGTGATCAGCCAACGCCGGACTGGCACTGGTGCCCGTCGCCTGCGTGCTGGACACCGTCAATGCCGAGGGTGCTGCACCGGCGGGAAACGCGTGCTTGTGATCCTCCCGCGCCACGCCGGTTGACGTGCCAGCCGCAGCCGTCCCGCCAATCGTGGATGCGGTGATAGTCGTGCCGTATGCCGGTGCGTTGACGGTGACGGCACCCGTTGCGCCGGAGACCGACACGTTGGTACCGGCCACGATGGATGTGACGCCGGTGTTGCTGACACTCAGCGTGGTTGTGCCACTGATCCCGATGCCGGTGCCAGCCGCAAGGCTCGCCGAAACGGTTGGCGTCGTGGTTCCCGAGACCGTGATGCCATTGCCCGCGGTCAGCGATTGCACGCCGGTTGCACTGACCGTGAGCGCCGTGGTGCCGGACACGCTGATGCCGGTGCCTGCGCTCACGCTGTTGACGCCGGTTGCGCTCACGGTGAGCGCCGTGGTGCCGGACCCGGCAACCGTGATCCCGGTACCGCCTGTGACTGTCGGTGCGGTGATCGTCACCGCTCCGGTACTGTCCGACACGCTGACCCCGGACCCGGCCAGCGACCGCACGCCGGTATTGGTGATTGTGAGATCCGAGGTGCCCGTGATCGACAGGCCCGAAGAAACGGAAACGCTGTTGATGGTTCCGCCGCCACCACCGGAGACGGTAATGTTCACGCGATTGTTTGTTGCGTCATCCGCAACAGTCGCGCCGGAAACGAAGTTCAGTATTGGCCGGTTTGCAACCAGCGTGCCGGCACTCTGGATGGTTGCTGATCCGCCTCCACCGCCATAGGCGACACGACCAGGTGGACCCGGCGGACCCTTCGGGCCGGGAGGACCCGGCACCGGCGCGCGCGCCTCCAGACCCTCGATCCTGCCGGTCAACCCGGTTAGTTCGGCATCCTGGGCGGAGTCGATCTGCTCATTCGCCGCTAGCCGTTCCGCAATCGACACAAGTTCCAGTGCCTGCGCCGCCGTCAGATCGCGTGTCTCGCCATGCGCAACATCAAGCGCAGCCGTGATCTCGTGCGCCGTGCCAAGATCCAATCGCAGTCCGTCAATCAATCCTGACTGGCGTTCGTCGGCCTGATCGTGATCCACAAGTCGTGACGCTATCGCATCAAGCGCGGTCTTCCGCTCTTCCTCAACCTCGTCGATCCGCGTCTGGACGGCACGCATCCGCCGGCCCGTCTCGCGTGCGAGGATATGCGCTGCCGCTTCCGCCCTGCTGGTGCCTTCGGTGGTCATCGTTCATCTCCGAGTGACGCCCGGATCGCTTGCGCAATGCCGGGGACATCGAGAGCGTCATACGCCATTACAAGGATGGCTAGCGCGTCGCCCTCGTGGGAGGCAGGCAAAGCCCGCCCTTCGGTTGTGGTGGATCCATCCAGTGCATTGACGCGCGCATTTGCCCAACGTTCCGCACGTTGGGACTCGGATCGGCTTCCGCCACCCCACAATGCATGCGCCACCACGCCCGGCGATGGATAGTCAGGATGCCCGCGGTCTGCCGATGGTGCGTCGAGGTCTCCCATGTGCCTTGCGAACCACGCGCCCATACGCCGGACCTTGTCGGCAGTCGCATTGCCGGACGCCAGGGAACGTGCCTCACTGACCGTCTGCGCGGTCACTCCGTCACCCGATAGCCCGTCTGCGTGCCAAGCTAGTCCCTGCTGGGCGTTGTCCTGCATCCAGGCAGGCACATCGATCGCGCGGGATTCAATGCCAGCCAGTGCGCGCCCCGATACGCCATCGCCTTCGCCGGCATCCATTCGCAACGACTGCGGAAGGGTCTCGCCGGGTTGCGGAACGGACGGTTGATTGGACGGCACCGGACTACCCGGTGCGCCACCCTGCGTGCCCTGCTGGGCATTCGGCCAGTCGCGCATTACCTCCGAGTTGCCCATGTTGAGCGGCGAGAGGTACACGTCGCCCCCCTCGATGGGGTTCAGGTTCTCGATCTCCCGGACATCGTTGACAGACAACCATCCCCAGTTGCGACCCTTGGCATAGGCTTCGTACCTGGCCTGCGTGTCTACCTTCAGCAACGCATTCGTCATGTACTCCGCGAAGTAGGTTTCACGCTCGGTCGGCGTCAGTAGGGATCGGTTGATTTCCTGCTGCCATGATGTCAACCACGGAACAAGGGTGAACGTCAGGAATCCTTGCGCCTGACTCTCGATCCCGGTTCCCCAACTGGTGGACCGTTCCGTATCCCCGACCATGTGCGGCGGAATATGGAACCACCCGGCAATCTCCTTGCGCGTGAAGTCCCTCGTCTGAAGGAACATCATGTCCTCCGGCGGTAGCGTCGTTGGCGTGAACGTCATCGCCTCTTCGAGGATTGCGACCCGGTGACTGTTCGTCAAGCCAGTATGGGCCGCCTCCCACGAGGATCGCAACCGATCCAACGCATCCTGCGAAAGTGAACCCGGATGGGTCAGCACCCCGCCGGGGCGACCATCCTGCCCGAAGAACCTCGACCCATACTCTCGAGCGGCTATGCCAAGGGAGATTTCCTCGCGTGCCTGGGTGATGAAGGAGTACCCCTTCTTGCCGTCAGCGGAGAGGGTCCGCAAATGCATGACTTGGTCTCCACGCAACCCAATCCGGGTGCCGTCCATATCGATCTCGTAGAGCAGCTTGCCGGGGGCAAGACGCTTCCACGTGACCCGTTGCGGGGAGATCGGCCACAGCTCGACCACGTCACCGCCAGCGTTCCGCACGATCTCGCAGTACGCATTGCCCCACAAGGCAAGGTGGGACATCAGTGCAGCATGAAGGTCGTACGCGGTCATCTCGGGGTTGGGAAGATCCCGGAGGACGCGATAGAGCGCGTGATCCGTTGCGCGTTCCTTGCCCCGTTCGAGGCGACGGTAAAGGATGAGGGGAAGTGAGGCAACCGTACGAGACAGAAGGGACACGCACGTATAGACGATCGGCAACGCCATCGCGCTATCGACGCTGACACTGATCCCCGATACGGTTGCCTGACCGCCCGCCAGTGCATGCGCCAACGACATCGCGTTGAGCGGATTGCCGGGATTTTCGAGGCTACCGCTTCGGCGGTTGATCAGGCTCAGTGCCGTGCGAACGAGCATCCGCTATTCCTCGGGCTACTCCGTAGAGGATCGCCACCACGCCGTAATACGCTGGCACCGCTGCCGGCACCCACAACGACAACGACACGCTTACCAGAATGATACCGGCAATCAAGAAGAGATCACTTGCATCTGGCTTCATAGTATCAATACGCCCCGGTTCTGATACACACTCGCCTTCACCTGTGGTGCCGGTTCCTGTGCGCGGGTCACCGCAATGGCACACGCTATCGCTGCGTCGATCTTCTTGCGGCTGCTTGACTTGGAGATACGCCATCCACGGGGTCGCCGGTCCGCAACCGCATTCTCAACGTGACGCTTCAGGATGGGGTTGCCATCGTGTACAAGCTTCTGCTCGGTGATCAACTGGTACAGCGTCTGCGCCGCCGGTACCATGCGACTGTCGGTCTGCGGAAATTCCACCATCGTCAATCCGTCACCTTCCAGTAGCGGTGCGGATCTCGAAAACCACGCCGGATCGAACGCAAACTCGGGTCCGGGCAGTATCTGTCCGTCGATCACTGCACCGGATGCCGGGAACCTTGCGCGAATTTCCCGCAACCGCTCCTCAACCTCGAACACACTGATCTTCCACGCATCCGATCGCTTGTCAGTCGGGTCGAACGGGTTCTCCCACACGCCGAGCAACCTGATCACGGTACGATCACCCTGAACCTGCGCCCCGACAATTGCAGCGCAATCGTTGGAATACGCCATGTCAATCCCGACGCGCAGTGGCAGGGTCTCGTCAAGGTTGGCCGTCTCATCCTTGCACAGGTCCCACGCGCCAAACGGTAGCCACGCATCCGCAACCGTGGTCCACTGGTTCAGGTGATACCTGCGAAACTCGTGTTCAGGCGTCGTGCGTGCGTCGTGGTCGAGTGCCTCGGCGTTCAGGTAGTCCCCGTATGCCGGGTTGGCCTGCGCCCAGATCGACGGGTCGCGCCAGTCACACTCCGATGACTCGGGTTCCCACCAACGAAAGAAGAACGTGTGATCCTCAATCTCGCCGGAGCGGACCTTCTTGCCATAATCGTAAAGCCGGTACAACAGCGTATCTTCACCGTACCCGGCAGTGGTGATCCCGACCATCAGGGGTTGCTTGCGCGTCCCCATGCCGAGAACCATCGCGTTCCATAACTCGTCATTCGGTTGCACGTGAACCTCGTCGAAGATCACGAGGTGCGGGGTTAGTCCCTGTTGCAGCTTGGCGTCAGCGGATAGCACCCGGAATACGCTCTTCGTTGACTTGACCTCAAGCACATCACGGAAGACGGTCACGTGCTTGGAGAGTGCGGGATGGCTCTCAACCATCCGGCGCGCCTCCTGGAAGACGATCCGCGCCTGCTGCCTGTCGCCGGCGCACGCGTAGACCTCAGCACCCGGCTCGGTATCGGCAATCAATCCATACAACGCAATGCCCGAACCGAGGATCGACTTGCCGTTCTTGCGTGCCAGGCCAATCAGGCCAGTGCGATGCTTGCGCTTGCCGTCCGGGGTCGTGGCAAACAATCCCGACAAGACTTCGCGTTGCCAATCGCGCAACACGATCGGCTTCCCGGCAATGTCTCCGCGCGAATGCCGGCAGAACTTCTCGATAAACGATGCAGCACGCTCAGCGGCCGGTTCCTGTTCCAAGGAAATCCCCCAATTCGTCTTCTCGAACCGTATTCGTCGTGACCTTCGATCGCGAACTCGGCGACAGTCCAAACTCACCGGCAGCCTTCATCATTGCCGTCTGCAATTGGTCGAGCAGCTTGATTGCCGGGTTGATCTCCAGCCCACCCTTCGCACTCTCCAGAAGCAATGGTGCGTCCCGCAGGTACGTGTTCACCTCAAGCCACCGAGCATAGGTCTGGCAGAAGGCGGCGAATGACGCTTCGTCAATCCGCGTCATCAGTCCAAGATCAACTAGTTGCTTCCCGTAATCGCGCCAGATGCGTTTGGCCGCAAGTGACAACTCGGATGGGGGCTTCGCCAGATCAATCTGGGGCTTCGGCTCCTTGGTGTTCAGTTTCTGATGGCCGGGATTGCCCCGGAGAATCTTCAGTGCAGTGGGTGTCTTCGGTGCGCCTCTGGTCATAGCCGTGATCCTGTCACCGCATCCTGTCCCTGATAGCGTGAGTTCAAGCCATGCGATCCGTATGGCCTCTCCGATGGCGTCAGGGTCTGATGAAAGAGTATCTGCGCGATTGGCTTTCCGACCCGCAGCGCAATCGGGTTCGCTCCGAGGTTGACGAACTCCAGGGTGATCTTGCCGTCGAATCCGGGGTCGATCCAACCCGCAGTGCAATGCACGAGCAGACCCAGTCTTGCGAACGACGACTTACCTTGAACCTGCGCCCCGAGATTCGCCGGAAGCGTTACGCGCTCGGCGGTTGATCCCAAGAGGAACTGTCCCGGAAGCAGATCAACTACGGCATCTTCGGCAAGCGTTATGTGCAAGCCATCCGCCTCAATGAACGAGGCATCCAAAGTCAGATCAATCGATGCCGGTTGTATGAGGTCATCTCGGCCCGGTTGCAGTCGCAGTTCGCCGGAAGCAATACGCAGCCGTATGTCTCGATCACTAAGTAGCACGCATTCCTCCACGCACTGAATTGCACCGCCGGCAAAGTATCCTGATGTTGCCCGGTTCGTTCCGCCCACCGGCACTGAGAGGAACGATGTGATCTCCCGTCAAGGGATTGTCAGGGCGACCCTCGGTCATGCAGTCACCGCACCAGGGTTGCGCTCGCAACGCCTTCGCGCGGAGCCTCATCCACTCCGCACCGTACCCGCGCTCCTGCCGTGTGCCTCGCGCTTTTTCAATGCGGCGGTTTGTTTGCAGTTGATGCGATGGACAACGTGAGGCACCGCGCACAAGTGCGCCGCAGTCGATGCAGGGCTTCAGTGAGGTACTTGCCATCGGTATGCGCAGAGTGTAACTGGTGATTCTTACGGCTATTACAACAATTCTAAGGCCGCCCATAATCACG
>Ga0209190_1000454_pt1 | contig 29930 bp, 30 predicted proteins | sample M_140205_XF_Meta_FD_187315 | JGI IMG/M metagenome (GOLD analysis project Ga0209190, IMG submission 187315) | Freshwater microbial communities from Lake Montjoie, Canada to study carbon cycling - M_140205_XF_MetaG (SPAdes) (version 2) | ecosystem: Environmental > Aquatic > Freshwater > Lake...
AATATTGCTACGTGTGATTGTGTCACCGATTCCAAAGAGAAGCGCTGGCCTGTCATGGCTTCGCACTTCAATGATGGTGGCATCTGTAGCAGCATCATTGAATGTCTCCACAACAGGATCTGGAACCGGAATGGTCGGCAATTGCGCGTAGGCCTCAATGCGTTCTTGAATTCGCTGGGCTAAAGAACTCTTATTGAGCAGCGCTTCCTCAATTTCATGGTGGAGGTTTTTCTCAGTCAGCGTTGGTGCATGAGGGTCTGGGATAACAATCCACTCCATAACAGCTGAATTGCCATGGGATTTCGTGCGAGCAGATCTCACATCAAGGCGCAGAAGGTTAAGCACTCCAGCGACAATCGATAACAAACCAGTCTTATCTGGAACCACAATCTCAATTGCATAGACGCTATCGCGATCTTCAATCGATACAGCAAGTGCGCCAGAATCTGCCTTTGTGCGTTGCTCCTCTGTGAGTTCAGGCTGCATAGCAACTGTGTTATCTGTAATCGCTAGCGCAACTCGCTTGACTAGCTCTGCAACAAGGGATGCTTTCCAATCAGTCCACGCAGCACGCCCCGTTGCCTCACCATCGGCAATGCTGAGAGCATGTAAAAGCTCGAGCGCCTGAAGATTAGGAATGACTTCAACAACGGATGCAATTGTTGCCGGATCATCGAGATCACGGCGAGTGGCAGTTGCTGAAAGTAGTAAGTGATGTTTGACGAGTAACTTAATCATCTCAACATCATCGTGAGAAAAACCTATGCGCTGTGCAAGGGGTTCAATCAGGCGCTCTCCACGTTCTGAGTGATCTTCCTGCGTTCCTTTGCCAATGTCATGAAAGAGTGCGCTAAAGAGAAGGATGTCTGGCCTATGAACCGCGCGCGTGAGGGCTGCTGCCTGCACAGCTGTTTCAACCATATGGCGGTCGACGGTATGGCGATGAAGAACATTGCGTTGTGGCAATGAACGAACTGCTCTCCATTCCGGTATCCAATGAAAAATAATCTCTTCTTGATCAAGTGCCTCAAAAATCTGCACCATCGCAGAGCCTGCGCCTATTAGTGAAATCAGACTCTCTCGAGCATCGCGTGGCCACGGATGCGGGAGTAAGCCAATGCCTGCACTCAAACTCTCTGAAAGTCGTTCGAGTGAATCCATAGAGATGGGAAGTCCTAGTTGTGCAGCTGATGCTGCAGCGCGCAAGCCAATGACGGGATCGTGTGAAAAATCGGCATCTTCACCAATAACGACTTCCTTATTGGAAATGGTGATATCTCGAGCCAGTTGTGTGGAGCGAGATCGTTTGAAAAAACGCCCTGCTCCATCTCTGCTCTTATGCATAATTCGATACCAGGTTGAATCCAACAAATAATCAACAGAACGCGCAGCTTGAGCAACATCGCTCATCAATGCATCAGCGTCTGCATATCCAAGAAGTTCTGCCACCTTATCTTGCTCCTGAAAGAGAAGGCGATCCTTATCGCGACCACTGACAATATGAAGTGCTTCACGAACATTGGCAAGGATTGATTCTGCAACGCTAATGCGTTCGATAGGAACTGCAATCACCGATGAGCGATGAATAGAACGCAGGGCCGTGATATCACGTAACCCACCTCGAGCTTCTTTGAGATCTGGCTCAAGTAGGTATGCAAGCTCTCCCACTCGTTGGTGACGCTCTAAGAGTGACTGCTCAAGTTCAGGCAGGCGAGACTTGGAATTCTTGCGCCAAGATTCAAGTGCATCTACTTGGACGGCATCAACTAAATCCACATTCCCGCAGACGTGACGGATATCGAGTAAACCTAATGCCACTTTGAGATCTGTATCTGCAGCATCACGCATTTCAGAGCGCGTGCGCACAGAGTGATCAATCTTCACATTCTTATCCCATAACGGATAAAGAATCTTATTAACGAGTTCTGATAACTCTTTCTCTGCAAGCGCTCCCGTGTGGATAATGACAATATCTAAATCAGAACCTGGCGTGAGTTCGCCGCGGCCGAAACCTCCGACCGCGGCGATAGCCACTTCATGTGCATCGGCGTTACTACTTAAGAAGAGTGAAGAAAGAAGCAGATCGCCCTCGTTAGATCTTGCGCGTCTTTCTCTCGTCCCCATATCGCCAATCTTACTTTGGATGAACTACTTAGATAGCGTCAGGTCCTTTTTCACCCGTGCGCACACGGATAACCTGATCTACGGGAGTAGTCCACACCTTTCCATCTCCAATGGATCCTGTTGATGCAGCTTTGACGATGACATCTACTACTGATGCCGCATCCTTATCGTCAACAAGAACTTCAAGACGGACTTTTGGTACAAGGTCCACGGTGTATTCCGCACCCCGATAGACCTCTGTATGTCCACGCTGGCGACCAAAACCACTGGCCTCAGAGACTGTCATACCTGTAATTCCAGCAGCTTGAAGAGCATCTTTTACTTCATCTAACTTAAACGGTTTGAGAATTGCGGTAATCAACTTCATAGTGATGCACCTCCACGTGATGAGCTTGCTAATTCGTATGCGGATTCAGCATGTTCCTTGAGGTCGATGCCTTCGATTTCAACCTCGCGTGAGACACGGAAGCCAATTGTCTTTTCAATCGCAAAACCAATGATGAGAGTTGCAATGAATGAGTAACCAGCAACCAGACCAACGCCCAGTGCTTGCTTTCCAAGGAGCGCTGTTCCGCCACCGTAGAAGATTCCATCGAGACCGATGCTGTTAACAACATGAGTGCCAAAGAGACCGATGGAAAGTGATCCCCAGATTCCGCCTACCAAGTGGACGCCTACGACATCGAGTGAATCATCGAAGCCAAACTTGTACTTAAGTCCCACTGCCAATGAGCAGAGAATTCCTGCGAAGATGCCGATAACAACTGCAGCCCATGGAGCAACGAATGCGCAGGCAGGTGTGATTGCCACAAGTCCTGCGACAGCACCAGATGCTGCGCCCAGTGATGTTGCATGCCCATTGCGAACCTTCTCAACGAGCAACCAACCAAGTACTGCGCCAGCTGCTGCGACTTGTGTATTCATAAATGCAAGGCCAGCAATTCCGTTTGCAGCAAGAGCTGATCCTGCGTTGAAGCCAAACCATCCGAACCACAAAAGTCCTGAACCAAGCATCACAAGTGGAAGTGAATGTGGGCGCATTGACTCCTTGCGCCATCCGATGCGCTTTCCAAGAACGATGGCAAGTGCAAGTCCGGCGGCTCCTGCATTAATGTGAACAGCAGTTCCACCAGCAAAATCTTCAAGACCCTTACCTGCAAGGTAACCGGTGCTTGTGACTGTGTCGCCAACCTTATTTCCAAATGCGAATACCCAGTGAGCCACAGGGAAGTAGACAACGGTTGACCAGATTGTTACGAAAACTGCCCACGCAGTGAACTTTGTGCGATCTGCAATGGCACCAGAGATCAGTGCGGGAGTAATGATTGCGAACATCAACTGGAATGCTGCAAATACAAGGACAGGAATTGGATAGATGCCACCATTATTGGTCAGCTCATTAACCATTCCACCAAGACCACTAAAACCAATTCCACCAAACCATGGTGAATCGGATGAGTAACCGAATGCTAACTCAAAACCATAAATAACCCAGAGCACACTGACGATTCCCATTGTCACCATCGACATCATCATCATATTAAGAACACTCTTAGTACGAACCATTCCTCCGTAGAAGAATGCCAATCCTGGAGTCATCAGTAGCACAAGTGCAGTGCTTGCTAACATCCACGCGGTATCACCGCCGTTAAGAACTACGTCTTCCATATCTAAATCCATTTCCAAAGATGAGGGGCACTCGTCGTTGAGATGGCGCAACGATGCATCAGCCGGGTTACAGCGAAAGGATTCTCAAGTTAAGGCCGCGTCACAAAAGGCCCCCTTTTGTTACAAGTGCGTTACGCGAGAAGGCCCTCTATGTAGGAATCGGGCTCAAAGGCGGCAAAATCCCCAGCAGACTCCCCTGTCCCAATAAATTTAATCGGAATATCCAGGGCGCTTTCGATCGCCAGAGCAACCCCGCCCCTAGCGCTTCCATCGAGTTTGGTAACAATCAACCCTGTTACATCCACTGCCTCACTAAATATCTTTGCTTGAGCTAAACCGTTCTGACCTGTTGTGCCATCAATAACTAGGAGAACTTCAGCAAGCGGTGCTCCTTTTTCAATCACACGTTTGACCTTCCCAAGTTCATCCATGAGATCACTCTTATTATGAAGACGGCCTGCTGTATCAACAATTAAATACTTGCTGCCGATTTCAACCGCTCGCTTAACGCTATCGAATGCAACTGATGCAGGCTCTGCGCCTTCCTTGCCAGCGATGACTTCAACACCAATACGCTCACCCCAAGTGGTGAGTTGATCTACCGCTGCGGCTCGAAAAGTGTCAGCCGCAGCCAAAGTTACCGAGTCACCATGTGCGCGCAGAAGGCTTGCAAGCTTTGCAACCGATGTCGTCTTACCTGTTCCGTTCACGCCAACAACCATGATCACATTTGTTGGAAGGTCGCTGCCGATCGCGCGAGCTTTAGAAGATAGCTTTGATGCCAGGATCTCTTTGATTGCAGCTTCTGCATCATCACCACGCATCTTCTTGGCAGCCGCAACTAACTCTGTGACAAGTGCTGGGCCTAAATCAGAGGCAAGGAGTTCAACCTCGATCTCATTCCAATCAAGGGCTGAGGCAGTCGATGTGCCACGAACTTTGGCAATTAACCGATTGAAGAGACCCATTGCTTAGACCTTAATAAGGTTAGGCAGTTTCAGATTCGCGAAGTCGCTGCGAAATAACTTCAGTCACACCATCACCGCGCATCGTCACGCCATAGAGCGCATCAGCAATCTCCATCGTGCGCTTCTGGTGAGTAATGATGATCAACTGTGAACTCTCGCGAAGTTCTTCAAAGATTGTCAACAAGCGTCCGAGGTTGACATCATCGAGTGCTGCCTCGACTTCATCGAGAACATAAAACGGGCTAGGGCGTGCTTTAAAGATTGCAACGAGCATCGCGATAGCAGTCAAAGACTTTTCTCCACCCGAAAGCAGTGATAGACGCTTAATACGCTTTCCTGGTGGACGCGCTTCCACATCAACACCAGTATTGAGCAAGTCATCAGGGTTGGTCAGGAAGAGGCGACCATCTCCGCCCGGGAAGAGGCGAGCGAATATGTCTGTAAAGTGTTCTGAGACCTCTTCATACGCTTCCATAAAGATTTGCTGAACGCGATCATCAACTTCCTTGATGATGTCAAGAAGATCCTTCTTGGTGCGCTTAAGGTCCTCGAGCTGTTCTGCCAAGAACTTCAAGCGCTCTTCCAGTGCGTTGTATTCCTCGAGAGCAAGAGGGTTGATCTTTCCAAGCAAAGTCAGAGAGCGCTCAGTTGCAGCAAGGCGCTTCTCCTGTTGGTCGCGGCGATAAGGAATGAGCTCAGTTGCAACAATCTCACCTGATTCAGTCTCAATAAATGTAGGAACATCTTTATCTGGGCCGTATTCAGAGATCAGAGTTGGAATATCAATTCCAAGTTCCTCCACAGCCTTTGTCTGAAGTGCTTCAACACGCATTCGCTGTTCTGCGCGAGCAATCTCATCGCGGTGAACGCTGGATGTGAGTTGATCAAGTTCTTGAGTAAGTTCGCGGTTGCGTGAACGAACAGTCAGCGTCTCACCTTCGCGATCTGTGCGAGCAGTTTCAAGGCGTGATCGCTCTACCTGAGCCTTTGCAATGGAACGCTCGATATTAATCAGCGCCTCATATGCTGCCTCTGCAATTGCCTGAGAGATGACGGCCCCGCGTGCTCGTGCTCCACGTCGTGATACTGCCCTCTCAGATGCTTCGCGTTCAGCGCGTGCTGATTCCTCCAGTGCAAGTGCACGTGCTGCAATCGATGCAACACGCTCTTCCGATGTGCGCACAGCAAGGCGCGCTTCCACTTCTGTCGTGCGGGCATTGGAGACTTCATTACGTAGAGATTCAGCGTGAGCGTGATCGGGTTCAGCAATCTCGCCATGATTTTGCATCTGATTGGAAGCAATGGAGAGTTCGTTCTCATCGCGCGACTTCGCAGCCGTTGCCTCGTTGATCGCAGTAGTAAGGCGATCTACTTCAGCAGTTGCAGATTTGATGTTCTGGCCTGAGACTGCAAGTTGTTCAGTCAAAGCTGCTATGCGAGCATCGGATTCATTGAGTTTGCCGAGCGCTGCATCAAATGCTGCCTGCTTTGCATCAACATCAGTTGCTGCTGTGGAGATTTCAAATTTTAGACGATCGCACTTGTGATTGAGATCTTCAAGCTTTTTCCCTAGCTCTTCAATGAGGGCCCTGATTTCGATGAGCGAAGTAGAAGATGCCGACCCACCTCGGGCACGGTGAGATGTGATGACATCGCCATCACGAGTAACGACAGTGACATGTGGATGCTGGCGGAGAATAGATTCAGCTCCACGTGCGTTATCGGCAACAACTGTTGTGGCAAGGAGGGATGTGAGAAGTTCAGAAATTTGCGATGAGCGAACATGGCTTAACAGTGAGGTCTGGCCTGCAGGAGTCTGGCCCCCAGCGCGCTGTCCTGGTTCGTAGACCAAGACATCTGCTTGACCTAAGTTTTCACTGCGAAGCGTTGTGAGCGCACTGACGGCGGATGAAAGATCCTTCACAACGACAGCATCTGCCAGTGAACCCAGTGCAGCAGCAGTTGCTGCCTCCCATCCAGAATCAATCTGAATCAGGGATGCAATGCTTCCAAGTATCTGCACGCCACGAGAATCTTTAATGAGCGCAGCGGCACCATCGCGAGAATCTGAAGTCAATCGCATCGCTTCAAGCTTGGATTCGGTTGCATTTCGTTCACGATCTGCAGCACGTTCTGCATCAACTAATTCAGTGTGTACTTTCTTCGCAGCTTCAAGTGAGTTCTTAGCTCCCTGGAATTGTGAATCAAGGCCTTGTTCACCAGCATCGGCGCTACCAATCTCCATTTCAAACTTTGCATAATCACCCTTTGCAGCATCAACTCGTGATTGTGCTTCTGCGCGAGCGGCTGCAAGGCGTGAAATCTCTTCGGTGATTGCTTCAAGTCGTGCTGCCAAAGATTTGATATGACCTTCTTGTCGCGCTGTGCCTTCGCGTTGATCTGCAATGGCGCGCATCGCAGCAGCAATCGTGTCTTCTTCAGCTTTGAGGGCTGCTTCAGCTGTAGCAAGAGCTGTTGTTGATCGAGTAAGTGCGCTCTGCGCCTCAAGAACTGCTGCGCGAAGTTGAGCTTCCTCTTGGCGAAGAGAAGCAGCTTCTTGATCCAAACTTTCCGGATCGCGACCTGCACTGCGTGCTTCTTCTGCCTCTTCTGCAAGGAATCGTGAACGCTCTTGCGCCAGTGATTGAGTACCGCGGAATTTTTCACGAAGAGCGCTCAGTGAGTAGAAGTTCTCTTGCGCCTTGATAAGAAGCGGGCTTTCAAATGCAGATTGTGCATCGAGTTCTTCTTCGCGTCTGCGCACCTTGTCGAGTTCGCCTTCAACTTGAGAGCGACGCTCGCGCAACAAATTCTCATCGGCTACTTCAGCATCAACTGTCTTTGAAAGAGAGATGTAATCATCTGCCAAAAGGCGAAGCTTTGCATCGCGCAGATCTGCCTGAATTGTTGCTGCCTTCTTCGCGACTTCAGCTTGCTTACCCAACGGGCGAAGCTGACGACGAAGTTCGACAGTAAGGTCGTTGATACGTGCAAGGTTTGCCTGCATCGAATCCAGCTTACGAATCGCCTTCTCTTTACGTTTGCGGTGTTTAAGAACCCCTGCTGCTTCTTCAATAAATCCGCGACGCTCTTCGGGAGTTGCCATCAAGATGGCATCGAGCTGGCCTTGGCCAACGATCACGTGCATCTCGCGACCAATGCCTGAATCGCTTAAGAGTTCCTGGATATCGAGTAGGCGTGATGCTTCGCCATTAATTTGGTATTCGCTCTGTCCATTACGGAAGAGAATGCGAGAGATGGTTACTTCTGTGTAATCAATGGGCAGCGCGCCATCAGTGTTATCAATAGTGACTGCAACTTCTGCGCGACCGAGTGGTGCACGACCAGAAGTCCCCGCGAAGATAACGTCTTCCATCTTTCCACCGCGCAGTGACTTGGCGCCTTGCTCACCCATAACCCAGGTGAGTGCATCGACAACGTTTGATTTTCCAGAACCGTTGGGACCGACCACGCAGGTGATGCCGGGTTCAAGGCGAAGAGTGGTCGCCGAAGCAAAGGATTTAAATCCCTTGAGGGTCAGACTCTTCAAATACACGCGGTAAACCTACCGTTGCGCGCCTCATTGGTATAAAACCAACTCGGTTCAAGTTCTACTTGAGGGTTGTTCCTTATGCAGGCTGTTGTTGCGAAAGTATTTCAAAAGCAGTGCGTGCAGCTGATTGTTCTGCCTCTCGCTTGCTCTTTCCAAGGCCTTGCGCGATTGCTTCTCCTGTAACCATTGCAACTGCCGTAAAACTTTTATCGTGATCTGGACCTGTCTCAGTCACTACATATTCAGGTGAACCTTTGCCAAGGGAGGCAAGAAGTTCTTGCAAAGCAGTCTTTCCATCAAGGCCAGCACCCTTTGCCATCGCACTTTCCAGAGTATCGGCGATTAATCTCTTCACCACTTCGGTGCATTGTGTAAAGCCGCAGCCGAGATAGATAGCGCCAATCAGCGCTTCGAGAGCATCTGCAAGCAATGAGTTCTTATCGCGTCCATTAGTGACTTCTTCACCTTTTCCAAGGCGGATGTATGTACCTAAATCAAGGGTGCGAGCGATATCTGCAAGGGCACGCATATTGACAATGCCTGAACGCAGTGGAGAGAGACGACTTTCATCGAGATCGGGATACTTGAGGTAAAGCTCTTCGGTAACAATTAGACCTAAGACAGAATCACCAAGAAATTCAAGGCGTTCGTTGGTAGTTGTAATACCGGTTTCATAGGCGAATGAGCGATGGGTAAAAGCTAACTCGAGCAGTTCAGGAGAAAGTTCAACGCCTAATTGCTCAAGAAGTTTTGAGAACAGATCAGACCTCGAGAACCTGACGGCGGTTATATGTTCCGCATGTAGGGCATGCAACGTGGTTGAGCTTTGGTTGCTGGCACTGCTGGCAGGTTGAAATTGCCGCTGCAGTTGTCTTCCACATGCTTCGACGTGAACGTGTCTTCGAACGAGACATCTTTCGCTTTGGTACTGGCACGGTAATCGTCCTTAATCTTGGAGCTACAAATCTAAATTTGCTGCTGTTGTTGCGATGGGGGTAAGTATCGCTTATTTCTGGTTAATTGCCAAAATCGAGCTTTTCAAGGCCGGACCAACGGGCATCGACGACCTCATGGGCATGGCCTTCAGGCAGCTTCTCCCACTTCTCACCGCAGTCAGGGCATAGTCCAAGGCACTCCTCGGAGCAGAGCGGATTGACCGGTAAGGCCAAGATGATGGCATCGATTATGGGAATCTCAAGGTTCATCAGATCGCCCTCCATCTGAAGTTCATCCTCAACATCGAGATCAACATCATCTTCTTCACGTCGCTTCTTACGTCCCTTTTCATTGGTCGGTTCATAGCGATAGAGCTCTTGAATCTTACGTTCGACTATCTGCTCAACAGGATCTAAACAACGGATGCATTCACCGATAGCAACTGCATAGATATCTGCGCTCAATAAGACGCCTTCTGTCACAGATTCCAGGCGCACATCTACTTCAATGACATCGCCTTCAGGAACTGCAATCAGGGGAACACCAATACGGGCGTTGGATTCAATATCGAGCTGATACTCCTTCATCTCCCCTGTGCGGCGCGGGAGTTCGTGAGTATTTAGAAGGAATGGGTTCGCGGATTTAGTCATCAGAGTTGAGCTGCGAAAGTACATCTTTGTCGTCAGCGCCTTCAAGTCGTTCGCGGCCACGTGCCACAGCTTCCATCGTCTTATTAAGAATTACTTCCAACGTTGCAAGGCGACCATCGATATATGCCTCAACCTCGCGGCGCTCATCTTCGGCAACATCGCGAGCTTCATCCAAGATGCGTTGGGCTTCATCACGGGCTGCCTGAACAATCGAGGTCTGCTCCACCATCCGTGAAACATCTTCGCGTGCTGTGGCAATCATTGACTCAGCGCTGGTGCGCCCCTCTTCAATAATCTGATCACGCTTGGCAATGATGTCCTCTGCGCCAGATAAATCTGCTGGAAGGAATTCACGGGCACCTTCAAGAATTTCAAGCATCTCACCGCGGTGCACAACACAGGATGCAGATAGTGGAACACCACGAGCTTCTTCAACGATGGCGATTGCTGTGTTGAGTTTTTCAATTGAATCCATGGTCATTTCTGTACCTCTGCTCGTGCTCGGAGTGCTGCATTGACATTTGATGGAACCATGGAAGAAACATCGCCACCGTAGTGGGCAAGTTCTTTCACAATGGATGAAGATAAGAATGAGTGTGTGGGTGATGTAGCCATAAACATAGTCTCAACACCAGAAGCCTGGATATGCACTTGTGCCATTTGAAGTTCGTAATCAAAGTCAGTGACTGCGCGAAGCCCCTTCACAATTGCCTGGACACCGTTCTTCTTGCAATACTCCACAAGGAGTCCACTTCCTGTGTCGACTGAGACATTAGGAAACTTCTTCACATTTTCAGCAATCAATGCCATGCGCTCTTCAACAGAGAAGAGCCCTGACTTATTACGATTGACGAATACTGCAACGATTACCTCATCAAATTGGTTGCTGGCGCGCTCAATAATATCCAAGTGGCCAAATGTGATGGGATCAAAGGATCCAGGGCACACAGCGCGTTTCATGGTGCAAACGCTAGCAATGATTCCAGCGGTTATCCATTTTCGCCATCTATTGTGCGTGGAACACCATAGAAGATTGTCGCTTGGCCATAATTCTTTTCGCGCAATGGCTCAAGGCCATCGGGCCATGAAATCTCTTTCACTCGTGAATTTCGTTCGACCGCAATGAGTGCTTGTGGATGTATGAAATTGCCATCACGTAATTGAATCAACGTTTCAACAACATCCAGATCATCTACCTCATAGGGTGGATCGATATAGATGAAGTGATAAGGCTGTGTTGCCTTATCTTGCAAGAATCGGTGAACGCTCATCGCATATAAGTGAAATGTTCCAGGGCATTGCGCACTCTTGAGATTTTCGTAATTACTCGTAATTGCCTTTGCCGCTGCATCATCTTTCTCCACCGCATGCACAAGGGCTGCGCCACGAGAGAGTGCTTCCAGTGCAATTGCTGCAGTACCGGCATAGAGATCTAGGATATGAAGTCCATCAAAGTCACCGAACTCAGAGGCAAGAGTTGAGAAAAGCGCCTCTCGAGCACGATCTGAGGTGGGGCGAGTAGATGATGAAACAGCATCGATAGTGCGACCTTTTGCAAGTCCGGCAATGATTCGCATAGTTACGCCTTATCTATATATTCGGCTGCAGCATTAGATTGAATCTGAGCAAGCTCTGCAGCCAGAAGTGGATACCCGGAGATTCCAGATTCGAGAATTGTAGATGCATCTTCACGTGCCTGCTCAATCATGGATTCATCGCGCAGAACTCGAAGCAATCGCAGATGAGAACGAGATCCCGATTGGCTAGCTCCCAATACATCTCCTTCTCGGCGTTGCTCAAGATCAATACGTGAGAGTTCAAAACCATCAACAGTTCCAGCAACGGCATCTAATCGCGCACGCGCAGAACTTTCAGGCTCTGCATTGGTCACAAGCAGGCACAATCCAGGTGATGTTCCTCGCCCCACACGACCACGAAGCTGATGCAGCTGAGAAACACCAAATCGATCAGCATCCATAATCACCATCACTGTTGCATTGGGAACATCGACACCGACCTCAATCACAGTAGTTGATACCAAGACATCAATTTCTTTATTGGTAAAGGCCTGCATTGTTGAATCTTTGAGCTCAGCACTTTGGCGCCCATGCAGCGGTGCCACCTTCACGCCCTGCAAAGCACCACCTGATAACAGTGGGCCGAGTTCTTCCACCGATGCAATCTCTGTAGAGCTCTCCCCCATGAGGAAATCCATATCGCTATCTTCTGATGTTCCAGCCGCAATACGAGGCGCGACGATATATGCCTGATGGCCTTGCGAAACTTCTTCTTTAATTCTCTCCCATGCACGTTCAAGAAATCCTGGTTTCTCCAAGACGGGAATGACATGAGTGGTGATGGGCTGGCGACCCAATGGAAGTTCGCGAAGTGTTGAGACATCGAGATCTCCAAAGACAGTCATTGCAACGGTTCGTGGAATTGGAGTTGCAGTCATCACGAGTAGATGTGGTGGGTTCGTAGCTTTGCTCTTGAGCGCATCGCGTTGCTCCACACCAAATCGGTGTTGTTCATCGACAACAATCAAACCTAGATCTTTAAAGGAGACGCTCTCGCCAAGAAGTGCGTGTGTTCCAATCACAATGCCTGCAGCACCAGAGGCTGCAAGTCCGAGAGCTTCTTTGCGAGCAGCCGCGTTCTGTGAACCTGTGATCAACGTGACCTGCGTTGCTCCTTCTGTTCCACCCAGCATTCCACCTTGAGCAAGAGAACCCAGGAGCTTTTGCATAGTTCGAAGATGCTGCGCGGCAAGAACTTCTGTCGGTGCAAGCAGCGCTGCCTGTCCACCGTTATCAATGACAGTTAACATCGCACGCAGTGCAACAACAGTCTTTCCGGAACCTACTTCACCTTGCAGTAATCGGTGCATGGGGTGAGGCTGCGATAAATCATCTGCAATCTCTGTAGCAACGCTTCTCTGACCTGCGGTGAGTTCAAAGGGGAGCAAAGCATCAAAGGCATCGAGTAATCCACCAGTATGTGCAGGCCGTGCAACTGCATCGAGATTCTTCAACTCTTTTCTGCGAGAGAGCAGAAGCAACTGGAGCATAAATGCTTCATCAAAGGTAAGGCGCTGCCGTGCTTTCTCAGCACTATCGAGATCTGTTGGGTTATGTAGCTGCACCAGCGCTTGGTGCAGTGTGGGATAGCCATACTTCTCTCGCACAGATTCAGGCAGGTAATCAGGAACTTCATCAAGTGCTCCAACAGCAAGTTCAATACATTGCGCAATCTTCCACGAAGGTAACTTCGCACTGGCTGGATACATCGGCAGATACTTGCCAGCAAAACCTTCAACAGCAGCATCGACATCATTGCCATCTGCAATCATTTCGTAATCAGGGTGTGCCAGTTGCCGTTTGCCGTTAAAGACTCCCACTTTTCCGGCAAAGAGAGCTTGCTTACCAACTTTGAGGTCCTTCTCACGCCAAGCCTGATTAAAGAATGTGAGAGAGAGTTTTGCAGAACCATCGGTCACAATGACTTCAAGAATATTTCCTTTGCGAGCATGCAGGCGCCTGCTCGTTGCGCTATATACCTCAGCAAGAATCGTGACTTCATCGCCCTCATTGAGCTCTGCAATATTCGAGAGTTCACCGCGCACCAGGTAGCGGCGAGGGTAGTGATGGAGAAGATCTCCAACAGTTAAATAGCCAAATAAATCGTTGAGCACCTTTGTGGTGCGATCGCCCAAGACGCCGACAAGTTTCGAGTCGAGGGTAGCCATGGCGTTATTCTCTCGTTACTAGCGCCCACTCGCCCTTGTTTATGCACGGATTTTGGTGGATTCGCCCTACCCCGCCCCCTCTTGCTACCCTTACGCCCTGTTCCTCACAGGAACGAGAATTCTTTAGATCTAAGGAATTTGTAATCTAGAAGGAGTACCAACATGGCATCTTCATGCGACATCTGTGGCAAGGGCCCAAGCTTTGGCAATAACGTTTCACACTCACAGGTGAAGACACGTCGCCGTTGGAATCCAAATATCCAGCGCGTTAAGACAATCGTTGCGGGCGCATCAAAGCGTCAGAACGTATGTACTTCATGCCTTAAGGCTGGCAAAGTAACTCGATAATTCGTTCTTCTTAGTGAAAGTGGCTCCAGGAAACTGGGGCCTTTTTCATGTCCACACCAGCAATACCTGAGCCTGCAACAACAGAGCCGATGCGAATGCCCGGAAGGCTCTCACCCGTTGCAAGAAGAACATGATCTTCTCCCCCGCCAAGAATCCATTGGAAGACATCTACCTTCAACTCATCTGCAAGGATAGAAAGATCCTTAAATTCACTCGCCTGAGATATCAGCACTTGATCCAGCACAAGTTGCACACCCGATGCTTCTGCGATCTGTTCAGCCTGAATAAGTACTGAATCACTCACATCGGCCATCGCAGTTGCCCCACTGAAGTCACTTGAGTAATCCAACGTTGGTGCAGAAAATTCTGACAACGCTCTCTCGGCAATCGCACTATTGATTGAAACTTCGCGTGTGAGCAATTCAAGTCCGGCAGCTGACCAGCCAGTTAGTGATGAGAGATAGAGGCTATCTCCCACCTTTGCACCGCTTCGCAAGATGGGCGATTGCGAACTGCCCACCGCGGTCATCGAGATAACAATCTTGGGACCGCGCGCAATATCTCCGCCCACAATGAGTGCTCCAGCAGCATCTGCCTCATGTTTCATTCCACGCGCTAAGTTTTCAATCCATTGCATCGTCTCGTCACCAGTCAGGGCAACGGATGCGGTGAGGTAATCGCACTGTGCACCCATCGAGAGAATGTCGGCCACGTTGGCAGCCGTTATCTTGCGCCCGATATCAAATGCAGAAGACCATTCCAGCTTGAAGTGCACATCCTCAACAGCCATATCCGAGGTGATAATCGACTGCGATTGGGTTGTGACAACGGCTGCATCATCACCAATGCCAACTCTCACGCGGGAATCAGAGGTTGCGAATATCTTCTGCAGCGCATTTATTACATCGCGTTCACTTAACCCCATAGCCACAAGACTAGGTCATGAGATAGCGTTAGGTCGAAGCGAAAGGAACCCACATGTCAGTACACGCGTACATCTTGATTCAAACAGAAGTCGGCAAGGCATCTTCAGTTGCGGCTGCAATTAAGTCGATCCCTGGAGTCTCACTGGCTGAAGGAGTAACTGGTCCTTACGATGTCATCATGCGCGCTGAAGCTCCATCGATGGAAGAGTTTGGCCGGGCAATTCTGACTAAGGTCCAAGCAGTGCCAGGAATTACTCGCACCTTGACTTGCCCCGTCACTAATTAATTAACGCGCTAAAGCGCTCTGCAATAAGTGCGTGATAACTTCTGAATATCCGATACCCGTTGCCTGCCACATCTTTGGGTAGGCCGAAGTTCTGGTAAATCCTGGCATTGTGTTGATCTCATTGATAATGATTTCTCCACTGTGAGTTACAAAAAAGTCCACACGCGCTAAACCTTTAGCCCCAATCGCATTGAATGCAATGAGGGCAAGCTTCTGAATCTTCTCAATAATCTCTGCATCAAAAGGTGCAGGAATATCTATACGGGTTGCACCATCGAGATATTTAGCTTGAAAGTCATAAAACTCATACTGAGGATCAATCCACACTTTTCCAGGAATTGATGCTTTTGCATTGCCATCAATTTCTAGAACTGCACATTCAACTTCAGCTCCATCAATAGCACTTTCAATCAATACTTTAGAATCGAAAGAGAGCGCTTCCTCCATCGCAGCGGCAAATGTATTTAGCTCCTTCACCTTGACTGTCCCACGACTTGAACCTCCACGAGAGGCCTTTACAAATAGTGGCATCCCGAGCTGCTTGATTGATTCTCTGACTGCTTCAGGGCTGCGCTTCCACTCAACTTCTGTGACGGTAACACTGGGAGCAATAGCAATTCCTGCTGATGCAAAGAGGATCTTCGCCTCTGATTTATCCATCGCGCACTCAGATGCAACTGCACCGCTTCCCACATATGCAATACCGAGGTGATCGAGATCGCTTTGAAGCTGCCCATCTTCTCCATAAGTGCCGTGCAGAACAGGAAAAATCACATCAATAACCAGTTGAGCCCCGGCAACGGTCATCCCGTTCTCTCCTCGAATTACCTCAGGAAAATTTCCACTCACAGATGGAAGAGTTCCGTTCTCAAGAGATAACGGATAATCAAGCGGCAGAGCCATCCACTGTCCTTCACGTGTGATGCCAATCAGAATTGGTTCATATTCATTGCGATTAATAGCTGAGAGAACACCGCCTGCGGATAGACAAGAAATCTCGTGTTCGCTACCAGGTCCTCCGCATAAGATTGCAACGCGCTTCATCGGATGAAGTTCTCGCCTTTGGTTGTAATCTCCATCAACTTCTGGAGAGCATCTGCTGGCGATAATTGTTCACTGACAATCTCTGCAACAGCCTCAATAACAGGCACTTCAACGCCCACGCGGTGAGCAATTTCCACAACTGCACCAGCCGATGCTACGCCCTCCACAGTCTTTGACACTTGCTCGCGCGCTTTAGCCATAGAGCCAGTGCGCCCCAGCACTTCACCAAATGTGCGATTACGTGAAAGAGGTGAACCACAACTTGCAACGAGATCGCCCATTCCGGCAAGACCTGCAGCAGAGAGTGGATCTGAACCGTGGGCAGCACAGAGTCGCGCTACTTCATTCAGCCCTCGAGTAATAAGCATCGCTTGGGTGTTCTCACCAAAGCCCATGCCGATAGAAATTCCCACTGCTAGTGCAATAACGCTCTTAATGGAACCTGCTAATTCACAGCCCATCACATCTACTGATGTATAGACGCGGTAGTACGGAGTGCGAAACAATTCACGGATTGATTCTGCAAGTTCGGTAGTTGCGGCGGCAGCAACAGCTCCAGCAGGCTGGCGCAGCACAAGTTCATCCGCCAAATTCGGTCCTGTAATAATCGCAATCTTGTGTGGGCCCAATACATCTTCAATAACTTCTGTCATGCGCTTTTGGGAGCTAATTTCAATACCTTTGAGAGTACTGACAATGGTGCAGGTGTTACTGAAATTACCCTTCCACTCCTGCAATGTGGCACGAATTTGCTGGGCTGGAATTGCCAACACGTAGATATCAGAGAATGCAAAGGCTGAAGAGATATCCGTTGTTGCAGTGATTGCAGATGGCAAAATGTGAGATGAAAGATACTTTGCATTGGTGTGCGATGAATTAATCTCATCAATGACCTGCTGGCTTCGACCCCAGAGAAGTACATCATTGCCAGCATCGCTTAAAACCTGCGCCATGGTTGAGCCCCATGCGCCTGCTCCGAATACCGTTACTTTGCTCATGCTCTCTTCTTTTTGAAGTTTCCTGTGCGCGGCAGATCTGATGTGTGAGGGTCAAAGATTACTTCAGGTCGCCTTTCCCCACGAATTTCTTCCAATATATCTGTAATCGCCCGCATGATTGCAGCCGTTGCTTCAATCAGTGCTTGTGGGTCCTCGCTCTTGCCATACCACTTCGATAAATCCACTGGCGCACCAGCTCGAATAATGATCGTCTTTCGAGGAAAGAGGTTGAGTTTTTTTGTGTAATTAGGAACAACGAGTTGAGATCCCCACTGGGCTATTGGAATAACAGGGGTATCGGTCAAGAGCGCAAGACGAGCACATCCCGTCTTTGCAACCATCGGCCACATATTCGGATCACGCGTCAGCGTTCCTTCGGGATACACACCGAGCATGTGCCCCTGCTCCAGAATTATCTTTGCATGATCGACAGCCTTCTTGGCCTCTGATGTTTCGCGCTCAACTGGAACTTGTCCCGTTGCAAGAATGATTTTGCCAATAATGGGAACTTTAAAGACTCCTGATTTACCTAAGTATCGAGGTGCACGACCATTGCGATAGAGAAAGTGGGTAAAGACCAAGACATCCAGATAGGACATGTGATTGCTCGCAACGATTACGCGGCCGGAAGAAGGAATATTCTCGGCGCCCTTCCAATCCCTGCTGATAAAGAGATTGAAGATTGGGATGATGAGACTTGAACAGATTTTATAAGTCAGGTTGGTACCTAGCGGATACCCTCGAGGCGGTTCGTATCGAACGTTGAACTGCGACATGCATGAAATCCTAGCCATAAAAAAACTGGGGTCGCACATTGTGCGACCCCAGTTTTAATAAAGAAGAATTAACGCTTCTTTGCTGCCTTCTTAGCAGGCTTGCGCTTTGCAGGAGCCTTCTTAGCTACCTTCTTCTTCGCAGGAGCCTTCTTAGCTGCCTTCTTCTTAGCAGGAGCCTTCTTAGCTGCCTTCTTTGCAACTGGCTTTGGAGCAGCCTTTACTTCTGGCTTTGGTGCTGGACCGAGCTTGCGATCGCCAGCAACAATCTCCTTGAGAGCCTTTGCAGGAAGGAAGCGTGCCTTCTTTGAAGCCTTGATCTTGATGGTCTCGCCAGTAAATGGGTTACGTCCCATACGTGCCTTGCGATCGACCTTCTTGAACTTACCGAAATCGTTGATCATGACATCGTTTCCAGCTGACATGTTGCGTGTAATTGTGTCAAAAACGATATCTACAGCGTGTGTAGCTTCTCTCTTGCTGCCGTTGAAGTGTGGGGCCAACGCAGCGATAAACTGGGCCTTATTCATTCAATTCCCCTTAAGTTTACGCGTAAATAATTAAGCTTTTGCCTAACTGAGTAAAACTTAAACCTATTTATAGGGTGAGAGCGTTATTGAAGCGTGCGTGTCGCAAGTAAATATTTCGCGAAAACTCCACTTTTTATGCGTAAATAACTCTCATTCTTTCGTTGAGACTTTTACACATTCCACTCACCCCACAGCGAAAGGGAGCGATTTACGCTCACTTTTCTTACCTTAAATGCGAATGGGAAGTGTTGTTGGCTTGTAAGAAGCTCGCTTAGCCTCGAAAGAATCGATGGAATCAGTATGTTTCAAGGTTAATCCGATGTCATCAAGACCTTCCATTAAACGCCAACGGGTGTAGTCATCAAGTTCAAATGGCACGCTGACACCGTTGTAGGAAACAGTGCGAGTATCAAGATCGACAGTAATGGCAGTCGTTGGATCTGCCTCAATAGCCTGCCAGATAGCTTCCACAGTCTCCTGAGGCAAGATGACAGTCAGTAGCCCACCCTTGAGTGAATTACCACGGAAAATATCTGCAAAGCGGCTTGAAATCACTGCCTTAAATCCATAGTTCTGTAGAGCCCACACAGCGTGCTCACGCGATGAACCGGTACCAAATTCAGGACCAGCAACCAGAACTGTTCCACCCTTGTATTCATCCTTATTCAGGACGAACTCAGGATCGCTGCGCCATGCTGAGAAGAGGCCATCTTCAAAGCCATCGCGGGTAACGCGCTTTAAGTAAACAGCAGGGATGATCTGATCTGTATCGACATTGCTGCGACGAAGAGGAACTCCAGTACCTGTGTGCTTAATAAATTTTTCCATGCTCTCTTATCCCCCTCTTACAAATCTGCCGGTGATGACAGCGTGCCGCGGATAGCAGTTGCTGCTGCAACGAGTGGGCTTACCAGGTGAGTGCGCCCACCCTTGCCTTGACGACCTTCAAAGTTACGATTCGATGTGGATGCAGAACGCTCTCCCACAGCAAGCTGATCAGGGTTCATACCAAGACACATAGAACACCCAGCATTACGCCATTCAGCACCGAAATCTAAGAAAACCTTATCGAGGCCTTCCTTCATCGCCTGCTGGCGCACGCGCTCAGAGCCAGGAACTACCAACATACGAAGCTTGGGAGCAATCTTCTTGCCTTCAATCACAGATGCTGCAGCGCGCAGATCTTCAATGCGACCGTTGGTGCAGGAGCCTAAGAAAACAGTGTCAATAGCTATTTTTTTCAGTGGTGTGCCAGCTGTCAGCCCCATGTATTCCAGTGCACGCTCTGCAGCTCCACGCTCTTCCGCATCCTTGATATCTGCAGGATTTGGAACGGAAGCATTCAGCGGTAAGCCTTGTCCTGGGTTGGTTCCCCATGTAACAAATGGCTCAAGAGTGTTTGCATCAAGTGTGATTTCAACATCGAACTTTGCATCAGAGTCTGTAAAGAGTGTCTCCCAATAGCTTTGCGCAGCTGCGAAATCCTCCGGCGCATGTGGCTTACCCAAGATGTAATCAAAGGTCTTTTGATCAGGTGCGATAAGGCCGGCGCGAGCACCAGCTTCAATAGACATATTGCAGACAGTCATGCGGCCTTCCATCGAAAGTGCGCGAATTGCAGAACCGCGATATTCGATGATGTAGCCCTGTCCCCCACCTGTTCCGATTTGAGCGATGATAGCAAGGATGATGTCCTTTGCTGTAACACCAGTCTTGAGAGTTCCTTCAACGTTAATCGCCATAGTCTTGGGACGACTTGATGGAAGAGTCTGTGTTGCAAGTACATGCTCAACTTCAGATGTTCCAATACCAAATGCAATCGCACCAAATGCACCATGAGTTGATGTGTGTGAATCACCGCAGACAATGGTCATGCCAGGTTGAGTAATACCAAGCTGTGGTCCCACAACGTGCACAACGCCTTGGTCAGCGTCTCCCAATGAGTGGATGCGGATACCGAACTCTTTTGCGTTATTGCGCAAAGTATCGATCTGCAGCTTTGAAACAGGATCTGCAATTGGTTTTAAAATATCAAGGGTCGGAGTGTTGTGATCTTCTGTTGCAATGGTGAGGTCAGGACGACGCACCTTGCGACCTGCAAGACGCAAACCATCGAATGCCTGCGCACTTGTTACTTCGTGCACGAGCTGCAGATCGATGTAGAGAAGATCTGGCTCTCCCTCGGCCTGTCGAACGATATGGTCATCCCAAATCTTCTCGGCTAGCGTCTTGGCCATCAGCTGGTGTGCTCCTTTAAAACTTGAATACTTTGCATCTCATTAGATGGGATGCTAATATCACTCCGTGGATAAGAAGAATAGCGGAGTCGGCGTCTTAGATAAAGCCGTAGGAATCCTTGCAACCCTGGAATCTGGGCCCCATTCACTGGCTGAGCTCGTTGCCGCCACTGGTATCGCCCGCCCCACCGCCCACCGCTTAGCTGTTGCCCTTGAATTTCATCGCCTTGTCGCTCGCGATCTCAATGGTCGATTTATCTTAGGTCCGCGTTCTGCCGAACTTGCTGCAGCTGCCGGTGAAGATCGCCTGATTGCAGCAGCCGCACCCGCACTCGCTGCCCTTCGTGATGCCACAGGAGAATCGGCGCAGCTCTATCGCCGCCAAGGAGATATCCGTATCTGTGTTGCAGTTGCCGAACGTCTTTCAGGTCTTCGCGACTCTGTCCCTGTTGGTGCATCACTGACAATGCAGGCAGGATCTGCCGCTCAAATTCTTATGGCGTGGGAAGATTCAGAGAAGATTCATCGCGGACTTAAGAATGCTCGTTACACAGCAGCGCACCTTGCTGCAGATCGTCGTCGTGGTTGGGCGCAATCTGTGGGAGAGCGCGAAGCAGGCGTTACATCTGTCTCAGCACCTGTGCGCGGTCCTAATGGAAAAGTTATTGCAGCAGTCTCTATTAGCGGTCCAATAGAGCGCTTAGGTCGCCAACCAGGGCGCCTTCATGCAGCAGCCGTTGTTGCAACTGCTGAGCGCCTTACAGAGCACCTTAAGCAAGGTAAATAAAGAGAATTTTTAGTTGGTAGCTAGATCGAGTTCGCGTAGGACTCTAGAGATGATCGTGAAGTTAAATCCTTTTCGCGCAAGGAGTGATTGAATTCGTCTAATCTGCACATCAGGTTCTAGCCGTGACATGGAGTTGTACTTCTTAAAGCCCAAATCAAATGCAACCCGGTATTCCGATTCATCATCAATAACATCGAGTGCTTCATCAATCTGCTCCTGCGTCACGCCCTTTTGACGAAGCTCACCTGCAATGATGCGCTTGGATAACTTCTTATGGGAGTGGCGCGATGTTGCCCAGGCAGCAGCAAATTCACGATCGTTAACCAGGCCTGTCTCCTGCAGACGAAAGATGACAGCTTGTGCAATATCGTCTTCGACGCCACGGGTTTTCAAGTGAGCGAGAAGCTCGCCCTTACTTTTCGCTCTCGCCACAAGTGCGTTGAGCGCAATTGTGTGAGCTACTTCGTAAGGGTCGGAGCCTTCGCCTCTTTCAACCTTTGCAAATTGCAGTGAAATTAGAAATCAACCTCTGCTGCAGCTTCATCAATCTCTGCGATCATCTCCGCATCGACCTCGATAGGTACGAAGCTGGCGCGGATCTTAGATTCGATCTCATTGGCAAGATCTGGATTATCGATAAGGAATGCACGTGAATTTTCCTTACCTTGGCCGAGTTGATCAGCTTCGTAGGTATACCAAGCGCCAGACTTCTTCACGATGCCAAGCTCAACGCCCATATCGATAAGAGATCCTTCACGCGAGATTCCAACACCGTAGATGATGTCAAACTCTGCCTGCTTAAATGGTGGAGCCATCTTGTTCTTAACAACCTTGACGCGTGTGCGGTTTCCGACTGCTTCAGTACCCTCTTTAAGAGTTTCAATACGGCGGATATCAAGGCGAACTGATGCATAGAACTTCAGCGCCTTTCCACCTGTTGTTGTCTCAGGTGAACCGAAGAAGACGCCGATCTTTTCGCGAAGCTGGTTGATAAAGATTGCAGTGGTCTTTGATTGGTGAAGAGCGCCAGTGATCTTACGAAGCGCTTGTGACATAAGGCGTGCTTGCAGACCCATATGGGAATCACCCATCTCGCCTTCAATTTCTGCGCGAGGAACAAGAGCTGCAACTGAGTCAACGACAACGAGATCGAGAGCACCAGAGCGAATCAACATATCCATGATCTCAAGTGCTTGCTCACCAGTATCTGGCTGTGAGACAAGGAGGGCATCGATATCAACGCCAAGCTTCTTTGCATACTCTGCATCAAATGCATGTTCAGCATCGATAAATGCACAGATGCCGCCGGCTTTCTGCGCGTTGGCAATTGCATGCAACGTCAGTGTTGTCTTACCTGAAGACTCAGGTCCATAAATTTCAACGATACGACCGCGTGGAAGTCCACCAATACCCAGTGCAATATCAAGTGCGATAGAGCCGGTAGGAATAACTTCAATTACTTGTGCTTGTCGATCTGACATCTTCATGACTGAGCCCTTACCAAACTGTCGTTCGATTTGAGCTAGCGCGGTATCTAACGCCTTCTGGCGATCAGAGACATTCTTATCTTCAGGCTTTACTTTTTCAGCAGCCATTGTCTTCTCCATTTCATCTCGAACGTCTGCGAGCGCAGCCGTTGGTATTCGGCCCAGAAGGTACGGAAATTCTCTGCGACGGCCCTGGCGTTATGGAGACGCTGTGGGTGGAGGCTGAGCACCGCTCTGGTTGAACTTGCTTAGGGTATCCGAACATCTGTTCGAAAGGTAGCAGGCGCCACTGACAAGTAGGGTGTGTCGCGTGCTGATCCTGCTTCCCCCTTCCGAGAAGAAGGCCCAGACCGATAAACCCACCCCTGCCATGAGCGTCTATGCGGGTGTGCTCTACCAAGCCCTCGACTGGAGCTCACTCTCCCCTGCTGCGAGAAAGCGCGGTGAGCTAGCCGTAGCCATCATCTCGGCCAAGTACGGGGTTGTACGTCCCTCTCAACGTATTGAGAGCTATAAAGAGAAGATTGATAACAAGGCGATGCGAGAGCCAATAGCTGCGATCCTGGATCCCATTAAGACTGCGCTGATAGTCGATTGCAGGTCCTCTACCTATAAAACTGTCTGGCACGCACCCGTAGAAATCACAGTTGAAGTGCGCATCTCTACCGTTGTCGATGGCGTCCGCACCGTTGTGACACATATGTCCAAAAAGACTCGCGGTGAAATTACGCGCTGGTTATTGCAGAGTCGATCTATGCCTCAGACCCCTGAAGATCTCTATGCCATCGTCTCTGAAAAATATCCCTGCGCACTCACTCCATCAGATGGAGTCGAGCCATGGATCCTGGAAGTAATCGCCGTCTAATTCAGGGGCGCGAAAAGGCAGTCTTCTTAATCAAATCAACAGTGAGCTTTGGGTAGTTCCACATAATCACATGAGCACAATTATCTACAACTATCCATCGTGAATGTCTTGGCGCCACTTCACGCTCCTGCGCCCTTGGATGTGGAAGTGTTAAATCGTAATCACCGAAGATTATGGAGACTGGAATCTTCTCCGAAACACTTGACTCAAACTTGCGAAAACGAAGTGCCCGCCAGATCGGCATATATCCCACTGATTGCGCCATCGCAATGACAGAGTCTTTGCACGATTCAAAAGATAACTCTCGCCAAAGATGTGTGATCTTCTTATAGCCTATCGCTTTCAGTGGCGGCAAGTTATAGGCAAGGCGAAGAAAGTGTTGTGAAATCTTTGCAAGGATGCGCGCCAATAAACTCGGTGGCAACTTACCTGTGGGGCCTTCATGCCATAACCCTGCTGGAGCAAGGGCTGTCACGCTCCTAATGCGATCTGGGTAATGTGCAGCAAGTTCCAAAGCAATCCACCCACCTAAAGAATTACCAGCGACGTGAAATTGTTGAACTCCATGATCTTTCTCCATTGCCGTAACAATTGAGTGAGCAAGTGAGCGTGGATCAAGGCCTTCATCATGCAGAGGCGCGCTTCCATGGCCTGGAAGATCAACGGGATAGATCGTAAAAGATGTTTCAAGCCCTGCATGCAGCGTCTTCCAAATATTTCCTGCAGAACCAAGCCCATGCACGAGCACTAAGGCTGGAAGGCCCGGCTTTGCTGCAATGACGCTAGAGGTAACAGGCATTAGTAACGATACTTCTGAGTTTCGGTGGGGCATTGTTTACACACTGCTCGCCAAATTTCATCTGCTTCGCGCCCTGCAGTGAGCGCTTCATTAACTGTCATGGAGCTAAGTTCACTGATGGCAATATCTTGTGAGAATGATGGAGCCCATGCCTCACCAAATGAGAGCACGAGTCTTTCCCGTAAATCAGAGATGCGCATACGCTAGAAGAGCGTGCGCTCAACAAGGAGTTCAGCTTGTTCGCGAGATTGCTTGGGTGTGATGGGTTGTGTGACTTGACCCAGTAACCAACGCATCGCAAGTCCTGTTCCCGCTTCAGATTTTGTTGCTTCATATACACATGTGGCAAGAACGAGATAGAGAGGGTTTTCCGCATGAGACATAATCGCAATCAAAATCTGCGCATCATGGCTGCGCATGGCAGCAAGTGCACTATCTGATGAGATCGCCATCGACAACGTCTCGAGTGCATCTGCAGGTGTTCCAGCGCGCCCAGCAAGATCGACCAACTTCTCAACTTCAGCGGTGACGAGAGCTTCAAGAACTGCGTTCTTATCTCTGTAATGGTTATAGAGAGTTGCGCGAGATACTTCAGATGCATCTGCAATATCAATCATAGAAATATTTGATATACCGTGGAGAGCAATGAGTGATTTAGTACCTTCGAGAATTGCGCTCTCGGTGCGACGATGTATTCCGCCTTGCAAGGCGTACTTAGGCTGCGTCGACAACGGAGAGCTTTGCGCTTTCACGAGATTTGAGTTCGTGTGTAACGCCAGTCATCACAGATGACAAGGTAAGACCGAGTGCTTCACAGATTGCATTGAGTAACTCTGATGATGCTTCCTTCTGACCACGTTCTACTTCTGAGAGATACCCCAGTGAGACTCGTGCTTGACGTGCAACATCACGAAGCGTGCGAGATTGTGAGGTGCGGGCATCGCGAAGTGTGTGACCAACTGCTTCACGTAATAGCGCCATTGCCTGCCTCCTTCTTTCTCGTTCAGTTTCTGCGTTAGCTAAGGATACGGGCAAAGGTGCCTATCGCGCTGGATATAGCCCCTTCTCGCACGCCATCACGCCCACCATCGAGGGTGAGCTGAAGGGTCTGGTTAATGGGTCCTGCAATAGCGATCCAGACTGTGCCTTCACGGATTCCTAAGTAATCACCAGGACCTGCAATACCTGTTGTTGAAATTGCCCACGTACTACCAATTTTCTTTCGTGCACCTTCTGCCATCGCTATCGCAACTTCTTCACTGACAACGGTATATGCCTCGATAGTCGAACGTGGAACTCCAAGAAAATTCACTTTCACATCCGTTGTGTAGGCGATGATGCCACCAAGAAATACTTCAGAGGCTCCAGGGATACGAGTGAGCTCATGGCCCAAGCCACCACCTGTCAGTGACTCTGCGACAGAGACGCTCTCGTTGCGTGAGCGAAGCCTTTCGATAATGGTTCGCGCATGGGCCTGTGTTGGCATAAGCATGAATCTACCTCTTCTTATACCAAGAGCGTAAGTAGTCATATCCTGAAGTCATGGTCAAGATAATTGCGATGCTGATGAATCCATACTTAAACCAGTCCAGCCAAGTTGGAAGTGGCAGGATAAAGAATCCCACTCCAAAATTCTGCATCAAAGTCTTAACTTTGCCGCCCTTACTGGCAGGAATGACTCCACCCTTAATGACAAATAAACGAAAAAGTGTAATTCCAATTTCACGAGTAAGAATGAGGATCGTGATCCACCAAGGAAAGCGCCCAAGGATAGAAAGTGAAATCATCGCAGCGCCGATCAGGGCTTTATCGGCCACCGGATCAAGAAATGTGCCGAGTGCTGTAATGCGATTTGAGTCTCTTGCCCACTTGCCATCGACGATATCGGTCATGCCTAAGGTGAAGAAGATTGCATAGGCAAGTAATTGGTACTTCGTGTTATCTCCACCTTCATAGAAAAGTGTGTAGACACCAAAGGGAATAAGCAGAATGCGAGTGACTGTCAGAGTATTGGGGGTGATGAAAGATGGGGCTCTCATTGCACTTGCGCAACCAAATCGGCGCCCATCGAGTCAATCACCACAGCATCAATATATTGACCTACTTCAAAATTAGTACCAATAAAGGTGGTCGTGCCATCTACTTCAGGGCCTTGATGGGCAGCTCGCCCCTCTTGCAACTCTGCATCCTCAATCAGAACGCGCACCGATTCACCAATACGCGCCTGGGCGCGCAATGAAACCATTTCATCTGCAAGGGAAGATAACGCCTCCACTCGTTCGCGAATGACTTCTTCCTCAACTTTATCGCTCAGATCAAGAGCTTCAGTGTTGTCTTCATCGGAGTAACCAAATATGCCAACAGCATCAAGCTTTGCTGATGTGATGAAATCTGCAAGCTCGTCATAATCAGCTTGCGTCTCCCCCGGAAAACCAACAATAAAGTTAGAGCGAATCCCTGCCTCAGGAGACAGTGCGCGAATTTGAGAGATGAGGTGAAGGAATTTTTCAGAGTCTCCAAAACGTCGCATGCGACGTAAGACTGTGGGACTGGTGTGTTGGAAAGAGAGATCAAAATATGGCGCAACCTTATCCGTCTCAATCATTGCCTGAAGAAGTGTTGGTCTCATCTCAGCTGGCTGCAGGTATGAGAGTCTGACTCTCTCCACACCCTCAATTTCTGCAAATTCATGAAGAATCTTCTCCATCAATTTAAGATCGCCAAGATCTTTGCCATAGGAAGTTGTATTTTCGCTGACTAAGAAGAGTTCGCTCACACCATTTTGTGCAAGCCATGCAGCTTCCTGCAAGATTTCAGTCGGGCGTCGGGAGATAAATGAGCCTCGGAAATATGGGATTGCACAGAATGAACATCTGCGATCACAGCCTGATGCAATCTTCAGAGGTGCCCACGGTGCATTTCCTAAGCGCTTACGAAAGAGCGAGCCACCAGCGCCGAGAGAGGACGCATAACTCTCATCACGAGCTGCAGCACGCTCAACAGGTGCAATAGGCAGGAGTGCGCGGCGATCGCGTGGAACATGTGGTGTGTGGGCGTTACCACTGACAATCGATTGCAAGCGAGCTGAAATATCTTGATAGTCATCAAAGCCAAGGATTGCATCTGCTTCAGGAAGTGCCTCGGCCAACTCTTTTCCATAACGCTCAGCCATACATCCCACAGCCACTACTGCTCGAGTTACCCCATGGCCTTTGAGGGAATTTGCTTCAAGGAGAGCATCAACTGAATCTTTTTTAGCCGATTCAATAAATCCACACGTATTAACAACTGCTACTTGAGCAGATTCCACATCATCAACAAGCGTCCAGCCATCGGCAGCTAATCTTCCTGCCAGCTCTTCGGAATCTACTTCATTGCGCGCGCAGCCCATTGTGACAATTGCGACGGTGCGAGACATGAGGGTGATGCTATCGGAAGGTGCGTCGAACCTCTTCATTTTGGCCACCCAATGGGGCTAATTGCTTTCCATTAAGTGTCAGATCAAGTCCTGCTGGGTTGCTGAGATAAATACTGATGACACTCTTGCCCTTAAAAGTTTTAGTCTCACCTTGAAACATCGATCCCTTTTCAGCTTGCGAACCATCGACGACGATATGGATATAAGAATTGCCTCGCGATGCTACGAGTGTGAGTTCGACAGGACCGCTCTTACTTGTGACAGCCGGAGCTGGTGCAACGCTCTCTGTTGGTGCTGCACTCTGTGACGGTGTCGGCGCTGCACTCTTGCTCGCAGAGACCGATGGTGCAGGAGATGGTGAAGAAATTTGATTCGAGGTAACAATCTGCACAGATGCAATAACAAAGAGGATTGTTACAGAGATTCCGGCTGGGACTTTCCAAGAGATTGTCTTCTTCTCACGGGGTACCTGCATAATATTATTCTCGACAAGAAGCTCTTGCATTGCTCGCTTCTCAGTCGAATGCTGATCGTCATAAAGATCAAGAAGTATCTGTGGGTTTAATCCAATGCGGTTTGCAATCGTACGCAGGTGACCGCGGGCATATGTATCGCCACCGCAGTGAGTAAAACTATTATTTTCCATCTCTGTCAAAAGACCGATACGAATACTGGTTGAATCAGAGAGCGACTCAAGACTTATGCGCGCAGCTTCGCGAGCATCGCGAATTGTGCTTCCAAGAGTCATTATCTGCCGCCTTGCTATGGGGAACTACGTGAGGCTAATTCTAACTTTAGACTGATGGGTGATTAATAGGAAGTCTCCCCTATTCGGTTAAATCACCCCTAAATTGCACCCAACAGAAGATGAAATTTAGTAATCGCGAAGGGTTGCAAGGACGGAATCGAGTTCATCAGGTTTAACCATGACAGTGCGAGCCTTGGAACCCTCTGATGGTCCAACGATTCCTCGAGACTCCATCAAATCCATCAAACGTCCTGCTTTAGCAAAACCAACACGAAGTTTACGTTGCAACATAGATGTGGATCCAAATTGTGTTCCAACAACAAGCTCGACTGCCTGAATAAGAATTTCAAGATCATCGCCAATCTCTTTATCAATATTCTTATTCGCTTGCGCAACTTGTGTTACATCATCGCGATATCGAGGTGAGAGCTGCTTCTTCACATGGTTAGTAACAGCTTCAATTTCACGCTCTGACACATATGCGCCTTGTATACGTATAGCGCGGCTTGCACCCATAGGGATAAAGAGGGCATCACCTTGTCCGATGAGCTTTTCAGCCCCCGGGCTATCGAGAATAACTCGTGAATCTGCCAGTGATGATGTTGCAAAAGATAATCGCGAAGGAACGTTGGCCTTAATCAGTCCTGTCACAACATCGACAGATGGGCGTTGGGTTGCAAGGACTAAGTGAATTCCGGCAGAGCGCGCAAGCTGAGTAATGCGAACAACTGACTCTTCTACTTCCCGAGCTGCAATCATCATCAAGTCTGCAAGTTCATCGATGATGACAAGAAGGTATGGGTATGGCTCAACAATGCGATCAGAACCAGGAGGTGCAACAACTTTGCCTGCGCGCACAGCCTTATTGAAATCATCAATATGTCTAAATCCAAAGGTGGCTAAATCTTCATAGCGAAGATCCATCTCACGCACTACCCATGTCAGCGCATCTGCTGCCTTCTTGGGGTTGGTAATAATCGGAGTTATCAAATGTGGAATGCCTTCATAGGCGGTGAGCTCTACTCGCTTTGGATCAATCA
>Ga0209190_1000455_pt1 | contig 29914 bp, 31 predicted proteins | sample M_140205_XF_Meta_FD_187315 | JGI IMG/M metagenome (GOLD analysis project Ga0209190, IMG submission 187315) | Freshwater microbial communities from Lake Montjoie, Canada to study carbon cycling - M_140205_XF_MetaG (SPAdes) (version 2) | ecosystem: Environmental > Aquatic > Freshwater > Lake...
ATTATAAGATAAAATTGATTATAATTTTGTTAGAAGTAGGAAAAACACCTATTTTATAAAAAGTAATATTCAACTTTTTTATATCAGAATTAATAATAAATTTTATTAATTTAGTTTGGTAATCAATATGTATTTTTGTTTCATCATCATTAATTGTGCAATAATCACAATCAAAAAAATTACATGTATCTAAAATGTATTTAGTATGATAAATCATTTATTATATCAAATAATTAAATATTATTTCTTTTATGTCTTCAATTATAGGTATATTATTTAAAATCTTTTTATATTGTTTAATAAGTTTAGATTTCAAATATTTTCCTTTAGAAATATTCATATCATTTCTACTAATTTCTTTCCAATCCCAATGTTCTGTATGATTTCTGATAATAAAATCTATTGTCAAATTAGGATTTTCACTTAATCCTTTCATATCCCATTTATGAACTGAATTAATATGATCAGAATAATTTAAATTAAAATAGTCTTGTATAATATCAAATGATAAATTTTTATGTCTGCTTAAAAGATACCAATTCCACTCAATAATATCAATATGATTAAATACAAAATCGAATGATAAATTAGGATGAGAACTTAATTTGTCAACATCCCAATTTAAATCATTATATAAATTATTCAATACAACATCAAATGTTAGATTTGGATTTTGACTTAAATAATCAATCTTAGGATATTTGTTAAGATTTGTAAATGTTAATTTAGGATTAGCACTAACCATTTCCCAATCCCAATCAATATTTTTATCAAGTATTTCTAATGTTAAATTTTTATTACCACTTAATTGATACCAATCCCAATTTAAATTTAAATTATCAAAAACAAAATTAAAATCTAAGTCATCTCTTCCACTAACATATCGCCAATTCCAATTAAAATATCTATATTGTATAATATCAGCAAACTTAATATTAGGATTAAGACTTAAAAAATCAAAGTTCCAATTCTTAAAATTTGAATTTTCTTTTAATTTTTCCCATAATTTATCAGTGCTTAAATCTGGATATAATTTTTTAAAATTATAATATAATGTATCAGATGCTAATCTTAAATCATTTAAGACAATATCAAAAGTTAAATTAGGATTTTTACTAAAATATTTATAACTCCAGTCTAATGTTGGATATTGTTGTAAATTTTGATATGTTATATTTGGATTACAACTTAAATGTTTAAAAGACCATTTTAAATGTGGAGTATTTAAAACATCATCAATAGTTATCTTTAGAGTTTCACTGATGTAGTCCCAATACCAAGGTTTATCAGGTTTAGATAAAACAAATTCAAATGTTAAATTAGGATGAAAACTTAACTTATGATAATTCCATTTAATTTCTGAACGTAATCTTAACTTATGAATATTTACATCTTCTAGTTTTATAAATATATCAAAAAGTTCATTATCAAATTGTAAATTTGGATTTGAAATTATTTGTGTATAATCCCACATTATACTTTGTTTTTGAAATATAAAATTGGTCCATTTGTCATTCCATTTTTTTATATATGTTTCTTCAATTGATAAACTCATTTTAAATTAAAAAATATTTTGTTTTTTTTTTCAATTTAAATTAACATTTAAATAATTTTTAAAAATTATTTAAATAAAATGGGTAATACACAACTGAAAATTGATGAAAGTTGTAATTTATTAAATAATATTTTAAAAAATAAGGTTGATTTACAACTAAAAATTTTAAAACATGATTCTGAAATTGAAATAAAACTAAAGAAAATGAATAAACATTGTTATTTTGAAATAAATAAAGAAGAAAATGTTTTTAATATTATTGTATTTAACAAAAAAAATATTGTTGGATTTTTATCTTTACAATTTACTAGTGAATATTGTTCTATTATTAATTATATGTGTGTAAATAATAAATATTATAAATGTGGTATAGGTGAATTTTTAGGATTTATTTCTATTTTCATATCTATTTTTTATAATAAAAAAATTATATTTTCCACAGGAATTTCAGATGTTGTTACTAATATGCTTTATGAAAGAATTTCAGGAAATAATGAGATTGCTGTAAGTCAAAAAATACTTATTGAAAAATTTGGATTTATTGATTCTTGGAAAGATAAATGGGATGATAATAAAAAAATGTTTTCGGTTGATTTTATGAAATTATGTAAAGATTCTCCTGAAACATATTTAGATTTACAATTAGGAAATTTAAGATTTTATGAAAAATACAAAAATTTATTAATAAAAGATCCTTCAATAATATTTTCTAAATATATCAACTTTCAAAATGAACAAAAAAAAGTTGGATGAAGAGAAAAGTTTTTTGAAAAACTTTAAAATATTATTTATAATTATTATTTACACACAAATTTTGTGTAAAATAAAAAAAAATTTTTTAAAAAAATACATTTTTTAAAAATGTATTTTTCAGTTTAAATTACAGGCTAAATTTAAAAATACATTTTTGTTTAAAAATTTTGGTCATAATTATTCATGGCAAATTATGACCAAAAATAATTTAAACTGATTTATATTTAAATTATATATTATAAATTATGGTTAATAAACCTACCAACTTTAAACTTATTTATGGTTTAGATGTGTTGGTAATTCCACACTCTAAGTTATCAAAACGAAAAAGAGTTACGAATTTTTATAAAAGAAGAATTACTTAAAATAGTTGATTTTGACTGATTAAAAAATGTCTTAATATGTAATAATACTTTTTATATAGATAATAAGCAAATAGAGAAAGATTATATTACAGAAAATAAATATATAATTAAACAAAAAAAATCCAGAAGAAAAAGAAAATCTTTTCATATTTGTATTTTTTTAATTTTTTGTGGAATTAAGAAAATCCTAAACACACAATTTTTGTGTCGAGGTTCAAAAAACAATAAATCAAGGCATTTCAGTATAGTTGACGATGACCGTAAATGACCGTGAATGACCGTAAATGACCGTGAATGACGATTTTAGTCATTTATATTTAAAAGATACTATCTTATATATAAATGATAGTATGTGAATTTTGTAAAGCGGAATTAGCGTCTTCTGCTAGTTTAAAACATCATCAATCTAAGGCTAAATATTGCTTAGAAAAACAGAAAAAACCCTTAAATTTATTTGAATGTAAAGAATGTGATAAGACTTTTACTACCAAAAGAAAACTAACAAGTCATCAAGAAATATGTCTTCCTTATAACTTGTGTTCATTAGAAAAACAGTATAATAATGAATTATATAAAAAAGATTTAGAAATAGTTGAACTTAAAAAACAGATTAAAGAACTCCAAGATAAACTAGAAAATATCGCTGTTAAAGCTGTATCCAGACCTACCCATACAACTTCTAACAAGACTCATATTAATAACTTTATCCAACAATTACAACCTGTAACTGAAGAAAAATTAAAGGAAAGTGTTAGCAATCTAACTATAGATCATATAAAGAAAGGACCTGAAGGGTACGCACAATATGCATTGGATTATCCATTAAAAGATAAGATGATATGTGTTGATTATTCTAGGAGAAAAGTGAAGTTTAAGGATAAAGATGGGAATGTCATAACTGATCCAGAGATGACAGCGTTAGCTTCAAAGTTTTTTAATTCAATTAAAGATAAGAATAAAGAACTTATATGTGTGTATGCAAATGAGTTAAAGGATAAATTAGGTGATGATAATATAATGGATACAATGGTAAAGATATTTGATTATAAGATGGCTGTAGATAAAGGCTCAGAAGGAGAAAAAACGGAATTTCATCATGATTTTGTAAGACAGATGTGTAGCCAAAGTGTAAAAGAATAGTCGATCTATTAATAGGTACATAGTTATATATATATACGTTAAATAAATGTAACTTTTGCGATTCTAATTTATCAAGTAATTATTATTTATCTAAACAGCTAAAAATGTCTTGCTATTCAAGATTATTATACCTAAAAGTGATTTTGAATGTAATATATGTAAAAACACATTTAATATCTTGTACTAAAAAAAGAATTAAAAGATAATACACAAGAAAATAAATATCAATTAGGTGATGTTGTCAACCTAATTAAGAAAAATCCTTTTGATGGAACAATGAACATTACTGTTAATTTAAAAACACGTGCTATCTTTGTAGGTTGACTAACGTAGCGGACAATTATAAATATAAAATAATTAATAATTTTATATTTATAAATTTATTCTTAATAAATTTTTAATATAAATGAATAATCCGGTATGAGCGAGGACGGGGCTTATACCTATCATAAGTCAAATCAACTTGGTTGATTTGACTTATTTTTTTCAGTATGTTATAATTTAAAATAATCTTAATAATAATTATCAGATCTGTTGCCTCGAAGACATAGACAGATAGTGACTATAGATATAGTGGTTCCGGTGGCTGGTTCCGGTGGCTGAGTCTGTTGTCTTGAAGACATAGACAGATAGTGACTATAGATATAGTGGTTCCGGTGGCTGGTTCCGGTGGCTGATTCTGTTGTCTTGAAGACATAGACAGATAGTGACTATAGATATAGTGGTTCCGGTGGCTGGTTCCGGTGGCTGATTCTGTTGCCTTGAAGACATAGACAGATAGTGACTATAGATATAGTGGTTCCGGTGGCTGATTCTGTTGCCTTGAAGACATAGACAGATAGTGACTATAGATATAGTGGTTCCGGTGGCTTGAAGACATAGACAGATAGTGACTATAGATATAGTGGTTCCGGTGGCTGATTCTGTTGCCTTGAGACATAGACAGATAGTGACTATAGATATAGTGGTTCCGGTGGCTTGAAGACATAGACAGATAGTGACTATAGATATAGTGGTTCCGGTGGCTGGTTCCGGTCCCAAACAAGGGCGGCACATAAAAAGAAGGCTGGTGTCACCGGTATAAGCGAGGACGGGGCTTATACCTATCATAAGTCAAATCAACTTGATTGATTTAACTTATATTTTTTTCAGTATGTTATAATTTAAAAAATTGAAATTTAAAATAATCTTAATAATAATTATCAGATATGGCTTCTGAAGACCAAATCAAGAATATTGTTGAACGATTGTCATCCTTTATAACAAAAACTATAGAAAAAACCCTTTCTGGTAAAGCTACTTACGAACAAACTCAAGAAAGTTTAACTGAGTTTGTTAAGACTAATTTGGTAATGCAAAATAGTTCGCCTACTGAACAAACACGTCCTGTAGAAGCAGACAATCGCAAAACTTCTTTTCTTAAAAGGCTTGATGAAGTAGTTGATGTTTACACAGGGGATTCAAGTTTTCTCGATAATCTTTGGGAAGCATATGGCGAGGATCAAACTAATCTTTCTCCTGATGAACTTGCTTTTCTTGTAAATAAAGTAGCAGACAACTTTGACTCTCTTCCACTGGATATGAAATCATCCTTATTGAATACAATGGTAGATCGTGGTGTTCCTTGTAGCAAAGGAGAATTGGTTTTGTACTCAAAAAAAAGACAAGAAGTAATCTGTTGTACAGTTGTTGATGTAGATACAGATTGTCATCCATACTACTACACACTCAAGCTTCCTAATGGAAAAAAAGTCAAAACAAGTTCAGTTTATATTACACCAATTAACTAAAGAAAGTAGAATTTAAAATTTAGAAATAGTTTTTGTTTGAGAAAGTAGAAAATAAAAATTTAGAAATAGTTTTTTGTTTGAAAAAAAGCCCCCTGTGAAATTTTTCACAGGGGGCTTTTTTTATGTCTCTTGGTTTTATAAAAATTTTAATTTTTATAAAAGTGTTAGTATATTTACAGATATGGTAGGCACCATCAATCAAAAGAATATGTTTTCTGTTTTGAACGAAGAACAGGAAACCCAAGTTACTCAAGAAGTTGAACAAAAGACTCAAGTTCAAATTACTCAAGAGATTGAACAAGTTACTCAAGAGGTTGAACAAAAAACACGATCTACCTTCAAAGGAATAGAAGTAGTTCCTTTAGTGAGAAAAGCAATTCAAAAGTGTCGTAAGGAAGCAGAGTCTCATTCAGTTACTAAACAAGCCATACCCCCACACCCACACCTACAAACACACCTAGTACCACTATCATAGAACGAAACTATAATGCGGCTATCGCCGAGATAAAAATGCTTACTGGACGAGATGTATTATACATTGATCATGATGCGTTGTGGAGAGACTTGGATGTTTTGCGTAAAAAGCATGGAAAAGAGATTACACCTAAACTTTCAGTCGATGTAGAACAACGAATTATACGATTTCAAAAGCAGTTTGCTACTATTTCCGAAGATATTCTTAGACGATACGCAAAAGAGTGGAATGATATGATTCTTCAAGAAAAGGAACACATGCAATGTTCCGAAAAATCGATTCAATGTCGTGGATGCAATAAAATGGTATGTGTACACCTTCAAGATTATGTTTGTGTATCGATCCCAGTATGTCAATGGTGTGACCGATATGGTCAGCCGAACCCATTTAACCCTATTAACCAATCAGCTATGTTGCCAAAAACAAAACTAGTTGAAGAATTATGTGAGCAACTAGATAACTCAATTGGTCCAATGGTCAAAGAACATAAAAGATATTATGATGATAAAATATCATGTATTTATATCTTTCAGTTTATGCTTTAATTCAGTCATAGTTATAGTTTTTAAATAATTTTAGTTTAATTTTAATAAATATTACACTGAACTATATAGAAAAATCATATTTCAACAACTTACGCAAAAATAGCATATTATGCTATTTTTCCATAATTCTGGATATTTAAAAAATTGATTTAAAAATTGATTTAATTATTGATTTAATTAATTTAATTATTGTTAATATACAACAATCTATGAGTAATACTCCACAAAATTTATTTGAACGTCTTTCAACGCGTCAGTGTTGGAATAAAACCAAAATATCCGAAAATGAGATTATTGATTGGATAAAAACTTTAACACCAATTGAATTAACAAAACAAATAGAATCATCCAAAGCTGGAAATAATAATATTTTAATTGCTATTGAAACATTATCATTTGATGTTGCAAATTATATTTATGATTTTGATAAAAGTTATGCTACTCCTAATATATTTTGGCATGTTATGATATATTTATATAATCAACAAATAGAAGAAAAAAATCCAGAATTGTTTATAAAAGCATGTGATTTTTTCTGTAAAATTTTAGATGATTATGATATAAAAATATGTATGAAGAATCTCCTTCATATTAGCATACGTTTTAAGACAATATTATTTACAAAAAAACTTGTAGAAAAAGGATTAAGTCTAAAACATTATTATTGGGGGATTTCTCCATTATTAGAATTAGTAAAACATACTATACACAACAAATTTAACAAATTTAACAAAGAAATGTTTGATTATATTCTATTAAATGGTTCTTCTGTTGATGAAATTACAAAACACGATGATATTGAATTTAAAAAAAGAGCAGGTGATAATTCTTATTGTGGATTTTTAATAAATAAAACTTCCGGTTTATCAGTTCGTGATTCTATACATAAAAATGTTCTTGAAATTATTACAATGTCTTATGATATTTTGTTAAAATATGGAATTCTCATAGAAAATCCAGAACATCCAATTTACGATATAATGAAATATTTTAATATTCCAATCAAATTTAATAAATATGAATGTGATATTTGTATGACTGAAGGAGATATGATATTAGAAAAATTACATTGTGGTCATCACATTTGTGTCAATTGTGCAATTGAAATTCAAGAAGATAATAAAATAATTTGTCCTTATTGTAGAATAATAAATGATTATTCTGATAATCCATATTTAGTTAGATTACTCATTACAAATATTGGCGAAATAAAAGAAATAAAAATTAAAAAAGAAACTACAATGAAAAAACTAATTAAAATTTGTCAAGACAAAATTGGATATAAATATATTGTATTAAGAGTAGATAATAAAATAATATCAAATACAAATCAAAGTTTAAAAGAAATGGGAATTAAAAATAATTCATCAATTTATTGCAATATAAGAATAGCTAATCAACTAATATCAATAGGTTGATAAATAAAAAACTAAAAATTTTTTATTTATTTTCAACATTATATATATGAACGAACAAAATAATATTTTAAATATAAAATATTTGGAACTAAAAAAACAAAATATGCAAGGTGGAAGCAATAATAGAGTATTAGATATCGATCATGTAATGTTTCCTATTTATAATAATAATAAATTTTTAAATGAAGTTGCAAGTGAATATAGTAAAAATAAAGAATATAAATATTCAATTGGACCATAAGAACATAGTTACAAAGGTATCTATTTATATTCAAAAAATTTTTATGTAGAACATTTATCGACGGTTAAAAGTGAATATTATTGGTCAAATTCATTGGCAATAATATTAGATAAAAAATATTGGTCATATTATAAGAATCCTGTAATAATTAACGATAATTTTATGACACCTAAATTTGGATGTGGATATTTTTTCGTTAATCCGGAATATATATCTAAAAAATTAAAAAAAGAATTAACTAAAATTGCAAGATTAAAATGGTCATTACCATATTATCTTAAAAGTAATAGTAAATTATATCAGCCATATGATATTATTGTTAAAGATAATAATAAAATAATAGGACCATTATTTCAAACAAATTCTCAAGAAATTTAATGAATTTTGAATACATTTATTTTTAGATCTTGGAGTATTTTCCAATTTACAACTAAAACATTTTTGTTTATTATCTTTATTGTAAAAACATGTTTTACATATTTCGTCATGACATACACAACATTTTCTTAACCTAAATTTTCTTTGTGATTCGTATTCATCCCATTCACGAAAGCAAAAATTACATTTGAATATACTAATTTCCTCCATTTATTAATAATATAAAGATAGCTTTATAATATAATAATAAGATGATAAAAATATCAATTTTTTTAATATTTATGTATCAAATTGTAGATGCAAATCTACTTCAATTTTATAATTTTAGTATGAATCCAGAATTATCTCAACCATCTGGTAGTATTAATTATAATAATATTTTGTTAATAAAAAATAATAAAAGATATACAACATTTGAAACAGAAAAAATCAGTAGTAATAATTTTGAAATAAATATTCACCGTTTACATCTGAATGATTTATGTCATAATAATTTTGAAAATTCTTTAATAAATCAAATAAAATATTATCCAATTCTATTTAATGAATTTATAATTAAAAAAGAATTCGAACTACCGCTACGTTAGTCAACCTACAAAGATAAACATCAGTCTAAATTCGTAAGTTACCTTTAACCCGTGTGTAGCTCCACGGGGAAAGTACTCAAGTAGAGTTCTTTCAAACGTTTAATAGCGATGTTTCTTGTTCCATTTACATCTCTATTATTACATTTATTACAACTAACAATGTCTCTGTAGTTCCGGATGAACCCTCAAGGGTACATATGTCCAAAGTACAATTTCTAACATCACATTTAGTCTTTTTTAAAATAAATAATGTTTCAGTTGTAACGAATCTCTATTCACATCTAATCTTATTTTTCTTCACAATTTCTTGGCTTTCAAAATTAGGAAGAATAATATAATTAAATGTTTTTGTTAGAAAATTAACTGTTTTATGTTGTAAATCATCTATTAGATTATTTACACCATAAAATAAACACTTCTTTTTTATATAAGTTTTTGTTTTTAAATTATAATTAAAATGTATCCTTGTATGTTGATAAATAAAAATTCAACCTGATGTATATCCTTGTATGTTGATAAATAAAAATTTAACCTGATGTATATCTTTGTAGGTTAAATTTCTTAACAGTTAAAAGCCTTATGCATATTAGTATTATATTAAAAAATTGAAAATTAAATATATTAAGAAAAATAATATAATAAACTCAGATGTATAAAATTTGGATTCTTATGATGTTAATTATTGGCGTTTTCGCACAATTCAGACCAATAAATCTAAATGGACCACAAATTGTAGGTAATACATTTAATCCTCAGCGAACTACCTATCAATATGTGCCACCTCAATCAGTTGGAGGTGGTTTTCAGTCTAGTGGAGGACATGTAAAAATGCAAGAAACTTATCATGCTTCGCAATCAATCGGAGGTGGTTTACAATCTCAAGGTGGATGGTCTAAAGTAAAGGATGAACCATATGTTGGAGTAGTAGCACAAACTATTATTGATATTGCTGTAACAACTGCTGGTGGTCATAAATCCAATAATAAACATGCTTAAAATATATCTTATCAAATATTATTATAAATAAATCATAAATATTCTCAAAACATCCTCGCACATATGGTGGAATAATTCCAGAAATAACACCGATTGAAATTCCAATCGTAGATAAATTAGGGAAAAAACTTTCTGGGTTTTAATATGGTTAAAATAAGAAAAAAACCTTTAAAAATAGATTTAAATTTTATAAGTAGAATTTAAATAATTTTTTTTATAGTTATTAAATTGGATTTAATAATTTATAATAATCTTAAATAAGTAAATTAATATTATTTTACTATTAACTCGGCATTTAAAATACGCGTTGCTCTAAAATAGCGGAACCATATGAAAATTAAAAATGATTTATTTTTAATTTTCATATTTATTATTATAGTAATGACCTCACTAAATAATCAAATTTTAAGAACGTTAGGACCTGATACTAATTGGACAGATTTTTGGAATGTGTATCTTAATATAATTGAAAATCTTATTAATAAAAATAATTACATAGAAATTGATTTAGGATATTTATTAGGTTTATTTAAATTAACATCAGTGTATACCCAAGATATGAATATATGTTTTAATGAATTATTAAATAAAATAATATATTATATTAATGATAATAATAATTTATTATTTGAAAACGATAATAAAATATTTGAATACATATTATCTAAATTTACATCAAAGCATGTTGACATTGGTTTTCTCAGTGAAGATATATTTAATATTGATGTTAATAAAATAAACTTACTAAATCAATCACCAATATTTAAATATATAAAAAATACTTATAAATTAAGAGAAGAAATTTTTAATAAATTTGATGGTAATCTACTAAATCATTTATATATTTGTATTGCAAAAAATGATAAAGGAAGTAATATTGTTATGAAAAAAATACATGATGGAACCTTAGAATTAGACACAATATTGTGGTTAAGGTTGCTTAGTAATTCTGACAATAAAGTTGTCGATATGATAATTAACAATTGGATAACTCTTGAAAATCCAAATGGTATAATTCCACCTGAAAATGCTAATAATTATATAAATAATAATTGGATGATAAATTTATTTAAAAACACTAATGACCGATTATTAAATTTTATAATACATTTATTAGAAACATCGCAATTAAATTTAGAATATCTAAACATACCTAATTTAATTAAAAATCCTAATCCATTAGCATTTTATATTTTAAACAATTATACTAATTATAATAATATAAATTTATATTTATCAGCCAAAGATGCATTTGAAAGTGCTGAAACTTTAGAAGCATTAACTCAATCTCATAATGATGATTATTTAAGGTTAGCAATTGATATCCTCAAAACTGATAATACTGCTATTAAATTTAAAGAAATATTTATACCTGCATTAGCAAAGAATAATAATAAAATTTCAGTCGATTATGTAATATCTTATTTACATTTTCCGATTTCAAATGATGAATTTAAATCAGAAATATATGAAGAATTAGCTATGAATAATAATGATAGTGCAGTTAATTATATGATATCTTATTTAAATTCTAATAAAAATCAAAAAGTATTTGAAATTTTTGCTAGTAATTCTAGTCAACAAGCAGTAAATTTTATATCAGTTAGTTTAAGAGGGGATTATTTTAGTAGTAAATATAAAATAACACAAGTTTTTTGGGAATATTTAGCTAGTAATGATAATAATGATGCTGTTAATTATTTAATTAAAAATATAGATAAAATTGAATTTACTGATAAATTCAAAAATAATATTATCTTAAATGAAAATAATAATATTATAGATTATATTATTTCTTTTATATCAACTGGAACATTAGATATAACAGCTGATATATTTAAAAATATGAATCCAAAAATATTTAATTTTCTTATTTCAAGAGATTTTAAATTATCTAATTCAGATGATGTTAATACATTAGCAAATAATCCTAATATATTTGTGGAAGATTCTGATGATTTTATTAATAAATTAAATAAATTGATATCGTTAATTAAAAATATCAACAGTATATAAATCTCATATAACTATTTTATAATAAAAATCTAAGCATACTTTTTTTAATAACATATTATTAAAAAAAGTTATAAAGTGTTTTACATAACTTATGGATACGTATAAACTTGTACTAATTGATCCAATTCTATATTAACTTTATAATTATAATCATTTGCTATATTAATTGTAATTGTAGTTATAATTGTGTTAGGATCAAGAATACTATAAAATGCAATACTTAACACGTTTACATTAGAATTAACAATAAATTTTATTTCTTTTGTATAGTAATCAATAGGTATTTTAGTTTCATCAGTATTGATTTTGCAATAATCAGACTCAAAAAAATTATACGCATCTAAACTATATTTAGTTTGATAAATCATTTATTATAAATTTTGTATCTCTTTATATTACTTAATACAAATAAGTAAAATTTTAATACCAAAGCTTATATTAAGTTATTTTTTTGATATCTATATATCTTTGTATATTTTTATTACTGTTTGCACGTGTTTTAAAAGCAGGAGTATTAAAAGATTTTAATTGTAATTCATTGTCAAGTTGTTTTTCCAAACTTATAATAGATATTATATCATTTTTATCTTTATTTTTAATATTATAAATAGAAATCATTCTTTCATTAAATTCGTCAACTCTACTTGTAGAAGGTTTTATACATTCATGTTTATCCATTGCATCATATAAATCATTTTGATTAAATTCTACTTTATCTATTGATTTTCCAAGTTTATTGTAAATATCTATATAACTTGTAGTTGGATTTATATAATATTCTAAGTTTTTAATAACTTCTAGACTACTACCAACTTTTCTAATAAAAAAAGTTTTTTCATTACCTCCATCAAATGTTCTATACATTTGAATAACTGTTTCTAAATTAGTCTTAAAACACTCTTCACCAAATATATAAACTACATCATCCTCACCTTTCCATAATACAGGAGAAGGACCTGATTTACCAGACCTAGGATCTGTTACAATACATGTATGTTTTCCTGGATTATTAATTTTATCAAATGTTTTTTTACTTCCACCAGCTTCTATCCAAGTTTTTTTATTCCAGTTTATTGCAGTAGAAATAAAATGATTATCTGGACATCTTATCATATCTTTTTCTTGTCTTAAATCTTCTAACCATTTTTCTTTCAAAAAATAAAATACTTTATCTTCTATCATTATTTTATATAAAGCTTTAGCATCTTTTAAATTTAAAGCAACCCATTGAGCATCTACACTATATTCATAACCATTGCTTTTAAATTTTCTTATTTGACATATCTTTGAATCATATGGCTGTTTGTTTTTTTTACCATCTTCTTGAAGAGATACCAAACCAAATAATGCATCAGCAGGAACTATAGGAATATCTGACCCAGATACTAAATAAATACATGTTTGTTTATCATCATATGACTTATACATATCTATAATTTTTTTTATACATTGAAGAAATACATATATCAAAGAAGAACCACACCAATTTGTATTTGAATTATAAAAACCTATATTGTAATTTTTACAAAATTCTGCACCACTTTTTGGATCATCAGGAGAATGAACTACATACGTTATATTTTTTGGATATGAACACATACTTTTCCATTTTTCCCAAAAATCAACTTGATTTACTCCTTCATATGCTAGAAAAAGAATAATAACATTTCCCACTTTATTTGAATGTTTTGAATCACTTGAATCTCTTAAATCACTTGAATCTGTTAAATCACTTGAATCTGTTAAATCACTTGAATTACTTGAATTACTTGAATTACTTGAATTACTTGAATCACTTGAATCACTTGAATTACTTGAATTACTTAAATCACTTGAATTACTTGAATTACTTGAATTACTTAAATCACTTGAATTACTTGAATTACTTGAATTACTTAAATTAGTTTTTCTTCTTGATTTTTTTTTATTTGGCATACTTTATTTATAAAAAGAAATAAAGTATAATATTTAAATGTAATTTGTAATCACACGTTTTGTTTATAATTAATTGAATTAAAATTATATTAATTATAAACAAATACAAATGGGTCAATATTTATTTTTAACAATTGAACCTGAACCTAAACCTGAACTTGAACTTGTAAAAAATATAACAAGAATAAAAAGTGTTCCTATATTAAATTATAAAACTGAACCAACATATAATTTTAAAGTTGTATCTAAAATTAAAAGTGAACCAAATATGTATATTAATCCAATTAATGTTCCTATTGATTATAATACACGTGTTCGTAAATTTTACAAACATGGTATTAGTATATTAAATTTATAATGTTTAAAATACTTCAACATCTTTCACTAGAGTATCATCCTCGTAACTATAACATTTATCACAAAGCATAATTCCTTCGTAACTAAAAATAGTATATTGCGCAACACTATTAGTTGAATAACAATATTCACATTTAATTTTATCTTTTTTATACATATTTTTTTCATAGCATTCTTGACAAATTAAAATTCCATTATTACTAAAAATATTATTGTATTGACCAGCATAATCAGTTGTATTACAATATTCACATGTAACTGTATTTTCTTCTTTGTAACAGGAGTCACAAATAAAAAATCCGTCATCTTTAATAGTAGTAGTATTATTACAATACTCGCATTTTTTTATATCACTCCATGTAACTTTGGTTGATTGAAATAAAGACATTTTATTTTTGAATAAATACTTTATTCAAAAAATCAATTTTAATTAAATGTTATGTCATAACTTTATAAATAATAATAATAATAATAATATTATAATCCATAATTTTTTTTGAAGTTTGAAACAAATACATATTATTATTATAAGTAAAAGTAATAAAACTTTTATAATAAACCGACAATTTATTATTAATGGTTCATACGGAAATGGAATTTGAAGTAAAGAAATATTTAATAGCCAACTTAAATTTTTACCATTAATAAATATATGTTTAAAATATCTATCTAAAAAATACTGAGATGTTGAATTGTTTGATAAGTCAGTATTTTCTAATGAAAGTTTTATGATTGGATTATTTAATGATATTATTTTAATATTGTGAGATTCTGATAAAACTGTATCAACATGATATGTTACAGTTGATAATTCTTTTAATAATTTTTTAGCACTTTCATATGTTATAATATATGATTGTGTACCTGCAAAAAATTCAGGTATATGATATTTTTCATTTATATAATGATATTGACGTTTTTTAAAAAAATGTTTGGATAAAATATCCAAAAAATTATAATTTTTTGGATTTTTACAACCAATTAAACTACTTAATAATAATACATCAAAATCTAAATTATCATTTTGTATTTGTTCTAATGTTGCTTTAAACTGAGGAGTAAATTCTATATCATCTTCTAAAATTACTGCGTAATCTATTTTATCATTAACTACAATTTCCCATACTTTTTTATGTGCTAAAAAACAACCTATCATTCCTTTAGTTCCGTATGTTTTCATAAAATCTGAAATATATAGAGAGTTTTTAATATCGTTATCTGTTATTAAAACTCCTGAAACTTTTGTAAAATTAATATTATATAATTCTGCCGATTTTTTAAATTTATTTAATCTATCTACATCTTTATCCATATTTATAGTATAGATATTCATATTTAATTATAGTTAAGTTTATTTTTATTAACATCCTCTTTCAGACATACACTTATTAAATGTACGGTATTACAATAATTAGTGCATTAAAATATTTTTTTGTTATTTAATTTGTAATTGTTGATTGTGTTGATGTTGTTTGTGATGTTGATGGTAATTCTTCTTTCAATAATGATTGTACTTGTGATGTTGATGGTAATTCTTCTTTCAATAATGATTGTACTTGTGATGATGCTTGTTTTATTAATGATTGTGCTTGTGTTGGTAGAGTTACGTTTTTTGAAAAAACTGCTTTGTATATAAAATATAATTCTAAACATATCAAAATAATTTCACAAACTATTAAAACTCCAAGAGTTAGTTTTAAGTTTGTTTGACTGTAGTAATATATACCATAAGCTACAACTGCTATAAAAATAGGTATAATGTAACACATTATTTTATAACCAAAAAAGAACGTAAACGCAGCTGCTGCTATCAGTAAGAATATCATACCACCAAAAGTTAGACCAGCATTTGCTTGATCACTAGTTTGAGTTATTTTTTTTGTAACATCATTATCAGCTATATTTGTAAGAGTATTTTTTACTAAATTATTTGCTATGTTAGTAGAAATTTGGTCTATTATCATTTCTTGAGTAACAATAAAAGAAGAGTTATTAGCAGGACATGTTAGCTTACCTATAGTAATTTTTATTTTCTGCCCAGAATCAACAGTATTAGAAATTGTACTAGAAATTGATGTATTTATAATATTTTCTATATTATTTTCAAGAGTAGTATTACTAATTGTATTTAAAGCTGAAACATTTGTTTGACCAAAATTAATACCTTCATTTTTTTGTTTAACTATTTGTGCTAGTTCTTCTTTTAAAGTATTTTTAAGTTGATTTGCAACCTCATTTGATATTTCATTAGAAAATTCACTCATTGCTGCTAAGTTACTTTTAGAATCCTGACTTAGCAAAAAATTACAACCTGTTGCTTCTCCGATAATTAGTTCCATATCTTGTCTTGATATATTAGTAGATGTAGCTGTTGTACTAAAAGTTTGCGAAACATCTGTTAAAGTTTTATTTATTGTTTTAGTCATACTTTCAATGTTTTGAGTTGAAACGTTTGCTCCCATTTTATATTAACATTTTTTATTATTATTATTATTATAATAAAAAATTTTTTATTAACATTTTTATTATTATTATAATAAAATGACGACTAGAGAACAAAGAAATACTCTTTTTTCTACACTACCTCCTGTAAAATGGTGCGGTAATAAGACAAACTCTGTTCCTTGTACTGATCAATATAAAACACTGAGGTGTGCAGCTGCAGTTGACGGTGCAGGTGCTCTTCAACTATGCCCTCCTCAATATATCGAGGAAGGAGTGGTGTATAGCCCTGATTGTATCAAAGGACCGGGTGGGACAATAAACCCAAGAGTGAGGAAATGTAATAAAAAACCAGTAGGAGATAAAGAGTTTAATATACTTGAAACTCAATATAATAATACTGAGCCCTCTAAGAGAACATCAGAAATGTTATCTGAAATTAATTCCTGTTGTGAAGCAGATGAAAACAGAACTAATAGATGTGGTAATTTATGGGATGGAACAAAAAATAACGAACGAATCTGTTTAAATTTTAAAAAAGATATATGTTTAAATAGTTTAGATAATCTCAATACAAATGAGTGTATAGAATGGTGTTCTAAAAATAGAAATTTATGTAGTACGGCTATAATTTCTAAGTTTTGCCAAGATGAAAAAGTAAATCCAACAGACAAAAAGTATGATAGAGTGTGTGGTTGTTATTATAAAGAAAAATTTTATACCGATTTACAAAAACAAATGGCGGATAAATTTAAAATTCCAGAAGAATTTTTAAGCGGAGGTAAATCGTGTTATTTTTCTGGATGTAATGGAAGTCCGTTAAATCCTAATCCAAATGAAATTAAAGACAACTGTAAGTCAATTAGTTTATCACAATGTTTTCAAAACATTGCATTAACCAGTGCTAACAGTATTTCACTCGGAACTGACGCTGTTAAACAAAGTGCTGAATGTAAAACTCAGATAGACCAAATTATAAATAAATACCCAAGAAGTTGTAAACAAACATCAGATTGTCCCCCTAATTTGGAATGTATTAATGACAAGTGTGATGCTAATCCAATAACAGCAAAACCGTGTACAACAGATTCAGACTGTACGGGAGGTTTAACATGTATAAGTAATAAATGTATAAACAATACTCCACCCGCTGTTAAACCATCAGAAGTGAATAAATTAAATGCTGGAGATATATGTAAAATAACTGCTGATTGTAAAGATCCATTAGTATGTGATACTACTTACAAATGTGCTACAAAGCCAATTGATGAACCATCTAATTTACCTTTAATTATAGGATTATCAGTTGGTGGACTTATTCTTTTACTTATAATTGTTGGAGTTTGGTTCAAAATGAAATCACCTAAATTAGCGTGATTATAAAAGTTAAATTTAAGTAAATTATGTATTAAAATTATTATAATTTTAATAATAAATAATGGATTCAAAAAAAATAAGAAAAAAATCAAGTAGACTACCAAGAAAACCTGAATCAAAACCAAAACAATTTTGTTTAAAAATAAGTACCGACAAAATTGATATAAGTAAACATAAAGAGCTAATAACTACTTTTGTTAAAAAATTATATACTAATAAAAAATGGGATAATCCACTTAATGATGATGAATTTTTTGTAATTTTTGATGCTGTAGAAAACAGAGTATGTATTGAGTTATATCGTAAAGTAAATCCTAATTATATAAAATTGGAAGATATTCATTTAGTATTAAAAAATACAGATCTTAAAGTTAACAGTAAAATAACATTAAGTATTCCAAAAGCAGATGAACTTGTTCATCATCTTTCAAGTAAAACCAAGATGAAAGTTCCAAAAGGATATAAATGGATTACATTATCACATAATGGACCTTATTTTACGTGGATTATGGAACCGTATAAACCTCACGGAGAACCAATAATTTACGATGGAAAATCTTATAAATTAACACCAAAATCTGAAGAAGTTGCTAATTTTTGGGCTAAAAGATTGACAACGGATGAATCAGCTACTGTAGTTCATACAAAAGATGCATTATTTAGAAAAAATTTTTGGAGTGATTTCAAAACGTATTTATCACCAGAGCATAAAAAGATTTTTAAAGATTTTAATAAACTAAATTTTGAAAAAATACGACAAAAATTAATTAAATTAAAAGAAGAAGATAATTCTGAATCAAAAAGAAGAAAACAAAAAGAATCAGAAGAAAGAAAACATAATTATGGATATGCGATGGTGAACGGAGTAAAAGAAAAAATAAGTAATTTTGTTCCAGAGCCTGCAGGATTATTTCTAGGAAGAGGAAAAAATAAATTAAGAGGTAGAGTAAAAAAAGATGTTGATCCGAGTCAAGTTACAATTAATATAGGTAAAGGAGAAAAAATACCTACACCTCCAAATGGAAAATGGAAAAAAGTGGTAAACGATCAAAAAGCTGAATGGATAATGAAGTGGACAGATCCGTTGAACAAAAAACCTAAATATGTTAGGTTATCAGCAGAAGGTCAATTTAAATCTAAAAGTGATGCTGGAAAATTTGAAAGTGCAAGAAAATTAAATAAATATTTGTCAACAGTTCAAGCTGGTTATAAAAAAGACATAAATAGTTTAGATAATATAAAGAAACAATTATCAACCGTTATATCGTTAGTGGATAAATACGGTATTAGAATGGGAGGAGAAAAAGGAGAACTTGAAGCAAAAACGTATGGTGCTTCTACATTACAGGTAAAGCATATAAAACTTGTAAAACCAAATAAAATTGCCTTAGATTTTTTAGGTAAAGATTCAATTCGATATAATAAAACACTGACAGTTGATAGTGATGTATTTAATAACCTTCAAACTTTTATAAATAAAAAGTCAGGATCTACTCCTATTTTTGATAAAATAAATGCGTGTTCTATTAATATTTATTTAAAACAATTTGATAAAGGATTAAATGGAAAAGTTTTCAGAACACGATTAGGTTCTACTTTGATGTATAATGCTTTATCTAAAATAAAAATACCAAAAGATGCTACTCAAGCACAAAAGAAAAAATTATTCGTTGATGCTAATATAATTGTAGCAGAAGCACTAAATCATAAAAAATCAATAGCTAAAGGAGCAGAAAGTTCAATGGAAAAATTGGAAACTCAATTGGAAGAATTACAGAAAGAATTAAAAATAAAGAAAAAAGAAAATAAAAGTATAAAAACTATTGAATCTCGTATACAAACCAAAAAAGATGCAATTGATTCTAAATCTAAATTACAAAACATAGCAACAACAACAAGTTTAACTAATTATATTGATCCCAGATTAGTAACAGCATGGTGTAAAAAGAATGAATTAGATATTAATAAAATATATACAAAAACACTTCGTGATAAATTTAAATGGGCTATAGATGAAACTGAAGATAAGTGGGACTATGTTAAGTCGCCTTTACTACAAGGATATGAAAAATTACAACCAAAAAATTTAACTTTATGTGAAAAAGAAGAGGAAGGCGAAGAAGAAGAGGAAGGCGAAGAAGAAGAGGAAAGTAAAAAAGAGGAAGGCAAAGAAGAAGAAGATGAAAAACAAGATAACAAAGAAGAGGAAAGTAAAAAAGAAGAAGAAGAAAATCCATTAAAAATTAAAAAATTAATTAAAAAATATGATAAAATATTAACATTATGTGGTTATGGTATTATAAAAATAAATGGAGTATATAAAGTTAATCGTGTAAAACCTATATCACAAATTATGAAAGATGAAAATACATATAAAAAAATATATAATATTTCTCAAAAATTTTTAAACAATAATTTAAAATATTTCGCTTTTTTAATAATAATACAATTATGTGAAGATTCTATTAAAAATTCTAAAATAGATAAAATTTTTAGAAGTTCTGGATATCGCGACAAATTTAAAAACTTAGTATTTTTATTTTCAAAACTTAAAAATATTGATAACGAGTCAAATGATGAAAGTAGAAAATCAGAAAGCAAGTCAAATGATGAAAGTAAATCCAATGCTAAACCCAAGATTAAGAGAAACACTTTTTTATGGACACAATGGTAATAAAAACAATATGAAATTAAACGATATTGATTATATTCATTGTACAAGGTTCTGAAAATTTTATTTTTATAACAAAATATAGACCTGTTATAAAAATAAAATAATAGTTAAATTATTATTTATTGACAATCTGTTGTTCAGATATATGTTTGAACCATTTTTGACAAAATTCTTAAAATTTTGTATTATATTATTTTAATACAAAATTTATTTTTTTATTATTCAAATATTTCATGAAAAAGTTTTACACACATACCATTTGCATATGTATGTGTATCTGTTTGAATTTTATATGCCCGCATTAATATATCTTTATTTACATTATTTAATATATAGTTTTTATATGTTATATATATTCTATCATCATTTTTTGGTTTTTCAGTAAATATAAATTGTAAATAAAAATCATGATACATTGCTGCAATATTTATAAATGTAGACAAATTATCATATGTAACTCCTCCTATTATATATTTTAATTTTATATTTTTATTTAATGACTCGAATTGAATATTTTCAATTATATCTGATTGTTTTTCAATACTATATTTGTAACTAAACTCATTATTTATAACTTCTAATACGTCTACGTTATATAGTTGAAATGTTTTTTTAGTATTATATGATATAATACTGGCATTTGTTTTTAGCATATATTCTAAACCATCTGTAAAATTATCAATTGAATCATTATGATGAATTATGTTTGAGTTTAGAAAATTTTTATAATCAATGGCTGTCATTTTTATATTTTTATTATAATTTTAAATAGTTATTTTATTAAACATTTTCTAATAAAATAGTTTTGTTAACGTAATTATTATTGTTATTTAGACCATACTACATATTCAGTTATAGTTTTATATGTTGAGGTTGCTCATTTTTTAATTTTTGATCACTTTTAAAAAATTAAAGTGATCGTGGAAATTGGGGTCGTGGTTGTTGTGGAAATTGTGGTCGTGGTTGTTGTGGAAATTGTGGTTGTGATTGTGGTGGAAATTGCGGTCGTGGTTGTGGTGGAAATTGCGGTTGTGATTGTGGTGGAAATTGAGGTCGTGGTTGTGGTGGAAATTGCGGTAGTGGTTGTTGTGGAAATTGTGGTCGTTGTGGAATTGGTGTTCGTGGTTGTGGAATTGGTGTTCGTGGTTGTGGAATTGGTGTTCGTGGTTGTGGAATTGGAATTGGTGTTCGTGGTTGTGGAATTTGATTTTGTATGTTATAATCGTTTATAACTGTATCATTTAATCCTACTTTGTTTAAAGCTTCTAAAATAATTGGATCATTATTGCTAATTTGTTTTAATTTATCTCTAAAATCAATAAAATTAGAATTTTTGTTTAAAGATTTTAAACATTTTACAAATGTTGACAGGACTGCATTTTTATCTTTTTGCTGAGATGCTAAGTAAAAACAGTGATTAGGAATACCTGAATTGATGTGAACTCCTCCGAAATCTGTGTCACTATTAGGATTTATATAAAATTGTCCTTTATAAGTGTTTGGTTGTTGAGCTTTTAGCGGATCTTCCATACTTCTAAGAAAAGGCATATCCATTCCTAAATCTTCGCCTATAAACCAATCTTTTTTACCATTAAGGTAAGGATATTTATCATACATATAAAATTCAAACATTGTACCCATAACATCAGCAAAACTTTCATTAAGAGCTCCTGAATGTCCTTTATATTCAAGATTTGCGGTTCCACTGACGAGTCCATGAGAAAGTTCGTGACCAACAACATCAATAGATGATAAAGGATAAAATAATTTATCTCCGGTTCCGTACACCATATATTGTCCTGTAAAAAATGCATTGTCTAAATTATTTACATTAGAAATGCTAATTAAAGAATCTAAATTATTCACGCTTACTAATTGAGTTGAATCAAATAAAAAATCTAAATAATTATATGTGTTAAAAAAAACATCTACTGAACTATTATATGAACATGATTTTTGATATATTTTTTTATAATCTTTTGTATATTTAATATTAAAATCATATTTTAATTCTGGAAACATTTTAAATATTTTATCTAATAATAGCTGATCTTGAATAAATGAAACTAATAATAAGTCGAATTGAGCTACTAAATTATAATTATTAGATATTTGTGCAATTTTTTTGGAACACATTAATGCTACTACATAATAATATTTATTCTCATTTATATTAATTTTATAAGATGAAAGTGATTTAAGTTTATTTAAATTATATTCATTATTTTCAGATAAATTATGCTCTACTGCATCAACAATTTTAACAAGCAATTGTTTGTTATTAACAGTATGATATTTTTCTAAATATACTATATCCCCAACTAAAGTGGCGTCTACGTTAACTTGTCCTAAATACGCAGAATATAATTTTATATTTGAAGTATTAAATCCATTTACTATGCTATTTTCAAAATTTTCAATAACAAGTGAATTACTTGACAACTTATCAAGATTTGGTTTTATATTTTTTTCTAAGTGTGATTGTCCACACGAATGTATCATTTATTTAATATAATATAATTTTAAATTAATGTTTTAAACTATTTTAATATTTTTTAATAAATCAGAACATTTTATATATTCTATATCCATTTCTTTCCATAGTTGAATCATTTTATTTTTTCTAGGATTTCTACTGTTGAATAATTCAAATTTACAAGATGCTTCATATTCTTGATAAGCAATAAGTACAATATATAAAGGTTTTTTATATAAAAATGGAATATCTGCATATTTAAACGGTGTTCCTAATATTTTTTCACCAGCTGTTCCAGAAGTTGTCCAGTTACGTGTTTTAACCTCATAAATACCATCTTCAGTTTCCCAGTCAGGTTTATGTCCATCAAGTTGTTTTGGTCTCCATACATTACCTTTTTGAACTAGTAATATTTCTTGTAGAATTTGTTCTCCTAATTTTGTAGTCCATTGATTATTATTAGTTTGTTTTGTAATTAAGTTCCCCCACTTTTTTTCTGCTTCATTATCTTTTTTGTTTTGTTTTACATTTATCCATTTTCCTTTTCTCATAACCCAATCTATTACTTCTTGATTTTTTAGTAGATTTAAATATTTTTTTTTTACTTCTATTTTATCTTCATTTTCATAAGTTTCAGAGTATTTTATATTTTTATTAAAACCGGTTTGCATAATTAATTACTTATAAGTAATTATTCATAATTAATTCATTTTTTTAAAAAAAATTTTAAATTAAAAAGGTTCTGCTCAAGTTTATTTTTTTGACTATTCTACAAATACTAATTCAACTCTTAACTGAAACAAAATACCATTATTGGTATTTTGTAGACATTGTTTAAAGATATTTTTAGTTATCTTTTTCTTCTTCTTCATCTTCATCATTTGAATAATTAAAAATTAAAACTTCATTATTCTTTTTACTTTCTCCTTTATTTTTATTATTATTATTAATATGACGACCAACAGTTACTTCTTTTATAGTAAAATGTTCATAATCATAAAGTTCATTTATAATTTTAGTATTTGAATTAGAAAGTAAAAACATAACTCCTTTTTTGTGTAATTCTTTCAATAATAAAGATAAATTTTTCTGTTCTTTTTCATCAAAATCCCCTTTTTGATATTTTGTAAAAGATGTTTTATTTTCTTTAGCATACGGTGGGTCTAAATAAATAAAATCACCTTTTTTAACTTTCTTAAGAATATCAGAATAATTAGAGCAAGATAAATTTACATTTTTTAAAGATTCCTGAATTTTTAACAGATTTTTTTTATCAGTAATATTGATTTTTTTATACTTTCCATAAGGAACATTATATTCACCTTTTTGATTTTCTCTATAAACACCTCCAAATCCAGCTTTATTAAGATATATCATTAGTGCTGATATATATGTTTTATCAGAACCCACAAGGGTAGTTCCGGAGGAACCCTCAAGGGTAGTTCCGGAGGAACCCTCAAGGGTAGTTCCGGAGGAACCCTCAAGGGTAGTTCCGGAGGAACCCTCAAGGGTAGTTCCGGAGGAACCCTCAAGGGTATTTTCTTTTTTTAATTTATTAAATTCATCTCTAAAAATATAATAGTCATTTTCTGTATTTTTTTCTTCTAAAACTTTTAAATGTTTATATAATTCATCTAAATCATCTCGTATAGATATATATGTATCAATTAAAGTACCATTTAAATCAGAAATTGTAGCTTTTTTTGCTCCAGATTTAAAATTAAAAAATACAGACCCACCACCTAAAAAAGGTTCATAATATCTGTTATAATTCTTTTTTGGGAAATATTCTTCTAATTTTGTCATAAGTCGTTTTTTTCCACCGACCCATTTTAAAAAAGGTTTTGGATTTTCAATCATTTTGTTATTATATTTAAATACTGTTTTTTTATATCATTTTTTTTTATAGTAAAATCCGTTTTTTAAACTTAATATTTTCTAATAATTTCTTCTATTTCTTCTTTACTAATTCCGTCAAATAATCTTTTAATAATATCATTAACATTATCTCCATTACAACACTCACCTTTCAAAAATTTTTTTTGTTGAAATTTATCATCAGCATATAAATTAAATTTATCTGATTCTGTAGCTGTAATAGTACAATTATTTATAATAATCGTTTGAAATACTTTACATAATTTTATTGGATTGCTCATTAATATAATATTTTGAAGAAGTTGTTCACAGTCAAACTCTGTAATTTGTGATTTACTACAATAATTTTTTCTATATATATTATCACTAAAAACATCTTTATATATTTTTTTAAATAAAGAAATACAATAAGGAAGTACATTGTCTAAAAAGTCAGTTACAAAATCTTCTAATCTACATTCCATTTTCCATAATCTTTTTTCTAGTACTTTAGTTAAAGTATAAAAACTATATGGATCTGTTTTTGAAGGGTTAGATGTTGGAATATATATAATATTATGAAATCCATATCTATTAACTATACATCTTTCTATACATTCTTGTAGTTCAAATAATGATAATCCATAATTATTTATGTTATCATATAATAATTTTTTATCAAATGGTAAAAATTGTTTTTTATGTTCAATTAGTATATCTAAAGCTAATGAAAATTTTTGTATTTCATCAACATCAATAGGAATATTACTATATCCAGTATAATAAACAAATCGCATATCTAAAGGTGTTAATGATTTAGATATAATATTTATAGTTTTTTTAGTAGAATAATTTTTATTTGCAAAAATTGCTTCTAATCTTTTAATGTGAAAAGATATTATATCAATATATTCTATAAGTTTTAATTTACCAAGCAATTTTTTTCTTAAACTTTGTATAGAAATTAAGCTAGATGTATAACTTCTTGTATTTGTAATATGCATAAATAATTCTTCTATTTTATCTGTAATTTCTTTATATGAAACGTCAAAATTATCGTAAACAATTTTTTCTATCTCTTTATCAACTCTTTTAACATCATTTTGTAATTTTATATCAAGTTCTTTTTCAGATGTTTTTATATATTTTTTAACTGTTCTATATACTTTATTTTTCTTTTCTAAATCATCGTCACTACAGTCTGCTAATATTAATTCAGGTTCGTCGACTTGTTTAATTTTAATTTTTTTTTTGGATTTTGAAAGTTGTAATGTATATTTTTCAACAATGTCTTTGTTATTAACAAAATCATGTACAATAATTGGAATTTTTCCGTTATTGTAATTATATATGTCACATTGTGATTCAGATTCTTTTATAACATTACTAAGTGTGATGTTAGTTTGAGATTCTATAATATTAAAGTATATTTTATTTTTCATTAACTCAAATTTTAACAACAGCTGTAAATTAAGTATTGTCATATCTTTTTGTTTAAGTTGAGTTTCTAACTTTGTAATTGCACATTCATCCATTTTTTATAAAATAAATTTGTATCATTAAATTCATTTTAAATTTAATTACAATAAAAAAACTGTATTATAAGATAAATGACATTATATGCATGCGTTACTGATTTTGTAATAAATAATAATGAACAAGTTGATATTAATGTACAAAAAGCTGCATTTATGAAAGGAGTTACATGGCCTAATGAATCAGATATAAAAATATTTTTTATAAAAACACCACAAGTTAATTACGAAAACCAAGTTGTAACAAACAAATATAGTGATAAAGTTGCAAAATTTGTAATAGATACAATAACAACTCATATATCTCCATTAGTTAATTTAAAATTTAAATGGGATTTAACTGATCCAAGTATAACACAAGAAAATTCAGATGTAAGAATAATGTTTTGTTCAGAATTAGGAGCGTGGTCTCAATTAGGAACAGAATGTCTTATGATTTCTAAAGATCAACCTACTATGTGTTTAGGATGGACAGATTCAGAAGATGATTACGATGATATTGAATATAAAGGTACTGGAATAGTTGTAATTCATGAATTTGGTCATATGTTAGGTATGATACACGAACATAGCAGAGAAGATGCTACAATAGTATGGAATAAAGAATTTGTAATTCAAAAATTAGGAGGTCCTCCTAACAATTGGTCTGAAGAAGATGTAAATAAACAAATGTTTAATGTTGTAAAGTTAAATCAATTTAATGGTTCAAAATATGATCCAAATTCAGCAATGCATTATTTTTTTCCTGCTGATTTTTTTAAAAATAAACCTGATTTACAAAAAGTTACAAAATTATCATGCTTAGATAAAACTTGGATTAATAAACAATATCCAGGAAAAAATTTTGATTCAAATTGTTCTAATGAAGAAAATGAAAAAAATGAAACAAATGAAACAAACTCTATAAACAGACAAATAATATATATGTTGAAGAACTATTGGTATATAATTATTATTGGAATAATTATTTTGTTTTTTATATTTATGTTAGTTGATAAGTTAAGTGGATAATTATTACTTTGTATAATTTAGTATTTAAACATAGCAAATAATAAATTAAATGAACGATATGCATTTAGTTTCTTTTAAAGCAATTTCTAGTTTTACTACTGAACTTGGAAATTTATATTCAAAACAACAAAGATCACTCAAATTGTATTGTAGATTAATTAATAAAACTACAATTGTTCATGATATATCCATAAAAAAACACATTGACGCATTTAAAATTTTTTGTGTTACAAATAGAGAAGCTATTGTAACAAAATCAGCAAATAAAATTATTATGAGTAAAATTTCTTATTCTCAAAGAGTATTTATTGATATTAGTGACATTTTTAAATTATCAGATAATGATACATCTAAAATTATATGGGATCATTTATTATGTATTAGTGCTTTAGTAGATCCAGGAGGAAAAGCAAAAGAATTATTAAAAAAAAATATGGAATCTGGAAAAGCAGGAGAATTAGAAACAACGTTTTTAACAGATATAATAAATAAAGTAGAACAGCATGTTGATCCGCATGCTAATCCAATGGAAGCAGTTTCTTCAATTATGAAATCAGGAATTTTTACAGATTTAATAGGAGGAATGAACAATGGTCTTTCAAATGGAACTTTAGATTTAGGCAAATTAATGGGTGCTGTGCAAGGAATGGTAGGTCAATTAAATGAAGGAAATAATGAAGGAGATAATGAAGCTCAACCAGATAACACACTAAATATGATTACATCATTAATGGGAAATATGGGAAATATGGGAAATATGGGAGGAGGAGGAACAAACCAACCTGATATTGCATCATTGATGCAAGGAATTATGAAAGGTTTAGTACCACAATCTGATTTACAATCTGATTTACAATCTGATTTACAATCAGATTTACAAATAAAAGAATAATTTGAATTTTAAATTACATTATTAAATATATTAATAATGTCATTTATTTATAATTTAAATGATATTCATATGTCAGATAAATTAATTATTTTATATGTTAACAAAAAAATTATTAGATTATGGTATTACAACGTAAAAGAATTATTAAATTTTATATTATGTGTTTTAAATCGTAATAAATATAATCCAGGAATTGTTGCTCATTTAAAAATTAATAATAAAAAAAATAAACCTACTAGTTACATTACACTTGTATATTCTAATTATTACGAATATATAGATGGACAATGTATTGAAACTTTATTAACAAAAAGTAAAGCACACAATAATACAATTACATTATTTAATAATAAAAAAAAAATTATATTTCATCCAAATGATGATTTATTAAGTTTATTATATATGTTATTAATTGATAATTGGCATATAAATCGTAGAATATTGTTATTATTAAACACTCCGCCGCTACTTTAACATTATAATTTAAAAAATTAAAAAATAAATTAAATGACTTGTTGTTTAAATTTATATAATTCAAAGCGGTTAAAAATATATATAAAGTATGTTTCTAAATATTTAACCAAACCAAATTCCGATGAGACCAAACCAAATTCCGATGAGACCAAACCAAATTCCGATGAGACCAAACCAAATTCCGATGAGACCAAACCAAATTCAGATGAGACCAAACCAAATTCAGATGAGACCAAACCAAATTCCGATGAGACCAAACCAAATTCAGATGAAACCAAACCAAATTTAGATGAGACCAAACCAAATTTAGATGAAAATGAATACGATATTATAACTTAAAATAAAAATTAATTGCTATTTAAAAAATTGTAAAATAATAATAGGAAGATATTCCTATTATTATTTTCGTATGTTAAGTAATAAAAAATGTTCTTAGACTTGTACAACCAGCAATTAAAATAACAATTTTATTTTTAAAAATGTACATAAAATAACAATTTTATGTTTAAAAATGTACATAGTGGGATTGTAACCTGTGTAACCTGTGTAACCTGTGTAACCTGTGTAACCTGTGTAACCTGTGTAACCTGTGTAACCTGTGTAACCTGTGTAACCTGTGTAACCT
>Ga0209190_1000456_pt1 | contig 29821 bp, 20 predicted proteins | sample M_140205_XF_Meta_FD_187315 | JGI IMG/M metagenome (GOLD analysis project Ga0209190, IMG submission 187315) | Freshwater microbial communities from Lake Montjoie, Canada to study carbon cycling - M_140205_XF_MetaG (SPAdes) (version 2) | ecosystem: Environmental > Aquatic > Freshwater > Lake...
CGCCGGGCGCCGACCATTCCGTAAGTGCTTCAAACGCAAGCATGCGCGCGGCTGAGGAAATGAGAGTGCTTTGGGAAAGTTCAGCAAGGCGATTCACCGCGGCGTCGTCGGCCAACAATCGATTGGCCGCAATAATGCGCCGCAATAGCGGCAATGTGCGTGGATCTTGTTGCGTGTACGCACCGATATTTGTCTGGGAGCTATTTGCGTGATCGCAAAATCGCTCGCCAAGCGTCGCCAACATTTGCATTTGTGATTCAATGTTCAAGTCGTAAATGGCGCGCGCCGCCTCAAGCGCAATGGTGGCGTCGGAATCAAAGAGCAAGCGGCCAATAGCAGGATCGCGCATTTGCCGAAGCGCCAGCAACGCGCCCAGGCGCACCTGCGGAAATTGATCGGCGGCCATGATTTCTAGTTTTGCACGATCACCAATCCGAGCAAGCGCGGTCGTGGCGGCTTGTCGTAGCCACGGATCCGCGTTGTCATTTTCCCAAAGCACCGCGGTGAGATTTGCAATCGCATCCTTGTCTTGCAAGCGACCAAGCGCGGCGCCGGCGTACGCGCGCGCGCGCGGATTTTCATCCAGCGTCATTGCGCGAATCAGATCAAGCGACTTCAGGCAGCGCGAATCACCCAACGCGCGCGTTGCTTGGGCCTTCAGTTCAGGATTTGGATCTGCCGCGAGTTGCATGAGTTCATCACATGCCTTGTCACCGGCGGACGTTCCATTGAACTTTCGCGCCACCACACCAAGCGCCCACAATCCATGTAGGCGCGCGCGTTCGGGCGTTTCAAAATTATGCGTAAGCGCAACAAGCGAATCAATCGCCGCGCCACCACGCGCCGCCAATTCCAAGTGCGCGCCCTGGCGCACACGGCGATCCGCATGATCAAGCCACGCCAGCAAATCACTTGTGTCAGCGTCACGAAAACCTTTTTTCAAAATGTTCGCGCCACCCGCAGCCATCGCTTTTTCCAATGATTCTGGCTGCCAAACGCGATACAAGCGACCCGTGCCATCGCTCGTCCAACCATCAAACCAATCCGTCACCCACATGCAACCGTCGGTGCCAAAGTCAACGTCCGTGGGCAATACTTCACGCAGAAAAACTTCCGCGTCATTTATTTCATAGCCCGCGCCCTTGGGCTCAAGTTTGAAAGACCAAATTTGGCTGTACGCGTCTCCACCAAGAAAATCACATACGAACATTGAGCCGTTGTATTTTTCTGGAAAGCCAACGCCGGGGTAACTCACAAGACCCGAAGGACCATCGGTGAGATGCGCAACTGGCGGAGTGATCCACGCGGGTTGCACAACATCAGTTGGATCAAACATGAACCACTCGTGTTCTTGATCCCACGCCCCGCGCTTGTTGAGGCCCTCCAAAGTTTGATAGTGCATTTCCCAGCCCACGTCTCCACCATCGGGAAGATATTCCACGCGCGCTTTGTCGCCGCCGTCTGAGTTGTTGTCCACCGTGAATAGATCGCCAAGGTCATTGAAGGCCAACTCCTGAGGATTGCGCAATCCGCGAAAGACAACTTCAAGATTTGAGCCATCAAGTTCGCAGCGAAAAACAGCGCCGCGCGCCGCGTCTTGCAGCACCGCGCCCTCTTTTGTGCGAACGTTGTAGCCGCGATCGCCAATGCTCCAGTACAAGCGGCCATCCATTCCTAGAACAAGACCGTGCATGTCGTGGCCGCGCAAACTTGTTTTCACACCAAAGCCCGTGAACATTTTCTCGCGCACCTCGGCCACGCCGTCACCGTCTTTGTCTTGAAAGCGCCACAAGTTTGGAATGCAAGTCACAAACACACTGTCGCCAACCTGCAACGCGCCGGCCGCGGTTCCATCAAGTGGCTCACGCAACTCGCCAGAAAAATTCACCGCGGTGTCAGCAACGCCGCCACCACTTTTGTCCGTGACATGTTTCACGCGGTCGGCATACTTGGTGTACCAATCCATACCGTTCACGCGCTTGTCCGCGTACTTTGTGTAAATCGCCAAGCGTTCCTCAACAGTGCCCGCGCGCAAATCTTCCATGAGCCACCATGGCGAATATCGATTGTCTTCCACGCCTCGGTCTTGGCGCTCGCTTTCAACCACCATCAATGATCCATCATTGAGCACGGTGAATGCAACTGGGTCCGCAACAAACGGCTCTTTTGCCCACAATTTCCATTGAAATCCATCTGGAGGCTTCACGCCTTCGGGATCGTGCGCGGGCTCGGTCGTGGTTGCCGCGGTGGATGTGTCGGTCGGTGGTTGCGTGGCCGAAGATTGAACAGACGGCGATGTGTCGTGAACACCGGAAGTCGCCGCGGTCGCGGTGGATGGATCGACATGATTTTTTTCAGATGTGGTTTGATAGCGCGCCGCTAGCAAAATTGGAATGAATAAAATAGGAATAATTCGAAGGATCACACCACCATACTAAGCAACATCCACCAAAGATCGCCACTCCTAAACCAGCGATTGCCAAGTTTGACGCAAGCCCTCGAGCATGGAAATCTGGGGATCAAAGTTCAGCGTGGAAATAGCGGAGGAAATGTCCGCGCATGAATGTGGACTGTCGGCGTCGCGCGGCGGCAGAAGGTGCGGTGGAATTTTTATTTCCGATATGTCCGAGATCATGTCTAGAAGTTGCCTTAATGAAGTGGCGCGGCCAAGGCCAACATTAAATCTCTCGCCGCGCAGATTGAGGAGCGGATCAGCCGCGCGAAGAAATGCCTGCACCACATTGGCCACGGGAACAAAGTCTCGTGTTTGCTCGCCCGTGCCAAAAAGCGACGCGGGCTGCCGCAATTTTGCGGCGGCAAAAAACGCCGCAATAGCCGCGGCGTATGCGCCAGTTGCGCTTTGACGCGGCCCAAACACATTGAACAATCGCAGACTTGCTGCGTGGGTGTTATTGGTGCACGCGTACGTTTCTATAAATTTTTCCCCTTGCGCCTTACCCGCGGCGTAGGGACTTGCCGCAACCACTGGATCACTTTCGCGCGATGGAATGTTTGGCGTAAGTCCGTACACGGCGGAACTTGAAGCGAACACAACGCTTGAAACTTTTGCGGTGGAACATTCACGCAACACAATTTCTGTGCCCAGAATGTTGCTGTTGTAATGTTTGTCGGGCTCGTGCACGCTTTGCGCAATACCCACCATCGCGGCAAGATGAAATACATGGCTGCAACCTGTAACGGCGCGGCGCACGGCTGCGGCGTCACTGATCGAGCCAACAATAAGTTCGGCGCCACGTGGCTTCGCAGTGTCAATGGGCGGCGCGGCAACTGCGGATTGGTCCCCATGAATATTGCGATCAGATGTGTTGTCGTTCTTTATTGGATCCAACTGAATATGCGCACCCAAAAGATTGCGACGATCGCCCGTGCTTAAATCATCAAGTACGCGCACATGCGCTCCGGCCGCAAGTAGGGCGTCAACAATATTGGAGCCAATAAAGCCAGCGCCTCCAGTAACTAACGCGGTTGCTCCGCGAAAGTGCGCCACATAAGCGGATGAGTTACTCGCACTGTTGTTTGCAGATTGCAAAGTAGATTTGGCTGGGAAATTGTCTGGCACGCCGCCAAAGCATAAGCCAGATATGAAGCGACCATTCATGAATCGCCGATAGAAACAACGAGTTACGATCACAATTGCAAATGCATTCAAACATGTCGCGCTGGTGCACGAAAGCCTTGAAATGAACGATACGCAACAAGCCACCACGAACACTCGTCCACAAGTAGCTGTTGTGTATCACTTCTTTCCGCATTATCGACGCGCCATTGTGGAAGAGTTGGCGCGCAGCACACAAGCCGACTTCACATTTATTGGTGATGACCACGATCGCGGATACGCGCATGGCATTCGCGCCGCGCAGTTCACGCCCGCGGTGAAATTTATTCTTGCACCTGCGCACAGATTTGGCGGACCATTTCGATGGCAGTGGGGCGCGGTGCGCGCGGGCATGAATCCAGCATTCGATACGGTAATTTTTCACGCTGTTCCGCATTGGCCATGCACATGGATTGGCGCTATCGCAGCGCGCTTGCTTGGCAAGCGTGTGTTCTTTTGGGGACACGGATATTTGTCGCAACCGCGCGGGCTGAAAGGCCTGGTTCGGAAATTGTTCTACGCCATACCGCATCAGCACATGTTCTATGGCCGCGGATCCAAGCAGATTGCTATGCAGCACGGTTGGTCGCCAGAACACCTTCACGTGATTTACAACAGCCAAGACATGGCGGAGCAAATTGCTGCGCGCGAAAAAGTGAGCGTGACGCGAACAGACCAAATTCGTCGTGAACTCTTCGGCGACGCCACCACGCCCGTGGTGATTTGCACCACTCGACTCATTGCGCTGCGGCGACTTGACTTGCTAATTGACGCCATTGCAGAGTTGAAACGACGTGGCATCAACGCAAATTTAATTATTGTTGGCGACGGCGAAGAACGAGCGACATTAGAAGCGCAGGCCATCGCTCGTGGCGTGCGCGCCCACTTTGAAGGAGCTTGTTACAACGAGCAGCGCATTGCGGAGCTTGTCATGGCGAGCAACGTGACGGTGGCGCCGGGCATGGTTGGACTAACCGCAATGCACAGCATGGTGTACGGCGTACCCGTGGTCACGCACAATGACGCCGATGACCAAATGCCCGAGTGGGAAGCGATTATTCCAGGCAAAAACGGCTCGCTTTTCAACAAAGACAATATTGCATCTCTGGCCGACGCAATTCAATCATGGCTTGCAATGCCGTACCCAACCGTCGCCAGCAAAGCCGCATGTCATGCGATTATGGATCGATTTTGGAACCCCACCTATCAGCGCCGCGCAATTGAGCGCGCTGTGTGCGGTGAGTTCGCGGATGATTTGTTTGATGTGCGTTAGGCGTTGCAAAAATAATTTATGAATGAAGTAAAGCAGAGGGTGGGGAAAACTTTTGTCCGCACACGCCTGAAACTAATTTCTATCAAGTACGCATTTGCGCGCACTCAATCATCAACGCTTATGTCGACCGCTTGCGCCGAACTTTCGCTAGCGCGCTAACTACAAATCCATCAATGGTGTTGCGAATGTCGGCGTGTAAGAAACGCATTATCCAAATTGCAAGTAATGTGGCGATTGGCCCAACAACAAACAGTGACACAATGTCGCCCAGTCGGCCAAAACTACTTGACCATTGCGTGAGCATGTAGAAGCCGCCAAATAGTGGCACGCACACAACCCACGGTCGCACGAAAATGGCAAGCGCATCAAACAAGTGCTTGCGCGGAGAGGCAAGCGTGCACAACCACACCACAAGTGGCGCACTGATTGCCCAGCACACGCCGCTGGCAAGAGCAATGCCAAGCGCGCCTTTCCAATCAGCGCCCATCCAGTAAATAGGAAGTGAAATTAAAAGCTGAATTCCCTGCCAAGTAAAGAATGTTCCAAAGCGCCGCTGCGCGCGCAGGCACGACATGGATGGACCGGTGGCAAAATAGAAAGCCTGCAGCAAACTCACCACTTGAAAAACATGAATTGCGGGTTGCCATTTCGCGTCTAGTACAAGTCTAAACAGTGGTTCCGCCAAGATGGCTTGCGTGAAACAAATCGGCACACACACCGCGCTAAGCACGCGTTGCGCTTTCAGAAAGCCAGCAACTTGCCGCTCTAGATCATGTTGCAAGCGTCCAAAAATTGGCTGCAGTACAACGCCTAGTTGGTACGCGATCACCGTGTTGGCCTGGCTAGCAATACTAAATGCCAAGCCAAACAAGCCAACTTCGTATTTGCCCGACACAAAGCCCAGTACCAAAATTTCCAACATCACAATGACGTTGTGTATGTATTGGGCACTGGCGGCCTTTGCAAACGACCTAAACAAATACAATGCAAGTTTGGGGTGAAAGCGCGCAGAATGTGGGACAGTAGCTAGGCGTGAATACCAAGTTGCTTTTGCTGCCACATTTACAATTTGAGGAACAACTAATGATGCACAACGACCACCCAAAATGGCCATGACCACCGAGAGCAGGGTTGCGCCCATTTGAACAACACCATCTATAAAGGCCATCTTTGGATATGCCAGGCTTAGGCGCATTGCTGAAAGGGGAACCACAAATTTAGCTTCAATGATTGGGCGAATTGATTGAACGGCCAAAAGACCAATTAGCCAACCGGCTGGGTAGTCACTGTAAAAATAAATCACCACAGGAATGCTTAATAGTGTTACGACCGCAGTACAGCATCCAATAATCAGTGCAAGACCCGCAGCACTAGGTGCAAGCAATTCAAATCGTTTTGGGTGCGAGATTAATACATCGCCAACCGTGAGTGGTAGAAAAATACAAAGAAATTGAAATATGGCTAAAGACCCAACACCCACACCGTACTCCGCAGGCGTTAAAAAATACGCAATAACAAACATTGCTCCGGCGGTGAGCGCCTTGTTGATTAACCACTGTGCCGAGTTCAACAATGATCCGCGCATTGCAATGAGGCCAAAACTGCTAGGATTCATATACTATGACTGTAGAAAAGAGGGACATTGCTGATAATTAATACTAGCGAAAGATTATGTAATATTGGTAATTGATATATCGTCCAATTCAACCAAAATGAATAAAGTTATCAGAATTAATTAATTATTTTAACGCAAAATTTTAAAGATTAGGAAAAAAATGTGTGGAATATTTGTTGCATTATCTAGACAATCAGGCGGACTTCCAAACGATATAAGTTCCAGATTAATAAGAGCCCTCGCAGTGATGGTCCATCGGGGACCCGATGGCTCAGGTATGTGGATCGATGAAACGAGAACAATAGCGGTAGGACATCTTCGATTGGCGGTTATTGATCCAAGACCAGAAAGTAACCAGCCTTTTTGGTCATCTTGTGGTCGCTACTGTATTGTATTTAATGGCGAGATATACAATTATCTAGAAATACGGGCAGAATTGGAAGCCCAAGGCATTAAATTCAGAACAAATTCAGATACTGAAGTGTTGCTTGAAGCACTAATTCATCAAGGTACAATTTCCATAAACAAACTCAATGGAATGTGGGCATTTGTTTTTATTGATTTAGAAAAAAAATCTGCATTAATTTGTCGAGATCGATGGGGTGTCAAACCACTATATTTTAATGATGATGGCGAAACAATAATTTTGTCATCTGAAGCAAAAGGAATTATTGCTTATTTAGGAAAAATTCCAGTTCCTAATTTAAATGCGATTGGTCTTTTTTTGAAATATTCAACCGGCGGAGAATGCGAAAACTCTTGGTTTGACGGAATAAACCGCTTTCGTCAAGCTTGTTTTCAGTATTACAACTATGGCCAAAATACCAATTTTATATATAACCCAACAACTTACTGGTTTTATCCAACGAAACGTTCCAAAATTAGTTTAGAAGAAGCTTGCATTAAACTAAAATCTATATTGGAAGATGCCATTAAAATTCGATTAAGAAGTGATGTGCCCCTAGGTCTAAGCCTTTCGGGTGGGCTTGATTCGTCGGTTATAGCTTGGCTAATAAGTTCTGTTTTTAAGAAAAAACTTCATGTATTCACTGCGTGGTTTGAGCCAAAGGAAAAATCAGAACTGCCACGAGCCGAACATGTAGCTAAGGTGTTTGGACACTCCTTGCATTCAATCTCAGAAGCACCAACCGAACATGTAACAGACGATCTTCAAACCTGTATATATCATCTCGATGGAGGTCAGAGCGGTCCAGCAGTTGTTTCATATTTAAATATATGCCGAGAGGCACGAAAAAATCTAACAGTACTACTGGAAGGACAAGGAGCGGACGAACTCCTTTGCGGGTATCGACATTTATTTCCGTTTGCAACAATGGATTATTTGCTTCAGTGTAATTTTAAACAAGCCTGGTTGACTATAAAAAGTGAAATACGAGCTGATGGATTATTGAGAATAATTCAGGATTGGCTGCGTTATTCAAGCAAAAAAATATTTTCAAAACAAAATCTGCGCTGGAGTTCTGGACTGCTTGGGCATTCAAGTGTTGTTAATGCTAAACATAATGAATTATTTAAACTTTCTATTCAGCCAGGAAATATGAATCGAGCACTTTTATTAAGTCACCGCAACGGACTCGCAAATCTTTTACATTACGGAGATGCTCTTTCTATGGCGGTGGGTCTTGAAACGCGGTGTCCTTTTTTAGATTATCGTCTTGTAGAATTTGGATTTTCACTTCCACAAAAAAAACTTATTTATAATGGATTTGGAAAATTTTCTTTAAGAAAAATATCAAATGACGCACTTCCAAGCAACATTGTTTGGCCAAGGCGTAAAGATGGATTTACAAATACTGTTGAAAATAAACTTCGTTTGTATTTTAAAAAAAACGGTCTTCCAAATAATGCAATTCAGCTCAGCATAATTAATAAAATCTTTAGTGTAAAAATTAATTCGGTTGAAAATATTTTGGCACTCCCCAACGGTCCATTTTTTCGAGTTTGTTGTGTTCTTTATTGGCTTGAAGTTTTTTATGTCCAGCAACGCGTCAATCAGCCTGTCTTCCATTCAAATGTCGTCTAAAGTTTATTGTTGGAATAAATTTAAATTTTTTAAAATTAATTTGCATGAAATATTCCGTTCAGTATTATAAACTCTGTTAAGGTTAATAGAAAATTATAAGGAATTTGGACCCATTTACCGTCGATTCATATTATAAATTTTTCAGGAACTTGGGACCAGGCGTGTTCGTAACTAAGACTGCAGTATATGTTGCTTTGACGGGATGATAATCCCTAGTCACAATCGAGAAACTCTACGTCGGTCGATTTAGCGATAATTGTCAGTTTATCAAGGTGTGTTATAACGAATCAGAACGTCCAGTTGTAGTCGCATGCTCTCCCAATTTTTTTCGATCTTTCATAGTTCTAATTTTTTGAAATAGGGGGAAAACATCATAACACTCTACTGTTACTTATGTACACGTAAATTTGTGTAGGCTACGAAACGACTATGTAAAATCTTTAGATAATCATATCATGAATATAAAAAATGCGAAAATACTCATAAATAAAATCGTTCCAAAATTTTATTACAACTATAATCTATATAGATTATTTTAAATTAACCGAAAGAAATATAAATTGGAAATAATAGCGTTGATAATATTTGGAACTTTGTGTTTTATAGCAGTATTTTATAGTAGATTATTGACATTTGTCTTATTATTAACAATGTTTCCATTAGAACAAGCATTACAGAGCTTTAGTCCATTTTTAAAAACTGGAATTGGCCTAGAAGTAGTGAATTATTTAATTGGATTAGTTGTTCTGATTAGTGTACTTACTAGCTTAATAAAAATAAATAGTTTTTTATTCGGGTATTTCAACAGATCAATGCTCTTATGTTGCGCGTTATATGCGTGGTCCGTTCTAACACTTGCGTGGTCTCCGGGGCAAGTAGAGGGATTGCGACAGATATTATCAGGAATACCATACTTTGTTCTTATTATTGTAATGGGTTCATTACTGATTACATCAATTAATGATTTGTACCGATCAATTATAATAACCATGATCTTTTCCATACCTATTGCACTTGTTTTTATACTAAATAACCAATTTGAAATGACAAGTGGTCGACTTGTGATGAAACTAGATGGTGTTATGAGTTCAAACGTTTTAGCAACTGGTGAATTCGGTGGTTTTTTAATTATTTTTTCTTCACTTTTACGGAATTCAAATTCAAGATACTTAACTTTATTTTTGCGAATTTCGGCTGGTATATTGGGAAGCATAGTCGTGATTCAGTCCGGATCGCGTGGACAGCTCATATTTAGTATTATTATATCATTATTTATGCTTCCAATTACAAGCAAAGTAAAAAATTTGGTCGGTTTTATCACCCTGCTTTTTGTTTTCATATTCATATTGACGACGTCATATATTATTTTTAACAATTTGCTAGAAGGCAAATCTAGTGATAGGTTTTCACTTGATCAATTACTTTATGGTCAAAGTAGTGCTTCTGGGCGATTCTCAAACATTTTAAACTTGGCAGGAACTTGGGCTACAAGTCCTTTTGCGCTTTTTCTTGGACTAGGCTACGGTGCATTTAGTTACATTTCTGCCAGCACTGAGGTTTACTCACACGTCCTTTTTGCTGATGCTATTTTCGAATTAGGCATACCTGGATTTTTATTAATCAGTCTTTGTCTAATTTTTAGTTTTCGTTCATTGATAAAAACTTTTCAAATGTATAAAGATACCCCAAATAATCGATCGGCAGTTGCGATATTAATCGCATTGATTTTTTATCAATTTATTTTAGTTAATAAACAGGGTTATTTATGGGGGATACCTTATCTATTTCTATTTACATGTATTGCAGGAAGGATAGAATCTCGTTTAGTTCTTGATGCCGAGCAATCCTTAACATTAGAAACCTAATTAATCTGCTAATACCTGACTGACCTCCCCTTCCGCAACCAAACCGTCAACACCTTAGTGTTTGCTGAGTTCGTTATGTCACTCAATCGAAATAAGTTGGATGAATTTTGACCACAATTTTTATTAGATTTATTTTTGATTTGGCATTAAATTGTCGTAGATATTTTGGTTTTTTTTGATTGACGAAGGGGACATTTTTTTGCGCAATGAAAACCGATTAAGTTAAATTCTTTCACTGATCATGTAACACGAATTATGAATCAACCTCTATAAGCAAATAATTTTAGCTCATCAGTGAAAGGGTAGGATTAGTTTTAATCAAGATTGAAATAACCCGTAAAATTGTTAATTAGAAAATATCTTGGTGAAGTTAATAGAAACTATCAAGGCGTTGTCTAAGCCAGGCTTCTTTGAAGATTTTGTTCAATAGTTCGGCGTGTCTCTGATAATACCTCATAAATGCGTAAAGTATTATGGATCCGCTTTGAGCGATGTGATAAAGCTTATAAATGAACTAGAGCATATTAATAAATGGATCAAGCTTTTTGTTTAGGATCAAGCACTCGACATCTAGATTTTGAATGCGGCAGGTTTTTTAATGTCGGTTAGGAATTCTAATTCCTTCGCTACAGCGTCAACTCCAACAACACCTATCTGTTTGCTTCGACATTTTGCAACACAGTGTTTTTCAGTTGAATGGTCAACATCCGAGCGTTCAACGAAATAACTTCCTTAAATCAATTATCGAACGCGCCAAAAACCCTTTTTTGATTAATTTTACGCAAACATTTACGACATGAGTGGCGATAAACGAGAGACTTTTGGATCGTGAAGGTTCGCACATAAATCACAAACCATCCATTTATTTCTGGCTTGAAAATGAATCAATGTGTTTAATCTTCTTGAAAAATAGAATAATTTATCTTCGTAATCTGGAATTTTTTAGCGTGAAATCGACAATCATTAATGAAGTCTTTGCCCAAAATTTTTCTACAAAACCGAGCCTGGTAGACCGCTCAAGATATGGTGGTGCTAGACATATATATGTTGGACAATCTTGAGCTTGAACTCTCTCTCAAACCGAATCATGCGATTTGATTATGGTGCTTGACGAACTGACCACGTACATTAATCATAGGAAATTTTCTAGCGCTAATGGAAGCGAGTTTAATGGGCATCTAATCAAAGATTAATTCAAGTAAAACGCAACTAACACACAATACATTGAGCTAAGCGTTCCGTGGAAGAACAATACAATTAAGAGGTTCAACTCCTGATTTCGTAATGTGCGTTTGTCGAGCGAAATTTCTATGACACTCTCAGACGCGCATTTGCTTGGCGCCACGTGGAGTACAAATTACAACCACCGACATTCGCATCTCGCGTCAGGCTCGGCGGAATTGATATTTCCCTCATAAGTGAATTGACGAAAATTACATTCATGATCCTTTAGTGCTAAGAACTTTACATGACAAATCTTATTTATGTAAAAATTACGTTTTTAAAAAACTTTTTACTGTATTCGCAACATGACTCACTGCGTCATCCAACATTTCTGGATAAATTGGTAGGGACAAAATTTCATTTTGGTTTTGAAATGCGTTTTGGAAATCGGTGGGTTTATGGTTTAAATATGAATATGCCGGATAGAACGGTAGCGCTCTTGAATAATTCAACATGGTTGAAATCCCCGCATCGGTTAAATGTTTTTGTAAAGCGTCACGGTTCGCCACGCGAATCATGTAAAGATGAAAGACGTGGCTTCGTCCTTGCGAAATGCTTGGCAATCGGACTTGTTTGAAACCAGCAAAATGTTGGTCATACAATTTGGCTACTCGTTGGCGACCCGCCGTCCACTTATGTAAATGCGGTAATTTCACAGAAAGAATGGCCGCCTGAAGGCCATCAAGGCGACTATTAATGCCCTCCATTTGGTGCTCACCCTTACCACCATGACGCGCGTACAACTCGCACCATGCCGCCAATTTACTGTCGTTTGTCAGAAGGCAACCTGCGTCACCCATGGCGCCTAAATTTTTTCCGGGATAGAAAGAGAAGGTGGAAGCCACACCCATTGTGCCAACCTTTTTACCCTTGTACTCAGCCATGACAGACTGAGCGCAATCCTCTATCACCCATAATTTATGCTTGCGTGCAATCTCAAGAGTTGGATCCATGTCCGCAGGTTGACCGCATAAGTGAACCGGAATAATTCCAACGGTACGCGGCGTAATTTTTGCTTCTATGAGCTTTGGATCGATGGTAAATGTTTCAGCATCTGTATCGCAAAAAACAACTTTTCCGCCAGCCTGGGTAATTGTTTCTGATGTTGATATCCATGAATGAGCTGAAGTAATAACCTCGTCGCCCGGCTTGATACCTAAACCTTTCATCAAAATATAGATGGCATCTGTTCCATTTGCACAAGAAACACAGTGCTTTACACCAACCGCGGTGGCGAATTCTTTTTCAAAATCAGTGACATACTTGCTACGAATGAAAGCAGACTCCGCAATCACTGAAGAAATTGCGTGATCAATTTCAGATTTGATAGAGAGATACTGCGCGTGAAGATCAACAAAAGGAATATTCATGATGCGTTGCCTTTCAAAGTACGAATAAGTTTTGCTGGATTTCCAGCGTAAATACCAGATTCAGAAATGTTTTTTGTAACAACCGACCCGGCACCAATAACAACATAGTCACAAATCGTTACAGGCAAAATGGTTGCATTTGAACCAATAGAAACTTTATTGCCAATACGAGTTGATTTCCACAGTGTCTTATCGCCCTGGGCTGGACCTCCAGTACCAAAGAGATCGTTAATGAACATCACGCCATGCGCCACTACGCAGTCATCACCGATTTCAACCAACTCACAAACAAAGGAATGCGACTGAATCTTGCAGCGTTTTCCAATGCGAACATCTTTTTGAATTTCAACAAAAGGCCCAATAAAACAATCATCACCAATTATGCAACCATACACATTCGTTGGCTGAACAACCTTTACTCGTTCACCAAATTGCACATTCAGAATTCCGACCGTCTTCAAAATTGGTTCAGCCATGTCGCTGTCCTAATTTGCAACGAGTAGGTTTGAAACGCAGAGAAACTTCTTTACCGGTTTCAATGGATTCATAGATTGCGGAAATTAATTCCAAACTTTTTCTTCCAGCAAGTCCGTCCACCAATTGATGGGTGTTGTTTAAAATGCAAGAAACCGCATGTTCGTAATAGGCTTGATGTCCAAATCCGTAGACGTTTGGTGGATTGACAGAGAATTTTTTCAAGACTTCATCATCACCGGGCTCTGTTTTTCCAAAGTTCCAAGTGTTGATTTCATTGACAGCAAATCCACCAATTACAACTGTTCCTCCCTCGCCGAGAATAGAAATTGAACCTTCTAAATCTTTTGGTCGCGCAGCGGTTGTGGCTTCAATCACGCCTAGCGCGCCGTTTGTGAATCTCAACATAACGACCGCAGTATCTTCGGTTTCAATCTCGACCAAAGCTGTTCTGCTCATGGCAAATACGCTTTCTACATCACCCATCATCCACTCAAGCATGTCGACATGGTGACTGGCTTGGTTGGTAAGAACACCGCCGTCAAGAGCCCAAGTTCCGCGCCAAGAATCTTGATCGTAATACGCCTGTGGTCTACACCAACGCACGCGGACACTGCCCATGACCAGTTTTCCAAAACGTCCGGCTTCTAAAGCTTTTCGAAGTTTGACAACGGGCACATTAAATCGGTTTTGCTTAATCACAAAAAGTTTTGATCCGGCAATATCGCAGGCGGCGATCATTCGATCTGCATCTGCCAACGTGAGCGCCATTGGTTTCTCAACCATGATGTGTTTTTTGAACCGCGCCAAGGCAACAACATGGTCAGCATGGAGACCACTTTCCGTCAACACAACTACAACATCAATTTTTTCTGTCTCCATCATTTTCAGCATGTCTTGGTAATAAGGCACGCTAAACTGTTCACCAATTGCTTTAGCGCGATCAACTTTAATGTCGCAGACCGCAGCAAGTCGGGCATCTTTGATTTGGTTATGACCCAAAAGTTCAGAATGTCTTTTGGAAATACGACCGCAACCGACAAGGGCGAAATTGAGCATGAGGGCAATCATACAGATGATTGTTTATCGTCAACTAAACCCAACTGCTTAAGTCTTGATTCTGGAGAATTTTCATCTATGAATTTTTTGATTTCAGGCTGCATTGTATTGAAATTATTAAGGCAAAAACCAAGAACCTGCTCGATGGTTTCCTCACCATCGAGACGTTTTACGAATGGTTTTTCAATAAATGCTGGCATGCCACTGATGATCAACGGCAAACCCCTTGCCAACAATTGCATTGATTTGTTAGCGAGAGTCACAGCATCCGCAGCAGGCGAACGACTATAGGGAATGATGGCCGCCAGGGTTTGATCAAGGGGCAAATCATTCAACGGTGTTGAGTCAAAAATGTGAATATTGGTATATGGCGAAAGTTGCTTCGCAATGATCGGTCTATTTTCCGGATGTTCCGCAGGACCAACAAGAAATAATTTCCACTCGGGGTGATGAGTGGATAAAGAATCTGACAGTTTCATAACCATTTGAAGGTCAAGAAAATTGTCTATAGAACCCCAAAACAATAAAATGTTTTTTTTCGTGACATCAACGCTTGGAACCTGATAGGGGGAAACAGCCCAAGGCAGAAACAATTCGGGCCTGCACCAATTTTGAAGGCGTTTTTGAAGTGGCGTAGAAACACAAAAAACAGCATCGCTCATTTTACAAGTACTTCTAAGCGCCCATGTGATGTGTTGATGAAACGGAAAGCGACTGAGTGCCTCAAAATCGTCATTGATAATTGAAATTATTTTATTATTTGGAAAGAGATCCCGTAAAAAATAATAATCATAAGCAAAATTTATAATAGTGGTTTGAGAATCATAAAATCCGCGCTTCAAACGCTGTCGAATGCAGTACTTTAAAATAATGGAATTTAACCAATGAAAAAAAGGAATAACGCGTAATTGATGATTAATAAGGTGTCTGATTTGAACTAATAAAAGATCTGATTCGGAAATAGTGAAATCCGAACCACTTGTTCGAAATATAAATTTCGCTTTTTCAAAAAAAGAAACAGTGTGCTTATTTTTAAGAAGCAGTCGAGTTAATTGATGTCGAATGCGCGGTGCTTCCGACCAATTCGTATTTGTGAAAATTACAAAGCGCGCCATTTATAAACCTTCTGATTCAAAATTATAGCAGATTATGTATTGCACGATTTCAACGCCCTGAACCTATAAAATGGTCCCCTGGAGAGCACGTTGCTTCCGGTCTTGACCTCAAACTAGATCCAACTTCATACGGAGATATTTTGGTCGACGAGGACCTGATTCCTTTGACTTAATACAGCCCACTCCTCGAGTGTTAATTTACCCAAAGCGCTGTGCGGACGAAATTAATTATAGTTACTTCTCTATTTTTTCAACATTTCTTCACGTCTTTAAGCGATTCGAAGATGTGTGTTTTAGAACAGTCAGCGCGAATTCTCGCGTTGAACGACTGCCCAGACGCGTTCTCAGTTGGTTTTCCTGTTTGACTAAATTCATGACTCGCCATCTCATGCGATATCCTCCATTTAAGTTACAAGACATTAATCGGAGGCCACTGTCAATATTGATTACCAAAGATTTACTATCAGTATTCGACAATCGATTGCGCATTTCAATCACTTTGCTGAAGTGGAACGAACCACCCACCCTCGAGTCATCGCTTCACCAATGTGTTGGTCCGAATCACCAATACTTTATACCTTCGATCATCATGGAATTGATCGGGTGTGAAGTCGGTACTCGATCTTTCGTCGCGACGCTTGGCTATAGAGGTTTCACTGGGTGTGACGATGGTCTTTCTTCTGCGAGGTACTTCGCAACATAAATTAAGGTTTCCAGGCGATAGAGACGCGATATTCAATCACATGGAAGTATTTAAAAAACTAATTTATACATCAATTTTGAGAGCCCCCAAATCGTTCCCACATTCGTATGTTATTAAATGTATCAGTAATAGTTCTTGAAGTTTTTTGAATCAAATCTTGCTTGACTTGCGGATCAGACCAATCTACTGGGGGCTTGTTGTTAAAATAGTCGATAGTAAACGCTTTGCGCCATTCAGCGGAGCCAAAATTCGTCTCGTCTGGAGAACTTTTTGTTGAGACATTTACTGCTTGCTGAATAAAATAATTTATCGACGTCCAAACAGCTATTCCGCTTGCACCCATAGAAACGGCAGGTGCGACTTGGTCATCAATAACAGATTTGGAGGGAACAATCTGACAAAATGGCGCTTTGCCGCCCGGAGTCCAATAAGGGCAGATGGTTGGAATAATTGGTTTTCCAGAAGACAGAAGTTTAGCTATTCCAATTTGGGCCATTCTCCATGCACGTCCTTCTTCCATAACTGTCTTCGATTGATCTGTTGGAAACAAAAGGGGGTCATACATGGGATAAATTGTCGGACTAATCCAATCTAATTCATTAACAAGAGAAGCATAAACCCGAGCTGCTTGGTCGAGCCTGGTTTTCTTGGTTTCATTATTTGCAGTAGCCCAACCCTTACCCTCCATCCAGTAAGGCAACCAGGGGACGCCGTAAAAAGACCACTTTGTGTTTGGATAATTTTTCTTTACGGCCCGCACGGTTTCAATCATGGAGTTTAGAGCGCGTTTACATTCCAGTGATGAAGGTTCTTTTTGAAGATCCGAATTAAAGGGGTCTTCAAAATCTAACATGCCCCATTCGGGCAACTGACCTCCGGTTTGTTTTTGTATAGCTATTAATACGGAGGGAATATCAATCACCCCAGATTTTAATGATTGTGGGTCGCAGCCCTGATAAAGAATAAAAAATTGCTTGGCTGAAAGTGTCTGAACTCGAGCCATTGCATTTAAATCAGGTAATACGTCATAAAGTAAGACAAGAAGCGGCTTATCAATCGGTTTCTTGGCCACACTTTCTTGAAATCCAAACAAACATATTCCGATTAGAATTCCAATAATTTTAAAATAGTTCAATATGCGTGCTCTTTATAAATTTATTCGGTGTTTGATTTTTTAAAACCTGCTTCGTGCGAAACTAAAGGATTTTTATAATTTAAAATGACTAGTTTACGAACTATTTTAATGGGCTTGCTAGGACCGCGACCAGGGGGTGTTTCTTTTTACGAATCGCGATGCGTTCGAGGCATAGCCAAGAAAGACAGGCGATTACGATTGTGATAATTATAACCGCTAAGACATATACAATTTTTGAAGTCAGCCCATAATACATCATGATATTAATCATAGGCATGTGATAAATATAAATACCATACGAAATATCATTTTTATGCAAAAGGCGATCGCTCAAATATGGTGCCGTATACGCAATTGAAAGTATGGCGAGAGCTAAGAATGGGAATAAAATCGGAGTAATGTTGTTTCCTGTTGGCCAATGCAAAAAGTGCGTGTACAAAGAAACAATAATTACGTATCCAACAATAAATTGAATGGCTCTTCCTTTAACAAAGTTGTATAATATTAAAAAATTCTGTTGTGATAAAACGCCTATCAAAAACATGTAGACCCAAGATATAAATGAAACGTAAGCGAATTTTGAGATTATTAATTGTGGATGGTGTTCATGGAGTTGATAATTCGCAACGTTCGTCAAAGAGAAGAAAATAATCATTCCAATCAAAACCAAATGGCGACTAGATTTATATTTCACGACTTTCGAAAGAATCCAGTAGATAACCGGAATTAAAACATAAAATTGTAATTCAACGGTGACGGTCCAAAGACTGCCGTTAAGCACCCCCGAACCATAGCTTCGCATAAAATCGGGACCATAAAACTGAAATACAGTCATTTGGCCTACGACCCAAAGAATGAGTCCGAAAATTGTCCATGATTGATTTGAAAGATATCCTGTTATAAACACGCTCAGTACGGAGAGAATTGTGCATGCGATGAGAGCGGGATAGATGCGAAGGGCTCTGTTTCGCGCATATTCCTTAATGCTTGGATTACTTTCATAGGACTTGCTTATAAGAAATCCGCTCACAAAAAAAAATATAGGAACACCCGGCAACCAGCCCGAGCTTTGATATGCAAGATTGTCTCGGAAATCAAAGTGCTCAAGAGTGTGATGAACAGCAACTTCCAAGGCCGCGAATAAGCGAATCAAATCAAAGTTGTTGGTGCGAAATAATTCCTTCTCCGTCATTGATCATGTCCTGTATTCGTAAGCAATTCATGTCCCGCATCGCGCAAGGTTTTTTCGCGGCGTGCTTGTTCAAGATCAGATTCCACCATCATGCGCGCAAGTTCTTCTACGCCAACCTTGGGCGCCCAATTCAAAACTTTCTTGGCCTTGGAAGCGTCGCCTTGTAACTGTTCAACTTCGGCTGGTCTAAAATAGCGCGGGTCAATTTCAATAAAATCTTTTGCGTCCAGTCCGACATGACTAAATGCTAGTTCGCAAAACTTGCGGACCGAAATCATTTTGCCCGTCGCAATGACGTAGTCATCGGCTTTTGGTTGCTGCAACATAAGCCACATAGCCTCCACATAATCACCAGCAAACCCCCAATCGCGTTGTGAGTCAATATTTCCCAAGTACAGCTTCGTCTGCATGCCAAGCTTTATGCGTCCAACTGCGCGCGTGATCTTGCGGGTAACAAAAGTTTCGCCGCGACGTGGACTCTCGTGATTAAACAGAATGCCACAGCTCGCGTGCATGTTGTAACTCTCACGGTAATTCACCGTGATCCAATGAGAAAATACTTTGGCGCAACCGTACGGCGAGCGTGGATAAAACGGCGTCGTTTCTTTTTGTGGTATTTCCTGAACTTTGCCAAACATTTCGCTGGAACTTGCCTGGTAAAATCGAATCGATTTTCCTGAAATTTCTTGGAATGATCGCAGCGACTCAAGCAGGCGCAATGTGCCGGTGGCGTCTGTGTCCACCGTGTAGACGGGCTGATCAAAACTCACCCGCACGTGGCTTTGAGCACCCAAGTTGTACACCTCATCTGGTTGGACCTTGCGAAGTACATCTAACAAACCATTCGCATCATTCAGGTCGCCGTAGTGCAGACGAAGGCGCGCGCCCTTTTCATGTGGATCTTGATAAATATGATCCAAGCGTTCCGTGTTGAAGCTGGAACTTCTACGAATAATTCCGTGAACTTCATAGCCCTTGCCAAGCAAAAGTTCAGCCAAGTAACTTCCGTCTTGACCAGTGATTCCAGTGATGATTGCCTTCTTCAACTTGGTAGCTCCTTCTTTAGTCACTTTATACGCCCACGCATGCGAATTGCCCGATACTTTCAGCGCAAGAATAGAGTATCGCCATCATGAAGCCTTCACCTTTGAATCATTGGGTACCTTTATTGAAATGACTTCCCCATCCGTACAACCGTTTCGCGGCAAGCGCATTGTGGTTACGGGTGGCGCTGGTTTTTTGGGTCAAGTTGTTGTTGCCAAGCTCAAGGCACGCGGCGCCAGTGAAATTCTAATTCCAAGGCAAATAGACTTTGATTTAACCACCGAAGCAGACGTTGTCAGCATGTACGACACCATGAAGCCGGATGTGGTTTTTCATTTAGCAGCTGAAGTTGGTGGCATTGGCGCAAATATGAAGAACCCTGGTCGTTACTTTTTTGCAAACATGGCCATGGCTCTGCATTTGATTGAGCACGCGCGTCAACGCAACTTGAGCAAGTTTGTTCAGGTTGGAACAATTTGCGCATATCCCAAGTTCACGCCCGTGCCGTTTCAAGAAAGTGAACTTTGGAATGGGTACCCCGAGGAAACCAATGCGCCGTACGGCATCGCCAAGAAGGCGGCCATGGTGATGTTGGACGCGTATCAGCGGCAATATGGTTTGAAGTCCACGTATGTGTTGCCCGTGAATTTGTACGGGCCGGGAGATAATTTTAATTTGGATACTTCGCATGTCATCCCAGCGCTTGTTCGCAAGTGTGTCGAGGCTGTGAATGCAAGGGCTGACCATATTGAATGTTGGGGCACTGGCTCCGCAAGCCGCGAGTTTTTGTATGTGGACGATGCCGCCGAGGGATTGATCCGCGCCGCTGAAGTGCTTGATACACCCGAGCCGATTAACTTAGGTACTGGCATGGAAATCACCATTAAGAACTTAGTCACGCTGATTGCAAAATTAAGCGGATTTACAGGCGAAATTCGATGGAATTCCTCAAAGCCAGACGGTCAACCCCGGCGTTGTCTAGACGTGGAACGAGCAGCAAGTTTGCTAGGTTGGCGCGCGCAGATTGGATTTGAAGACGGATTAAAACGCACAATTGAGTGGTATCAAAGGCAATAGATTAAGTTTGGAACTAACAAGCGGCAGAAAGTGTGATTCGATTCAGCATTGATACAATTCATTTCACAATTGAGAAATGCAACCTATGTTTAAAGACAAAATATTATTGGTTTCAGGCGGTACAGGATCTTTCGGCAACGCTGTGATTCGAAGATTTCTCAATAGTGATATTGGTGAAATTCGAGTGTTCAGTAGGGACGAAAAAAAGCAAGATGACGCGCGAAAGCGTTACAACAGCAACCGACTTAAATTTTATATAGGCGACGTACGTGACTCGGCAAGCGTGATCAACGCCATGCGTGGTGTTGACTATGTTTTCAATGCCGCCGCTTTGAAGCAAGTTCCATCTTGTGAATTTTTTCCAATGGAAGCGGTGAAGACTAATGTCATTGGAACGGACAATGTGATTGAAGCCGCGGTGGCTTGCGGTGTGAAAAAAGTTGTGATTTTAAGCACGGACAAAGCCGTTTATCCAATTAATGCCATGGGAATTTCCAAGGCCATGATGGAAAAAGTAATGATTGCCAAAGCGCGATCACTGCTTGGAACCAACATGATGGTTTGTGGAACGCGTTACGGAAATGTCATGGCTTCACGTGGTTCGGTGATTCCGCTTTTTGTGAATCAAATACTTTCGGGGCACCCAATTTCACTCACGGATCCTGAAATGACGCGATTTATGATGACGCTCGATGACGCCGTGGATTTAGTTCTCTACGCATTTGAACACGGCAATAACGGTGAAATTTTTGTGCAAAAAGCACCTGCCGCAACAATTGCCATTCTTGCGAAGGCCGTTGCAGAAATTCTCAAGCGTCCAGATCACCCGATCAAAGTCATTGGCACGCGCCATGGCGAGAAGGTGTATGAAACGCTGATGAGCCGCGAAGAAATGGTGGGTTCCGAGGACTTGGGGAATTATTTCCGTATTCGGCCAGACATGCGCGATCTAAACTACGGAAAGTTTTTCGAAGAAGGTGAGTCCAAGCTTTCTTCAAGCGACGATTACAACTCTCACAACACAATGCGTCTAGATGTTGAAGGCATGAAAAAATTGCTTATGAAACTTGATTTCATGCGCGATCTTGTTGCAGGCAAGACACCGCAGGCCGTGGACTAAAGAATGAAAGTTCTGATCACTGGAAGTAATGGATTCGTTGGCAAGAATCTAGTCGTCCACCTTCGTCAACGTAACGACCTGCAGTTGATCTGTATTGAAAAATCAAATTCCGATGGAGAACTTGCTGATGCGATTGCGCAAGCCGATTTTATTTTTCATCTCGCTGGCGTGAACAGACCAACAGATCCCGCTGATTTTACAGTGGGCAACCGAGATCTGACGACAAAACTTGCCGAACTTGTGAGCGCAACAGGACGGAAGGTTCCGATTGTTATTTCTTCTTCAATACAAGCGGAACGCGACAATCCGTACGGCCAAAGCAAACTTGGTGCTGAAGAAGCCCTGCTTTCAAGAGTCGCCTCACTACCTGGTGGTGTGCATATTTTTCGTCTGCCAAATGTATTTGGGAAGTGGTGCAGACCAAACTACAACTCCGCCGTCGCAACATTCTGCCACAACATTTCACGTGGTCTACCAATCAGTATTCATGATCCTGCCTCCCCAGTTTCATTGGTGTACATAGACGATGTTGTACAGGCGTTTATTGCAATTTTAAACGCCCACATTTCGGGAGGCATGCCCACAGGTGGTCCATATCGAAAAGTTGAACCGGTCTATCAAAGCACCGTCGGCGAAATTGCCACCATCATTCAGGGATTTCATGACACGCGCAAAAAATGTGAGATTGCAAAAGTCGGAACAGGATTTATTCGGGCGCTTTATGCGACCTATCTCAGCTATTTAGAGCCTGCAGACTTTGCCTATGGAATTACAAAGCATGAAGACCCGCGCGGCGAATTTGCCGAGGTTCTAAAGACCACGGATTCGGGACAGTTTTCTTATTTCACGGCTCATCCTGGCATTACGCGTGGCGGCCATTATCACCACAGTAAGAACGAAAAGTTTCTTGTCGTCCGCGGTCGCGCGCGATTTGGATTTCGTCAGATTTTGACTGGTGAAACCTTTCAACTTGAAACCAGTGGCACGAACCCACAGGTGGTCGACACTGTTCCAGGTTGGTCACACGACATCACGAATGTTGGAGACGATGAACTGATCGTCATGTTGTGGGCCAACGAAGTGTTCGACCGCCAAAAACCCGATACGATCACGTTCAAGGTTTAATATGAAGAAAATGAAGGTCGCAACAGTCCTTGGAACTCGCCCGGAGATTATTCGTCTCTCAAGAGTTATGTCCAAATTGGATGAGTACTGCGAACACACCATTATTCATACGGGACAGAATTACGATTACGAGTTGAATCAAATTTTTTTTGATGACTTGGGCATTCGAAAACCTGATTACTTTCTTGGCGCCGCTGGAGCCACGGGTGCGGAAACCATCGGCAAAGTAATTATTGCGGTTGACGAAGTGCTGGCCAAAGTTCAGCCCGAGGCCATGCTGGTACTTGGCGATACAAACAGTTGCATGTCGGTCATTCCAGCCAAGCGACGCAAGATTCCAGTTTTTCACATGGAGGCTGGCAACCGTTGCTTTGATCAACGCGTGCCTGAAGAAATCAACCGCCGCATTGTTGACCATGCAGCGGATATCAATCTGACTTACAGCTCAATCGCCCGAGAATATTTATTGCGCGAGGGATTGCCACCGGACATGGTCATCAAGACTGGAAGTCCAATGTTTGAAGTGCTTACGCACTATCGACCGCGCATCGATGCGTCAGATGTATTAAAGCGCCTTGTGTTATCTGAGAACGGATATTTCATGGTGAGCGCCCATCGCGAAGAGAACGTAGACAGCGATGAAAGTTTTGCGCTGCTTGTGAATGTGTTGAACACGGTTGCGACAGAACATAATTTGCCTGTCATTGTTTCCACGCATCCGCGCACACAGAAGCGCATAGATGCAACCGGTGCGAAGTTTCATAAGCACGTTCGCTTACTTAAGCCCACGGGGCTGTCTGATTATGTGCATTTGCAAATGAAAGCACGCGCGGTGCTTTCTGACAGCGGAACGATCAATGAAGAATCTTCCATTTTGAATTTCCCAGCGCTGAATATTCGTGAGGCGCACGAGCGTCCGGAAGGAATGGAAGAAGCAGCAGTGATGATGGTTGGTCTTAACTCTGCTCGCGTGATGCAAGCCCTGCGAATTCTTGCTGACCAACCGCGTGGCAATAAGCGCCTTTTGCGCCAAGTAGAAGATTATTCAATGCCGAATGTTTCCGACAAAGTGTTGCGAATCATTTTGAGTTACACGGATTATGTGAATCGAGTCGTGTGGCGGAAGCCAACCGAATAGGATCTGGTTTATTCCATGCGCCTTATCGTAATTGCCGACGCATACCCTCCAGTACGCATATCTGGCGCAGTTCAGATGCGGGATTTGGTAAAGGAATTTGTATTGCAGGGGCACGAGCCCACTGTTGTAGTTCCAAGTCCCAATCTTGATTCATCATGGAAAATTGAAGAAGGGGATGGAATACGGGTGTTGCGCGTGCGAACGCCTCGAACAAAAGATATTGGATATTTCCGGAGAACGATCAACGAGATGCTTCTCCCATATGTTTTGTTGAGGGCGATACGAAACGCAAAATTGAGTGAACAACGATGGGATGGAGTGATTTGGTATTCGCCAACCATATTTTTAGGTCCAGTTGTTCGATCTTTGCGCCGAAAAAATAATTGTCGGAGTTATCTAATTTTGCGAGATATATTTCCAGAGTGGGCAGTTGACATGGGTTTAATGCGTCGGGGAATTCCATACTGGTTTTTTAAATGGATTGAACGGAATCAGTATCAAGTCGCTGATACAATTGGTGTTCAGACACATGCAAATTTACCGTACTTGTCCGAGTGGGCTAATAAACCGGCAAGAAAACTGGAAGTTCTTCAAAATTGGCTCAGCGAGGCGAAGGTTGCAGAGTGCAGTATTGATATATCAAATAGCAAGCTTTCGAATCGAAAAATTTTTGTTTATACCGGAAATATGGGTGTCGCCCAAGGGATGGAAGTTTTTATTGACTTGGCAGTAAAGCTTCGAAACCGATCCGATATCGGATTTTTATTCGTTGGCCGCGGGAGTGAAGCCGCACACTTTATGGAAATAGTGTCACGTGAGCGGCTTACAAACGTTATGTTTCATGACGAAATTGAACCGCGTGAAATTCCTGGATTATTAGCGCAGTGTCATGTTGGAATTGTTGCATTGGATATTCGCCATAAATCACACAATATCCCAGGGAAGTTTTTAAGTTATATACAGGCCGGACTTCCTGTTCTGGCTCGCATTAATCCTGGAAACGATCTTGAAAAATTAATCAACAAGGAACGGGTTGGACGGGTCTGTACTGGCGGGGATGCCACAGTTTTAGAAGAATTAACAGAAAAATTACTTGCTGACCAAGTGGAATCAGTTGAATTAAAAAGCCGAGCAAAATTGCTTGCACAAAGACTATTTTCCTCGACATCTGCGGTGCAACAAATTGTCAATTCGTTGCAAGCTACGACTTCGCATAAGAATCAGCTTAAAGTATTGATGTTAAATCAAGCCTTTTGGCCCGACGTTGTTGCAACAGCGCAGCATGCCGATGATTTGGCTCGCTACCTGCGTGAGAATGGCGATGATGTCACTGTCGTGGCAAGTCGCGCCATTTATGGCGAACGCGGATCAACGCTTCCAAAGCGTGAAACGAGAGACGGAATCCAAATTTACCGTGTTGGCTTGCAACTTTTCGGAAAGCGCGGCATTACCCCACGCGTGTTTGATTTCACTCTGTTCTATATAGCCGCCCTATGGCGTTGCATGATGTTGCCGCGCCATGACGTGGTAATTTGTTTCACAACGCCGCCCTTTATCGCTTTGGTGGGTGTGCTTTTAAAATGGATCAAGGGCACGCGCCTGGTGTACTGGACTATGGATCTGTATCCAGAAGTTGCTGGAGCGGCAGGTGTGATGAAATCGAACGGAGCGCTTTGGAATATTTTTCGTTGGATTGATCGAATTTGCTTGCGTCAAAGCGATCGTGTGGTTGCGCTTGGAGATTATATGAAACAAAAAGTGATTCAGAAGGGTGCCGCCCCCACAAGAGTGAGCACTATTTCTGTGTGGAGCGGAGCCGAAAAGTTTGCAAGGCGAAACAGGCAAGACAATCCGCTGCGCACAGAGTGGAACATTGGCGATCGATTTACTGTTCTGTATGTTGGCAATTTTGGTTTAGGCCACGACATGGATGCCATTGCTGGCGCAGTTGAAAAGTTAAAAGATGATGATTCCATTCGCTGGCTCTTTATTGGTGATGGCAAGGCTAAGCCAAATTTAGAGCGCCGCATTTCCGAGTGTGGCGCAAAGAATATTTTTGTAAGTGGCTATCAAACGCGCGAGCAACTTGCGGATGTATTGGATCTTGGCGACACACACTTGGTCACACTGTTGCCAGGATGGGAAGGATTGATTTTACCCAGCAAGTTCTTCAGCGTTCTTGCGGCGGGTAAGCCGGTATTGTGGGTTGGTCCAGAAAATAGTGAATGCGTCACTATATTGAATGAGAATCAATGTGGCTACCAAAGCAAGCCTGGCGATGGTGATGCTCTGGCGCGCGAGATTCAATATTTATCTGCACACAGAAGCGATGCGCAGGAGATGGGCCGTCGTGGTCAAGTTGCTTACGAAATGAAATATGAATCTCACCATGCCTGCAAAGCGTGGCAAGATGTTCTGCACACAATTGTTCGACCTCTGTAATCGAGCCCATGTGAATAATTTTTGTGATTTATATTTCAATGCCAGTGATGGCACGAGTTGCGGCTACACACGTAAAGTGAATCACGGATTTGCTGACATCAGTTCCGCAATTTTAAGCCTGATTTGCCAGAAATAGATCGCCTTCATGCGCGCAAAGGCGTAGCCGGCTCGGCCATCCAAGAAGCCAAGTTTGTAAAAGAAGGTGTATAAAAAGTACGCGGGTGCCAGCCACCAACGCGTTAAGTTGTTGTACTTGCGTCGCTGGATGTTGGTAAAATGTTGGTCGCCAATTGCGGAGTTTGTTGAAGAAATATTTCCAGTTGGGGTACTGGTTCTATTGCCGTGCGTGGAGTCTTTCGCCCCGGGCGCAGCCGCGCCCATTGTCGCACCCGCATTTCGCAACTTCATATACCGCCGTGCTTCCCAAGAAGAATATTCATTATGCTTTGCAATGTACGAGTGCAAGCCCTTGAAATCATTGTGGTCAATTTTGGACTTCAACTCACCAATACTTCCTTGCAGCACTGGGTGCTCGTGCACTTCCATATCTAGAGAGCTCCAGGCGTCCTCATCAATACGCTCGTATAAGCCCGCGCCAACTTTGAACAGAGGCAACTTCAACTGGGGCACGCCGTGTTTCAGTTCTTGCCCTAAAAAATAATTTGAGTAGTTTACCCAGAAGCCCGAGTGTTGCGTGTTGGTTATTGCGCGCTCTAGTTCATTTACAAATCCCTCGGTGACATATTCATCCGCATCCAGAAAAAAAACCCAGGGCGTGTCCACGCGGTGATTGAGCAAATACCAATTTCGCTTTTTTGGATAGTGCCCGTTCCACTTGAACGGAACAAATTCGCAGCCAAACTTTGCAGCAATGGCTTGCGTTTGATCTGTGCTTCCTGAATCAATCACAACAATCTTTAAGAAACGTGACAGGCGTTTCAGGCACAATGGCAGGTTTCGCTCTTCATTTTTCACCGCAATGACCACGGTAACGGGTAATTTCGATGTGTTGATGGTCACGCTCATATCGTATCGGCATAATTTCTATCACTTGTTGAAGTTCGCTGCCCTATAAGATTTGCCAAACTTTCTTACTCTGTTAAATCACTTTATAATTGCCATACAACATTGATGACGACATTGAAACTAACTCCGATGAACGCTTCAACCTCAACTCAAACACCAAACAAATTATGAACGAACAAATCGAAACACTGCAGCGCATTAAGAACAACGGCATTGACCTTCTTATGGCGTTTGGTCCAAGGGTGATCTCCGCCACTGTGATCATGATTGTTGGGTTTCTTGTGGCGCGCTGGATCGGCAAAGCTTTTTTGCGCGCGGCGCGGCCATTGAAATTTGACACCACGCTGCAAGCGTTGTTGGCGCGCATTATACGTGTTGCTGTTCTGTTGATCTTTGTGCTCATGGCGTTGCAAAACCTGGGCGTGCAACTGCTGCCACTTATTGCCGGCCTTGGTGTTGCGGGCGCGGGCATAGCGCTGGCCATGCAGGGAGTTCTTGGAAACTTGGTCGCGGGACTTACGATTATTTTCACGCGTCCATTTCGAGTTGGCGAATATGTTTCCATGCAGGGAGTGGAGGGGCGCGTGGAAGCCGTCACTCTGTTCTCCACAAAACTGAGCCACGCCGATCGATCGATTGTGATTGTGCCCAACCGAAAAATTGTCGGCGAAATTATGCACAATTACGGCACGCTGCGTCAACTTTCACTGAGCGTGTCCGTGGTGTATGGAACAAATATTGCGCACGCCATCGAAGTTGTTCAATCCGTTCTTGCCGCAAACGCGCATGTGTTGAAGGACCCAGCGCCGGCGGTTGGAATTGCAAATCTAAAAGAAGTTGCCATTGAAATCGCCATCAAGCCATGGACGCAAGTAGCCGACGCGGGCGCCGCCGGACCAGCCATTTACAACGAGTTGCTAGAAAAATTTCGCACGGCTGGCATTCAGATTTATATGCCCGCTGCGCGTATTGTTGCCGCATAAAGCACGTGTTTTTGATTTATCAATTTGACCTTCGCGCGCGGGTCAGGGCGACTCTCCAATGACATGACTTGCAATGCGTTGATCCGAAGTTTGAACGCACTTCGCCCCACCAATTCTTTGCGCTTCAAACACAACTCCTCGCTCTTGTACTTATCATTCCAACATGCCCGCCGTACACATTCACAACACGCTCACTGGTGAACTTGCCGAAATAAAACCCATCGCGGGCGCGGTTGGTCCCGTCACTTTTTATACTTGCGGGCCAACGGTGTATGACGACGCGCATATTGGCAACTTTCGCTCATTTCTAAACGCCGATATTTTGCGCCGCACCATTGAACTCACTGGCACGCCCGTTCGCCATGTCATGAACATTACCGATGTTGGCCACATGACCGACGACACCAACGCCGACGGCGCCGGCGAGGACAAGATGGCCGTGGCGGGTCGCCGTCTTTTGGAAGCCAAAAAATCTGGAAAAATTCACGCCGACGTCGCAATTGATGCCAACGATCCAATGGCTATCGCGGATTTTTACGCGAACCGATTTCTAGAAGATGCACGCCTGTTGGGTCTGAAAGTTGCCATTGAGGCGCAAAGCGATCCGTCGCTTATGCCGCGGCCAACTCAGTGGATTTCACAAATGCTTGACATGATCAAGCAACTCATTGAACGCGGGCACGCATATGTTGCCAGTGACGGCGCTGTGTATTTTAATGTGAAAAGTTTCGCTGACTACGGCAAACTTTCCGGAAACACGCTTGAGAATTTGCGCGAGGGCGAGGGCGGTCGCATTAGCGCGCAGCATCAGGCGGCCAAGAAAAATCCTGGTGATTTCATGTTGTGGAAGCCCGACCCGCACCATGTGTTGAAATGGGATTCGCCTTACGGCGCGGGATATCCCGGCTGGCATTTGGAATGCTCCGCCATGGCCGCTGGTTTGCTGGGCGCTGAAATTGATATTCACTCTGGCGGCGAGGACAATATTTTTCCGCACCACGAATGTGAGATTGCGCAAAGTCGTTGCGCGCACAACAAACCAAGTTTCGCGCGCTTGTGGTTTCACACGCGCCACTTGATTGTTGAGGGCGAGAAAATGTCCAAGAGCAAAGGCAATTTTTTCACCGCGCGCGATTTGTTTGCCAAGGGCGTTACGCCCGCCGCGTTGCGCTTGGAAATTA
>Ga0209190_1000457_pt1 | contig 29818 bp, 45 predicted proteins | sample M_140205_XF_Meta_FD_187315 | JGI IMG/M metagenome (GOLD analysis project Ga0209190, IMG submission 187315) | Freshwater microbial communities from Lake Montjoie, Canada to study carbon cycling - M_140205_XF_MetaG (SPAdes) (version 2) | ecosystem: Environmental > Aquatic > Freshwater > Lake...
GGAACTTTTAGGGTTTCTACATCAACAACATGGAACCCAAATGCTGATTTTGGTTTTGTATGGGAAATGACAACAGGAGGAGTAGTTGGTTACATAAATTTTGAAACACCATCTTTAACTTCATTATTACCAGTTGGTTTTATGCATTACGGTTCAATATCATCTACTGCATTAAAATGTTTAACAGTAACAGCACCAAGTACACAAACATTAAATAAATAAAAATAAAATGACAAACAAAAAACACAAACACGTTAATGCAGACGCTAACGTTTCAGTAGAAACTAATGATAGCGTTTCAACACAGACAGGAAATGAAAATGCTGGTGCAAGTGCCGATGCATCATATTCAGCAAGTGCAGAAGCTAGCGCTCATGCAGAAGCAGGTATAGACGGAACTATGGCATCTGCATCCGCTGAAGCTGGTGTAAGTGCAGAAGTATCCGCTGAGGCAAATGCCGAAGCTCATGCTAATAAAGATTTAGGCGGTGGTGTTAGTATAGGTGCTGAGGCTGATGCAAGTGTATCTGCAAGTGCTTCTGCTGAGGCAAGTGCTGAAGCGCACGCTGAAGCTGGATGGGACGGATCTGATGCTAAAGTTGAAGCTGGTGCTTCAGTAGAAGCAAGAGTTGAAGTAGCTGTAGATGCAAACGCACATGCTGAGGCTGGTCTTGATACTCCGCTTGGAGAAGTTAAAGTTGAAGCAGATGCTGAAGGACACGCAGGTGCTTACGCAGAAGCACACGCTGGCGTAGAAGGACATGCTAGTGTGGGTGAACACGGTGTAGATGTTGGAGGTGGAGCTATGGCTGGTGCCGGCGTTGGTGTTGAAGCTGGTGGAACTGTTGGTGTCAATACTCCAATTGGGGGTGCAGAGGCAAGCGCTTCAGCTGGAGCTAGTATTGGTGTTCAAGTTGGTGCTGAAGGCGAAGCTCATGGAACTTTTAATGATGGTGAAGTAAGCGTAGGAATTAGCGGCGAAGCTGCTTTACTTGTTGGACTTGACGCTGATATTAATGTTAATCTTGATTTGAATCCTGCTATTGACTTAGGCAACGCAATTGCTGACGGTGAGGCTGAGGAAAAAGCTAAAATAGTAGCACAGGAAGCAGAAAGACTAGCAGGCCAAGCTAGAGAAGATGCTTTAAGAGAAGCTGATAGATTAGCACCAGAAGCAGTAAGACTAGCAAGCCAAGCTAGAGAAGATGCTCTAAGAGAAGCTGATAGATTAGCAGAAGAAACAGCAAGACTAGCAAACCAAGCTAGAGAAGATGCTCTAAGAGAAGCTGATAGTTTAAAACCAGAAGCAGAAAGACTAGCAAATCAAGCTAGAGAAGATGCTCTAAGAGAAGCTGATAGATTAGTAAATGAAGCTAGAGAAGCTGCTGAAGCCGCTCAAAGAGAAACAGACAGATTAGCAAATGAAGCTAGAGAAGCTGCTGAAGCCGCTCAAAGAGAAACAGACAGATTAGCAAATGAAGCTAGAGAAGCTGCTGAAGCCGCTCAAAGAGAAACAGAAAGAGTAGCTAGAGAAGCACAAGATGCTTTAAATAAAGCTGCAGAAGATGCTAAAAAATCAAAATGGAACCCTAGAAATTGGTTTTAATTAATACAAAAAGAACTATAAAATAAATAAAATAAAGAAATGTACACAAGAGAACAAGTTGAAGGTGCGGTTAAAGCCAAAGGTTATGTCTATTTTGAAGACATTAACAAAAAAGGATTTGATGTTAATATTATAGGAATTAGAAATTCTTCTACAGGACAGAAGGTTACTAACGCTTTTGACGATCTATTAACTATATCATACAAAGATGAAACTGGAGCTTGGAAATATCACGAATGGCCAGCTACAACAGATCCCGGAAAAAAAGGTGTTTTGGAATACCACAATACAGCTGGTGTCGCTAGACTAGTAGAAGGTCAATATAGAGGATCTCATACAATTAGATTACATCAAGGTAAATATGAAGCATTAGGTCAAGCTAAAAACGTTAAGGTTTACAGAGATGCTAATAAAGACCTAAACTATGATGAGAATAAAATTCAAGAAGGAGTATTTGGTATAAATATACACAAAGCTGGAGCAGATTCAACTTATGTTGAAAACTGGTCTGAAGGATGTCAAGTATTTAAAAAATCTGCTGATTTTGAAGAGTTTATGAAAATTTGTAGAAAATCAAAAGATTTACACGGCAATTCATTTACATATACATTAATTGAATCAACAGATATTAAGGCTTAAATTCTATTAAAATTTAGATAATAAATCTTTTAGTACATATTTCATAGGACTAATTTTAGCAACGGTGTTTAGTGATCTAATCACTATAAAATATCTTATACTTCGATTCCGTCTTGTATTGTCCAAGATTTTGTACCTGTTAAGTAAGCCTTACCTACAGCACCTGCTGCTGTATAGTTTGCTGATCCAAAACTTATAGTTATTCCTGATTGTACTGTTTTAGGAGAAGCAATCCATCCATTATAAATAGCATCTAAGTTAGCTGTAGAGAAAGTAGCATTTGTTTTAGTAACCATAAAGTCTACAAAGTTTGTGACATTACCTACATTCCAAGCTCCTATGTTTTGATTGAATGCAGTAGCTGAATGGAACATAGACCTCATATTAGTAACAGCTGCTGTGTCCCATGTACCAATAGGTTGATTAAAGACATAACAATCAGCAAACATATATTCCATATTAGTTACTGCTGATGTGTTAAATGATAATGGTTGATTAAAGGCATGACAATCCGTAAACATACTATACATATTAGTTACTAATGCTGTGTTAAATGATAATGGTTGATTAAATACTTCACAATCACCAAACATGGCATCCATATTAGTAACTGCGGAGGTGTTGAATGTTAATGCACTATTTAGTGATGTGCATCCTAAAAACATGGCCTCCATATCAGTAACAGCTGCTGTATTAAATGATAATGACTGATTAAAGTCATGACAATACCAAAACATATACCTCATATTAGTAATTGCCGATGTATTCCAAGAATTAATATTATTGATAGTAGTGAGAGATAAGCACTCCCAAAACATACCCTCGAGAATAAAAACCCCCGTCAAGTCAAGCACATCAGATACTGAGGATAAATCTAAGTTGGCACATTCGTAAAAATAAGCCCCTTGATTATTTCCGAATCGTAACTGTCCCCAATGTACTACTGATTTAATTTTTAATTTACTATCAGCGACTACTGCAAAACTCCAGCCAGTGCAAGTTCCATTTATTACCACTGTATATGTTCCTGAAGAGGTATATGTATGTTGTTGATTACCATAGCTATTAGCAGATGTATTACCATCTCCCCAATCTATAGTGCCTGAATAAGTACCCGTATTTAAATACGGCAACGTAATATATTGATTTGGACTAGTAGTTTCCCATGTAGTAGTGAAAATTCCAACACTATATGATGTCCAATATCCATTATCACTTAACCAACTTAAACACTCTCCAACAGTTGTAAAGCTTTGATTAAAATAACAATTAACTAATGCAATAAATGACTCATCTGTTAGAGCAGAAGTTCTATTAAAAGCAACTGAAGCAGTAACGCCAGATATTGGTGTTGGCTGGGTATCAGCAGGTACAGGTCTAGCTATTACATAGCCTAAATCCTCATCTGGACCATTCCACCATTCAAGTCCAGTTGATGCAAATCCAGCAGTTGGTATACCAATTGCCAGACTTCCTACCTGAATTGTTCCTGGTATTGGTACTATTGGTGATCCATTATTGTATGCAAACGGTCTACTTGTTGACATTTTATAATATTTTTTTTAATGAAACAATAAATCCTTTTCCATTTAATCTGTTAATTCCATTTAGTTTCATAAAGTATATATCAGGAAGTAAAATACTTTATATTTAATTTTCATCTTATATGGATCTAGTAATTCTAACATTCAAAGAAGTAGATCCTTTTATAATTCGATGCCATTCACCCATTTTTATTTCTATAGTTCCGTCCATTCTAATTGGTAGCTGATTATCAAATTGGAATTCCCAATCGTTTTCATTAAGAACCTCTACAATTCTGTCTTCCATATCTACGTGCCATTTAAGTTCTTCGTCCATTATATCAGGACTAAATGTTCTTAAAGATATTTTATCGGAAATCCAAGATTCTTCAAATGGTAAATAATTATTCATATCTTATATATTGGAAGAAACATAATGAAATGATAATACGGAATTGTAATATTAGAATTTATTTGTATACCCAATAAATAAGACAGCAATTTAAAGGGATTAAAATAATATTTAGTTACTCTTTTTCGTGTCTTTTTTTTGCCGCTACTGCATCTAAATACTCTAATAAGGTCATTTCATTAGAATCGTCAATAACGACAAAATTAGTAACTCCTAAATCACAATTAGAATCGGTAGTTTTATCAATAATAGATGCACCTAAGATGTATTCTATTTCTTGCTTCATGCTATTTCTAATAGAAGTCTCATTAAATTCAAATTCATATTTTTCTAATACACCGGTGACTCTTTCTCTAAGTAAATGAGCTTCCACTGAAGATGGCAGAAGATTGTTTATGACATTAGAGTTGTATAGGTATTTTGCTAATTCTTTATTTGGAATCATTCTCATCATTACTACCGGTGAAAATGTTTCTTCGTCTATCCACGTATCAAATTCAATGTCTTCGATTTTGTCTTTGTGTTGTTCAAGATAATCTTCTATTACTTCTATACATCCTTCTGGATCGTGTTTTAAATCCTCTAATGTGAATACAAAGAATTTATTTATTGTTGCAGGTTTATTTAAAAGAGATTCTATCTTATTAAATATCAGTTTCTTTACTTCCATCTTTTATTTTATATTTTTCTTCTAGTGGTAAAAGTATTCTCCAGTTCTTTGGGAGGAATTCATTTTTTTCTGGATCTATATGTACAAACTCTCTCCATTCTCCGAAAAGATCCTTGCCATTTTTTATTTTGTCAAATATATAATTCTCGTCCTTGTAATAATCTGTATTATATTCTTGATGTGAAAAATCATTTAGCTTTGCTGATATCCTAGAAGGACCTCCAAAATAAGTAAAATGCCATCCACCTCTTTCCCACCATTGACAATCGAAAGTTAATCTACATCCCTCTATACTTCTAGATTTAAGATTTCCCCAGTTTGTAACCTTAGGATGATACCATTTATCTTTTTGCTTATTTGAAAGAGAACCGACGTAGTTGTCCATTTCTAATTTAAAAATACCATTAAGATCATATTCTTTTTTAATGTGTGATATTATTTCAGGATTAGGAATTTCATCTAGGTCTGTGATAATAACTACTGAATTATCATTAAGACACATTGAATGAAGAAATGGTAATGAAGAATTTCTTTGATATTTTTCTCTACTCCAAGCATCGGTAAGATTGTCTGGAATATTGATTTTTATGTGTGCTACTTTGTCCCACCACTTTTCAAATCTCAATTTGTTTTCTTCGAGTATAAAAGGCTTAAAATCCCCCTTAAATGTTTTGTTTGCCTCAACTATAATAAACTTGTCTACTACGTCGTAAAGCTCCATAAACCTTAGCTCGAGAATCTCTAGCTCATTATAAAAAGTAAAACAATCTACTACAGTCTTCATTTATATAAATAGCATTCTTCTCCATAATGGTTTTTTAGTAAATTCCACTTCAAATTTTATAAAATTTCTGCTTGAATTTTTTGTGTGTACAAAAGCTAATTTTTCATGAAGAGATTTTGATTTGATTATTTTATTATCTTCAATCATAACAGTTTCCATAATCTCCCTAGCTCCTTTATTTTCTAAGATATAAACACCGGGCTCATTCTCCTGTGTTTTTCTTCCTATTATCAACGTGTTATCAGTGAATCTTTGAAAAGGATTAATAAATACTTCTATATTTTCTCCTATACTTCCTACGGATCTTATTTCATTTGATGTATTACTAAATACGTTATTTTCAAGGCGAACAAAAGATGGATGGTCTTGTATTAATGCTCCAACTGCTCCATTACATATAATGAAATTAGCAGGTCCTCTTCTGTTTCTAACACCTATTAGATGTGATCTTGATATAATATTAGAAATTAATAATTCTGAACCTTCGATCGAATTATTTATTAAATATGATTTATATCTAATTTTTGGAAATATTTTTTTAATTATTTTTTTCCATTCATTTATAATTTCATCTGCAGATTCTTCACCTAAAATACTATAAATATCTAATAGTTTTTTATTTCTTTGTGCTAATGATTCAGATTCTAATACGGATCTTATCATTTCTTCGCCATCTACAGCATGAAACATTTTTAAATCTGCTATTGTGTTCTCGTCAATTGTAGACTTTACTTGATATGTCACTAATTCAATATGCTTTGTTTTTTTTGATAATTTTAAATGAGGGTAATCCGGATTATTAGGATCTAAAGTAAAATCTAAATATGTAATCATATTCCGATTTGATGCTGTTTCTGAATGTTTTGCTGTGTCTAAAAATTTCATATTATTATTTATTGTTTATATCTTACTCAGATTTATGCCCGATTGTTTCGTTTTTTGTGAATGTTTATAATAAAGATCTAAATTATTTTGTAATATTAAAAAATTATTATTTGTTAAGAGCGATTTAATATATATATACATTATTAAAAAATAGAATTATGAATCCTAGTTACAATGAATATTTAGAAAGTATTAAGAAAAAACTTGATGCTATGAATAAAGCAGCAGGAGTAGATCCTGAAGCTAATAAAGAGTTTCAAAAACATATGCAACAATCAGAAATGCCTTCAAATGATATCTTTGATATGCTTGGAAATGGAGCTAAAATGTGGATGGAAAAAAATCAAAATCAAAATCCTATGTAACTAAATGGGTTTCTACCAATAAGATTAGAAACTTTAAAACATAATTGATGAGGGAATTTAAGATTATCAATAGGATTACAAATACTACCGATAATATATCTAGATATTTTACCGAAATAAGTAAGTACGAAATATTAACCCCAGAAAAAGAAGCAGAATTAGCAGTTAAATCAAAAAACGGAGATGTTAAAGCTAAAGAGCTTATATTAAAATCCAATTTAAGATTTGTCGTATCAGTTGCTAAAGCTTATTCTTCACCACAAAATCCTTTAGAAGACCTAATATCAGAAGGTAATAAAGGTCTAGTAGAAGCTATAGAAACATTTGATCACTCTACAGGTTTTAAATTTATTAGCTATGCTGTATGGCACATCCGAAAGAATATATTTCTTTATATGCAAAATAGTTCAAGATCAGTTAGAATACCGACTAATGTAACACAGCAATTAAGAAAATATCAATCATTAGAGGAGAGCTTTATTTCTTATAACGGAAGGGAACCTTCAGTAGATGAGATGTTATTATTAATAGAAGAAAACACAGATATTAAATTATCCGAATCAGCTATTGAGGCTATTAAAAATACACCGAGATCAATTCCTTTAGAAAGCAGTACAAATCCTAGCGATGATGAATTATTTAGTCCTATCAATTGGATAGAATCAGAAAATAGCACTGATAGCAATATAATAAGCGAGGATTTAAAAAAATCTATAGCAAGTATTCTTTCCGAGCTTAAACCGATGGAAAGAGAAATCACTATACTTAAATACGGATTAGGAGAAAATAAAGAACCACAAACATTTGGGCAAATTGGTGAATTTTTTGAAAAAAGCACCGAATGGGCTAGAGGTGTATCTAATACAGCTGAAAGAAGAATAAGAGCTATTATTAATCGAAGAAATTTAAAAGGAAGTATTTAGACAAGATCTAATACCTCTATTTTAAATGGCATTTTAGTTCCGTATCTATAAATACAAAACTTTTCAAATTCTTCATCTGACATATTATCGGTACTGAATTCCATTTTACCCCATTCTAACTCTCTAGATCCTTCTTTAGTGTACTTATCAAATATTTCTTTTGATATGATAATCTCAGCTTCTAGTGAATTATTTAATTGAGCTTTTATTTTATTTGCTTTTTCTTTAGAAACTGTTATTGATTCTATCCATTCTTTTTTTCCGTCAGTATCTACTAATGCGCCTTTGACAATATAAACTTTTTTACTCATTATTTGTTTTTGATTTAATTTCTGATTCTATTATTGCAATCTCCCTATCTTCTTTTCTTAATCTTTCCGCCCAAGATAATTGCTTTCTTCCGTTAATGAAAAACCACCCGAATGTTTTATCAAGCCAGAACATTAATTTTCTAATTTTAAATTTCATATATTATCATTTATAATTATTGCTAAATTAGGAATAATAAATAACATATACTAAAAAGTTTTAAACAATCCTTAGTTAATCCCACCAATGACCTATTCCCGACCCATCGTACCAATTATCCCAAACATCCTCTTTCTTTCTCTGCTTTGGTGTTATTTTATCTAATAACATTACATAATGAGAGTGCTCTTGTCCTTGAAAAATAGTCCATAACTCTTTCCATTCTCTCTTTTCAATCTCCCGAGAAAGATCGTAAATTTTCCCGTTTGCTTCTTTTATATTTTCTGGCTCATCATTATCAAAAATGTAATCCGTATTTACCTTATATCCTAATTGGGATTCAGCAATATTTATGTATTTGTCCTCCGTAATATTATTAAGGATTTCTATTGCTCTTTCAATCTTTTTAACTTTCTTTAGCCTAGTTATATCAACTTCGTAACCGCCCTTTATAGAATCTCTTAAAGGCTCTAAAGATTTTGCAAAGATTCTTAAATTATATGTGTAATCCCAAGGTCTAAAATTCCATATCTCTTTTCGGAAGAAAATAATATTTCTTACCCCATTAGGTATATCATATATTAAGAAATCCCAAGCTTTCCAATACCACCTTCCTCTTTTATTCATTTTATCTAAGCTTTCCAAAAAGCTATCTGCAAATTTTATTTTCATAATCATTATACACAAAAACTATTTAATGTTTTCTTAATCGGATATATATATTAAATATTAATAAATATGAAGCATTTAAAATCTATAGAAGAATTCAAAGCAGTTAACGAACAACTTTTTGGTAATTTTGGTAAGACATTATCGGATAAAGTGGCTGCGTTATTTGGAGGTAACGATTCTTCAAAAACAGGAGCAGCTAATGTAGCTGGAGCATCTGGAGCGTCTAATGTAGCTGGAGCATCTGGAACATCTCCTGTAACAGGAGAAATAACTAATATTACAGCATCTGGAGATAAAGGTAAAAATATCCAACTTCTTATGGATGCAATGAAAAGAAACGGAATAACCAATCCATATACACAGAAGGCTATATTAGGTACTATTGGTAAAGAATCTGGATTTATTCCTAAAGATGAGAAAGGATACGGAAATACTTCAAACAGTAGGATTAGAAAAATATTCGGAAAAAGGGTCACAGTAAGCGATTCTGAATTATCATCATTAAAAAACAACGATAGTAAATTTTTTGATATGGTATACGGGAAGAGATATGGTAATGATTCGCCAGGTGATGGTTATAAATATAGAGGAAGAGGATTTAATCAAATAACATTTAAAGGTAGTTACAAAAAATACAATGATCTCCTAAATAAAGAAAATAAATTAGGTAGAACTGTAGATCTTATTAATAATCCAGATCAATTAAACGATGTTCAAGTAGCAGCAGAAGCAGCAATTTTATTTTTTAAAGAAAAATCACAAAGCGATACTATGCAGAGAAAATATGGAACTAAAGATATTAATAGTTTTAAAGACCAAGATACAGCTCTAAGAGCAATAGTTAATATTAATGCTGGTTTAGGAAATGATATAGAAGGAAAATATGTCAGTCACCTAGCAAACGCTACAAGAGCGGCAAATGAATTTACTATTACTTCTACTGGAGTATCTAATATGGCTTAATTCTTAACAATGAATATAAACTTTTAATTTTTTTAAAATTGTATATTAAATATTAATAAATATGAAACATTTAAAATCTATAGAAGAATTCAAATCCATTAACGAAAATGTATCCGGGGATAAAGCTAAAAATTTTCAAGTTGTCGTGAATGCAATGAAAAAACACGGAATAACTAATCAATATACACAGAAGGCTATATTAGCTACTATTAGTAAAGAATGTGGATTTATTCCTAAAAGTGAGAAAGGCTACGGAGATACTGAAAACAGTATAATTGAAACAAAATTCGCGGATAAAATAAAAGAATATGAGAATAAAAACAAGGTTAAAGTAGATATAGAATCAATAAAAAAGAACGATAAGGAATTCTTTGATATGTTATACGGAGGGAAAAGGGATAATGATTCGCCAGGTGATGGTTATAAATATAGAGGAAGAGGATTTAATCAGATAACATATAAAAGAGGTTACAAAAAATACAATGATCTTATAAATAAAGAAAATAAATTAGGTAGAACTGTAGATCTTATTAATAACCCAGATCAATTAAATGATGTTGATGTAGCAGCAGAAGCAGCAATTCTATATTTTAAAAGCAATGTGCAAAGCGATGCTATGCAGAGGAAATATGGAACTAAAGACATTAATAGTTTTAAAGATCAAAATACAGCTCTAAGAGCAATAGTTAATATTAATGCTGGTTTAGGTAAAGATATTAATGGAAGCAGCCACCTAAGAAGCGCTACAAAAGCGCTAAGTAGAATTACTATTAGTCCTACTGGAGTATATAATATTTCTTAATTCTTAACGAACCTTATTTAGATAAATACGTTATTATTTTTTAAACTTGCTCGGATACATTATTCTTAAAGGATGTCCATGAGGAATATCTTTCACTCTAATTCCTGCTACTTTTTCTTCCGGGCATGTATCTTCCTGTCTAGCCATTCGATTATTCATCCATGTTTCAATTTTAATAAAGTTGTTCCTACAAGCCCAAGTTTCTATTGATCTGTTCCATGAAGATCCCACTCCGAATGGAAACATAACATTGGAATTGTTTACCACATCCATTATTTGACTTCCTTGAAGCTCCACACTAATCTCTCCAAAGTTCCTATGTCTAAGAATCATAGTTCTTTGATTAAAATTCTCGTATAGTTCTATATGTTCCATTACCATGGGTTACTTGATTTAATTCCTAAAAGCTTTCTATATCGTGCGACGTTGCACGACCAGTATTTAGCACTCCATTTAGGTCCAGGATTATCACATCTCATTCTTTTTTGAAATGATCTTGCTTTTTTGGGATCACTGTTGTTGACTCTCATACCTGGTTGTCCAAATCCCACTTTAACAACGTTACCTTTTTCGTTTTTGGTGTATACACCGAATTTCCTAGGTCCCGAAGGTGTTCTGAATGGTCGATTGAGATCTACTTTTCTACCTCTATACTCTGCCTCGTGTAGCTCTTCCACATCTTCAAAAGGTATGTCAAGAAGAACCTCTCTTCCCTCATATATTCCCTTTTTACCAGCATCTGTTCCGACCAACCAAATTTCATCTTCGGTTAGACCAATTTTTCCTGAATAATATAAATCTCTTGATTCGTTGACTAGATCTAACCAACTTTCTGATTCTAATCTAAAAACGCTTTCTAGTATACCTATACCTTCATTTAGATGGTAAGATAGATTTTCAGATAATGTATAACTTTTAAAGTCGTTAAAATCGCTTATATGCTTCATACAAAGTATATATCTAAAATATATTTTTAGATTATTCCTCTTCGTCTAAATCTTCTTCCACGTCTAAATCTCCCCTAAGATACATCACATAAAGATCCTTAGTGTTTTGAAGTTCGGTAGTATCTTTATTGCTAACTATCCAATGTGAAATTCCTTCTTCGTTTTCAGAAGAAGGAATTTTATGTGACAATATCCATTCTGCAAAATCAATAGCATGTTTTCTTTTCTTAATCGTCTCTTGTACTACTTGATGTGTTTTTTTAGCTTCAATATTAAGCTTTACTTTATTCCATTTTTGGTCAGGAATACTATCTAAAAACTCCTCTAGCCTAATATCTAGGTTTCTAATTTCACTTCGAAATTCTTTATTGTTTATAGTTTTTGAATCCTGCCAAGCTTCTTTAGCATCTTTCCAAATTATCCATAGCCTAAAGAAATCATAGATTCTTCTCATTTTATTTTTTCCAACCAATTAGCAAAATGCTCTTCCGGTGTTAATTCGTCCCACTCATAATCAGTGAATCCTTTTTTACAGTATTCTCCAAAGTTGATCATATCAACAGCAGTAAATCCTGGGGTTCTTTTAAGCACATCTTCGACTCTTTCTGGTGTTGCTTTTTCTCCCTCCTTTTCGATCAATTTCCATTCTTGCTCAATAGCATCAGAGTCCATACTATTAAATTTCTCTGCTAACATTGCAGTTAGTTTCATTTCATTTAGATTCATATTCTTTTATTTGTTTTATATAAGGTGCATAAACTGATGTTCTTACCGATCCAGATTCTTCATAAGCATCCATAGGTATCCAACGGGTAACTATTGTTTCTTCTTCCTTCCTTTCACATGGAAATGCTACCACTGTGGTGTCTTTTATGTCCTCTCCTTGACAGAAGAGTTCTTTCCATGTTGACACATCTAAATAATTTCTTAATGCACTCCATGGCTCCATATCTGTTCTTAACCACATATTATCATCCGTCCTTATTGCATCCTCAATTTGCTTTTGTATTTCCTGTGTCAATGCTCTTTTTTGATCATCTGATAATCTTTTTCCGAAATTTTTAAGCAATTCACTAGGATATGTTGCAGAAGCTATCGAGTATCTCCCACAGAAATATCTTAAAGAAGACCAAGTGAGTGTCCATTCCCAATCACTTAAAGGTTCAATTTTCTTTTCTTTTTTCATGTCTATTATATTTTAATTGTGCGTTTAAGTTTCTTTGTATAAAAAGAAAAGATAAATATAATATGATAGAAGGTTATGTTTATCTTATTGTAGAAGGTGATCAGCACGGAGAGGAGAAGTATAAAATTGGAATCACTAAAAATGATCCAAGTGAAAGATTAAAGAAATTAAAGACCGGTAATTCTGGTGATCTATCTGTGCTTAAAACATATAGAAGCAGAAATTATAAAAAGATAGAAAGATGGCTTCATAGAAAATATAAATCGCAGAGAACATTATCTAATAATGAATTCTTCCATCTGACTGATTCTGAAGTTATTGGTTTTACAGAAGATTGTAAAAAAATAGATGAGATTGTTTCAACACTAAGTGAATTAAATCCTTTCTTTAAGTAGTTTATTTTTTATCTTTTCTATTAGCTTTAGCTTGCTTATATAAAGCTTTATCACCCATCTTTGTTGTTTTACCCCCTGTTACAAAAGAATTGACTCTAGCCATTGCCCATTGCTGAGGAGTTGTTCCTGGTATATGCCCAATTTTCCATGCTGCATATCCTCTTTTCCATACTTGTGTTAATATACCTTGAGGAAATCCTGTCTTATCTGATTTATTCTTTAGAGCTTTTTTTACTGGACTACCAGCAGATGTTACACCCTCATTTAAGAATCCTTCGATCTCAATGATATCATCTTCAGATAAAGATTCTAATAAATCTATAAACTCATTTTCTAGTTCCTCTAAGACATTCATAAATTGATAGGGGTCTGTCATTAAATTTTCGCCAAACATTTCTTTGTATTTTTTAGTGTATTTGCTTGTCTTAGTTGGAACTGCTTTACCCTTTCCTGCTTTACGAGATTTATAATCAGCATCCCATGGTCCATAAGCAGAAGAATCAGAATCATCTTTACCCCCATGCTTTTTGATCTCCCTTTTCATCACATTAGGATTAGTTGACAAGTATTTTTTGGGGTATTTCATTCAATATATATTCAATTTTGTTAAAACATTTTTTTAATTAATAAGAAATTTCTATCTTTACCTAAATAAAACTTTTATTAAAGATAAAGAACAGGGAAAAATATGAAAATTATGGAAAATATTTTAGAAAAATGGGCATTTGGATTCAATAATAACACAAATTTATTAGGTAGAATCATGGTAATTGTAGGATGGGCATTATTGGCTTTAATTGGAATAAGCTCACTTATATTCATTATTCTTTATTTTGTTACTGGTGTGTTTTTGTTAGATATATTATATTGGGTCATTAGTGGAAAAACGGTGTTTTTAGCAAAATTACTTAATTAACAATAATTAGAAATCAGACTCGATATTAAGATAAACCAATGAGAAAACTAGCAACGATTCAGAAAATCAAAGAAATCCTTCCGATTGAAGGTGCAGATGCTATTGAGTTAGCAATTGTAAATGGTTGGAAAGTAGTAGTAGGAAAAAACGTAGAGCACAAAGAAGGCGATTATGTTATTTACTGTGAGATTGATTCATTTCTTCCTATAAAAGAAGAATTTGAATTTCTTAGAAAGTCATCATACAAAAAAATGGCAGATAGCACTGAGGGATTCAGATTGAGAACAATTAAACTCAGAGGACAAGTTTCTCAAGGCCTAATTATTCCAATAAATGTCCTTATGAGATATAAGAATTTTGTGGTTGAATTTGAAGAGGGATCTGATGTGTCGGAAATTTTAGGGATTGTTAAATATGAACCACCCGTACCCGCAGAATTATCTGGAATAGCTAAAGGATTATTTCCGTCTTTTATACCTAAAACCGACGAGGAAAGAATTCAAAATCTTATAGAGAATTTTGAGAAATGGAAGGAATCTGTTAATAAATTCTATGTGACAGAAAAGCTAGACGGAAGTTCTGCTACATACTATTACAAAGATGGAGAATTTGGAGTATGCTCTAGAAATTTAGAGCTTTTAGAAACTGAAGGAAATTCATTCTGGAAAGTAGCTAGAGATCTAGATTTAGAGAACAAAATGAAATCTTTAGGATATAACGTGTGTTTTCAAGGTGAATTAATAGGTGAAGGAATACAAGGCAATTCTTATAAGATGTTAGGGCAGACGGTTAAGTTCTTCAATGTATTTAATATCGACACTCATCAATATGTGGGATTAACGGATTTTGTTAATATCATTCACGGATTAGGTCTTGACACAGTGCCTAAGATTGAAACTGAATTTACTCTTCCTGATACAATGGATGATCTGTTATTATATGCGGATGCTAAATCTTCATTAAATTCAAACTTTGATCGAGAAGGCGTAGTTATAAGAAGTTTAGATAGAACAATATCATTTAAAGTGATTAGTAATAAATTCTTACTTAATGAAAAATAGGAAAGTTCCAAAAAATAATATAGAGGTTACAGAAAGAATAAACAATTTAATTAATATAACTAGAAAAATGAGAGATAGACACATATCATTTAACGATGATGATTTAGAATTAATAGACACGCAAAAACACACACAATGGTCAGTATTACAAAGTGATCAATTTGCTCCGTCTTATGTTTCAATACCACAAGTTCCTTCTGGACTTTATGAAATGAAATGGAATAGTTCATTACAGACTTGGGTTATTGCTAAGCAAGCTTTAAATATTGATGAACTTTACGAGCTTCCGTCGCCAGAGATTGAAAGCATTCTAAGTGATATAAAAATATTCTGGAGAAAAAGAGAAACTTATAAGGAGTATAACTTCGTACACAAAAGGGGTATTTTACTTTATGGAGATCCTGGGTGTGGTAAATCTGGAATTATACAACTCTGTGTTAAAAATCTAATAGAGGAAGAGAATGGTATTGTTATTAATATCAAAGAAGATGAGGATTTTAAAGCATTTGTTGAATTTGTTCCCACTATAAGATCAATTGAACCTGAAAGACCTCTTATTGTAATACTAGAAGATATTGACTCATTAGCAGGGGAAGACAGACATTCAACAACAAAATTGCTTAATATTCTAGATGGAGTTAAGCAGATAGAAAATGTTGTTTATATAGCAACAACAAACTACCCAGAAAAACTACAAGAACGTATTACTAATCGTCCATCAAGATTTGATAGAAGATACGAGGTGCAAATGCCTTCGGGTGAAATTAGAGAAGCTTACATAAAAAATAAGCTTACTGACGAAGATATTAAAAAAATAGATATTAAAAAATGGGTAGAACTTACTGATGGTATGTCTCTTTCACACTTAAAAGAATTAGTAATTTCTGTGGTAGTAATGGGTAAAGACTTTGATGAATCAATTGCTACTCTTAATAGTATGGGGGAAAAACCTAAGGTTACGAGCAGAAAAAAATCTAAATTAGGATTTGGAAATTAATATGGAAAGATCATTAATAATACACCATTACAAGTTTTTAATCACTTAATAACAAAAAATTAATGAAAACTATATTAGTAAATTTAGAATCAAACTCTTTGGGTGATACTATTGGTATTATGCCTTGTCTTGAAAAATTTATATCAAATACGGAAGATGGTGTAATATTGAAAGCAAATCAAAGATTCAAAACATTATTTACAAACTCATATCCTATGGTGAAATTTTATGAGGAAGGTATGGAATACGACAAAAAAATAGATTTAAAATACAATTTTAATTTGCCCTTACAAACAGGTTTTGCAAACCAACTTGGGTTTATGGATTGGAAATATGTACAACCAAAAGTTGATTTTACACCAAAAGAAAGACCAATAAAAGGAAAATATGTAACAATTGGTATTCATTCAACTTCACAATTAAAATATTGGAATAGTCCTTTGGGTATAAAATCCCAACCTTTATCACCATATTGGAATGAATTATGCGATATTTTAAGAAAACGTGGTATTACTCCAGTTGTTGTTGAAAAAGATGAGATGTTTGGTATTTCCCCTTTTAAAAATGGGTTACCTAACAAATCAAATAAAAAAATTAATTTATCTATGGAAGAAACCATGAATTATATTTACCATTCGGAGTTTTTTATTGGATTATCTTCAGGGTTATCTTGGTTGGCTCACTCTATGGATAATAAAGTTGTAATGATCTCAAACTTTACTGAAGATTGGCATGAATTTGATTTATCTTGTAATAACTATAAAAGAATAACTAATAAGTCTGTGTGTCATGGATGTTGGAATTCAGTAAATAAAGAACATTCATTTGATGTATCTGATTGGTATTGGTGTCCCAAACATAAAGACACTGAACGACAGTTTGAGTGCCACACGTCAATAACACCTCAAATGGTATTTGAAGAAATTAAAAATTGGATTATATGAAAATAGAAATATCACACGGAGAAATTGTTGATAAGTTGACAATCCTTCAAATTAAAAATCAAAACATTATTGACCCAATTAAATTGAATAACATTGTAAAAGAATACGATTATCTTTTATCTGTAGTTGAAAATGATTTGGGAATTTCAACTGAATCACCTGAGTATTTGGAACTATTATCTATTAACAATGAACTTTGGGTTATTGAAGATGATATTAGAGATAAGGAAAGACTTAAACAATTTGATGATGACTTTATTAAATTGGCACGTGCGGTTTACCATACAAATGATGTTCGTGCTAAAATTAAAAAGGAAATTAATTTAAAATATGGTTCCTTATTTGTTGAGGAAAAATCATATTCAAATTATTGTTAATTAAAAGTACTTATTCATATTCTTAAACCTCAACTTTAAAGTGGGGTTTTTTTTATTAACATGAACCATTAAAAGTAAAACTTCCACCAATAACTGTTCTATAATTAATCACACCAGAGAAGGTTTTCAATTCGTTATCCCATTTATTACACAAAGAATAATTTATATAAAATCCTGCTGATATATAATCTATAGTTATTTATGAAAAGCTTTAGAAACAAATATCCGGGACTGTCAGAGAATCAGCTGCTTATAAAGTATAAAATATGGCAGAGAGAAAAAGAAACTCAAAGACTTCTAAATGAAGCAGAGGAGAGGAAGAAATATAAAGACCCCTTTAGCAGAGATGACGATGATGGTGAAGCTGGAGCCTATGATGGAGCTCTAGATATAGATGGTAGCCAAGGAGTTGTTTCTGATGCTGCTTTAGTTGGCGCTAGTGTAAATTTTTTGTATGCAAATAGTGGAGGTTTAATAAAAACAGCTATCACAGATTTTGAAGGGAGATTTAATATACCCAGAAGTTTTGGCTCGGGAGAAATATATATTAATGGCGGAATAGATGCTGTTAATGGATTACCATATAGAGGTGGATTTAGAATAGATCCTCCATTTTTTCATCAATATAGGGCAATTACACCTTTAACACATATTACTAGTCACATTTGGACAAATACAGCAACTAGAATTCCACAAGAAGCCTTAGAAGTAGTACTTGATTATTTGCCTGAATTTTTCGGAATACCGACGGATAATATAGATCATTCAATATTTGGTAAGGATCACGTAAGATCCACTTTAGAAGGTCTAAGCGGAGCTAAAGAGATACAAGCCATAAATACACTTATTGAGATATATTCAGAGCTTATAAGCAGTCTAAAAGCGAATCATTCGAGCGAATTAGAAGGACTAAAACTTCAAACATACAGAGAAATAGGTGATGCTTTACTAACAAAAATAAATGGACAGGAAACGGAAAAATATTTTGAAAATATTTTTAAATTTCATATTAGCGGACAGAAAAAAAATCACGATTCCTGCTGTACAGAACTCATAAACAAAGCCTCAGATATTATTAAGGAATCTTTAGATTTAGGATCATTTGAATGTACATCAAATATACAGTCAATAAATTTAGCTGTTAAATCTGAATGGACTGAGAAGGCTCTAATTATGACTGAAGATAAAGGGATTACAAGATCTGATGTTTGGAAAGATATAGAGAATAAAAAACCCGAAAATTTAATGGATCAAATTAATATCCCTACGGTTTAATCTTTCTCGTGATGATCTAAAGCTTTACCGAATTTATCTAACTTGTTCATTATCTTCTTAAGTTCATTAAAAGACCAAGGCTTAAGAGAGTTTGTATCCAATCCAATATCCATAGTTCTTCTTCTTTCATTTGCTTTTGATGAAGTCCACCATTCGTCTGGCTGAAGATTATTATGGCAATGGCCATGTAATTGCCAAGATCCTTTATGGCATTTGTTCCACATCTTCATCGGCCAATGACTCATGATTATTCGGATTCCATCAATCTCAATTTCTAAATAATGCTGTACACTAGAAAAATAATCATGACAATCTTCTCTATTATTTTCTAAGTGATGATCATGATTTCCTAATACCAAATGTACGTTAGCACAGTTTATTCTGTCTCTGAATTTCTTAATATTATTAAATCCACCAAAACTCCAGTCACCTAAATGATAAAGTGTGTCTTCGTATCCTACAGTGGAATTTATTGATCTAACTATAAATTCGTCGTGCTCAGAAAGGGAGCTAAACTTTCTGCATCTTTTGTCATTGTCCCAAGAGGTACATCCAGAAACTAAATTCTTATGTCCGTAATGAGTATCTGAAGTGAAATATATCATGAAAATTATACGCTTTTTTTTGTTTTTTGTTCCGGAACTTTTGTTCTTTTTTTCTGTAAAATAATAAAAATAATATGGATTTTAAAGACTTTAAAGAGTGTATAGACAATTTAATTGAAATGCACAGAAAAAGTGATGAAGCTTATAAATTAAAAATAGACATCCTTGATTACCATGATGAATACGAGAAAGCTGTTACTATATTATGGGGTCAAATATTAACTGATACTGGGCAAGACTGGTTAAGCTGGTATCTTTATGAGAAAAATGGAATATCAGGAAAGCCTAGAAAAGATATGCAAGCTTGGGATGAAAACGGAAAAGAAATTTGTAAAAATCTTAAAGGTCTTCATAGCTTTCTTGTAGAAAGTAATTACTTTCGTATTCAAAGTAAAAATGAGAAGGAAAAAATAATAGACGCTAATAATATTACGGAAGTGAATAATCTTAACGATGATAAGATGTCATGTATAATAAACTGGGATTTACACCAAAAGCTTAAAAAACCCACTGAGATTAAAACTGAATTTGAATTTAAAAAAGAGCCGAATAAGAAAAAAAATAAAATTAAAAAAGAAATAATTTCTAAGAAAAAATCAAAGGACGGAGAAGATTCTAATAAATAAAAATATATGTCAGGAAAAATAAATCCAAAAATAATATTAGAAGATAAAGAGTATGAATTAGAAAAAATTCATATATCTGAACTAAATTATCTAATGGTGAGATTATTTAATCCAATAGAGAAGAATTATACGACTTACAATCTCGGAGATTATAATCCCGAGAATAATTTTATAAAAGATGAGATCGAAAAAAGATACAAAGGATTAAAACCATTAGAATGAAAAGAATATTTCTGATTCAAAACACCAAAGGGAGATACTATTCAAAAAATAGTAAAAGATTTGGAGGTATAGAATTTGCCACTAGATTTTATATAAAAGAGCAAGCAGATACCACAGCAGAACTTCTAACAGATACTGATTTAGAAGGACCTTTCTTTATAATTGATGGATTTGAAAGATTCAAGAAAGATGAGTAAAATAAAACTGATATACGATTTTATTAGGCTCTGAATAAAATCGTAGGATATAAAAGAAGCGTAGCAAGATGCTAAATTCATCAATGATAAAGACAAAAAACGTATTCATACTACTTTTTACATTTGTTAACTGTATTAAATATAAAAAATAAGTAATGGAAAAAAGAAGAAATCTTACTCTATCTGGTTTAGAACCTTTAATTATTACTCCAAATAGCCTTTTTGTTAATATAGGTGAAAGAACTAACGTGACAGGATCTCGTAAATTTTTACGATTGATCAGAGAAGGATTATTTGATGAAGCCTTGTCCGTTGCTAAAGATCAAGTAGAAGGAGGAGCACAGATCATCGATATCAATATGGACGAAGGAATGCTCGATAGCAAAGAAGTAATGGTTAAATTTCTAAATTTAATTGCATCTGAACCGGACATTGCCAAAGTTCCGATTATGATTGATAGTTCTAAATGGGATATTATAGAAGCAGGACTTCAGGTTGTTCAAGGTAAAAGTGTAGTAAATTCTATTTCGTTAAAGGAAGGTGAAGAATCTTTCATCCAACATGCAAAACTAATTCAACGATATGGTGCAGCAGTTATTGTTATGGCTTTTGACGAGAAAGGACAAGCTGATAACTATGAAAGGCGAATACAAATATGCAAAAGATCCTACGATATTTTAGTAAATGTAGTAAAGTTTCCTCCTCAAGATATTATTTTTGATCTAAACATTTTTCCTGTAGCTACTGGAATGGATGAACATCGACTAAATGCTATAGATTTTTTTAGAGGAACTAAATGGGTCAGAGAAAATCTACCTCATGCACACATCAGTGGTGGTGTAAGTAATGTTTCATTTTCCTTTCGTGGAAATGATACAGTTCGAGAAGCAATGCACTCAGTGTTTCTATATCATGCAATTAATAATGGTATGACAATGGGAATAGTCAATCCAGAAATGCTTACTATTTACGATGAAATACCAAAAGACTTATTAGAATTAGTTGAAGATGTTATTCTTAATCGTCGAGAGGATGCAACTGAAAGATTATTAGATTTTGCCGAACAAGTTAAAGACATTCAAAAAACAGGAGAAAAGGTAATTCAAGAATGGCGGAACGGTACTATACAAGAGAGATTAACTCATTCCCTAGTAAAAGGAATTGATCAATATATAGAAGAAGATGTTGAAGAGGCGAGAAAAGAAGCAAGCAGACCGATTAACGTCATAGAAATTAATCTTATGACTGGTATGAATGTGGTTGGTGATCTTTTCGGTAGTGGAAAAATGTTTTTACCTCAAGTAGTAAAATCTGCTCGTGTAATGAAAAAAGCCGTAGCATATCTTCTACCTTTCATCGAAGAGGAAAAAAGCGGATCCTCTAAATTTGCTGGAAAAATACTAATGGCTACAGTTAAAGGCGATGTCCATGATATAGGAAAAAATATAGTTTCGGTAGTCTTGGCATGTAACAACTACGAAATAATAGATTTAGGCGTAATGGTTGCTCCAGAAAAAATAATTGATGAAGCAATTAAGAACCAAGTAGATATTATTGGATTAAGTGGTTTGATAACACCTTCATTAGATGAAATGGTGTATTTGGCAAAAGAAATGGATAAACGAGGAATCAAAATACCTATCATGATCGGTGGTGCAACAACTTCTAAGGCGCATACTGCTGTTAAAATTGCACCTCAATACCGAGAGACAGTGGTACATGTAAACGATGCTTCTCGAGCGGTAACAGTTGCAAGCAACCTATTAGGTAAAGGTTATAAAGATTATGCACACGGTGTAAAAACTGATTATGATGCTTTCCGTGAAACATTTTTAAGTCGTTCCCGAGATAAAAACTTTTTGTCTATCGAACAAGCTCGAAAAAACAAATTGCAATTAAATTGGAATGAATATGAGCCGAAAAAACCTAATTTTATTGGTACTAAGATTATAGATATTGAATTAGAGGAATTGCTTCCATATATAGATTGGAATCCATTCTTTAGAACTTGGGAATTGTTTGGAAAATATCCAGATATTCTTCAAGATTCAGTAGTAGGTGAAGAAGCTACTAATGTTTTCATTGACGCTCAACAAGCTTTACAAACCATTTTACGTGAAAAGAAAATAACACCAAAAGGTATAGTTGGAATCTTTCCTGCTAATCAAATTAATGATGATGATATTGAAGTAAGAAATGAAAATGGAGAACTATTATGTAAATTCTTAACACTCAGACAACAAACACAAAAATCTCAAGGAGCATTTAATATAGCATTAGCTGATTACATCATTCCTAAAGATATAGGTAAGACTGATTATATAGGTGCTTTTTGTGTCTCTTGTGGTTTTGGCGTAGATGAATACTCTGCTGAATTCGAAAAGAATTTAGATGATTACAATTCCATTATGATCAAAGCATTAGCTGATAGATTAGCCGAAGCATTTGCTGAGTATTTACATGTTATGGTTAGAAAAGAATTATGGGGATATGCTTCAGATGAAGACTTATCCAATGAAGATTTGATTGTTGAAAAATATAAAGGCATACGACCTGCTCCAGGATATCCTTCATGCCCAGATCACCTAGAAAAACCTACAATTTGGAAGCTACTTAATGTAGAAAAAGAGATAGGTGTAACTCTAACTGAAAGTATGGCAATGTGGCCAGCATCATCTGTCTCTGGCTATTATTTCGGAAATCCTGATAGCAAGTATTTTGGTCTAGGTAGAATTAAATATGATCAAGTTATTGATTATGCTAAACGTCGAAGTATATCAACGGAAACAGCAAAGAAATGGTTAAATCCTAATATAGCCGACTGAATATGAAAGTAACTAAACATATAGAAGAAGCAAAAGGAAAGACTTTATTTTCTTTTGAAATTATTCCACCACGGAAAGGTAAAAGCATTCAAGAATTATACAATAACATTGATCCATTAATGGAGTTCAATCCTCCTTTTATTGACGTAACAACTTCAAGAGAAGAGTACGTCTATACAGAAAAGTTTGAGGGGTTGTTAGAAAAAAAATTGACTAGAATGCGGCCAGGATCATTAGGCATTTGTGCTTCTATCAAGCATAAATATAATGTTGATACAATCCCACACGTTCTTTGCGGAGGATTCACTAAAGAAGAGACCGAATACTTATTAGTTGATTGTCATTATCTGGGTATAGATAATGTTATGGCTCTAAGAGGTGATTCAATGAGTCATGAATCAGCCTTTAACCCGACGATTGGTGGAAATGCGTATGCATCAGACTTAGTAAGTCAAATTGATTTAATGAACCGTGGAATTTACTTGCATGATCTCTTAGATGTTGATAATAATACGGATTTTTGCATTGGTGTTGCTGGATATCCGGAAAAGCATATCGAATCGCCATCTATGGCATATGATCTTAAAAAACTAAAGGAGAAAGTAGAGTTAGGAGCAGATTATATAGTAACACAAATGTTCTTTGATAATCAACGCTATTTTGATTTTGTTGAAAGCGCTAGAAAGATAGGTATAACAATTCCTATTATTCCTGGCATAAAACCACTATCAATAGCAAAACACTTACAATTACTACCAAAATTCTTTAGCATTGATTTACCAGATGATCTTATTTCTGAAGTTGAAAAATGTAAAAATAATAAATCTATAAGTCAGGTTGGAATTGAATGGGCAATAGAACAATCTTTACAGCTTCGATCTTATGGTGTACCTGTACTGCACTACTATTCAATGGGAAAGTCAGAAAATATTAAACAGATAGCTTCTTCAGTTTTTTAATGAACAACTATGCAGAATTTAATTAAACCAATGACAGAAAAAATATATAACTTTTTGATAATGATTAACATTAAAATTTACGGGCTTATAATATACTCTCTTTAGAATGAAACAATACACAATAAAGGATTGCATACAAAATAGAATATTGGTTTTGGATGGTGCAATGGGCACTATGCTTCAACGATATAATTTTTCCGAAGAAGATTTTCGTGGAGAAAGATTTAAAGATTTCCCTTTATCACTAAAAGGTAATAATGATTTACTTTCTATAACACAGCCTACTGCTATTAAAGAGGTGCATTCTGCATACTTTGAAGCTGGAGCAGACATAGTTGAAACTAATACCTTTTCTGGAACAACTATTGGAATGTCAGATTATCACCTAGAAGACCTAGTCTATGAATTAAATTTTCAATCAGCTAAGATAGCTAGAGAGGTAGCAGATGAATATACAGCTAAAGATCCAAGTAAACCCCGATATGTTGCAGGATCAATCGGTCCTACTAATCGTACTGCAAGTATGTCACCCGATGTTAATGACCCAGGATATAGAGCAATTACTTTTAATCAATTACGCATTGCATATCGAGAACAAATAGAAGCCTTAATTGATGGTGGAGTTGATCTGCTTTTAGTAGAAACAATTTTTGATACATTAAATGCCAAAGCCGCGTTATTTGCTATCGAGGAGATTAAGGAAGAACGAGGCATAGACATTCCTATCATGGTATCAGGTACAATAACCGATGCTTCGGGCAGAACATTATCCGGCCAAACAGTTGAGGCTTTTTTAATCTCTATTTCACATATTCCTTTACTCAGTGTAGGATTTAATTGTGCTCTTGGTGCAGATTTACTTAAACCTTATTTAAAAACACTATCAACAAATACGTCTTTTAATGTGTCAGCACATCCAAATGCGGGTTTGCCCAATGCATTTGGTGAATATGATGAATCTCCTCAACAAATGCAAAAGCAAATAGAAGGATATTTAGAAGAAAATCTAATTAATATCATCGGTGGCTGTTGTGGTACTACACCCGATCACATTCGATTAATTTTCGAAATTGCATCAAAGTATAAACCTCGAAAGATAAAAAATAACCACAAAATATAAACATAATGGGAAAAATAATATTGGAATTTGATTCAAACGAAGAATCGCATGATGCAAGATTAGCATTAGATGCTACGAGATGGAAAATGTCAATGTGGGATTTAGATCAAAAATTAAGAAGCACTACTAAATACGGTCAAAGCGTAATCCACAGTGAATCAGTAGCAGATGAATCCGAACAGAATATTGCCGAAAAGTATAGAGACATAATTAGAGAAATACTTGATGGTTATAATTTAAACCTAGAAGATTAAATTATAAATAAAGAAAAAAATAATCAATGGAAGATAAAAAATATCCGCCTATTACACCAGAAAAAAGCGATGGCAAACATATGGGTGCACTTGCGGGTAGAGCTGAAGATGAAAGGAAAAGAAAAGAAGAGGCGCTGAAACAGTCAATGAGTATAGGTATTTCCTTAGATCCTGAAATCAATTGGATTGTAAAGACTATAAATGGTAAAAGCTATCTGTCTATTAAACACAAAAAAATTAAAAAAATAAATATGAAAAACTACACAGAAGGAATTACCGATGAAATGATCATTACTAATGGAATTGATAAATTACAAACAATTATTGAATCTGGATTTAAACCACGAATGATTGTTAAATATAAAGATAATAAAGAAATGATTATTAATGGAGATGAAGAAATTACAAAATTTGTAGAAAAATTAAAACAATAAATATGGAAAAGGTAAGCATATATTTAGATGAAGTAAGAACACCTAATGACTAAAGATGAATATAGAAAAACTTATAATAGGAATATTTTTTGGTATTATAGCTCAAATAGTAGTTTTCTTCCAGTTGCAGGGATCTCTGAAGTATGATTGGTTTAAGAATAATTATTGGTTAGTTGTTCTTTTAGGCATACCTGCTTCTATGTTTTTTATGTATTCAGTTAAGAATATGGTAATTGCTTATAACGGGCAAATGTGGCCATCTAGATTAATAGGATTTTCAATTGGTTCTATCGTGTTTACTTACTTTAGTTTGTCACTATTTAATGAGCCGCTAACTACAAAAACACTTATCTGCTTATTCTTGTCATTTACTATATTAGGAATTCAATTATTCGTAAAATGAAAGAAATGAGTAAAAAGATAGCACGGAAATAAATTTGGAAAATATGGAAATGATATCGCAGCACCCTATTAAAAAATCCGATCTTGGATTTCATGGAAATCTTTTTGGTGGCCAATTATTAAAATGGATAGATTCTGCTGCAGCTAGTTATTCAATGCAATTATGTGATACCCCTAGAATGGTAACCATATCAATAGATAAATGTAATTTCGAAAAACCAGCAAGAGAAAGTCAACTTCTTAAAATATATGGTTACCCAACAACAGTTGGCAATTCATCTGTAACATTATATATGGAAGCTAGATCACATAACGTATATAATGGTAAACAAGTACTTATACTAAAGACTCATATTAAATTCGTACATATTGACGAGGAAGGTAATCCTATTCCTATTGGAGAGAAAGGAAAAAATAGAATAAATAGAATGATCGAATCGCAATCTAGCGAAGAGAGTAACAATTAAAATATGGAAAAAGTAAGCATATATTTAGATGATATAAGAACTCCTAATGACGAAAGATGGATAATCTGTAGGAATTATAATGAGTTTGTCAGTAAAGTTGATGAGATAGGATTAGATAACATTGAGACTATTTCATTGGATCACGATCTTGGAGAGACTGCAATAAGAGAGTATTTTAAAAATGTCACCAATAATTACATTCTTGATTATGCTAATATACACGAAAAAACAGGATACGATTGTGCTAAATGGCTTGTTGAGAAAAGCATAGACACTGGGGTAAATCTCCCAACTATTTTAACCCATAGTGCAAATCCTATAGGTTCTGCAAACATAATGGGATACATAAATAACTATCTGAAAAATAAAAGACTAACACAAAATTGTATAAGAGTTCAGATACCGCATTCAGCTTAAATATATAATATAAAGAGTATGGATTTATTTAAAAGAATATCAGCAGCAGTTCTTTTAGCGCTATTGATAGCGTTACCTTTAACACTATTAGAATCTCTAATGGTGTACTCGATCATTAAACTTTACGAAATACCTTATCTTGTTAATTTTGAATATTGTCAAGTTCTAGGAATCAGCTTTATTATGATGATGACTAGAAATAGAATAAGAATACAAGAGAAAAAAGAGGATAAGAAAGATTTTATAAAAGATATCAGTTATCCTAGTTTAAATAGATTATTCAGAGTAGGATTTGTATGGTGTATTGCTTTAATTATTCACGAAATATTTTTAAGATAATATTTTGATCAATTCCTTACTAACCATAATAATACCATGTAAAAACTCCGTATATGGATTAAAAGACACCATAGAAAGCCTATTAGATCAGTTTAAGATCACAGGAACTAGAGTGTTAATATTAGATCTTGGATCTGATGACGGATCATACCAATATGCAGCTCAAGCATCATTTGAACATTTTAAAAAATTAAAAATTGAATCAATAAAAATAGATAAGGATCTTAATCTGTTTAAATTTATTGACGAATTAAGAACTCCCTACTCAATGGTTATTACACCAGGCTCTATTCCCAAGAATCCCGACTTTATTTTTAATTCTATTAATAATATTTCAGAAAAAAAAGTTCCTAATGTATATTTAAAAAAATATCCAATAGGGAAAAGAATTTTACCCCTTAGAAATATAAGAAATAAAGAATTAGAAATAAATTGTATCGTTTCAGAAAAGAATTTCCTATGGGAAATTGAATTCGAAAATAATACTCTTTCTATTCACGCATCTCAAATATCTAGGGGTAAAATTTCAATAGAAGGAAAATTGTAGGATTTTAAGAAGCAAACAGTCTTTTAAGTGTTTTTCCTTTCTGTTCTAATGAACTAATTTCTGAATTTACACTTCTCCAAAGGATATCCAATGGTCTATTTATATCGCCTCCGTCTTTTTGTACTGATGCAATAAATTTAACCCAAAGTTTAAATTCTCTTTCGTCTCTTACGTTAATTCCCTCTTTTTTCGAGGAATCTCTTGTTGACATCTTTTTTAAATTTTAATTAAACTTAGTAATGTTTATGACGCTAAATTAACAATAAGATGTTAATAAAAAAAATAAATTTAAGTAAATTGTAAGTTTTTTAGAAAAAAATAGAATTATTTAGAGATTTCGAATAAATCTTTTGCTTTTTTTGCCTTTACTGCATATTCATATAGCTCTTTATCTACAAAATATTCTATTGCTTTATCCATTGCAGTAGGAATGTCGCTTTTTTTCATATATAATTTGGAGTATATCTCATTATCCCAATAGAACTCTAAGAATGATGACTCTAACAAATCTTCACTTTCCATAAGTTCTAATGCAGTTTCTACAGATCTCATATAAACCTTCTCCGGGTTTCTTATCAACCAATCTTCTAAATGGTCTGGATTAACTTTGTTTATCATTTCAATCATATATAAATTTCATACCAAATAAAAAGGGTTTTGTTCCGAAACTAAAGGCGAATAGATTGATAAAAAAAATAATTAAAAAATCATAAATTATGTCAATAATCAAATTACCAAAATCGTTAGATCATTTAGAAAATGAGATTAAAATCGATACATTAGCAGATGTAATGAAATTTGAATTTCTTATGGGATTATATAAGAATCATACATTAGAAGAAATAGAGAAAAAAATAAAAGATTAATGGAAGGAAAAAGACTTATTTTTTTATCGGATACTCACAATCAACACGAAAATGTAAAAATTCCTGAGGGAGATATTATTATACATTGTGGAGATGTTAGTGGGAGAGGATATGAAAGAGAGGTGGAATCTTTTCTTGATTGGTTTTCTTCTTTACCGCATAAACATAAAATAATGATACCAGGAAATCATGATTTCTTTTTCGAAGGATATTATGATGCAGCTAAAAATATGGTGGATTCTAGAGGGATTATATGTCTAATTGATAGCGAAGTTGAAATAGAGGGGATAAGATTTTGGGGATCACCTATAACACCTTGGTTTAACAATTGGGCTTTTAATAGATTTAGGGGATCTGAAATAGAACATCATTGGAATAAAATACCAGAAGGAATAGATGTTCTATTAACACATGGCCCGCCTGCTTATTTACAAAATCATCTATCTATGGTATTGGAGGGTGAAGATGTAGGATGCGAGGATCTATATAAAGCAATACAAAGAGTAAAGCCAAAAATTAATGCCTTTGGTCATATTCATGAGGGATATGGTACATCGGAAGAGGATGGAGTATTATACATGAATTGTAGTGTAGTAAATAGAAGATACTCAATTCAAAATAAACCAATAGAAGTAATATATTTAGATGGAGAATTTTCTATTTATAGAGGAGCTACAGAAGGGAACTGATCCTTCTGGCTTCTTTAGAAAACTTTTAGTTTTCAAGAA